>Ga0114982_1000113_pt1 | contig 39127 bp, 41 predicted proteins | sample Shrwel_input2_FT_FD_87183 | JGI IMG/M metagenome (GOLD analysis project Ga0114982, IMG submission 87183) | Subsurface microbial communities from deep shales in Ohio, USA - Utica-3 well 1 S input2 FT | ecosystem: Environmental > Aquatic > Deep subsurface > Shale gas/oil reservoir > Produced... | reverse complement strand
TTAACCAAATCCTTCTTCATGTTGAATAAATACACTATGCGCTCCTTTTCCGTCGCGGTAATAGAATTGCCCTTTGTATTCATATAACGTATTTCATTCTTCACATTTTTCAAAATAGTAATCGTCTTCTTTCGGTGGTCGTCAATCTTTTTAATGATGGAAAAAATATTCGTATTGTAAATAATAGGATATTGCATACGAATAGTTCGCGGAATCAAAAATTGATTGGTTTCTTTGATTTCCGATATTTTTTTCTCCACGTCAATCAGTTTGGTCTTCATTTTGGTATCTAATTCCTTCTTGTCAATGCAAAGTTTATCTTGTATTGCCTTTCTCTCTTCAATTGACATTCCCTTCTTGTAAAGTGAACGTTCCAAAGTAATGTCGTTAAATAATAAGATATATCCGCTAGTAAATTCTACCGATGATTGCAACTTGTCATATTGGTGGGCGGATATCTTGTGTGCCTCTGAAGCAGCATCCAACTTGAAATAATTTACCAACGCCAATAAAAAGGCAATCAGCGCATTGATCGAAGAGAGAAAGAATCCACCCCATGGATAATCCTTCACAACCGCGGCAACTACTGTAGCAGCCGTCGAAAGCAAAATCGCAGGCATCATCAACTTGTTCAATTGTTGCTCAGAATAATACTTGGCCTCCATATAAATCATCTTTTGACCCTTCAAATAACTTGCTAATATGTCAAGTGAAGAAGAGTGGCGATGATTTTCATCAAAATAATATTTATTGATGCTGTTTTCAACGTCATGATAGTTCAGACGCTTGTACAATTTCTTAACATGTTGACCTTGTGCGTTAGCAGTACTATCCTCGCTATCGCTTAAATCACTTCCGCTTTCTGCATAATATTTTTCACCATCCATCTCATTAATGCTTCTTCTGCTCGTTGATTTAAATGCGTTAAATGCATTCGACAATAATTTCATATTTTCTGTTGGTTCTGGTGTCCGCTGAGACGGAATTTCATCTGTAATATTGATTATAACTGCGTCTGATGATGACACCTCAACCGAAGTATTTTCATTTATTTGACTCATATATATCCCGTCCACAATTTTATTTTGTAGATATAGCGTATATGACTCAAACCCGGAAAAATGTTCCTTGGAAAGGATGGAAGAGAGAAAATCCAAGCGCTCGCCAGAGAACCCTCATGATGAAACGCTGTGGAAACAAATGCTTTCTAGGCCCCAATAAGTCCTTCCCCATATGTAAAAAAAATACATGCAAGGTAAGCAAGAAGGGCGTTTATGCTGCATATGTACGCGCCCGCCAATATCACCGGTATAAAATCTCAAAAAAAGCAAAAAGAATGCTACGTAAGTAATGTTGGACCTGTTTTATATTATATATCTACACATTAATATAGATACATAAATCTTTTTATAATATGCAATATCGTATACGTATTTTTTCATGTTTTTGCGATAGCACCCATGGTAAAAATGCCATAGAAATAATCTCCTTATTATCTCAAAAAAGTTATTATGGAAATGATAAACAAGTATACATTACAACAGGCGATGATTATACTCATGTTATAATTTGGAATACTGCCATGCCTGCCATACGAAATGATATACCCAAACAAAATGTTATTGGGTTTGCCTACGAACCAATAGTATATTTGGGCTTGTCTCCGGTATTTATAGAATATGCAAAAAAATACATTCATAAATATTACATTGGAGATGCTATGAATTTACCTGCACCTTTTATTGAAGGTAATTGCTATTTAACATATAATCCACCCTTGCAAAGTTTATCGCCAAAAAAACAACAAATGTCATTAATGATAAGTAATAAACAGCAACAACCAGGGCACCAATATCGTCATATACTTGCATCACAGATACTAAAAACCAACCTGCCTGTGGATATTTATGGTCGTGGATGTACATTCCCTGTATATAAAAATGATTCTAGAATCAAAGGAGAATTTAAACAATACGAACCCTATGATGGATATGATTTTCATATTTGTATTGAAAACGTTCAAAGCAATCATTATTTCAGTGAAAAAATAATCAATTCACTTTTGACAGATACCACTCCAATCTATTTGGGCTGTAAAAATATTGATACTTATTTTCCAAATAATGTTATTAATTTAACTGGAAATATCGAGCATGATATGAACCTAATACGCGATATTTGTATAAATCCTAATAAATATAGAAAACACATTGATGTTGTTGAAATAGAGAGAAAAGTATCATTACTTCACAATATTGAAGATTTGTATAATTAATTAGACCAACAAATAAAATTGAAATCTAAATATTTGAATCTTGTAATATATTAATACATGAAATCAATATATTATAGCTGGAAAAAAGCCCATGATCCAGACCCACAAAAGAATAACATGACTGATGGAGAAACATGGGGTCAGTTTGTAGATTTAGAGATAAATGACTATTATAACGACCGACATAAAATAAATAAACATACCAAATTGATAAAATATGAACCCTCTTTATTCACTATTCAAGAAAACACCAACGTAGTAAATATTCAATCAAAAGTTATCATATACGACTCGTCATACATGCTTATATTATCGATGAGTGCACTAGGATTATATACCCTTGTGCAAATATTTATGCAATATATGACGAAATATCATGCTTATGGTTCACAGAAACAATCAGGTGTATAATTATCTGCTGCACAACCCCCATCAATAAACGCATTTGTATCTAAAATCATGTAGTTAACATATTTTTGAATAGCACAAGGCGTGTTGCCAGTTAATCTATTCTCGGGGTCAATAGTATAATAAGAGTATAATGGTTTCAAAGTTGGGTCAATCTTAGAAGGAGTAAATACAGGAGGGGTATTTGTTAGGGCGGCTGCGTCGATGGCTGCCTGATAGTCCGTAGTTAGTTCCAATATAACAATACCGCTTAAATCAAGTTCAGTAATGAGGTTAACTTGCAAGTTAGACTTGTTAAAAGGTAATACCTCACAACCACTAGCACACGCTTGATTGGTTATTTTACGAATCGCCATCAAGTCGCCTTGAGAGTCAATGCGATTGGTTCGTTTGCAATTATAATAAATGTGATTTGCTCGTTTGTTTGCCATAACATCTGCGTAAGATAAATGTTTAGCAAAGTTTCCAAATGCCGGTTTTGCAGGATATATAGTATATGCGTGCGCCATATATACTATATATATAATTTGATTTTGGATTATGTCCTCTTTTATGTTTGTCTTATTTTTATTTATTGAAAAAATCAACCCCAACTAAAGAGCCGTTTGAAATATAATCAATACAAGCACCGCCTCCGGTTGAAACAAATTGGAATTGGTGCGGGAATTTATTAACAAAGCCAGCCGTGTCGCCACCGCCAATAATAACTTGTTTGCCTGAATCCATCAATATCTTGACCAGTGCGTTGCTTCCCTCACAATAAAGCGAATTTTCCACCACTCCAAGAGTGCCGTTCCAGAAGATTACGTCGCAATCAGCAACAAGTTTGGCTAAATCGCGCAAACTCTCTTCTCCCACATCGTAGAAGAATTTATCTAGAGGCAATTCATCCTTTGTGCATGACTGGCGCTCATTAGGATCGGTTCCAATGCTGGCTGCACAATACCCATCGCGCATTAAATGAATCTGTGCCTTATTCTGACTGATTTGATGAAGGTAATCGTCCATTTTATCTTTAATAATGCCATTAATGTTGCCTCCAGCAATATAGATGTCATTCATTTTTTTGGATAGAGCGTCCAACAAGGGGAGCTTATCGTGAACCTTGGCACCGCCACAAATGGCCATAATCCGTTTATTCTCCTTGTTTTCCATCAATATCTTCAATGCTTCCAGCTCGCCATTTACTAAATATCCAAAAGCGCGCTGGCTTGCATGGACTCCACAGATACTCAAATGGTCGCGATGCATACATCCAAAGGCGTCATTCACGTAAAAGTCGCCGAGTTGCTGGATTACACGTCTAGCCTCATTATCCTCGGGATATGCCGTGTAATTGGTTTCTTCGTCGTGAAACCGAAGGTTCTCCAACAAATAGATTCTGTGGGCACCTTGCGCCAAAGTATCCAACGTAGCCTGGGTTAATCCGTGCTCCAAAAAGCAGACGGGTTCGCTGAAGTAAGTTTGAATTTTATCTAGATAATGTTTCCAACTATACTTGTCCGTATGCCCGGTGGGTCTTCCAAAATGCGACATGATTACGAGACGACTTGCTCCGTCTCCCAAGATTTTATGAATGGTTGGCATGGAGGACGCAATCCGATAATCGTCGGTAATCTTGAAATCGGCGGTTGTCGGAACATTCCAATCTACACGAAGCATGACCTTCTTATCGCGTAATTGAAAATTACGAATGAAGCACTTATGAGTCGCCTTTTGTCTCTCAAAATCGATGACTTTTTCCAACATACGCACAACTTGGGCAGAATAAGACCACTCATTGTCATACCAAATCATAATCTTGAAGCGGTTTCCGCCCAAATGCATGGACGCAGGTCTATCCACTATTGACGGATATGTGGTGGTTAAAAAATCGCAGCTTACCAAGTTAAGCGAGCTAACCTTAATAAACGGATGCTTTTCAAGTTCGGTCATAATTTCATCAAGTGTTGTTTTTCTCTCTAACTCCACATTCAAATCTACTATGGAGACGTTGCTAACAGGAACTCTCAACGACGTGCCATATACTTTCCCATCTAGACTCGGAATGACATCATAAATGGCTTGGGATGCGCCAGTAGAATGCGGAATAATATTGTTCAAAATACCTCGATGGGTTCGGTTGTTCGAATTGATAGTATCTACAGTAGTCTGGGTTGCGGTGGTAGCATGAATGGTTGTGAAGTTGGCATTGGCAATCTGGTAGGTATCGTTCAAAAATTTTAGAACAGGTGTAATGCAATTTGTGGTGCATGATGCGTTTGATATAACTTTTTCACCATTGTACTTGTCATCATTGACATTATACACGAACATGGGGGTTCTATCCTTGGGTGGCGCAGACATGACAACATAGTCCACTTGATGTTGCTGACATTTCGGCGTAGTTAAATAGGCGCCAGTCGCTTCAATAACGTGATTGATTCCATACTTTTTCCAATCCAACTCGGCGGCATTCTTGTTTCTGAAAATGTGCACCAGCTGGTCTCCAATCTGAAAGTTGTCCGCATCAATAATCTTAATGGATTGCTTAATAGTGTATTTATGAACACTATCGTGTTTTAGATAAGTCTCCATATACTTTACATCAAAGTCGAGCGCATTAATTGCAGTAACTTGAATATCTGGTCTATCAAGCAATTGAATGAAAACCGCCTTGCCAATTCGGCCAAATCCATTGATACCGACAGAAATCATGTTTATATGTTGTATTATAAATTCGTATTTAAGATGTTTTACATGAATTATTTTTTATATTAAAGATAATATAATTTATGATATAAATAATGTCCACCACCCAGGACAATACAAAATCAGATGACAATATGGTTGAATTGGAACATCGGTGTAAGACGTGTTTGGGTGTGGGTTTAATAAAACGTGTCCAATTAAAATGTGAAAATTGTGGGGCGTGTATGCCTTTACCTCCGCCGTGCCCACAACCATACGTGCCGTGCGAAGATTGTGATGGAACTGGAACCCAGCCAGCTTACCAAAAGTATTCTTCTACCATAACCAAAAGCGAGCTTCTTAAACAGCAAACAAATAACCAAGATAAAAAATAAAAATGAATCAATATGATAATATGACAATCAAGTACAAATAAAAGGTTGTCATGTTGAAGCGTATATTTTGTGGATGTTTATTTGGTTCGCCGGAACCCTCCTATAATTCCGCATTAAATCCTGTAAAATCGCCGACTAAATCGATACAATTTGTTCCGCCGATTACAGAAGGCGATGTCATCCACGTGTATGATGGTGATACGATTACGATAGTATCAAAGTTGCCATATGATGCGTCGCCATTATATCGGTTTTCAGTTAGATTAGCAGGAATTGACTGCGCAGAAATAAAAGGCAAAACAGAATATGAGCGCGAATTGGCGCAAGAAGCCAAGTCTGCATTACAAAAATTGATTTTGAATAAAGTAGTTGCATTGAAAAATTTGAAAACCGAAAAATATGGTCGTGTATTGGCAGACGTATATCTAGGGGATTTACATGTAAACCAATGGTTGTTAGACAATAATTATGCTGTGCAATATTCAGGCGGAAAAAAGACAGATTGGGTCTAATGTTGTTATGGTGCAACTGCATTATACATTGCGGGAACATCTTCACCAGTCGTAAAAGTTAGACAAAAACTAAAATCCATATTGTTCAAATTAATAATTCGTCCGTATTCGTCCAACATTTGTATTTGCATTTTTTCAATGTTTACTGGTCCATAGTATTCACGTGGTGTGGTAATAAGACCAACGTTGCTAAAGGTAATTGCAGCAGTTGCACTAGATTGAACTGCGATTCTCGCAATAATATTTTTGTTTAACAGAGATTCATTAAATGCACTAAAAAAAGTATTCGCTGCATTGTTATAATCATCAATGGATAAATAGATATATGCTGCTCCAGCCAAGTTCACAACACCTTCACTAATGTATGCAGAGTTGTTTATATAAATTCCATTCCGAAACCCGAGTTTCCAACCGAGCTTTAAAGGAAGGGGTGTAGAATAGTCGGGTTCACCATTTAGGTTTGCTTGTAAATCAATGACAAAATTAAAGGGAACATCGAAGGGATAACTCTCATTTACTGCGACAAGAAGCTGACTCGAGCCACTGGTATTTGTTGCGTTTTCATTGACAGAAAAATAGATGTATTGTAAATAAGTAGTTGTTGTTAATGATTGCAAGAATTTATTAATTAGATCAGCGCCGTCATTTGCGGTAAAATTACCATCTGGAATAATAACTACAATGTCTTCTAGATCGCTAGCCAAGGCGGAACCTGCGCGCAACCAGAAAAAGTTATTTCCGAGCTCTTTGCTGACAGCATAAAATGCCGTTGGTGGAAACTCAATGGCAGCCAATTGCATATTAATAACGGAATTAATTTTCATAGGCAAAGTTATGTGGAAATCGCTTGATTGCGTCACATAATAACTTTCTCTAAACCTTGTATCAATATTCAAATTAATAGATCTGTTGCGTTTTTTCACTGGATTAACCCACCCCGGAAAGTATTCGCTTGGATGTGTTGGCATGTATACATGAGTAGGTACCTTGGCGGGCTCAGGTTTAATAGTCGCTACTGCAAGGGACGGCGCTTTATCTGCCAATAAGATTTGTTTGGCTTGTTCAATAAATTTCAATGTTTGTATTTTTACCATTGGTTCAACGGCTCCATCAGACAATATATTCTCTCTTAATACTTGTTCTTTTTGCAACAATGCAGTATCTGTATAGTTTGGTGTTAGCTGAAACATTTCCTCGAGCTCAACTTTTGTATAATTGTTCAGGTTTAAATCGAATTTACTCATTGGCAGTATATATATATTTTATAAAACAAAATTGGGCCAACTAACATATAATAACACCTGTGCGAAAATAATATTATAAAAATTGAATTAAAAGCATATTATGATACTAAATAGTATTAACCATATGGAATTATCAGAAGAACAGAAGCTCATTTTCAATAAATATGTTAGTGGGGATAATATATTTATTACTGGACCAGGTGGTACAGGCAAATCTGCACTGATTCGCGAGATATATAAACATGCAAATAGCTACGGAAAAAAGATACAAGTCTGTGCTCTAACAGGTTGCGCTGCATTATTACTTCAGTGCAAGGCAAAAACGATACATTCATGGGCAGGAATTGGTCAAGGAACAGGTCCGAACCACATGATAATTGAGAGGGTCATGAAAAACAAGTATAAGCAGAAAATTTGGACAGGCGTGGATATTTTAATAGTAGACGAGGTAAGTATGATGTCTAAAAAACTATTTGACCTGTTGAATGAACTTGGAACGCGTATCAGAAAGGATAAAGATAAACCATTTGGTGGCATTCAAGTAATATTTTCGGGGGATTTTTATCAACTCCCGCCAGTGGGAGATAAAGACGAACCCGAATCCAGTCAATTCTGTTTTGAGAGCGAGGACTGGAACGCAGTATTTTCAAAAGAAAACCAGATTCCCTTGGTCAAAATTTTCCGGCAAGCCGACCCAGTTTACGCAAACATTCTGAATCAGTTGCGCGAAGGTAAGCTGAAACGTAGTTCATATGAGATCTTGCAAAGCCACATTGGCAAACCGATTGCTGGCGATAGCGACATTCAGCCAACTAAACTTTATCCGCGACGCCACAGCGTAGAATCCATTAATAATAATGAAATGAACAAAATTGAGACTGACGAGAAAAAATATCCAATGAAACGACTCGTAGATTTGATTCCAACTAGGAAGACGTACAGCAAAGATGAGGTTGATTATGAGTATAAATATTTGGAGTCAAGCATACAATGCGAGCAATATGTTCAATTAAAAATTGGCGCCCAAGTAATGTGTGTAGTTAACATGGAGACCTCGTCTGGATATGCATTATGCAATGGAAGTCAGGGGATTGTTACCCGTTTCAATGAACAAGGCCTCCCAGTAGTGAAGTTTCGCGGAATTCCGATTCCAATACTGGTTGAATATCACAACTGGGTAAGCGAGACGATACCAAGCATAGGCATTGCTCAAGTTCCACTCATATTGGCGTGGGCCTTAACAATCCACAAGGCGCAAGGGGCAACACTGGACTTGGCGGAGATTGATGTCGGGAATAATGTGTTTGAATGCGGGCAAACGTATGTAGCCTTGTCGCGAGTAAAGTCTCTGGAAGGTTTGTATTTAACCGCGTTTAATTATCAAAAAGTATATACAAATAAAAAAGTGAAGGAGTACTACAAGGAAAATATTTATTTTGAAAAAAAGGCGGATACCAAATAAGTTCAATGCATTGTATTATAGATAATATATATCATACCATATTAAATGTTATTTTTTATATGATATTGTACTATGCTATTTGAAACGACGCTTTCATATCAAAATATATTGCTTATCATTGCAAATATCATTAACCTAGTTTATAATATTCCGCAAATGGTGCGGACATATAAAACAAAGTCGGCAAATGATTTCGATGTATGGTTTCTAGGATTGCGTATATTCTATAATTTTTTATGGATATTATACGGAATAGAGGTTGAAAGCATGTTGGTATGTTTGAATAGTATCGTAACTATTCTGGCGACAGCATTTGTTAGTTATTACAAATATGTTGGCTACGTTAATATGAAAAATAAAATAGTAGCGACTATTGAACCTAGCCCAGATCTTGAGGTTGATTAAAGAAAAAACAATAAAAACAAGGAGATTAGAAGGCTTTGGCTCCTTCATATCTCGATGTGTTTTTATTGTTTTTTATTGGTTTTTATAATATACGTCTTATTCATATTCCACGTAGGCGCGTTTGTCATCCGCAAAGGCAATGCTAACAAATGGCTCTTCCGTCGCGTCATCATTCTCATCAACATCCACATCAATAGCCTCATCATAACAATGCATTGACTTTGCGCGCATAAGTGGCGGTGGTGCAATTTTGGCGCGTTCATTGACGAAATGGTTTTCAATCTCAGCGCGGAAATTCGCAGCATTGTCGGTGCCCGTTTCCAGAGAGTATGCTGGTGTGCACATGGTAATGTCATCCGTGAATGAATCGTCGCATAAATCATGATTGTCGTCGTCATCGTCTTGGCAAAATGCAATATCGCAAGCAGCAGCATACTCAGATGCATTGCATGGATGGATCGCAGCAGACGCGTCATACTCTTCGTCGTCATCGTCGTCGCTATCATCAATGTCATCATTTAGCATAGAGGTTGTGAGAGGGCCATTGTCAAACCCAGTTGCGGTGGAGGTTAACCATTCGGGATCCTCCAAATATCTGATGCGAGACTTAAGGGTCGCAATTTCTTCTTGCATTTGAGGAATGACTGCCAACTTTTCGGTTAATTCGGCAATCTTGGATTCAAAGTTTGCCTGCAAAATGCGCATGTTTTCGGCGAGCTGATTGATGTTGAGATGAGTCTCCGGGATTGGCTTTTTGTTTTCACACAAGTCCCAATAATGGCCTTCGTTGTCGACAACGAGACGATAGGACTGGTTGATTGCATGCTTTAGGATCATGGCAGATGTTATGACATTATGGTAAGCATTGAAATGAACAAATGCTTGACGGATACGCGGATTGGTTTCATGAGGGGCCAAGAAATCTACGCGGTTAACTTGGCCAATCGCAAGCTGGTCGAAGATGTACGTAACCATTTCGCTGGTGTAGGCGACAGGAATATGGGGAATGTAAACGCTGTGCATACTTAATACTTGATAAATTTGAACTTGATATGTTCTAGTTATTAAACTGATGCATATATCTTGTTCACGTGTTTTCATTTCAATTTTTTTTACATAAAGAAAAATAAAATGATAATTATTATAGTCGCTTCCGGCGTCCTAAATAAGAAGCAGCGGTAGTTCCCACCATTCCATATGCCGAGTGGGGCTTATAAATAAAGTTTTTACTATAGGTATAACACAACGTATTGCTACAATTGTTATATATCTTATTGTAAGGAAGCAACACCGTGTCAAACATGGTGATATAATTACTTGCTTTATGAACACGATTTGCAGATGCAGTTTGCGTAACAATAGTCATGTATACTATACTAATATATAAAAGTTTTATTTTTGCATTGGGATTACATTCAATATATCAAATGTAATCTCAAATTCATTTATTTTGCACCCCCACATGAACTGCAACCCGACTTTGCAAACCGAACGCGATTAATCATTCCCATATTACTTAAACCACCAGCGTCATGAGTAGAACGTGGTATCGGAGCACGTTGCGCATTTAGAGTCGGGTTAAATGATTGTGATTGCATGGAGGGGTGGTAGGTGTGTCTTAAAACTTGCATAGTTATTTTTGCAGGCATGTATATTACTACTAAATATTTTAAAATTATAAAAATCCATTAAAGTTTTAAGTTGCGCGCGCACGCTAAATTAAAATTATTTTTTCTGTGGGACATATTTTTGCAGAAACATACAATAAATCAATAAAACCATTACAATATGGGTATAACATCTCCACAAAAAATCTTATACTTGCATTGCAAAAGGAAGGTATCGCTTCGGCTATATCCATAATACTGATTTTGTTGCGAACACACGACCTCTGGACACAAACAAGTGCCTTGCCCATTAATGTTCTGATCGGCAAACATGGCATCATTTACTTTATTTTCTACATTATCCACAAAAGCCGACGATAGATTTCCATTATCTGGCGAACAATTGCAACCAGCAACGATTCCCGTCTTAAATACTTTGCCTCCATACACCGGGAACGCAGGGTTGAATGGGATAGGTGCTCCAAAATATAGTGGTACTGCTTGTTGGCGAAGTGGGGCCTTTCCTTTAATTCGGGCTAAATATCTCGCATAGGAGTTGTGTTTAATATCTACGCCTGCTCCACCCGGAGATAATGCACCCGGACGCAATCGTGTAATAGTGCGCTTTGTGCTATTTCCACCAGGATTTGTACCAGGCGCGTTAGCCTTTTGTATATGTCGTTCCCTACGATCACTCATTTGATTCCAGTTAACCCCATACCTTGGGTCGGGTCGTTGATATACTGTTAGCGCGCCTACATTCATAACATATTCAGAAGCCGGCACGCGCACAGTATTCTGGATAAGTTTTTGTCGCTGATATTGGTCAAACGGCGTGTTTCCATTTAAATTTTGGTCGCATCGCCCATTTCTGCAATTAAATACTCTTGTACAAGTAGCCATTTATATTACATTAATATTAAAATTGAATTGGTAAACATTCCATGTCAATAATATCATATAACATCATATGAAATGGAGTTGCAATCATTGCACGAAAGAATACACCAAAAAATCGTCTCTAGATAGACATCAGCTAATATGCGAGTTCTTACACAAGTCAACCAGAGAGAAACAAGTAGAACTCGAAGAGACCAGCAGTGTGCCTTCTTACACGGAATTAGTTTACATAGTGCAGGAGCTCGCCCGTAAAAATAGTCAAATAGAAAAGAAGTTGGCCGAGTTGGAAAACCAGACAACCCAATACAAAAAATGCAAGATTAATGTGGAAGAGTGGCTTAATCAACACAAGAAGGCGCCTTATACATTCGCGGAAATAACTAGCCATTTGAAAATTCAGCCAGACCACATAAAGATGCTGTTTGAAACAAAACTGATTCCTATTATTTGTAATATATTGGAGACCGACCTAATAAAATCGGAATGCCCATTATATTGTGTCAAAAACACGCTTTATTGTTATGTGGATGATGCTGGTGCCAGTGAAACGCCAAAATGGGTTGAGCTTGAAAAAAAAACATTGGTCCAAATGTTAAATAAATTGTATCACGTGTTCTTGAATCGTTTATGTGAATGGCGCGCAGAAAATTTGGAAAGGCTAAATGCGAATGATAAATTAAGTATTTCATATAATCAAGCCATGATTCGATTAATGGATGTGGATTTTAATCAAGACGTAAACTTGAATAAAATTAAAACGCATCTGTGCAATCATTTAAGATGCGAGATAAAAAATGTTATTGAATATGAGTTTGAATAAATATTTATTTGGTTGTTTGTGGGGGTCTTTTTTTATCGGCCAGTGGAACCAAATCCACCTTCTCCGCGTGCAGTCTCACCCAATTCTTCAAGTGAGTCAACCAACTCAACAATAATCGGCACCAACCCAGGCGCACAAATTTGGACCAACTTGTCTTGTTTGAGAACAACATATTGGGAACTAGGTGTCTTGCAATCAAATGCACCAATCAAGTCGCCACGATATCCGCTGTCAATAATGCCGACACTATTTGCGAGACGAAGTGGAGTCTTGGACAAGCTAGAGCGCGGATACATGTAGAATCCAATCGGATACTGCTTTCCAGTATCACAAACCATATGCGCAGCGCATTTCACTTGGAAATTAATCTTGGTGACAATACCTTGTGCACAAGAATATGGTACGGGTGTAGAAATGTCAAACCCAGCGTCGTAAAAGTGATTATTCAACATCTTATTATTGTGTACGATGGCCTCCGTTTTATATAATAGTCTAAGGTCATTATCTTCAACAAATAATCTTAGAAGCATGTACTTGTCGGTGCGGTTAAATAAGGTGTTTGTAAATGAGGTCATTCTATATAACATACGCAATACGACTTTAAATATGTTATGTAAATATTATATCACGTAAAAAAATCAAACCGGCACCGGTTGAAATGTATCTTGAATTTGATAAAACTTTATCACACCTGTTTCTTTTAATTTAGCAAAATTTTTATCTAAATAATGTTTCATATCATCGTGTGTTTCGTGGAGTCCCATAAATTGAGTTTCACTACTATATTTTGTAGGCGGTCCAAATATATTTCTATACATCTGACCTAACCATCCCTTCCAGTTTTCTGTGTTATATGTACTATAAGTCATTCCTGAACCAACCCATTTCCACCCATTTGGTATATCATTATCTAAGATGAAAGTTGAATCTTTAGATGAAATAGTATAAAAAACGAACATAGAATCACGTGCATTATCGTCTTCCATTTATTTGTCCCTAGAGTTAGATTTATAAAAAAAAACGCACTATTTATACTAAATATTATCTTGGTCGTTTCTTTTCTCTCTATCCACTTTCCATCTACTCTCTTATTCTATGTGCCGGTTTAAAATGTTAGTTGGTCTAATAATACGTAGGCGTAGTTTTGCATTTTTTACCACTTTCTGAATTACAATTTAATAAAGAACTTTTTGGTTTAAATCCTTTTAATTTCAATGACTCTAATAATTTATTTCTATTTGAGAACCCCTTTATTTTTAAAGGCTTAAAACCATTTCCATAAACAACGTAGCATCGTTCTTTAAGAATCATTGTACTTATTATATATGCTAAGTATTTTATTTTGTTTTTATTTTTATGGAGGGGACGATGAGGACGGGGGGAACCACTCAAAATTGTCGTCTCGTTGCACTACATCGTACTCATCGTCGCTTGTAAAATCATGTACGTGTGGGAATGTATCCGGACAAAGTCTTATTAGCGGGGGCGGTCCATCCTCATTATCATTATCAAACGAGGGCCTTGAATCATTACGAATAAGTGCAGGAGGTGGAATGAAACCACTGCGCGTCAAGATAGAAGGCTGAATTAAATCGCTGGTATCCGCCGCCCCCGTATGACGAATTGAATCGCTACGCTCCAGAACTGGGCCATATCCGATATACCTAAAAATGCTTGGATCAAACAACTCATAACAATTCGGAACTGAGTCGTATCCAAAATCGCTTGGATCCAGCATTCGCTCGTGACAAACTGATTCGTTGCGCTCCAACATCAAAGGAGGAACGGAATCAGTGCGCATCAATACTGGAGCAAGATTATTATTGCGACGCTCTAGCCTTGGAGGATGAATTGGTGCGGGGGAAGCAGGCGGGGTACGATGCTCAATAACATTATTTGCCTCTGCACTTGTATTTTGCTCATTTACAAGAGGAGGACCTTGTGGAATCATATTTTCGTTGGTGGCAGAAGAATCGCTCATTTTAATTATACCTTTTATTTTACATAGATATTTTCCTTCAATTTTTTTTTGAATAAAAAATTGAAATATTTTTAATTGATAATTATATATCAAATCTTATAACTTTAGCCTATTTCAATATGACTTCAACTAGATGCGATTTTTGCAACAGCTTATCCCACAAGACTAGACGTTGCAACAGCAACATGAATGGACGACGCAAATTACTTGATGGAATGTGTAATTGCATGGTACGTCCAGAATGTCCCGATTTTAATTCGTTTCCCATCAACGAACTGAGATATATTGCGTGCAATTATGCGCTTTACGAAAAAACTGCATGGCCGCACGACCACATGGGAAACCAGTTCAACCGCAAGTATTCACTACGACCCATTCCACTTACGCTGTCCAAGAACCGACTTGTCCGCGCATTGGTCGAGCGATGGACTGGATTCGCTCCAGTTCGCGAGTTGAAATCCTCACCCCCCGAAATAAAAGATTGTCCAATTTGCTACGAAAACATGCTAACGTATGATTGGTCTCAACGCACTTCGTCTTGGATAGAAAATTGCACGTATACTTATGGCGCAAAATATGAAAGTCCTGTATTGCTGAATCCGTGCAAACACATGTTTTGTGGGAGATGTTGGGGAGGACATACCGACCAAAATAAAAAATTTGATGCGTGGAACAACCGACCCTATGTAGATTGCCCGATGTGTCGTGCGAGGGTGTATTGTCAGTCGTAGACCGGGTCTGGATACAAATAAAAATAGCAAGCGTTGTCTTTTTATTTTTATTTTTATTTGCTGCGAAAAAAAACAGGGCGTCCCCTGTGATTGCTTCCCGTTTTCGATACGGGTTGTCGTCTACCTTTTCTACGAAAGCAAAGGTCTACTATGAAAGATGAGCGGTATTAATTTTTTATTAATACATCAATCCCCCAATTTATACTATTATAGTGCAATTCTAAACTACAATCGAAGCATCACATTTCATTATTTATCCCTAAAGTTGGCAAGCAGGCGCCGGCCAACCCGAATATTATCAAGTTAAACATGCACTGGGGAGTGATCAGTTCCACAGCGTGTTCGTCGCCCTATTGCCCGAAGGTAATTGAGTTTTAACAAGATAATACCAGATAATAATAATTTCAATATTAGACAGAGGGAACGGGATCCAGGTCTCTAGGGATCCAGGATATGATACCAAAATACGTACGATTTAAGTATTACGTCCATTTATACACGTTCGAAGGTGCTTTTCACGCTATCTGTCTCTAACTTTACCTAGTCTAACAACCAATGAGCGAGCCAAGTTAGTAGCCCGCCCAGAATCAATAGTATCCTGTTATTTATTTTCAATTTTTATTTGGTCCAATGCCATTTATTTGCCGAGCATTTTGAAAACATGCATGGTGGTATGACTATCTAATTGAATATTTCTGGAATCATTTATAAATTTGATCTGTTTTGATTTGGTTGCAGCGATTTGAGCACGCAATCGTTGTTGTTGCAAATAATTTAGATGCAATGCTTTGCGTCGTTCGTTGCGTTGTTTTTGCAATTCTTCTTCTGTGGGTTGTGGGGGCCTCGGTTTAGGGCCGTTCATGTTGATTCCCTCGCTTCTATTTATTTTATGCAGTTGTCCATCTTTCACGTATAGATTCATCGACGCAAGAATATCGTCATAATTTATTTTTTTTACTTTTACAGGTGTTTGAAATGTCATCGGTTGCGGCGACGAGCGAACTATTTGCTTGATCGGTATTACTAAATGATTTAAATAAGGAGAAGAACGAGTATTGTCGATTGGCTCCATTGCGTCATATTCTAAATTGTCAATATCATCTGCGTCCATATAATATTATATTTGATAATTATAATGGACGCCAAAACTTATATAAAAACCATGGGAAGTGCCAAGGCATATATTCAGCGTGGGATGCAACGTGATGCAAAAGAGGTCAGCTGGGATGTAGATTACAATGGCGATAATGCTGACATTGATTTAGATATTGGAACCAATGGTGAAATGACACATTATAAGGCAGTTTTATCTAATGAAGATTTAGCGAATCTCTTGAATATTCCCTCTGTAAATGAGCCTTTGGAAAATCGGTTGCAAAATGATTTTTTAGTGGATAGAAGAGTCTACAAATTGGAGCCGGTTTCGTACCAACAGCCTATACGGCGTCCTATACGTGTCATTCGTACTCGAAAATACAAACGACGACCGAAGAAGACGACCAGTAGCAAACGCAAGGCAACAAGTCGCCCTAAAACCATGAGGATTCGCTTGAATGGACGACGAAGTTCTGCATCTAGATCTTCACGAAGGCGCTCGCATTAAATTTTCCTATTGGGGGCCAATAAGAAAATTATTTATTGGTTGGTTGGTGGCATGCAATATTCTTGTTGTTAAAGTGTTAAATGTCCTACTATTTTTTAGAGAGAGATACTATATGAGCAGTTTTAGAAAATATGGTGGGGTCAATCGTTCTGCTGTAGGAAATATAGTGCGACACGAGTATGCAAATGAAACAAGGGTCACTATTTCTAATTCAGCTGGTATGGATAATTCAAAGATATTAAGTCAAAGTCATCTAGACATGAGCTGTAATTCTATATTAAATGTACAAAGTATTTACTTTTGTGATGGATATGTTTTTCCAACTGATGGTATAACTGGGCCAACGGGACCAAAGGGGCCGACCGGTATAACTGGACCAACCGGGCCAACTGGACCATCTGGAGTAATGGGACCAACCGGAATAACTGGCCCAACTGGACTAACTGGACCAACTGGACCAACAGGTTCAACCGGTCCAACTGGACTAACTGGACCAACTGGGATAACGGGACCAACTGGACCAACTGGTATTACTGGTCCAACTGGCCCAACTGGGATAACGGGACCAACTGGACCAACTGGAGAAACGGGACCAACTGGACCAACTGGAGAAACGGGAATAACTGGCCCAACTGGAATAACTGGCCCAACTGGGATAAGAGGGCCAACTGGGATAACTGGTCCGACTGGTATAACCGGTCCTACTGGGATAACTGGACCAACAGGGATAACAGGGCCAACGGGATTATCTCCAACTGGACCAACTGGGATAACTGGTCCAACTGGGATAACCGGTCCTACTGGACCAACTGGAATAACTGGTCCAACTGGAATAACTGGCCCAACTGGGATAACTGGTCCAACAGGAATAACTGGACCGACTGGACCGACTGGACCGACTGGGATAACGGGTCCAACTGGGATAACGGGCCCGACTGGTCTTACCGGTGATATTGGACCGACTGGAATAACTGGGCCAACTGGTCCGACTGGAAGAACTGGACCAACTGGCCCAACTGGTCTTACTGGTGATATTGGCACCACTGGACCGACTGGGATAACTGGACCAACTGGCCCAACTGGTCCTACTGGCCCGACTGGAATAACAGGACCACCTGGAATAACTGGACCAACCGGAATAACTGGTCCTACTGGCCCGACTGGAATAACAGGGCCAACTGGAATAACAGGGCCAACTGGAAGAACTGGTCCAACAGGAATAACTGGTCCAACCGGAATGACTGGTCCAACTGGAAGAACTGGACCAACTGGAATAACTGGACCAACGGGGACTATTTCAACTCCAGGAACCTTTTATTCTGACTATCTATATTGGAATTCTAACACATCATCATGGGCAGTTGGTAGTTCTGAAGTGCATCTGGGAAGATATGCCGGTCAAATAACTCAGGGTCAATATGCAGTTGCTCTAGGTAATAGTGCAGGTCAAATTAATCAAGATGCAAGTGCTGTAGCTATTGGTTATAATGCAGGTTATATGAATCAAGCGCTAAACGCGGTTGCTATAGGTGCTAATGCAGGTTGTACAGGTCAAGGCAATAGTGCCGTTGCAGTGGGTGCAAATGCCGGCAATAGTAGCCAAGGTGTAAACGCTGTTGCTATAGGTCCTATTGCAGGTTATACAGGTCAAAGTGAAAATGCTGTTGCTGTAGGTTCACTCGCCGGTCAAATTAGTCAAGGTATATATGCTACTGCATTGGGTGCAAATGCAGGTAATATTAGACAAGGTGTAAACGCGGTTGCTATAGGTGCTAATGCAGGTTCTACAGATCAAAATGGAAACGCTGTTGCGGTGGGTTCAATTGCCGGTCAAACTAGTCAAGGTCAATATGCTACTGCATTGGGTACAAATGCAGGCAATATTAGACAAGGTGTAAGCGCGGTTGCAGTCGGCTATAATGCAGGTTATACAGATCAAAGTGGAAACGCTGTTGCATTGGGTGCAAATGCTGGCAATAGTAGCCAAGGTGTAAACGCGGTTGCAATAGGTTCAAATGCTGGTCGTGGTTCACAAGGACAAGGGGCAGTCGCTATAGGCTCGGGTGCAGGTGCTACTGGTCAGGGAAATTACGCACTCGCTATAGGTGCTAGCGCAGGCTCTACTAGTCAACCTGCGAATAGTATTATATTAAATGCATCTGGATCCACTTTAGATGTAAGTAATAATAGCTCTTTCTATGTAAAACCAATTCGTTACGATACAAATGCAGCCATTTTAACATATGACGCGTCTTCATCAGAGATTAATTACAGCTCGGATTATATTACATTCGACCGCTATAGCGGTGGTACTTGGACATCTACCGCATCAAATAGAACCTGGAATGCAGTATCTATTTCTTCAACTGGACAAATTCAGACGGCAGTTGTGTTTGGAGGAAATATATGGATATCAACAAATGCTGGCGGTACTTGGATAGAACAAACTGGTTTAAATAAACCTACACCAAGCCAAAACTGGAGTGGAGTCTCTATTTCTTCAACAGGACTATATCAGACTGCGATTGTTGGTGGAGGAAATATATGGACATCATCAAATTCTGGCGTTAATTGGACACCTAGAGAAACTAGTCAACTCTGGAATGTAGTCTCTGTTTCTTCAACAGGACTATATCAGGCTGCGGTTGTGTATGGAGGAAATATATGGATATCATCAAATTCTGGCGGTAGTTGGACACAACAAACTGGTGTAGGCAAACCTACATCAAACCAAAACTGGACTGGAGTCTCTATTTCTGATGATGGACAATATCTGACTGCGGTTGTTGCTGGTGGAAATATATGGATATCATCAAATTCTGGCCTTAATTGGACACCTACAGCATCCGTTCTAAATTGGCAGGGAGTTTCTATTTCTGATAATGGACAAATTCAGACAGCATTAGTGAATGGAGGAAATATATGGATATCATCAAATTACGGCGTTAATTGGACATCTACCGCATCAAATAAAAGCTGGATTGGACTCTCTATTTCTTCAACAGGGCAATATCAGACTGCAAGTGTTAATGGAGGAAATATATGGTCATCATCAGATTACGGGAATGCTTGGATAGAACAAACTGGTGTAAATAAACCTACATCAAACCAAAACTGGCGTGGAGTATCTATTTCTTCAACTGGACAATATCAGACTGCGGTTGTTAGTGCAGGAAATATATGGATATCATCAAATGGAAATGATACAAATGTATTCATTCCCGGAAAAATGGCAATCGGAAAGACTAGTATTACATCTGGTTTTACATTGGATGTTTCTGGAAACGTACGAGCAACGTCATTTGACGCGATCTCAGATTATCGCATAAAAGACAACGTTCGACCCATACCCGCTACTATAGACAATCTACGCCCATATACATATTTCAACCGATTATCCGGCAAGGAAGACATGGGTTTCATTGCTCATGAACTGCAAGCACAAATTCCGTTTCTTGTGAATGGAGAGAAAGACGGCAAAGATTATCAGTCCGTAAATTATATAGGCTTGGTTGGTCTCTTGGTAAAGGAAGCTCAAGAATTAAAGGCGCAAGTTGCAGACCTTCAAAAACGAATAACTTATTATGAAACAAACAACAAGGAGACGTCTTCTTAACACCCATAACAATGTGGATAATGAATTCTCTTATTTATTTAGTAGGTAAGATGGGGGTGGAATAAATTTCATATTAAAGGGTTTAATATTAAACAATTTTTTAGAGAGAGACTATATGAGTTATTATAAAAAATTTGGAGGGGCGGAACGTTCAGCTATTGAAAATATAGTCCATCATGAATATGCAAATAATACAAGGATAAATATTACTGATTCGGCTGGATTAGACAACTCAAAGATATAAGTCAAAGTCATATAGATATGAGTTGCAATTCGTTATTAAATGTAAACCAGATTTATTTTTGTGAGGGATCAGTTTATCCTAGGCCAGGTGGAGGACACCCTATTAGTCCAACTGGTCCTACTGGTCTAGGTGATAGGGGGGCAACTGGTTTACAAAGTAGTTTCGCTGGGGAAACCGGAAAAACTGGCCCGACGGGAATATTCGGCGAAACTGGTTCACAAAATAATTTCACTGGAGAAACTGGGCCCACTGGGCCAATCGGATCAACTGGTGTAACTGGTTCAGCAAATAATTTGACTGGACCAACTGGTCCGACTGGACCGACTGGAATAACTGGTTGGACAGGACCCACCGGTATAACAGGGCCTACTGGACCTACTGGACCAACTGGGCCTACTGGTCCAACCGGAATAACTGGACCAACCGGGCCAACTGGTATCACGGGTCCGACAGGAACGACGGGTCTGACAGGAACGACGGGTCCGACAGGACCTACCGGTCTAACTGGGCCTACTGGTCCAGATTGCCCAACGGGACCAACTGGAACGACGGGTCCGACGGGTACGACAGGGCCAACTGGACCGACTGGAATAACTGGTCCAACCGGAATAACTGGACCAACTGGGCCGACAGGGCCGACAGGGCCGACTGGAATAACTGGTCCAACCGGAATAACTGGTCCAACCGGAATAACGGGACCAACTGGCCCAACTGGGATAACGGGACCAACTGGGATAACGGGTCCGACTGGACCAACTGGGATAACTGGTCCGACTGGTATAACTGGTCCGACTGGTATAACCGGTCCTACTGGGATAACTGGGCCAACGGGATTATCTTCAACTGGGATAACTGGTCCGACTGGTCCAACTGGTGTCACGGCTCCGACTGGACCAACTGGGCCGACAGGACCAACCGGAATAACTGGACCAACTGGAACCACTGGTCTCATTTCCCCTACTGGTATAACAGGGCCTACTGGTCCAACTGGTATCACGGGTCCGACGGGGAAAAGGGGGCCTACTGGGCCAACTGGTGATATAGGTTATAGAGGTCATATAGGACTTAGTGCTGTATCTGGAATATATTATTCTGACTACATTTATTGGAATTCATTTACAAATATATGGGAAGTTGGTAGTGCTCAAGTGCATCTAGGTAAAAATGCCGGTTATGACCAACAACAAGCAAATGCTGTCGCAATTGGTAATCTTTCCGGTTATCTTCAACAACAAGCAAATTCTGTCGCCATTGGTTATAATTCTGGTAATATTCAACAAGCTCCGAATTCTGTCGCGATTGGTGCTAGTGCTGGTAAAAATAATCAATCTGCAAGTGCTGTAGCTATTGGCATTGATGCAGGGAATAATGCTCAAAAGGCAAGTGCTATAGCAATTGGTAATAGTTCTGGTCGAAATAATCAAGCTACAAATGCTGTCGCAATTGGTTATTTTGCAGGTAATAATACTCAAGCTGCAAATTCTGTCGCCATTGGTAATAGTGCTGGTCAAACTACTCAAAAAACAAATTCTGTCGCAATTGGTTATTTTGCAGGTAATTCTAATCAAGCTACAAATTCTGTCGCAATTGGCTATCTGGCAGGTTATATAGATCAAAGTGGAAACGCTCTCGCGATTGGTAATAGTGCTGGTTGTACAGGTCAACGTGGAAACGCTGTCGCAATTGGTGATAACACGGGTAATTTTGTTCAAGGTGCAAATTCTGTAGCTGTGGGTAGAGTAGCAGGCTATTATGTTCAAGATGCAAGTGGTGTTGCGGTGGGTGATAGTGCAGGTTATAATACTCAAGGGAGTAATGCTGTTGCGCTAGGTTATGGTGCGGGTGTTCAATCTCAAGGTCAATACGCCATTGCTATAGGTGCTAGTGCAGGCGTTATTAATCAACCAGCGAATAGTATTATATTAAATGCATCTGGATCCACTTTAGATGTCAGTAATAATAACGCATTCTATGTAAAACCGATTCGATATGATACAAGTATTGCTATTTTAACATATGACTCAAGTTTATCGGAGATTAATTACAGCACGGATTATATTACATTCGGCATGGGCTCTACTTGGACACCAACCGCATCCATTCAAGACTGGGCTGGAGTCTCTATTTCTGATAATGGGCAAATTCAGACTGCAGTTGCTCAAGGTGGAAATATATGGGTGTCATACGATTACGGCATTACTTGGAATCCTAAAGCATCCACTCAACTTTGGGTTGCAGTCTCTATTTCTTCAACCGGACAATATCAGGCCGCAGTTGCTATAGCCTCGTCAAATATATGGATATCGATAGATGGCGGTCTTAATTGGAATGGTATTACTATAACACCAGGTGACACCAACTGGTCTGCAGTCTCTGTTTCTTCAATCGGACAATATCAGACGGCAGTTTCTCAAAGTGGAAATATATATATATCATCAAATTTTGGTAGTAGTTGGACTTCTCTTCCAGCATACTCTCAACCATGGCAGGGAGTTTCTATTTCTGCTAATGGACAAAGGCAGACGGCAGTTGTTAATCCTGGAAATATATGGATATCAACAAATTCTGGCGTTAGTTGGACAGAACAAACTTTTCCAACTAGTCCTACATTAAACCAAAATTGGAATGGAGTTTCTATTTCTGATAATGGACTAAGGCAGACAGCAGTTGTTCAATTCGGAAATATATGGATATCATCAGATGGTGGCGTTAATTGGACATCTACTGCATCAGCTCAAGCATGGCAGGCAGTTTCTATTTCTTCAACTGGACAAATTCAGACGGCAGTTGTGTTTGGAGGAAATATATGGATATCAACAGATTACGGCGTTAATTGGACACAACAAACTGGCGCAAATCAACCTCCAGCAAATCAAACTTGGAGCGCAGTCTCTATTTCTTCAACAGGGCAATATCAGACTGCGTGCAATAATCAACAAATATGGATATCATCAAATGTAAATGACACAAATGCAAATGACACACGTGTATATGTTCCAGGAAAAATGGCAATCGGAAAGAGTACTATTACGGCTGGTTTTACATTAGATGTTAGTGGCGACGTACAAGCGACGTTGTTTACGGCTGTCTCAGATTACCGCATAAAAGACAATGTAAGATCAATAACGAGCACCATAGACGAACTGCACCCGGTTGCCTATTTCAACCGATTATCTAGCAAGGAAGACATGGGTTTCATTGCTCATGAACTTCAAGAACAATTTCCATTTCTTGTGGATGGAGAGAAAGACGGCAAGGATTATCAGTCGATAAATTACCTGGGGTTGATTGGTCTCCTGGTAAAGGAATTTCAAGAAATAAAAGTATCGACGAAAGATCTGGAAAACCGCATGACTAACCTTGAAACCAAAAAATAGAATGAAACAACAACAACAAGGTTCATTGTTCTTCTGTTCTATTGTCGCACCACATACATATTTTACATTCCACCGCACATTTCTCGCAAACACTCGGCGCTAGGTACAAGTATCCAAACGGATTTGATACGTGATTCGGATTGGTAAAACCAGGAATGCGTCTCTCTTTGCAAACTCGGCACTTAAATCTACAGGGAGATAACGGCGTCTCCTGGCGCATTTTTTCGTGGGCTTCGCAGATAAATTCCATTGTGTAAATATACGCGTATTATTTTTCTTCATAGCAATGTATTAGGTTCATTTTTATTTTAAACAACCAACCAAGTCAATAAAAAATTGATTATATTTTACAATATTTGCATCATTCAAACAACAATAAGAATGATGCAAGCAACTCAATTACATCCAGTTCTCTCAGCAACCAACGCCCACCCAAGAGATGCAAACATCTCTTTTCAGGAGGAAGGCCACAAGTATACCATCAGTACCGATCCGACCAGCAAGTATACTTCCGTCACGACTTGGAACCACAGCCATTTCCCGCATTTCGACGCGGACAAAATCATCAAGCAGATGATGTCAGGCCGAAACTGGAAGCCAGGGCACAAGTATTGGGGAATGACAGCAGAGCAAATCAAGCAGCAATGGACAGACAACGGCGCAGCGGTAAGTGGCGCAGGCACAGACATGCATTATGAAATCGAATGCTTCATGAACAATCCCGAGGTCCCACCGGGATATACCCACGCGGACTTATATAATAAATGGGTAAACGAACTTAAAGAGAATCCCATCGCCAACACCCCCGAGTGGAAGTATTTCCTCCGATTTGTGCAAGACCATCCTGAGTTGAAGCCGTTTCGTACCGAGTGGTTGATTTATCACGATGACTTGAAATTGTCGGGGTCAATTGACATGGTTTATGAAAAGCCTGATGGCACCCTTATGATATATGATTGGAAACGGAGCAAGGATATTTCAAAAGTAAACACGTTCAACAAATATGCGACGACCTTTTCCATTAGCCATATGCCCGACTCCAATTTCTGGCACTATGCGCTTCAGCTCAACACGTACAAGGCAATTATAGAAGCCAAATATGATAGAAAGGTCGGCGAATTATGTCTTGTTCGTCTGCATCCCGATACCGCGGAACAAACATACGAACTCATCCCAGTGCCCGATTTGAGTGAAGATATTGCTACATTATTTGCACAGAGACAAGAAACCATAAAAAACTTATAGATACCAAAAAAATATTTAAATATAGTGATGCAGTTATATGATATAGAGCCCATGGAAGGATTGTATTACTATATTTTTTATTTGATGCCGTTTATATATCTATTCTCCAATGTTAATTTGTTCATGTTATTTTCAAGTATGATCGTTATACACGATGTAGATAAGAGTATAGAAGCACTGAAGGAAGAAGAGATAAAAGCACCAGTAGAGGTGCCTTATCCGGACAAGTATTTAGAGAAATTTAAAAGTATGCCGTTTGACAATGAATCATTAGATATAGAATCCTTGAAAAATAGCATCGTGGTGGAACATACACCATTGGGAAATGTCGCCATGTATTATGACAACAAGAGAGAGGCGTTTGTATACTATAGCGATAGTGTCATGCCGTATCGCTATTTGGAGGTTGTTGCGCGAAAATACGTCATTACTTTTCATTGCAAACGCGTGTTTATTGACATGGAGGACGAAATCAACAAAGCCAAGACGAAAATAGAAGAACAAAAAAATGCGAAAAAACAAGAAGAGGAACAAGCACAACAAGCGAAAGCTGAAGAAAATCAAGAACTAGAATTGAAGGAGGAGCCGAAGAAAAAGAATGTGTTCGCAAATTTTAAGAATTACAATACAAATACGACCAAGGACTCGTCGAACAAGCCAACGACTGGTAATTCAACCGCAACGACTGCGAATACAAAGACCGAGGACGTAATATTGAAGGAGAATGCAAATCACTATACGTGCGATGGTCGGTACTCTAACTTTCTAGTGTTGAAAAAGGTGGATAAAACGCTGGTGGACAAAAGATTAAAAATGTCTTTTGCCGATTTTAAGAAGATGCAAGCAAAAAAAACCTCATCTTAATGTAAGAAGATGAATTCAATAAATAGCACAACCCCACAAATAAACCCGGTTGCGACGCAACCGGAAAAACTCAACAATGGTTATATTTATGAATTAAAAACTAAATTATCACGCAAAGCGTCTGACTTGGTAAATCGACTGGTTACAAGACAAGTGGAGAAACGAATGTTGCGATGTTTACCGCCGGAAGTGAAGGAAGACGTTCAAACAAATATTGAAGGAACCATACAAAATATGGTCCAGGATTTAACTTCAAAATCATTTGATACGGGATTAAACATAGTCAAAGCAACGCCTGCGTTTGGTAATGCAGTATCGGCTTTATCTGCAGCAGATAATGTGCTAGCAGGCATAAAAAATACAAAACAAAGTGTAACCAAAATTACGGATCAAATTAACAAAGTTCAGGATCAATATAATAAAATAAACGATATTGCTGACCAAATTGGCGGCGATGGGAAAATCATTACTAATAATTTGCAGATGATCATAGATCGAGCGCACCATTCTATTGCACAACATCGCGGAGATGTGCATCATTCAATTGAACACCTCAATAGTATTCATAATTTTCGTAATAAAAAAAATACACGTAAAAACAACTCACAAATGGGCGGACAAATCAAGGTAAATGCAAATAAAATACAAACCATATTGGATCGAGCAGGTCATTCTGTTGCACAACATCACGGCGATTTAACGCATCGTGTCATTTTAAAACGGACATCAAAATCGATTCGCGATTTTCACAATACCACCAAGAAATTACGGAGGTAATTATATTTTTGGTTTTTGGCTCTGTTGCTTGAGCCAGTCCATATATCCATTGCTTTTTGCGATGTTGTATGATGTTCCCAAATGCTGTTTGGCAATGTCGTGTGCTTTTTTCTGTATGTCATCTAGTTGCGCCAAATATTGTTGAATGCTGGGATTTGTTGTTGATGCTGTGGAAGAGTCCATCTATAATTTAGTTATACATGGATTAAGTTTAATTCTATTTTGTTCAATTTTATTTGATATTCATGAGTGCGCAATTAAAATATATGCATTTTATATAATGGTAGGTTTTGATAATGCTTATACGGCAAGGTCAAGTGGTCATTTTCATGGATTAGAATCCAGAGACGCGGGGACCGCAGATGCGGCGAGTCGTATAGCAGCACAGCGTGCGTTTGGCACCACAGGCGACGTAAATTTATTACGTGGCTATTCGGTTCCTGATGGCGCCACACTTATCGGTACTCTCGGGAATTCAAATGCATGGAATTATGGGGAGACACGAGGAAACCGCAGAGAGATAGCTAGCCTGGTGAATGCGGCTAATTCCGGTAGGAAAGGCGGGCGCAATAATAAATCCAAAAGGCGAAAGTCTAGAAAAGGTAATAAATCCAAAAAGCGAAAGTCTAGAAAAACGACTCGACGTCGTCGTTAAATTATTCATTCATAAATTTCATAATTAATTAGGAAATTTATATTTACATCACATATGTCCAACGTAGGTAATAAAACAAATAGTTCGCTTGTTTTCTGTATCATTTTTCGTAAGGATTTTGGTAATGCCTTCATTAATCGTGTATCCGTTTGCCAACAAGTATGAAAATAGGTCTGATATTTCCGCTTCTCTCATGATTCCTCCACAACACAATGATTTCAGTGCGAGTGCACACAATGGAAGGGGGCAACACGGACCCGGAGCCTTGAACTCGCTCAATGGGGGTGTTTGAATCTGTATGACTTTCTCTCTAAGAGGTCCAGCAGGGATGTGGTTTATCGTTAGAATATTTATATAACATTGTTGAAATCGGTCAAGAAACGGCTGGCACGAAATGGTGCATGTTTTGTTAAAGGCCATTGATTATGTTGTATTGCGATAAAAAAAATGAAATACTTTTACAATAGATGAGTATATGCAAAATAATATCAAGTAAGTCGGTAAAATGACAGATAAAACAATATTCCGCTACAAGTTTTCGGAGCCATTTGTTGCAGATTTGTATAATTTCGCAAAGATTCATCAGTATGATGATAGAGTCGGCTACAAGGAGGCGTGGGGCGTTTGGGTGGAAGACAACAAAGAGCTGGTAAGTAGAGAATGTGAGCGCCTCTTGTCGCTGGACTATGATGGCGATATTTTGGATAAAATGTTTAAAAGTGCGCGTTATTACTTCAGAAAAAAGAGCACTGAAAAAAAGGCACCAGCGACGCGTCGCGAATACGTTTGTTTACAAAAGTCCGTCTTGGAGAAGATGGACCGACACATTGAAGCAAACCTTTCTGAGAACAAGAATTACAAGCCTGCGACAGGTTTTACCGCGTTTTGCGAAGAAAACGCCGAGGTCTTGCGCGAGTGCATGGAGGACTTGAAAAGACAAAATATGACAGATTGTGAAGAAGCGCACAATAAAATCAAAAAAACATACAAAAATAGATATTTTATCGCAATTAACAAATAAAAACGTCGCAGTATCCATAATAACGAGCTTGATGAACCCCAAATACTTTGCAACTGAAATAACCCACATAACCCACAAAAACAGCACAAAAGAGACGAAAACGCACGAAATCAAACAAATAAAACGATATGACGAAGAAGAATTAGAAATTTGCAAAAAAATACTGAAAATACCCACGTATTTTCTCTTTTTCTCTCCCATTCGTAAATTCAACTTCTTGAATATCTCTGAAAAATACATTTTGGTTTATCGAGAGGAATTGCAGTCGTTCTCTGATTTTTTCGAAAAATGCGCTGAAAAAGAAAGAATTTCGCGTATATTCACATCATACGGCCATTTAATACGCGCATCTCAGATATTAAACCAATACGGAATCGTCTATGAAAATTACGATAAAATCGGATTTAATCGCCAAAATCAACCCATTTTATTTGATTTTGAGAGAAATCGTGCAAAAATGCAATATTTGCCGATTGAAGCACATATTTTGGCCTTTCTAGAGAAAAACGATGTATTATCCTTGTCCAAATCAAATATTGAAGAAATTTGTGGAACTTTTTTGAAAATGTATCCATTCAATCATAAAAGGCCTTCGCAGAGAGAATGTGTGAATCTGTTTGTCTCTCTCATCAATAAGCCTAAACAAGTTATTATGGATGAAATCGGAAAATATAAGAATACGTGGAATAATTATGGAATAAGCTACGTATTTTTAGAAATGTTAAGTTATATGAGCAATGAGATGCCGTCTTTTTTTGTGAATGTGTTATTTGAATGCGTTAGCGTCGATTTTAATAGACGCTGTCTCTCGGACAAGGTTTTACAGAAGCTAGAGATGCGCAACGAAGTTTAACGCTTCTTGGATTTGCGCGACTTTCTGGACTTCTTGGACTTTCTAGATTTACGCGCCTTCTTGGTCTTCTTGCCGCTAGATTTGGCCTTGGGGGACGCGGAAGCTGCAGGGGCGGCTCCGTCTTTCTTCCATTCGCTCTTACGCGCACTAGCAGCCTTCATGGCCTCGCTCAATGAGCCGTAATTGCCCTCCTTCTTAATACGCTTCACGAATTCAAACCATTTCTCTCCCATTTATATACTATTGCTAGATTAAAATCAAAAATATCGGGTTTTAGTAAAATATTACTCGTTTAATTTAATTATACGTATATAATATATAAATGTCTGAAATAACTGACATAGAGGAGATGCGTATTGGAAGCACGTACGTACTTCGCCCCAAAAGTGATTTTGCACAGGAAATAAAATTTCTTTTTATTGAACCTATTGGCTCGGATGGTATGAAGGTTAAAATATGGAAGACCGGGCAGATTATCGACTTTCCAAATGTTATGGATAAATTTAAGATTATGACTCAGCTCGCGCCTTTTAACCCTAGCAGTTTAAATAGTGATCGCTATATCCCATGGATGGGTGGATCAAAGAAGCGAGCATATGGTGGCCGAAAACGCAAAACTCGGTGCAAAAAATCATCAAAAAGAAGATGTAGAAAATCATCCCGACGTAGAAGAAGATAATTACGTTGGATTACATGCTGTAAACCTCGTTTAAACGCCGAAATAAGAGATTTATATATTTTAATATAAGAAGTATATAAATGGCTGGCGCTGGACGGGTTGACATGAACGAACTAACCCCCGGCATTGAATATACTTTTATTCTTAATGATGGAAATCGGATTTATGGCATGTTGGAGACGTATTTAGGTAATAATGGTATTCCGCGCAGGGCGGTAAGACTTTATAATAATTCACGACGCAACGGGGTTCTACAGCAAGGGGCTACTACTATTTCTTTAGATTTGGTTAATCGTGTAGTACAAGGTTATGCAATCCAATGGCCTCCAAGAGAAGGCATCCCTCAGCCAATCATCCAACCACAACCAGCATATGTGGAGGGTATGCGACCTTCTGAACGATTTATGAAACATGGCTGGAAAGCTCGTGGTGAAAGACATATAGATGCTATTCATACTCGTAATCCTAATGATGCTAATATTAATCCAGATACTTATATTGATATCAGAAATGTAAATCGTAATACAAAACCGCGATCTAGTTATTATTCTCCAGAAGAAATAGCAAATATGCGGGCACAAATAAAGAAAGCAGAGTGCCCGATTTGTTTTGATGAAATTAATGATGATACGTGTAGAGTTTGTTTAAACGGACATAAGTTTCATTTGACGCATGAGGGTCAAACTATACCCATTACTGAATGTCCGGTATGTAGGGTCGCGCCACCTTTCTATCGTTGTAATGGAAATTACAATGACATCATGAGTGGTGGAAAAAAACAAAAGGTTAACCGGAAAAGGTCAAGAAAATCCCGTAGAAAATCATCCCGACGTCGGAAATCGTCCAGACGTCGGAAATGTTAAAAAAATTGAATTGAATTGATATAATTATTCTAATACAACATTATATCAATTCAATTATGACAGAATTTACTCGTTATTTATATTTGAAGGAGGAGGTGGAGGTTGCAATGCTAATGTCTCTCTTGCATGGAGACAAGGAGAGAGCATTGTTTTGGGCGTATGAGCTATACTACAGCGGTTTAGTAGATGGCCTCTTGCTGTCATTGTGGAGAATCTATTACGAATTCTACGCAATGCTCAATCCAGCACTAGAAACTTATCTAAAGAAAAAACAAGCAGAAATAGCTTCCAAAGAAGAGACGGGACATTTCGTCGGAATCTTTGTTCACAATTTATTGATTCGCAAATACACTCTAGACGTTTTCATGTTGAGAGAAGTATCGGTCAATATTGAGTTGGACGAAGAGGACTCAAAATTGAGCTTGGAGGAGCGGTTCGCAAACAACAACTACGAAGCAATTGCACATGCCATGTTCGATGCATGCACCAGCGTGGAAGATTGCGAATCAATAGTAGCCGTTGCAACAACCTACTTCAAGTCTCAAGGCATCAAAAATCCCAAGCTATTGAAGGACTTGCGCGTTGAAGGCCTTCACCCAGCTATTGTACTCATGTCAAGAATCATGCATTATTATGCAGACCTAAACAAAAATAAAAATAACATTAAAATGGGGAAAAACCTATACTTGGTGGTTGAGCCAGAAGAAATGAACGCATACAAGACGATTAAAGCGAACTATGATCTCTCACCAAACAAAATACTTCAAAAGGCGGTCATTTATTCGCCAATCGACCACGGATACTATTATGTGCACTTGTTCAGAAACGATTATACTCGTTCAGCAACCATTTTGGACGACTACAGAAGTAATTGGTTGTATTATGCCGCAAAAAGCACGCCCATCTGGCAAGAACGGCTTGCGGAATATGGCGGACAAGTCGACGAGGAAACTGGATGGATCCGCTGGGGCGACGATGACGGCGAAGAGTTGTTTTATGAGGCATATGGGTACGATCCTGAAGAACAGCCGGTAGAATTACTTTATCGCAACATTCCGCCGACGGAACCAAGCAAGAATATTACATGGCGCGCGTTTTATAACAAACTCGCAGATTCGCGCCCGCGTCTATACACTCCCCACCCAGACATTCTAGAGGCACTTGAATAAATGATTGTCTTACCAATCATATCCCAATTCAACCTCGAGAGAGAAAGAGAAGTCCATGCAGTTTAAATCAAGTAATTCGCCATACTGATTGCGCAGTTCTATTTTGAGTCGCTGTAGATTCACGGGGCCAAAATACTCTCTTTTTTTCTCAATAAAATCGCTGCCGTTATCGAAACAAATGTGGAAGCTATTGCTTGTTAGCGGGATCATGGCGAGAATATTATTTCCAATATAACTTTTTGAATACATGGCGAGAATATTTTGCGACTGAGAGTGGTTAAAGTCGTTCAAGATGAAATAAATATAATCAGATGCGACGCTATTATATACGGCTTCAGACGTATACACCGCCGATCCGTGGTATTGTATTTGACGAAATCCCAGAATCCAGCCGAGTGTGCTATTGAAGTCGATGGACTCTACATCCTTGAGAAAATTCATTGAAAACACGTTGCGATTGTTCATAATAGTAATCTTTTGCGTGGTTTCATGTGCGATGACTTCAAACCGCGGTGGATCAATGTCTAATTGTTCATTGATTTCTTTCTGCAATGTGGTCGCCAACTGAGATAAACTATAATTTCCGTCGGGTAGCATAATCGGCCCCGAAGCAGTGGGTCCATCTCCACATTCTGTTATGTAAAAAAGATTATTCATCTTTGCTTTTGAAAAGCAATACAATACATTGGGAAGTTGGATTGAAGAGAGACGCACAGAGAGAACATTCTTGAACTGATACGGCAACACTAGGCTGAAATCAGTAGATCTTGTATTCTTGTAATCTTCTCTAAATAGCGAATTCAATATAACTGTTTGGGCAATCGTTTTTCGTTTCAAATTGTTCAAATTGCTGCGCGCGACATTCGTCGGAAACGTCTCCACTGGATTCAAGTATTTGTTAGGGTTTAATTTATCATTAAAGCTGGTTGTCTCTTGGTTTAAAACAAATGAGTTGCCACCCGCTTCAATAACGCTCGTTTGATTTACCACCTTGCCAACGTCTTCTTTTATTACAAAAGTTTCAGGTTCCAAATCCTCGCTATTTTCCAACGTTTTGTCCAACTCTTTTCTTAAACGGGCGACTAGTTTGGACTTTGCATTCTTTATAAACGTAATAAATTTGCTTTTGTGCTCAACAGGATATTTCTTGTCGTTGCTGATGACGTTTATTATTTGTTTTTCGCTTTTCAATATTTCATTTAATGAATATGGGGCAACAACTTTTAAGAACGCCTCTAATTCAGATAACGTATAATTATTTATATTCAAATCCAATTCAGTACTCATTATACATAACTTATAAAAAAATATCGTTAATTAAATGTATTACAAAAAAAATTGATTTGGTTTGAGGCATATCTAATTATAATATATAGAATAATATAAGATGGTAAAGAATACATCAGGAGGAAGCAAGAGCAAGGGCATGGCCCGTAAGAATGTGAATGGTGCAAAGCAGCCCTCAAAATTACGCGTTATCGCCGAAGAGGGTGAGCTATTTGCAGTCGTGGTTAAAATTTTGGGAGGGTCAATCTGTTCCGTTGTTGGTATGGACAATGTAGAACGTCATTGTCATATTCGTGGTAAGTTTCGTGGAGGCCATCGTCGTGATAACATGCTCAAGGCAGGAACGTTGGTCTTGGTGGGTGATTGGGGTTTTACGTCTTCAAAAGCAGGCAAGGCGCCGGAATGCGACTTGTTAGAAGTGTATTCTGATGTTGAAAAAGAGCGACTCAAGAAGAGCGTTACAAACGTGAATTGGAGCTTTGCAAATGTCGCAGATTCAAAATCAACTGATGCGTTTAGTATGGATGATGATACGCTGATGTTTTCAAATGATTCGACACAGGATGAATATGCTGCGTTGATGAAAGCCGCGATTTCTGCACAATCTAAGGGCGCCAAGACGACAATTGCATTTGATGCGGATGACGGCAAGGTTGATATTGATGATATTTAAAATCGTCGCTTAAAAAAATAAACTCAAATAAAAACGCAAATAAAATAAATGATAAAAATGTATATATTTTCTTTTGTTATTTTTATCATTTCACTTGATGGTTGGTGTAATATGTTGTCGGCGATTCAAGAGTTTACGAAACTCAATTAATTCGCGTCATGCATGTATTACTCTTCTTGCACGAACCATCTTATTTATCCACGGAACCCCTTTTTAAAACCCTTGGGTACGATTTGTTGCTGACTCTTGGTTCCTGTGCGTCAGGGTTTTATCCGTTTTCTATGTCCAAAATGTTGCTGATTTTTTGCAATTATAACATCATTTTGCGAATAATTTCTATTTTGATTGCATTGCATAGGCATATCATCGTCATCATCAAAAAAATCGGCTATGCAAACCTTACGAGAAAATGACTGAGGAGGTGCGGCGCTAGCTTCAGGCATTTATATAAAAATAAGCGCAATTATTTTTATATATATTTCCGTCATATACAAATTGGGTTTGTGAATTTCAATGGTATAAACCACACTAACAAGAACAAAAAAAATAACACACACCTTATTTTTTTTGTTTTTTAACTCTCCTATAGCATATATATTTTTGCAACATATGGGTATCTGAAATCATAAATATGAATATCAAAAGACATCGCTCCACTTGCATTTTTTACTAAATTGTACTAGCTAGTACTCGGATAGGAGAAGTAGAGATTATATACAATGGGAGGCCTCCCAATTAAGTATTCAAATTAACCTTTATATTGTTATTCAACCAATTTAAATAAATCTCGCGATGGAATAATAACTAGATAGCTAATATATTTAACTATGTTTAGAAATAAAAACAGACATTCACTTCAGCCAGTCAAGAAACAATTTAGCATGAATGCGGAGGATTTTCCTGATATAGCTCCGTCATCTGCCTCCAGCAACGACGCAACAAAGCCTCTAAAGAGCGTTGTGGACATGGACTTTAAAAATTGTTATAAACCCCCTCCGCCGGTTGTAAGCGTGGAAAATACCCGAGAACCTGGATGGTTATATGGGTTTGGTCAGAAGAATCCACACAAGATTTGGTTTGAAAATGACAAACGCGATGTGGTGGAAATTGACAAAATACCAAATATCAACGATGACTCGCCATCCGTGGAAGAATTGCTTGCCGAATACTGCAGAGAATGGGAAAGGTACAAAGAAGAGTATATTGAATTGAATGGATACGAAGACTTTGAAAGAACGTTCATATCTCCGCGAATTAATTATGAGGATGATGTCGATGAGATGGATTACGAGGAAGAGGAAGATGAGGAAGAGGTAGATGAGTTCGACGAATACGGAGACGCATATGATGATTACTATGACAAGTAGTCCTCTGTATTTGTTTTGATTTGATTTACGTTAAATAATACATTCAAATATATGTCGTCATTATAATCATGACTGATGACGAAAATGACATATTAGATACAGATTGGATAACTAAATTTGAAAATATAGATAAATCTTATAATATTTTTTATTTAGATGATGTGCATAGCATCAAAGTTAAATGTGTATATATCAATAGAGAAAACGAAATAGAAAAAATGAAGCAAGAAAATATAGTGCTAGGAAAGCCAAACTATCTTTCTAGGGAAGAGGTAATGGGGATTATAAAACACAATATTCATGGCAGATATGGATTATTGTCAATATTAAAATATAATATCAATTTGGATCCTGCTAACGTAAAGTCTTTTGTTACATCAAGACAATACGAAGAGACCTTTTTAACAACTATAAAAAACATAGACGCAATTACGTGGGACATGACAATCTCCATGTTTCAAGATTTAAATGAGGTAATATTCTTTTTTTATGAAAAAAGTGGTTCTCATACGAAGAACGCAACAAGGAAAATCTGGTTGCAAAAACAGCTAAAGGCCAAAAAAACTATTCGTGTACAACCACAACTATAGGATTATAAATAATTATATAATGCGTAATGAATTTAAATATATCATCAAGAATATATTTAGATTTGAATGAAGAAGGTTGCGTTGATTACTGGTATCACTGGCCAAGACGGCTCTTATTTGGCGGAACTTTTATTGGAGAAAGGTTATGATGTTTGGGGAATCATCCGCAGGGCATCTAGCATTAACACGCAACGCATTGAACATATTTTTAAAAAGATTATTTTGAGATATGGCGATCTTACCGACGGAATCAATTTGTTGAATGTTTTGGTGGAGATTAAGAATAAATATTGTGATAGTGCAGACTTTGATCGGTTGGAGGTGTATAACTTGGCCGCAATGAGTCATGTAAAGGTCTCCTTTGAGATTCCCGATTACACTTGCAGTGTGGACGCAGCGGGAACGTTGAGAATGTTGGAGTCCATCCGTAATTGTGGTATCCCGAACGAAAAGGTTCGCTTTTACCAGGCGTCTACTTCCGAGTTGTATGGAAAGGTTGTGGAGGTGCCTCAAAAGGAGACGACGCCCTTTTATCCGCGCTCGCCCTATGGAGTCGCCAAGTTGTATGGCTACTGGATTACCAAGAATTATCGCGAATCGTATGGCATGTATGCATGCTCAGGGATTCTTTTCAACCATGAAAGCCCGCGTCGCACACACAATTTCGTGACGCGTAAGATTACGATTGCCTTGGGGAATATCTTGCGCGGAACACAGGATAAATTGGTGTTGGGTAATTTGAATTCGTTGCGTGATTGGGGGCATGCAAAGGATTATGTGCGCGGGATGTGGTTAATTTTGCAGCAGGACGCACCAGATGACTTTGTGCTTTCGACCAACGAGTATCATAGTGTGCGTGAATTTGTAGAGAAGACGTTCAAAATGCGTGGATTTGATATTAAGTGGAAGGGTGAAGGTGTCGATGAAGTGGGGTATGATGAGAAGACTGGTCGCGAACTTGTATTTGTATCTGAGAAGTACTTTCGTCCTGCCGAAGTGGAAGAGTTGTTGGGAGATAGCACCAAGGCGCGCACACAATTAGGATGGTCGCCAGAATATACTTTTGATACACTTGTTCAAGAAATGGTGGATTGTGATTGTAAGTAAGTAAATCCCACCCAGATAAATACTTGTAAAAAAATTGAAATGCTTTTTAACTTATTAAAACAATGTATAACTAATTAAAGATGAATACGACAACCAAGTGTTTTGCTGTAATGAATGGATTGCCTGTGTATAATGGGCGCGCAAAGGTAGATAATGTTATTATAAACGATATAATAACATATAGAGTGGGTGGCAAATGGATATTTTCAGTGGTTACTGGCACCACACCATCGGCAATCAGCGTGGATGATTTGAATTCTGAAATTACTGCTGATTCTGTGCGCTTTTATTGCAAGAAGAATGTGAAAAACCCCATTACGAAGGGTAAGCTTACAGATGATAGGAGCATCTTTAAAGTTGCCAATATAACATACTTATAATCTGGATTGAACAAGGAAAAAACAAATAAAAATAAAATAAAAAGTGAGACCATTTTAGTTGGGGGTGGTCAATACCTTTTTTTATACGCTGACACGTCGTGTTCTTGACTGGCCGTGTTTGTATTGACGTCTTGATTTATTTGCTAAAATATACGCCTTTTTTTTGTGATCGCATCCTGCGTTTATGATGTCATAATCCACGGCAGCCGCTTTTCCAGCGGTAAGGGAGCTTGCTAATCGCGCAACCCCCCATGATTGAGCCGTCTGGTTTGGTCTTGAACCCGATGAAAAATAGGCGCCTTGGCCCTTTTTTACAATCTTGTTCAAGGCGGATAAACTGCAACCGGTCTTTCGTGCTAATTCTTTGCTCGGGGTTAAATTCTGTATGTTGTATATTTTACGCGCCTTTAATATATGCTTTGACGTCTTATTTTTATATGACGCCAAAGGTTTGCGCGTGTAGTACTGGTGCTTTGTTCTATATAATTTTCTAGATTTCATCAACATTTTGATTTGTTTTTGTTTGTCCTTTTTTGTTAATGTGGACGGCAAATATCTAACTGGGAATTTCATATATTATACATTTATAATATTTTTTATTTAACCCCCCCTGTATTTTACGCATTTTTAATAAGATAATTTTTTATACTTATGGTCATGCGAAATATTTAATGAGACAGAATGTATTTTTTCTTGACCAATTGCATAAGCCATGATTCTTTCATATATTCCTCCTATATGACCGAAATGAGAAGCATTTGGGCGTTGAATACACCATGGATATAATTTATCATATAATTGTGTGACCCACTTCATTATTTTTTCATAATTTTCTATAGTAATAACATAACTATTACATAGTGGATATTGTGAGTCCTTAATAAAATATTTATTGTAATATTTTTCATAGTCATCAATTATAAAATTAAGTGTATTTGGTTCATTCCATGTACGATAACTACAAAAATTAAAATCGAAATTACCAATATTAAAACAAGTATGTCCTTGGGTTATATTTTGTTTTAAAAAATCTATTATATTATCATTAAATATCATGTCATATTGAAAAAATCCAATATGCTTATAATTTTTGTGTAAATTATTAGCATATACATGATATATTGCTGAATTTTCATTATACCCTCTCTCTTGAAATGTATTATCATAAATAGGTAGATCCCATTCATTGATAACCTTGTATTTATTTTGTGTGTAGATTTTTGGGATATTTTTATTTACTGCTATAAATGTAAAATATTCATATAATACATCATCTGGTATATTTTTATAACAATCATCAAAAATATTTTTATGAAATACAACAAAAAGTTGAATATTGTTCATTAT
>Ga0114982_1000112_pt1 | contig 39378 bp, 27 predicted proteins | sample Shrwel_input2_FT_FD_87183 | JGI IMG/M metagenome (GOLD analysis project Ga0114982, IMG submission 87183) | Subsurface microbial communities from deep shales in Ohio, USA - Utica-3 well 1 S input2 FT | ecosystem: Environmental > Aquatic > Deep subsurface > Shale gas/oil reservoir > Produced... | reverse complement strand
GCGATAGCTTCGATTTTTTTATACTCGACCGCAATCTGCGGATTAAAGTATTTCACCGGCGTTGGTAAGTCGCCGGTCAGTACTTCACTGGCGTCATGAAATAACGCCAAAGTGGCAACCCGCTCCGGTGCTAGTTGGCCCTGATACAGCTGACGGCCAATAGTCGCCAGCATATGTGCCACCATCGCCACCTGGTGGCTGTGTTCGGCCACATTTTCTTTGCTGATATTGCGCATCAAAGGCCAGCGTTGGATCAATTTCATCCGGAATAACTGGGCAAAAAAATGACTCTGGCCTGCTGAGTCCGCATCCTCTGTGCTGGTCACTGACGATACCCCGGCAGAAATTGCGCCAGTTTACTAAGCGCCTGTTCTAACTGTTCTTTGTGCGGTAAAAACACTATGCGGAAATGATCAGGTTCCGGCCAGTTAAAGGCGCGGCCATGCACCAATAACACTTTATGCTGACGCAGAAAATCCAGCACAAATAATTCATCGTCTTTAATCGGAAACTTTTTCCGGTCAATTTTCGGGAAAAGATACATCGCCCCTTTAGGCCGGACACAACTTAACCCATCAATCTGATTGACTAACTGATGGGCTAAGTCCATCTGATCATATAAACGGCCACCCGGCACTATCAGTTCATTAATGCTCTGGTAGCCGCCAAGCGCGGTTTGCACCGCATGTTGGCATGGCACATTGGCACATAACCGCATTGAAGCCAGAATGTTTAAGCCTTCAATATAATGCCGGGCCGCTTGCTTGGCGCCGGAAATAAACAACCAACCGACCCTGAAACCGGCAATACGGTAATTTTTCGATAAACCACCAAAGGTCAGCAGCACTAAATCATCGGCCAGCGCGGCAGTACAAGTATGGCTGGCACCGTCATACAGAATTTTGTCGTAAATCTCATCGCTGAGCACGACCAGGCCATGCTCACGGGCAATTTGCAGCAAATCCAGCAACATCTGGTTGTCATAGACAGCGCCGGTCGGGTTATTGGGGTTAATCAGCACCAGAGCTTTGGTCCGGCTGGTGATTTTACTGCGGATATCTGCCGTATCCGGGTACCAGTCGGCTTGTTCATCGCAGCGATAATGCACAGCTTTGCCGCCGGCCAGATTGACCGCCGCCGTCCACAGCGGATAGTCAGGGGAGGGGATCAGCACTTCATCGCCATTATCCAGCAGTGCCTGTAACGACATCAGAATAAGCTCAGAAACCCCATTGCCGATATAAACATCATCAGCACCGGCACCCAGGATGCCGCGCTGCTGATAATATTGCGCCACTGCGACTCTGGCCGGATAAATGCCCTGTGAGTCGGTATAACCCTGCGCTGTCGGCAGGTTATGGATGACATGTTTGAGAATTTCATCCGGTGCTTCAAAACCAAAGGGGGCGGGATTACCATATTGAGTTTTAAGATCCGGTGGCCTTCCTCTTCCATCCGTTTTGCCTCGCGGGCAACGGGGCCACGAATATCGTAACAAACACCATCTAATTTTTTCGAGCGCTCAACTGGCTTCATACCGCTTACCTTTTTGCCTCCATCGGCCTGATTAACTGAATGTCCCCCGGCTGACAGAGGACAGATGATGAAAAAAATTTCCTTACACCTTTTTACACAGCCGGCCGGTATTTGCAATCATACTGAGGCAAAATTAGTAAAAAAATGCATCTGCTGTTGTGGCCGGATGCAAGGTTTAGGTGAGTGATGTTGAAATTGTCTGCCGTCGCTGCCGGGAGTTTGGTGGTTTGTGAAATTTATCACTTGTTCGAACATAGTGGCATTTACCTTGGCGATGGTCTGATTGTGGAGCTGGCTGGCACTGGACTGGTTAGGGCTATTTCGGTCGATCGTTTTTTACAAGGCCGCTCCGGCAATCATTTACTGGTGGCCTCTGATGCCAATGGGCGGGTGTTCGCCAATCCGGCGGTCGCCCACCATGCCAGTCAGCTTATTTATAGCTACCAACCTTATGATCTGATCCAAAACAACTGCCACAGATTTTGCTGCAGTTGTATCACCGGACGGGCCAATACAGTGACTAGTTTTTTTGATTTAAAAGCCGAATTAAGCCAGCACTGGCGGACTGAAATTCACTGGCAACAGCTGATTCTTTAACCCGCCAGTGATTATGCTGGTTGCTGCTTTTTTCAGCATTCCACGCATGCTTTTTGGCTGTTGCCAAAAAGTAGTTCAAGCGCGCTTTTTCAGCGGCCATTCAGCAAAAAAGTGGCAGTTTAGCGCGGTCGCATGCGTTTTTTAATCAAAATTTAAAGCTATTTATTTCAAATAGATAGCCTCTGGTGTAACCAGGTTTTGCTGTTAATTTGTAATTTTTGGTCGAAAAAACAGGTTTCTGCCGCTAAAATAGCGTGCTAAACGCTGCTGCAGCTGGCTTTTTTTGTCTGCAATGCATGCCGAAAAATTAAGCAGTTGACGACATGGAAATGTGGTTGCTGCAAATATTTTAGGAACTTTATTGATGAAATTATGGTTAAAAAAACTGGCACAAGGAACAGCCACTCTCACGGTTGTTGCTGCGCTGGCTTATCCATTTTTTCGCAGTGATGTGATGTCTGAGGCGCAACAACTGGCGCCCTGGCAGGTGCCAACTAAGTTATCTGCCTTGCAGGGCGCTGATCAACAAAAATTATTGGCCAGACTGACTTATCCTGATCATATGCCGGCTTTAACCGCAGTGCCGGATTTTGCCGCTATTAAAGATAATCTGGAACGGAAAAAGGCTTTCTTTGCTTACCTTGAGCCTTATATCGAACGTGAAAATAGCCGATTACAGAAATTACGCCAGCAGGTGCTGGAGTTACAGGCGAAACAACGGTTACAGCAAACTTGGACGTTGGAAGAATATGCCTTTATTTACAGTCTGTTTGATGAATTTAAAGTGGATTATCCGGAAGCCGACGAGCGTGGTTTACAAGATTTATTGACGCGGGTCGATGTGTTACCCGTCAGTTTAGTGCTGAATCAGGCCGCCAAAGAATCTGGCTGGGGCAGCAGTAGATTTGCCGCCGAAGGCTATAACTTTTTTGGTCAGTGGTGCTTTAAAGCGGGTTGTGGCGTGGTGCCAAGCCGCCGCAGTGCCGGTAAATATCATGAAGTGGCGATGTTTGAACATATTGCCGAAAGTGTGAATGCCTATTTTTATAACCTGAACACCTTTTATGTCTATGAAGATTTACGGGCCATCCGGGCAGATTTGCGAGCCAAACAACTGGAAGTGACAGGTGAGCAACTGGTGCACGGTTTAATTCGTTATTCTGAACGTGGCCAGCGCTATGTGCTTGAAATAAAGGATATGATAGCGGCCAATGATAAACTGCTGGAACAAAGTTAATGCGCGTGTTTTCTATCTTGTTGCTGGCTGCTGCCAGTGTTTCCTTGCCGACCATCGCCAATACTCAGTTTAATTACGATGGCTTTTACGCCCGGATGAAAAAAAGTGAAAAAGCTGAATACAGTGATATCACACTAGCTTTTTTACTTCAAAAACAAGGCAGTACCGATGCCTGCCAAATCGACAAAGCCATGATCACCACAGATATCAGTGCCGAACCTTTGACACTGGCAAGCAATGGTGAGCTGATTTTGCCATATTCTGAGCTGCTGAATAACCGCAAAGCGCTGATTGTGATTGAACAACCCAAAGCGGCTGAGCCCTGTGATTTAAATTTCCGCTTACGCAGTAAAATGCCACTGGATGCCAACATCAGTTGGGCACAACTGGCCAGGATGCATCAGCAATTTCAATCGTTATTACGCGATTTAGCCGGACTGGGTAAATATTTTTTGCCGGAAATGACCGGCGTCAGTCTGCATTTTGACGCCGATACCGTGCTGGAACATGCGCCAGCTGCGTTGCAATCCCGCGTGCAGTGTCAGACCCGTGTTTGTCAGGTTCAACTGTTACCTGCGCTGGCAGCAGAAGCTGCGGCAGCGCCAGCACCGCTGCAGTTTTCCAACGCGCCTGCTTATTTGGTGCCGCTGTTAACACGATAATGCCAACATCCAGACCATTGCAACTGGTGTTACTGACGCATCCGACCGAATTTTACAAAGCCAGCAATACCGGTGCTTTATTGGCACCGGCGCTTTCGGCTTTTGGCGAGCATCAGGTGCAAAGGTTGAGCTGGTCCAGAGTGGCGCCGGAACCGGCTTTGCAACACCAGCAAGGTTATGCACTGTTGTATCCGGCGGCGCAGGCTACAGTGCTGGATTGTGATGAGCCAGCCTTACTGAGATTACCTGAGACTATTCATAGCGTGATTTTGCTGGACGCAACCTGGCAACTGGCGCAGAAAATGTATAACCAGAGTCCGTACTTACAGCAAATGCCTGCACTGATGTTACACAGTCGCCAGAGCTCAGCCTATCTGCTTAGACGCAATCAGCGCCAGGCCGGGTGGTGCACTGCGGAATGTGCAGCCATGTTACTGCAGAAAACCGGCGCTGCGGCAGCTGCTAGCGCAATACAGCAGGCTTTTGCCGTCTTTAACCAGCGTCAAACCAGCTAACACCTGGCCCATGCTCACTTCGTGCTGTAGCGTCGGACTTTCTGCAGACGGCGTTGATACAGGCATTGGCTTAATGCCAGTATGGTCAAAAATAACAAGGCGGTGGCTGGTGCCTGTAAGTTAAAGTCGACACTGTTATGGATCAGCATATGGACGATGGCCATCGCAGCGCCAAAAGCCAGGCCGCGATGAAGTTTGTCATCGCTGACACGCATCACCTGCAGGTTCTGCCATAAACACCACAACAACATCAAGCCCAGCATCGCTGTCACCGGCAGGCCTAACTCAATAGCAAATTGCAGGTATTCATTGTGGGCGTGATCATAAAATCCGGAATAAGGTGCTGGCTGCACTGCCGGAAACACTGTATAAAAAGTACCGCCGCCAGTACCGGTCAGGCCATTTTGCTGTAACAGAGGTAAGCTGTCGATCACCACGTTATCCCGTGCTTCCGAGGCAAAGGATGTTTCCTGATAACGTTGTTGCAATTTTTCCAGCCCGAACATCGAGCCGATAATCAGCATATCTAACAGCAAGACGCTGATGATCAGCGGCTTTAATAATGCCGGTGGTCTTTTGTAGAAAAACAAGCTGTAACAGGCCACCAGACCGAGCGCAGCAAAAAAAGCGGCATTGCCCATCCGCGAACGGCTCAGTACCAGACCTATCACCATCACCACGATCGCCAACCGTAACATGAGCTTGCTGCTTAACAGACTCGTGACGGTATCGCGTAGGATCAGTTTCAATTGCCACTGTGTTTTTTGACTGGATAACTGTGATAACAACAAACCAATCGCCAGTGCCAGACAGAGAGATAAATAATTGGCAAAATGATTCTGATAACCAAAAGAGCCACGGGCGCGGCCATTTTCCTGCAAATTAAATAACGGCGACTGGCTGATATCCGCCAGATTTAATACCGAGCCATAAAATGCCTGGATAAAACCAGCCAATACCACCATCAGCACCAGCATTTTCAGCCGTTGATTGTTATGCAGATAGGTATGCAACAAATGTAACCAGAGCAGGAAGAAGATGCCTTTAATCAGCATAATTTCCGTCTGTTTAGCATCAGCCGTCTGAATGCCTGGAATTAAACCACTGATTTGCAAAGCTAAATACAGTTGTAATAACGCCACAGGCAGCATCACAGGCCAAGACCAACCTTGCCATAAGGCAGGTCCGTTGGCGCGAAAACTATGGGCCAGATGCAGCAGATAAGTCAGGCCAATCATAAACTCCAGTAACGACCAGGCCCAAGGCCTGTGACTGCCAAGCGGAATGGGCGCCCAAAGTAAAATCAGGCAAAGCAGGGTAAAAATTACAGCATCAAAACTGAGTTGGCGCATCTGAATAACCAGCGGATTTATAACACGATAAAAGATGTTAAGTTACTGACATTACGTAAAAATGGCAACCTTTCAGCAGGCTTATTTCACCACAGGCGCAGTCGAAACAACGCTAGCTGGTGCCGGACATAAAAAAGCCCGGTGCTGACCGGGCTCTGGTACTGGCAAGCAAATCGCGGATTAGGCGATAACGCTGGCCCATAGATCATATTCATCGGCCGCTTCGACCACCGCATCAATCACATCGCCTGGTTTCACGTCAAACAAACCATTCAGATAGACTGCGCCGTCAATTTCAGGTGCATCAGCAAAACTGCGGCCAATAGCGCCTTCGTCATCCACTTCATCAATCGACACTTTGATAGTGCGACCCACTTTGGCTTGCAAACGCTCAGCGCTGATCCGCTGCTGCGTCGCCATAAATCTGTGATAGCGTTGTTCTTTCACTTCTTCCGGTACCGGATCCGGTAATTCATTGGCTTTGGCGCCTTCGACCGGACTGTATTTAAAACAACCGACCCGATCCAGCTGGGCTTCTTCGAGGAAATTCAGCAGTTCCTGAAATTCTTCTTCAGTTTCACCCGGAAAACCAACAATAAAAGTTGAACGAATAGTCAGCTCAGGACAGATCTGACGCCACTTTTTAATGCGCTCCAGTGTGCGCTCGGCCTGACCAGGTCTTTTCATCAGTTTCAGGATACGCGGGCTGGCATGCTGGAATGGAATATCCAGATAAGGCAGTAATTTACCTGCGGCCATCAGCGGGATCACATCATCAACATGCGGATATGGATAGACATAATGCAGTCTGACCCAAATCCCCAGCTCAGCAAGCGCTTCACATAATGCCTGCATCGACGTTTTCACCGGCTGACCATTCCAGAAGCCGGTACGATGTTTCACGTCTACGCCGTAAGCGCTGGTGTCCTGCGAAATCACCAGTAACTCTTTCACACCGGCTTTTTGTAAACGTGCCGCTTCATCCAGCACTTCACCGATAGGACGGCTGACTAAATCGCCGCGCATCGAGGGAATAATGCAGAAAGTACAACGATGGTTGCAGCCTTCGGAGATTTTTAAATAAGCATAATGTTTTGGCGTCAATTTAACGCCGGTATCAGGGACCAGTTGTAAAAACGGATCATACTTTGGTTTTGGTACAAATTGATGCACCTGATCCAGCACGTTTTCATACGCATGTGGTCCGGTGATCCCCAGGACATTCGGATGCACCTGACGAATTTCATCTTCGCGTGCGCCCAGACAGCCAGTCACAATGACTTTACCGTTTTCGGCCAGCGCTTCACCAATAGTGTCTAACGATTCCTGCACCGCACTATCGATAAAACCACAAGTGTTGACGATGACCAGCTCGGCATCATCGTAAGAAGGCACGATGTTGTAACCTTCAACTTTCAGTTGCGTCAGAATGCGCTCTGAATCGACCAGATTTTTCGGACAGCCCAGACTAACAAAACCAACTTTAGGTTGCGACATCAGTAAAACACCTTGCAGAAAATGGGCGCGTATTTTAAACCAAAGCAGCGCCGCTCACCAGTGCTTTATCAGCCAGTGCCATCTCGATATTGTGAAGTCGTGTTAGTTCAAAGCTGTCTGTTGCGATGAACCACTGCCATTGTGATCTGACCGTCAGATCCAGGTAAACAAGCAGGCGATCAAATTTTAGCGTTCAACCCAGTCTTGTATATAAAGAGACATCAGCTGTAAGTGCTAAGTAAATTTTTTCTTTAATGTTGGCACTCTTCATGCTATGACTTTGTAAGCCGTTGCGCGGCTTTACCCGAATATTATAAAAATCCAGTAAAGTAATGAGGAACATATGTTAAAAAAATTAATCGCAAGCGCCTTTGTAGTTGCCCTGTCTGGTGCCAGTATCATGCAGCCTGCCCATGCCGGTGCCATTCTGGTCAAAGATTTTTATGCCAATCTTGACAATGGTTCTTCGCAGCTGATTGGTACAGTCAAAGTAGATATTGATGATGGTCAGCAGTGGATTGACAATATTTATCAAGCATTTACCTGGTCTAGTTTCACTCTGTTTGGCAAAGAAGTTGATGTCGCTTACGACTTCATCGCTGAATTTAATATCAATGATCTGCAAGCTGGTTTCACTTTTTTACAATTTGATGTGCAGGATTTACTGAACGACGTGACCTTTAAAGGTTTCTTCAGTGACACTGATGGTATCGCTGCCGCAGATCTGTACAACACCACCACCAATGAAGAACTTTTCGCCAATGGTGTCAGTGTAACTGACACTCGTGTGGTGTCAGCTCCAGCCACTGCAGCGCTGTTTTTAGTGGGTTTTGCAGGCTTAATGCTGCGTCGCAGAGCACAACAATAATTATCAATCTGTATTAGGTGTCTATTTTTTTTACAGTTGGATTGAGATAAGTAACGGAAAAACAGTTAACAACTCAGCCGCAAAGATAGCACCCGTATAACAGTCGTAATTATTTGTAATTAAAGGAAGCGACGTTGTCTGTCAGAAATTTTTACAACACTTAATTAAATACAACTGCTGTCAGTATAAAACCAGAACATGACAGCAGGATGAAAGTTGTTTCTGTCATAGACTCCACAGCAAAAATAACAAATTGGAGAGATTTGATGAAATTCCAGGCTAAACCAAAATATACCCTGCTGGCGCTTGCTGTTGCAGCCAGCTTCACTGCCGGACAAGTATCGGCAAATGGTTATGAAGTAAAATTAAATGCCAACAAATTCAGCGTTGCCGGTGCTGATCAACAAGTCAAAAACTACATTGTGCAAGTGGCCGGTAAAACCGGTATTGAAAAAGCTGCTGATTTAGGCGAATTAAAATCAGCCAGTCAGTTAGTGGGTGCTGCGTTAAACCAGTACAACAGTGAAAGTTCGAAGGTAAAAGCCCACAACAACGGCCTGTCGCAACTGCATAAACAACTGGCTGCACAATATGGCAGTGCCGGTTTACTTTATTCATACACCCACACCTTCAACGGTTTCTCTGCCCAATTGACGGGTGAGCAAGCTGAAAATTTACGTCGCAACCCGCAAGTTATCGGTGTTTGGGAAGATAAACCAGAGCAAGTGCAAACGTCCAGAACGCCGGCATTTCTGGGTTTAACCGGTCCTGGCGGTCAGCATACCAATAACATCAAAGGCGATGGTATTGTTGTCGGTATTGTCGACACCGGTATTTGGCCAGAAAACCCAAGTTTTGCCGATGATGGTTCTTATACCATGCCACAAAACTGGAAAGGTATTTGTGATGCAGGTGAAGAAAGCCCGGCCGTTAGCTGTAATAACAAGCTGATTGGTGCACGTTATTTCAAAGCATCTTTTGAATCTGTTTATGCAATCCAGCCTGGTGAATTTATTTCGCCACGTGATGCAGACAGCCACGGTTCACACGTAGCGGCCACAGCTGCCGGTAATGCCGGAGTTGCGGCTGATATCGGCGGTGCAGCGCAAGGATCAGTCACTGGTATTGCACCACGTGCCCATATCGCGATGTATAAAGCCTGTTGGAATAGTGATTATGTGGCGCCGGATGGCACTGCAGAGCGCGGCTGTTTCTATGGCGATACCATGGCTGCGATTGATGCGGCAGTGGCTGATGGTGTGGATGTCATTAACTACTCCATCGGTGGTAGCCTGACCGATTTAACCACTATTTCAGCGGCCTCAATGTTACGGGCTACTCAGGCTGGTGTGGTGATGGCCGTTGCTGCTGGTAATGATGGCGCCAGCAATAAAATCGAAACTGTTGGTACGCCTGCACCATGGGTGATCAGTGTGGCCGCTTCAGGTTTCACCGTGAATGCGATTGATGTAGTGTCACCATCCGTCAATGGCAAACTCAGTGCGATTGAAGGCAGTGCAACCCGTTCTCTGGCGCTGACGGGTGCTGTGACTGGCGATATCGCCATCGCCAATCCATTAAATGCCTGTACTACGCTGAGCAATGCTGCTGAACTGCAAGGCAAAGTGGTGCTGTTACAACGCGGTGCTTGTGACTTTGTCAGCAAAGTTTCCAATGCTCAAAAGGCTGGTGCCAAAGCCGTGGTGGTCTTTAACAACGCGCCCGGTAATCCAATTGCGATGGGCGGTACCAAGCCGGAGAACGTGATCCCTGGTGTGATGGTAAGTCTGGAGGATGGTCAGCGTATTGGTAATGCGGCAGCTGCAGGTGAAACAGTTACTGTGAGCTTGGATCCAGCTTTTGTGAGCAATGCGATGGCTGACTTCTCGTCAAAAGGCCCGAACAAAGCAGTGAACGATATCATCAAACCTGATATCACAGCGCCTGGTGTCAACGTGCTGGCGGCCGGTACGCCGGAAACCTTCACCAAGCCAAAAGGCAACAATTTCACTTATATGTCTGGTACTTCTATGGCCAGCCCACATATTGCCGGTATGGCAGCCTTGCTGAAACAACAGCATCCGGACTGGACACCAGCCATGATTAAATCTGCGCTGATGACCAGTGCAGGTCAAAACGTGACAAAAGCCAGTTCAGCAGTACCTGCCGGTATTTTTGACTTCGGTTCAGGCCACGCCCAACCGGTGCTGGCAGCAACACCAGGTCTGGTCTACGACACAACAGCCAACGATTACTTCGCTTTCTTGTGTGGTCTGGGTAAAACTGCTTTTGTTGAAGATCAATCTGGTTATAGCTGTGCCGCCTTCACTGAAGCTGGTTATGCCACTGAATCTGCCCAATTGAATCAGCCGGCTATCGGTGTTGGTTCGTTAGTTGGCAGCCGTACCGTGGTGAGTGAAGTGACCAACGTTGCTGGTGTTGCTTCAGTGTATACGCCTGATATCCAGGCGCCGGCCGGTGTGGAAGTGACCTTTAAAACGCTGAACAGTGATGGTCAATTGGTTGCCGCTAACAGTCTGGAAGTACCAGCTGAAGGTAAAGCAGTGTATGCCTTAACACTGACCAGCAAAGCGAATGCGACTTTTGGTACCTGGAGCTTCGGTAGCATGACACTGAGTGATGGTGTGCACAAAGTTCGCAGTCCAATTGCGGTAAAACCTGTTGAACCACAACTGATTGATGTGCCGGCGGCTATGGCAGTCGAAGTTCCGGCTAAATCTGGTCGGGTGACATTCCTCGCCAATATGAGCTACAGCGGTGCAACCAGTGCCAAGTTGGTGGGTCTGCAACAAGCCTTTGGTTCACGTGGTACTGTGGCGCAGGATGCTGATGGCGCTTTCACTTTCGATGAACCTGGTTTAGGTCTGCATTTCTTTACCGTTCCTGCCGGGACAAAAGTGGCACGTTTCAGTCTGCGTAATGGCCTGACCACTGTCGCTGATGCCAATCTGGATATGCATTTGTACAAATGTGCGGCCTGGAGCTGTTCATTTATTCAAGCTTCCACTGGTGATAAAGCCAATGAAGACCTGACACTGGTTCATCCGGAACCTGCCAATGATGATGTCAAAGGTGATGTCTACCTGGTTTGGGTGCATGGTAAAGACTTAAAAGGTGCTGCCAGCACCAATTACACTATGGCTTATTGGGTGGTCGATAAAGCCAATACAGCAACCAGTGCTATCAATGCCAGTACCCGTGCTAATGATGGCCGGCCAAATATCGTCACTGTGACCACCCGTGGTCTGGTCGCCGGTGGCCTGCCGTATATGGGTGTTGCCAGCTTCTTTGATGCGAAAGGCAAAGAGCAAGACAGCACAGTGCTGGAAGTGTACGCCAAATAATAACGATGTTTGACTGAAAAAAACCGTGGCAAGCCACGGTTTTTTTATCGGCGTAATCCCTTGCAAACAAGCTACTGATTTATATGAAATTCTCCCTAGGTCGGACTGCCCCGGCGCTTATATCATCCGTAGGTCTGACTCGACCCGGCGAAAAAGCCGGGGCAGTCAGACAATCCTGATGGATAATTTTTTCCACTAGCCATGTTGGACTGCCGCTGCGCGTTGGGCGTCACACGTCGCACTTCGTGGGGAGTCCAACCTACTCATTTTGAGTTTCAACTTCGATTTTTTAAACATACAAGGTCGGACTCGATCCGGCTTGCCGGAGCAGTCCGACAAGCATGATGGATAACAATGGCGATGAGCCATGTTGGGCGCCAAACGCCGGACTGCCCCGGCTATGCCGGGTCGAGTCCGACCTACTATTAAATATTTATAAATCAGATAGTTGCACTGAAAAATTGGTGGGTCGGACTTACCAGCAAGTGCGCCGCGCAGCGGCAGTCCGACAGCTATATGCCGGGTTGTTACTTGCGGCGGGCCGACAGCAAAAAGGTCAGCGCCAACAGTAACAGGATGCCTTGCGCCACTGCGCCTTGCAGCGTTGGGTAAAATCCGAGCCAACTAAAAGCAGGGACTGGCAGTGCAACCGCGGTCAGTTGACCGGCTTCTTGTAAAGCGGCGATACCTTTACCCGTCATCACAATGGCCAGCAGCAGCATCAGTAGGGCAGTGCCACCGAAGAAGGTTTTCAGCGGTAATTTGACTGCATATTTTAAGATGCCAACCGCGACCACCGCCAACAACAGCAGACCACAAATAATACCCCCGATAAAGGCAGTTTGATGCAGCGCGCCACCCTGTAACCAAAGTGATTGGTAAAACAGAATAGTTTCAAAGACTTCACGATAAACCGCCAGGAAAACCACCAGTGCCAGTGCCCATTGCGTTGAGCCTTGTACTGCGGTCTGTACTTTACTTTGGATAAAACGTTGCCATTCGCCGGCGCTGGTTTTGCTATGCATCCAAAAGCCCATATAAAACAGCATCGCAGCTGCAATCAAGGCCGTATAACCTTCGGTCAGTTCACGGGTCGCCCCTGAGATGTTAATCAGATAACTGGCAGCAACCCAAGTGACAGCACCTAAGGCCAGCGCTGCGATCCAGCCGGTGTGGACGGTTTTTTTCAGTTCGGTACGGCCAGTTTTCACTGCGACTGCATAAATCGCTGCCACCACTAATAAAGCTTCCAGACCTTCCCGCAACAAAATCAATAAAGATAACAACCAGATACTCTGAGCCGACAATTGGGTGTTCGCCAACATCTGCTCAGCTTGTTGTAAAGCGGTGACCACCTGATCGATAGCTGCCGCTGTGGCAGGTGCCGTCGGCTCATTTTTTACCGCGGCCCGGATCTGCATCATGGCCTGCTCGATTTCATTGCGCTGTTGGCGGTCGACCGCATCCAATTGCGATTCAACTAATTCAAAGCCATCCAGATAAGCCGCCACAGTCAGGTCATAACTGGCCACGGCATTGCTTGACAGTAACTGTTTAGCCAGTTGCAGGTTATTCACCGCAACAGCCCAGGGCGAGACGGTATTGGCCTGATAAAACAATGCGGGTTGTTGGCGGAATAATGCCATTAAGGCGGTACCACCTTGCTGATACTGTAACGCTAGATCCGCTGGGGTTGCCGTTAATAATTGTTTGATTTGGCTTGAATGAACCAGTGCCTGAGGTGCTTCGGTGGTCGAAAGGGATGTGCTGGCAAGATGACCGACATAAAAGGCTAAATCCCAGCGGCTTTGTTCATCCAATTGGCTAAACGCCACCATACCGGTATCAGCGACACCCAGCGTGATGGTATTAAATAAACCAAATAAACTGCGGCTGCTATAACGCTCAACTTCGTGGAAGTTGGTGGGGGCCGGATCCATTTGGGCACCGGCGAGACCATCGCCATGACCGGTTTGACCATGACAAGCCACACAATTGTCGTTAAACAGTTGTTGGCCGCGCGCTAAATCCGGTACTTGTGTTGGCAGCGGCAATTGTGGCATGCCGGCCAGGACGGTTTTACGCATTTTAGCCGTTAAAGTACCGACCTCAGCCACAGCCGCTTTATTGGCGATCAGTTGCTGTAATTCTGTGGCCAGCGGCTTCAGCGCTGTCAGGTTGTTTTGTTCTGCTTCGGCCAGGATCAGGCTGGAGAATTCCTGCATTTCACCATATTCACCTTCGCTGATAATGACACCTTTATCTACTGCAGCAGCATAATCCGCGCCTATGTATTCGATCAGTTGGATCAGTTTATCGGACGCCATTGCCAGAGAGCTCCAGCAACAGAAGCACAGGAGCAAGAAAAACTTTGCCATGAATTACACCTTGGTTAGTTTATTAATAAAAACAATTCGCATTATTGCATTAATGCCAGCAAATAAAGAGTAGCAGCGCAAAAAATTTGCGGTTCCTGCGGCAAGTTTCAGTTTTTATTCTAAGGTTGCGCTTGGTTGTGTCGAAGATAAAGTTGATGTGCCAGCTTGACTTCCAACGTTTTCAAACGTACATTTCAAACACCTGTTTAAATCTATCGACTGATATGACCAGTAAGCAAAATACCCAACAAAAAATTCTCGATGCAGCGGAACGTTTATTTGCCGACACCGGTTTTGCCGCCACCTCATTGCGACAAATTACCAGTATGGCAGAAGTGAATCTGGCATCTGTGAACTATCATTTTGGTTCAAAAAAAGAATTAATTCAGGCGGTGTTGCAACGTTATCTGGCGATTTTAATGCCAAGACTGGATCAGGAATTTACGTTATTGCTGGCATCACAACAGCCGAACGATTTGTCCAGAGTGCTGACGGTGTTTGTTGCACCTTTGCTGGAACTGAATAAAGTCCAGCAACGTGGTACCACCCTGTTCCTGCAATTGTTGGGGCGGGGTTATACCGATGTGCAAGGGCACTTGCGCTGGTTTTTTAATCATCATTATGGCCGGACGCTGGATAAGTTTGTGTTGCTGGTGCAGCAAAGTTGTCCGGATTTACCAGCCAGTGAGATTTTCTGGCGTCTGCATTTTTCGTTGGGGACTATAGTGTTCACTATGGCGTCCAATGAAGCGTTAAAAGATATCGCAGCCGCTGACTTTAACGAAGTGGTGGAAATTGATGGGGTGATTAAACGTTTAATCCCTTATCTGGCGGCCGGGATTGCTGCACCTTTACAGTCTGATTAAAACCTTCCGATTAAGGATAAGCCCGATGTTTATGTTATTTGTATTAATTCTCGCGCTGGTCGTGTTGTTGGGGGTGACGGATATCCGTCGCAACCTGATCACTAAACCTATTTTTGCCATTTTTAAGAAAATTCTGCCGCCGCTGTCTGATACTGAGCGTGAAGCGATGGAAGCGGGTGATGTCTGGTGGGATGGCGAACTGTTTAAAGGCAAGCCGGATTGGAAAAAATTGCACGCCATTCCAAAGCCACAGCTGTCTGCTGATGAACAGGCATTTATGCAGAATGAAGTCGAAACCCTGCTGAAAATGCTGGACGACTACAAAATTGTGCATGAACAACGTGATTTACCACCAGAAGTGTGGAACTACATTAAGGCCAATGGCTTTTTCGCCATGATCATTCCAAAAGCCTATGGTGGCCGCGAATTTTCTGCCATTGCCAACTCAACGATTGTATCGCGGATCGCGACCCGCAGTTTAACGGCGGCCGTCACCGTGATGGTACCGAACTCGTTAGGCCCGGGCGAACTGCTGATGCATTATGGTACGCAACAACAAAAAGACCGTTGGTTACCAGGTCTGGCTGCTGGTACTGAAGTGCCGTGTTTTGCTTTAACTGGTCCTGAAGCTGGTTCTGATGCCGGTGGTATTCCGGATACGGGCGTGGTGTGTCAGGGCGAATTTGACGGCCAACAAGTGGTTGGCATCCGGCTAAACTGGGATAAACGTTATATCACGCTGGCACCAGTGGCCACTGTGCTGGGCTTAGCCTTTAAGTTATCCGATCCGGACAAACTGCTGGGTGACAAGGAAGAGCTGGGCATTACCTGTGCTCTGATCCCAACCTCACACCCTGGGGTGGAAATCGGTGATCGCCATTTCCCGATGAATATGGCCTTTATGAACGGTACTACTTACGGTAAAGATGTGTTTATTCCGCTGGATTGGATTATCGGTGGTCCGTCTTACGCCGGTCGTGGCTGGCGGATGCTGGTGGAATGTTTATCGGCAGGCCGCGGTATTTCACTGCCGGCACTTGGCACGGCTACAGGTCACTTAGCCACCCGGATGACAGGTGCCTACGCTTATGTCCGGCAACAATTTGGTATGTCGATTGGTAAGTTTGAAGGGGTGCAGGAATCTTTGGGCCGCATCGGCGGTTTAACCTACAGCCTGGAAGCCATGCGGGTGATGACGGCAGGTGCCATTGATCTGAAATTAAGTCCATCTGTGGTGACGGCAATTGCCAAATACCACATGACAGAAATGTCGCGCACTTTATTAAACGATTCTTTTGACGTCCACGCTGGTCGTGCTATTCAATGTGGTCCGAAAAACTATCTGGCGCATGGTTATATGGGCGTGCCAATTTCCATCACGGTGGAAGGCGCCAATATCCTGACCCGTAACCTGATGATCTTTGGTCAGGGTGCCACCCGTTGCCATCCGTATGTGTTAAAAGAGTTGGAAGCGGCAGCCAATCCGGATGCAGAAGCAGGTTTAAAACAATTTGACAGCTTGTTACTGAAGCATGTTGGTTTTGCGCTGGGCAATACCTTTGGCGCCTTATTCCAGGGCCTGACCGCAGGTGCCTTTAACAGTTCACCTGTGGGTGGTGATACCGCGAAGTATTACAAACAACTGAGCCGGATGAGTAAAGCCTTAGCGTTAAGTGCAGATTTCTCTATGTTGATGCTGGGCGGCGATCTGAAACGCAAAGAAATGTTGTCGGCGCGGTTAGGCGATGTGTTAAGCCATCTGTATATTGCTTCAACTGTGCTGAAGTTTTATGAAGACAATGGCCGGCAGGTTGCTGATTTACCATTCGTCCATTACAGCATTCAGCGTAATTTGTATGAAATTGGCCGTGCTTTTGCTGGTTTCTTCAGTAACTTCCCGAATGCAGTGGTCGGTCGGTTATTAAAAACACTGGTATTCCCATTCGGTATTGGTTATCAAATGCCGGATGATGAGGTGTCGATGCAAATTTCGGATGCACTGCTTAAACCAAGTGTGATCCGTGATCGACTGACCCATCTGTGCTACTTAGGGACAGCGAAAGATGATCCGACCGGCTCGATGGAACAAGCTTTCCTGGCGGTACATCAGGCGCAGCCGTTGATGAAGAAAATTTATGCCGCCCAAAAAGAGGGCAAAATTGCCCGTAAGCTACCGCTGCAGCAAACCATTGCCAAAGCGTTAGAACTGGGTGTGTTAACAGCTACCGAAGCGGCACAGCTGGATGAAATGAATGCGTTGCGTTTTGCTGCGATTAGCGTCGATAGTTTCAAACCAGGAACACTGGAAGGCTTAGCCATCAAAGGTTAAGTTCAAACCACCTTACTGAACAATCAAGCCAGCAATAGCTGGCTTGCTTGTTTTTGTCATGCTAGTTTTTGTTTGTGTAGGCAATATGACCTGCAACTGCCTATGTCTCTAATAACCATCCAAACTTCAGGGTTATATCTGATATTTCCCTGCACCTACCGCAATATTTAACAATTCGTTTTAGTCCGTCGGTTTATCTGTCGCTTTATCTTGCCGCATCAAAATTGTCGTTGGATGTCATGCCAGCCTTGCAAATCAACCTTGGCAGGTCATAACGACCCCTCTTATTTAAAGGAAGTCATATGTTAAAAAATCTGTCGATCAGAGCTGGAATTTTATGGATGTTGGTGTTGTTTGGAACTGCTTTGATAGGGATTAGCAGCTATGCCTGGTTGAATGCTCAGCAGCATGAGTCTGGCATGCATGCGTTGTATAATTTGTCAGCAAACCAGGTGAATCCACTCAATGAAGCCTACGGTACATTGTTACGCAGTAGGATTGCACTGGCGGCTGGTTTTGTTGAGTTACAGGCAGGTGAGGCGGATAAAGCCGCGGTGAGCGCCGAGCGGGCAGGTAAATACCTGCAGGATGCCAATGCAAAATTCACAGAATTTTACCAGGTTGCCAGCAGTGATCAGCTGCAGTCGCATGCATCGCAACTGCAACACTCATTTCGCAATTATGTTTCGACTGTCGACGATTCTGCAGAAGCCTTGCAGCAGGGCGCTGTTGCGCGTTATATGGCAGCGAATATGCGGGCCAGGGAAGCAAACTCCGCCTTGCAGGACGACGTCCTAAAATTTATGCAATTGGCAGCCGATGCCAACAATGCGTCGATGCAGTTGTCAGAGCAGCGCTCTAGCCAAACGAGCTGGATGGTGCTGATATTTGTCATCTTTACCCTGTTGATGCTAACCACCAGTTGGTGGTTTATCCAGCAGCGCCTGATCCGGCCTTTACAACTGGCAGGTCAGCATTTTAACTGGATGGCAGCCGGCGATTTAACGCGGGTGATTGCTATCGAACATCAAAATGAAATTGGGCAATTGTTAGCGGGTTTACAGCATTTACAACAAAGCCAGCGCGATACCATCAGCCAGATTAATCAGACCGCAGGTCAACTGGCCGCAGCGGCGGAAGAGCTCAGTGTGGTGACTGAGCAAAGCTCTGGCAATTTGACGGTGCAAAATGCTGAACTGCAGCAGGCCGCGACTGCGGTCAATGAAATGACGGTGGCAGTTGAAGATGTCGCGCAAAATGCCGTCTCAACTTCGGAAGCATCCCAGGCTTCAAATCAGTTGGCGCAGCAAAGCCGGCAACAAATGCAACTGACAATTGCTGAAACCCGACTGATGTCAGATGAAATGTTGCAGTCAACCGAGCTGGTGTTACAACTGTCGGCCCAAGCCAAAGATATTGGTCAGGTACTGGATGTGATCAGAGCTGTGGCTGAACAAACCAATTTATTGGCGCTGAATGCTGCGATTGAAGCGGCTCGTGCTGGCGCAGCGGGTCGTGGCTTTGCAGTGGTGGCTGATGAAGTGCGGGCGCTGGCACATCGCACGCAGAATTCGACCCGCCAGATTGAGCAATTAATTCAGCAAATTCAGCAAGGCACCCAACAAGCGGTGCAGGCGATGGAGCAAAGCTCACAACGCGCCGATGTCACGCTAACGCTGGCCAATAAAGCCGGGCAGGCGCTGGAGCAAATTTTCACGTCGATCAGCCATATTAACGATCGCAATTTATTGATCGCTACAGCTTCAGAGCAACAAGCCCAGGTCGCACGGGAAGTGGATCGCAGTTTGGTGACAATTCGCGATTTATCAGTGCAAACCGCCACCGGCGCGCATCAAACCAATGTCGCCAGTCAGGAGCTGACATCAATGGCCGCCATTTTAATGGGATTGGTGCAGAAATTTAGGCTGTAATTGAAAAATGAGTCTTGCTCACACGGGCACTGCAGACTGTGCTAACACCGATGCCAGCATTTTTTCCGACGACAGGTTTTTTTGTGCAAGCGCTTCCGGTAAAGTAAAGCGCTTATTCAGCTACAACCCCGGCACTTGCTGCCGGGGTGATATTTTTATCATAAGAGAACCCATTGATGATCGGCTCCGTTATGCTGGATCTTGCAGGTCCGGAAATTACTGCAGAAGAAAAAGAAATCCTGGCGCATCCTGCTGTCGGTGGCGTGATTTATTTCAGCCGCAATTACCATGATAAAGCCCAATTGCAGGAATTAGTCCGGCAAAGCCGGGCGGCCAGTAAACAACCTTTATTGCTGGCAGTGGACCATGAAGGTGGCCGGGTGCAGCGCTTTAAACACCAATTCAGTTTAATCCCGGCAATGGGGCAAATTTGGCCTGGTGCTGGCGGTGAGCCGGAGCTGGCACAGCAGTATGCCACTGAAATGGCCTGGCTGATGGCAGTGGAAGTGCTGGCACAGGATATTGATATTTCTTTTGCGCCAGTGGCCGATATTTGGGGCGCCTGTGATGTGATCCGCAATCGGGCTTTTCATACAGACCCAGACAAAGTGGTCGCCATGGTGCAGGCCTTTGCCAAGGGCATGCGCGAAGCCGGCATGATCACTACAGGCAAGCATTTTCCGGGTCATGGTAGCGTGAAAGAAGATTCACATTTGGTGCTGCCGGTGGATAATCGCAGTAAACACGCCATCGAACAGCTGGATCTGGCGGTGTTCCGGCAGTTGCAGCAACTCGGCGCGCTGGATGCATTAATGCCGGCTCATGTGGTCTATCCGGCATTCTGTGACAAAGCCGCTGGCTTTTCGCCTTATTGGTTGCAAACCGTACTGCGCACCGAGATGCAGTTTGATGGCGTGATTTTTTCCGACGATCTCGGGATGAAAGGCGCGCATCAGGCCGGTAACTACCAGCAACGTGCCGAAGCAGCTTTTAGCGCCGGTTGTGACATGGTGCTGGTCTGTAACGACAGTGCTGGCGCTATCGAAGTGCTGGATACCTTGCCACAGCAGTATTGGCAGCATAGCAGCCGCCGGTTGGAAAAGCTGAAATATCGCAGCTCACTGACGGACGTCATGCTCTCACAAAGCCCACGTTATCGCGCTGCGGTTGAACTGGCGGCCCGGTTAAAAGCGGTCGAACTGACTGGCGGTGTCAGTCAGGCTGGTATTGTCGAGCGCTCGTAACAGATACAACGGACGTCATGGCGACATGGCGTTCATAATGGCCTGCTGATCACACTGTCAGGCCGTTTTTTCAGCTTTTTTGAGAGCTTATTGATGCAAACACAAGTTCCGACGACCATCGACACCGCCATCGCAGGTTTACAATTGCGACTGGCGACTGTGGCCGATGTGCCACAAATTTTGCAATTTATTCAGGCCTTAGCCGACTATGAAAAACTGGCCGATCAAGTGGTTGCCACTGAGCAAAAACTGCAGCAAACCTTGTTTGGCGATAAAGCTTTTGCGGAAGTGGTATTGGCAGAATTCCAGGGCCAACCGGCCGGTTTTGCGCTGTTTTTCCATAACTATTCTACTTTTCTGGCCAAACCAGGTATCTATCTGGAAGACTTATTTGTCGATCCGGCACTGCGCGGTAAAGGCATCGGCAAAGCGCTGATCACTTACCTCGCGACACTGGCAGTCGCCCGGGATTGTGGCCGGCTGGAATGGTCGGTGCTGGACTGGAATCAACCGGCGATTGATTTTTATCAGTCACTGGGTGCTGTCATGTTGCACGACTGGCGCATTAATCGCGTCACCGGTGAAACGCTGCAACAGATGGCGGCACAGTTTCCGGCCTGATGTGTTGCCCTGACGCGCTATGACGCTTTGCCACAGCCGGTCTGCTAACAGCAGGCTGTTGGCATCGGTTAATCTTTGGACCTACCCCGAGTGAACGAACCTGATGTGGTTAAATGCCGCGCTTGTTACTGAACAGGCTATTGCCGGATACCGGAAAACCTTAACTGAAACTTGTCCGAACCATCTGGTGATTGATGGTTTGTTTGACCCAGCCAAACTGCAGCAAGTTTGTCAGGTGCTGCAACAGGAACAAGCCTGGCGTGGGCAGAAACACAGTTATTCCGCGTTATATGTCAGTGAAACCAAGTGGCAAATCACGCCACCCAGTCAAAGATTTGTGCAACGGGACGTTTGGCAGCGACAGGCTGCTGATGCCAGCTGCACTGTGGCATTGGATTTTTTGACCTTTTTACGCAGTCGCGAATTTATGGCGCTTTTAAGCGCGATGTTCAGCGTGGTAATTACTGACCTCAACCTTGAAAATCCAGCGCTTAATACCAACTATTTCCGGCTTGGCGCGCGCGATTTTATCAATCTGCACGCTGATGACTCGCCAGGACGCGAAGTATGCATGTTATTGTATTTAAATGAAGATTGGCAACCGGGGCAGGGCGGTGAGCTGGTATTTGGGGCAAAACCCGGTCAGCCGCTGCAGATAGCACCGCTGTTTAACCGTTGTGTGTTATTTGACCCGTCCTCCGCGGGCTCCGAGCATTGGGTCAATCCGCTGCTGGCGGCCAAAAACGACCTCTGGCGCTATAACGTCACCAGTTGGTACTGGCGAGAGTAATGGCGCAGGCTAGCCTGGGCAACTCACTTTGTTATGAAAGGCTGTGGCCGCTGCGGAGAAAGGACACTTTTTGCAACGGATCATGAAGTAGCTGCTTTCGGCTTCGCAGATTTAGACCTGCCGGAGGTGCTATTTCTTTTTCCAGCATACTGTCCTGCTGGCTTATTGCCACGATGGAACCTGCGCACTTGCCCCAGCCCTTTTAGTCCACCTAAATTTTGTTTTTGCTGCTCAACTTCGCCGAGCAGGGTATATAAATCGCTCATTAATGGTTGCATAAAATCTTGATAAACCAGACGTTTATCTGAGATTGCTTCAAGTTGAGCCTCCCAATGCGCCGTCATATCCGGCACCACCATTCGTGATGGCAGGCTGTTAATCAGTTGTATACCAATCTCAGTAGCACGAATTTCTTTGCCTTGTTTCGTCAGAAACTGCCGTTTAAACAGCAGCTCAATAATACCAGCCCGGGTCGCTTCGGTGCCAAGGCCGTCGGTGTCACGGAGGACTTTTTTTACTGCCGGGTCAGTGACATAACGGGCAATGCCGGTCATTGCGGCCAGCAGGCTGGCATCGGTAAAGTGTTTTGGCGGGCTGGTTTGTTTTTCGTCAAGTTGACCACCGACACATTGTAAGACATCGCCTTGCTTGACATCTGGCAGTGGCCTGGGCGCAAAGTCGGCGTCCTGCTCGTTATTGTTATCGTCAGCTTTTTGGGCTGTCAGCAGCGTTTTCCAGCCTTTGGCAATCAGGGTTTTTTGTCTGGCGATAAAAAGCCCGCCAGCCACTTCGCTATCAATTTGATGTTCAGCATACTGGAAAGGCGGATAAAACTGCATTAAATACTGCCTGGCAATCAGCGCATAGATTTGCTGCTCTTCACGGCTTAACCGGCTGGCATCGATGGCGGTGGATGTTGGGATAATGGCATGGTGCGCGCCGACCTGACTATCATTCCAGGCTTTGCTCTGGCGGGATAAATCAGCTTCGGTCACTGCATTGGCTAACTCAGTTGCGGTGCTGGCAATGGCACTGCTGACCGCCTGGCGCTCGGCAAAATGGCCCTGCGGTAAGTAGCGGCAATCTGATCTGGGGTAGGTAATGAGTTTATGCCGCTCATAAAGTTGCTGGCAGATATCCAGTGTTTTCTGCGCGTTGAGATTAAAGCGTTTCGACGCATCAATCTGCAGTGCCGACAAACTATAAGGTAACGGCGCTGGCTGTTGCTTCTGCTCACGTTTGACTGTTTTGACCTGCCCCGACTGTCCCAGCACCTTTTGTAACACAGTGTCGGCCAATTTTTTCAGCAGCACCCGGCCATCTTCATCCTGATAAGGCTCGCAGGCGGCACTGGGCTGCCATTTGGCCTGAAAACGTTGTTGGTCTGCGGTTTCTAAGGTGATCCATACCTCATAAAATGGCTTGGACAGAAAATTTGCAATCTCCTGATCACGATGCACCACCAAACCCAGCACTGGGGTCTGCACACGGCCAATCGACAACACGCCCTGATAACCTGCTTCCTGCCCCAGCAAAGTACAGAGTCTGGTCATATTGATACCATAAAGCCAATCAGCCCGGGCCCGGGCTAAGGCCGAAGTGGCCAGTGGAATAAAATCGCTGTTCGGTCGAAGATTGCGCAGCGCTTTTTCAATGGCTGCCGGGTTCATATCATTGACCAGACAGCGCTTGGCGGCTTCCCGTTTGGCTTTGCTGACACCGGCATAATGGATGACTTCGTCCACTAAAATTTGCCCGACGCGATCCGGATCGCCCATATTGACCAACTGATCGGCTTGTTTAATCAGTTTTTTGATCACCGTCAGTTGGGCGCTGGTGTCGCGTTTAACTTGCTGCTTCCATTCAAGCGGAATAATGGGCAAATGTGTTTTTTGCCATTTTTTATAAGCCGGATCATAAGCTTCAGGTTCGGCTTGTTCCAGTAAGTGCCCAATGCACCAGGTCACTACATCACCGGTACCGACGGTAATAAAGCCATCACCTTTTTGGTGTGGTTTCGGTAGCACTGCAGCCACGGCGCGGCCAACACTGGGCTTTTCAGCAATATAAAGGATCATGGTTTATTTGGCTGTATAAAAATACAGTTAATGTAAAAGGTTTTGCTGACAAAGGCAATCTTTCTGTCCTCAGCTTCGAACCACTGGCCGTTATTTTCGCATCAGCTCTGCATCTGAGCTATGGTGTGGTGGTGTTTTGGCTGGCGAACAGGGAGATTGGTCTCGAATTTGGCCGCCGCTACTTTACAAAACGCTAACTTTAACTCCATAGTAAGCTGTTTTTACCCTCAAACTAACAAGAACCAGAGTCCTATGAAAAAATCACTGATCATGCTGGCCCTTGCCAGCTCTATGGTAACGGCCAATGAAGGCATGTGGATGCCACAACAATTACCACAAATCGCCACAGAATTAAAAGCGGCCGGTTTGCAGCTGGACCCGAATAATTTAACGCAACTGACCAAATTCCCGATGGCGGCCATCGTTAGTCTGGGCGGATGTTCTGCCTCTTTTGTCTCTGATCAGGGTCTGGTTGCCACCAACCACCACTGTGCTTATGGCAGCATTGCGCACAATTCCACCGCTGACAATGATCTGCTGGCGAATGGCTTTTTAGCCAAAACGCTGGCGGAAGAAGTCCCGGCCGAGCCTGGTAGCCGTATTTTTGTCACCAAGGATGTGAAAAACGTCACTGCTGAAGTGATTGATAGCAAAACCGCTAAACTGAATGGCAAAAAGCGCTTAGATGCGATTGAACAGAATCAGAAACAACTGGTCAGTGCCTGTGAACAAGATGCCGGCCACCGTTGTACCGTGTCCAGTTTTTATGGTGGTCTGGAATATTATCTGATCAAGCAACTGGAAATTAAAGACGTGCGTTTAGTGCATGCGCCAGCCGCTGGTGTAGGTAAGTTTGGTGGCGACACTGACAACTGGATGTGGCCGCGTCATACCGGCGATTACAGTTTCTACCGCGCTTATGTCAGCCCGGAAGGCAAATCGGCTGCGTTTAGCAAAGATAACGTGCCTTATAAGCCTGATCATCACCTGAAGCTGGCCAAAGATGGCTTAAAAGAAGGTGATTTTGTGATGGTTCTGGGTTACCCAGGCCGCACCAACCGCCACCGTTTACCGTCCGAAGTGGCTGAAACTTTTGACTGGAATTACCCGGCCTTTGTCGATAATTCGCAGCAAACGCTGGATGTGATTGCCAAAGCCACAGCCGGCAATAAAGATGCTGAGTTAAAATATGCCAGCCGCGTGGCCGGTATTAACAACTACCTGAAAAACCGTCAGGGCATGTTAGACAGCTACAGCGAAAGTGATTTCCTGGCGCGTAAAACGGCGGAACATCAGGCGTTAACGGCTTGGGTCAACAGCAACAGTGCCAATAAAAAAGCCTACAGCAAAGATTTACAGCAGATTGAAGCTTTAGTGGCAGAGCGTCATGCTGTGACCCGTGCTGATTTTGCGCTGAATAATGCCACACCACGCTTACTTGGCACGGCCCGGGCTTTATACCGGTTGGCGCATGAAAGTACGAAAGCGGATGCCGAACGCAAAGCTGGTTTCCAGCAACGTGACATTCCAAGATACCGTGATTTTGTCGCCCGCTTTGAACGTAGTTTTGATGTCAGTGTCGAGCAGGCGCTGGATTTACATCAACTGACGATTTATCTGGCGCAGCCGAAAAAACTGCGCAATGCCGATTTTGAAAAAGCGCTGGGGCTGCGGGATGGTTTAAGTCAAGACCAGCTGAAACAGCTGATTGCCGGTTGGTATCAGGCGTCTACGCTGACTAACTTAGCTGATCGGGAAAAACTGCTGACTGCCAAGACGGCCGATTTCGCGGCCAGCAGCGACCCATTCGTGAAAGCCGCCGCCATTTTATTTGCCGCTGATTTAAAGCGTGAAGCAGAGGAAGAAGAGCTGGCCGGTAAAATCCAGCAAGCTTATGCCAGCTACATGAGAGCCAAAATTGCCTTCCTGCAAAGCAAAGGTCAGGCGGTGTATCCGGATGCCAACAGCACCTTACGCGTCACTTTTGGTAACGTCAAAGGCCGTGATCATGGCGCAGATGGTACCAGCTGGACTGCTTTTACCACTTTGCGTGGCATCACAGCCAAAGCGACAGGCGAGGGTGAATTTAATGCACCAAAAGCTCAGCTGGAGGCCATTAAAGCCAAAGTATTTGGCCGTTATGGCGTTGACAGTCTGAAGTCAGTACCGGTGAATTACCTGGCGACGCTGGATATTACCGGCGGTAACTCAGGTTCAGCTGCGCTGAATGCCAAAGGCGAATTTGTCGGTCTGGCCTTTGATGGCACGCTGGACTCGATTATTTCCGACTGGGACTTTAACAGCAATAACACCCGTTCTATTCAGGTTGATTTGCGTTATATGCTGTGGCAAATGCAGTATGTCGATAAAGCCGACAATTTATTAAAAGAGATGCAGGCGCTGTAACTGCAACTTTTGATGGTTTGGTTTTAACTCAAACGCCCTGGATGACAGGGCGTTTTTATTCAAATGAACACCATATCCGATGGCGATGGTTTTTCACTCTGCTTGGTGCAGCCACGGCCTGGCGCTGTTGGCTGATGTCACACAGAGAGAACCAGCCCAGTCACCATACCGCGTTACAGTTCGTCAGATTCCACCAGTCCCAGCTCTTCGTCATATTTATGTTTAATTTGTAGTATTTGCGCAAAAATCTGCAGAAAATGCGCCACCAGCGCCGGGTCAAAATGCTTACCTGCTTCAGCCGCAATAAAGTCGCGGGCCGCGTCAGCGCTCCAGGCTTTTTTATAGACTCTGGCCATGGTCAGGGCATCAAACACATCAGCAATAGCAGCGATGCGGGCAAATAACGGAATCGCTTCGCCAGCCAATCCGGCCGGATAACCGCTGCCATCCCATTTTTCATGATGATACAGCGCTATGGTATAAGCCGCCTGCAGCAGTTCATCCTGATGCAGGCCGATAATATCGGCGCCAATGGCCGGATGGCGGCACATAATGGCCCATTCTTCCGCCGTCAGTTGACCCGGTTTTTGCAAAATATGATCAGGAATGCCAATTTTGCCGACATCATGCATCGGGGCCGCATGAAATAACATTGCCACTTTATGTTCGCTCAAACCGGCGGCCTGGCCGATGGCGCGGCAATACAAACTCATTCGCATAATATGATTGCCGGTCTCGTTATCCCGGTATTCGGCAGCGCGACCGAGCCGGTGAATAATTTGCTGGCGGGTTTTTAGCAATTCATAGGTGCGTTGCCGGACTTTTTGCTCTAAAGCCCGGTTTTGATCATAAAGTGCCAGTTGTGTTTTGACTCTGGCCAGCACAATGGCTGGATTGACCGGCTTGGTGATGTAATCCACGGCCCCCAGCTCCAGGCCATATTGTTCATCGGCCGTTTCACTCATAGCGGTGACAAAAATCACCGGAATGGCACTGGTATCCGGATCTTGCTTCAACACTTTACAGACATCATAGCCGGATAAACCCGGCATCATCACATCCAGCAGGATCAAATCCGGTTTTTGATCGGCGGCCATAATCTGTAAGGCTTTTTCGCCGGTGGTTGCCACTTTGGTGCGATAAAATGGCGTCAGAATGGCGTTCAGAATATTCAGATTATCGGCAATATCATCCACCAACAAAATGGTGTGCATCGGCTCAGTATTGTGAAGTTCCATCTATTGATCCTTAAGTTGCTGCTGGCAGAACGCAGTTAATTGCTGTTGCAGCGCCCGGACTAAAGGCAGGGCGGCATCATAATCAAACTGCGACAACAGTCGTTGTAAGCTCGCCAATTGAGCCTGATTCAGATACAGCCCCAAAGTCGGTAGGTGTGGCAGCAAATAATCGGCGGCACTGCCATCGGCTTCCAGCAACAGTTGCTGTAATTGTTGGAACAATTGCTGTAATTGTGGCAGAGCAGGGGTGCTGACGCTGGTTGCTGTTGGAGTCAACTCCGCATTGTCGGTTGGGTTCGCAAGCTGATGCGCTAACTGCGCCGCATCCAGCGCTTGCCTGATGGCACTGATTTGTTGTTGTAACAGTGGGGATAACTTTTGCTGTAACTGCTGAATTTGGCCATGATCGGTAAAACGCAGTGCCGTTTCCAATGTTGCCGCCAACTCACTGAGCTGACGGGCGCCAATATTGCCCGCCAGGCCTTTAAAACTGTGAATAAGCCGCACCGCATCTTCTTGCTGGCAGTTATCCAGCAGACAGGCCAATTGCGCCATCAGATCTTGCTGGGTCTGGCAAAACCGCAGTAACAATTTATGATACAACGCCTGATTATTGCCAAGCCGGTGCAAGGCTGCGTCAACTGTCAGTCCTGGGATCAAGCCAATAGCCGGCACTTCAGCCTGGGCTGTGACCAAGGCGGAAAACGGCTTGGCGGGTTTAATCCACTTTTGTAAAGTCAGAAACAATTTCTCGACTTCGATAGGTTTGGCGATATGATCGTTCATGCCGGCGGCCAGACATTTTTCTTTATCGCCCACCATGGCATTGGCCGTCATGGCCAGCACCGGCAGCTTAGCATCGGGTTGTAACAAGCGGATGCGGCGACAGGCTTCAAAGCCATCCATCACCGGCATCTGACAATCCATCAGTACACCGTCATATTGAATACGGCTGACCATGGCGATAGCTTCAGCGCCATTATTTGCGATATCAACGCGGATGCCGGCATTTTGCAGAATTTCTGCTGCCATTTCCTGGTTGACCGGATTATCTTCCACCAATAACAGATAGGCCCCTTGCAGCGCGGCGATGGCCTGGCGGTAAGCCTGCTCTGAACTGACCCGACGCGGTGAGACCAGTGCTTGTTGACCGAACGCCAGTAAAATACTGTCGAGCAAAGTCGAAGGCGTCAGCGGTTTCACCAGCACCGCCTGAATGGATAATTCGGCGGCCTTTTCCAGCAATTCGTCTCTGTTGTAGGCTGTCACCATCACAAAAAATGGCGCTTGTTGGCCGGCTTGTTGCTGGATCTGGCGGATGGTTTCAATGCCATCCATGCCTGGCATTTTCCAGTCCATCATCACCAGTTGATACGGCGTACCGGCACTATGGGCGGCCTGAATCTGGCGCAGGGCGTGCTGGCCATTGGCTGCAGTGTCGGCACGGAATTTCAGTGATTGCAGCATCGATTGAATAATATCGCGGGCGGTCGGATTATCGTCCACCACCAGCACCGACATGCCCTGCACCGCGGTGCTGTCGGTCGTTAACAACCGCTGCTGTTGCTGCAGTGCAAAGGGCAAGCGGAAATAAAAGGTGCTACCAACCCCGGCTTCAGAGTCCAGCCCGATGCTGCCACCCAATAACTCGGTCAGTTGTTTACAAATATTCAGCCCAAGCCCGGTACCGCCATACTTGCGCGAGGTGGAGCTGTCGGCCTGACTAAAGGCCTGGAACAAACGTTGTTGTTGCTCTGTATTCATGCCGATGCCGGTATCGTTGACTTCAAACTGCAACCAGACTTGTTGATCCTGCTGTTGTTCGACCCGAATGCGCAGGGTGATTTCACCATGTTCGGTAAACTTAATCGCATTGCTGAGTAAATTATGCAGAATTTGACTCAGTCGCAGCGGATCGCCAATCAACGCCGTCGGCACTTGCGGATTTAAATCAAACAGCAGCTCCAGGCCTTTTTCCTGGGCGCGGAACATGGCTTGATCGGCCAGCCGCTGCAAAATATCTTCCAGATAAAAATCAATCTGTTCCAGATGCATTTTGCCGGCTTCGATTTTAGAAAAATCCAGAATGTCGTTAATAATCCCCAGCAGATTTTGCGCCGAGGTCTGAATTTTTTCCAGATAATTGCGCTGCCGTCGTTCCGGTTGTTGCTCCAGGGCCAGATGCGCCATGCCAAGAATAATATTCATCGGGGTGCGGATCTCGTGACTCATATTGGCCAGAAAATCCGATTTCAGCCGGGTGGCATCTTCGGCCAGTTGACGGGCTTGCTGGTGAGCTTGTTCGGCCGCTTTTTGCGCGCTGATATCAATTAAAGTACCGACAGTGCCGGCGATGCGGCCGGTACTGTCATAAAAAGCCGATAACATATACAAGGATGGATGCCACTGTCCATCAGCATAATACAAGGTGGTTTCGGCTTTAAAGCTGCCGCCTTCAGTCAGCACCTGCTGATTCGCCTGTTGATACAGCAGAATTTCTGCCGCTGGCAACTGTGTAAAGTCGTTCACAGTTTTGCCTATCAGTTGCTCGGCGCTGACGGCAAAAGCCTGCAGATAAGCCTGGTTAAAACCGAGATATTTCCCTGTCTGATCTTTAAAAAACACCGGATAGGGCAGGGTATCGAGTAATACGCGCTGAAACTCCAACTGGTCGAGAATGGTTTTTTCGTTGGCTTTGCGCTGACTGATGTCACGCAAAGTGGCACAAGCGCAAAGGCCGTGCTCATCGACGGGCGGTAACCGGGTTAAGCCAAGCTCAACCGGAAATTCCCGACCTGTGCTGGTGATAGCTCTGAATTCACCATGCACACCGCCCAGACTGCGGTGCTCGCGGTTTTGCATAAAGTCTTGCCGCATCCGCGCATGCATAGCCCTGACATCCGCTGGCACTATGTCGTCAACATTCATACCAACCAGACTGCCGGGCGCAAATTCGAGTAACTGATGCACCTTGGGGTTGGCGATCAGGATCAGGCCGGCACTATCCACAATCAGCATGCCATCGGGCGCGTAGTCGATGATTTGCTGATACCAGGCCTGGGTCTGCTGCTGGCGGATTTTTTGGGCGGCCAGTTGTTGCAAACTGCGCTGATAATCCAGTAACGCCCGGCTGAGGGCGCCAATTTCGTTGTTGCGTTGCTGATGGTGGTATAACGCCTGTTGTTGTTGCGCCGACGGCTGATCTTGTTGCAGCGCAGCTTGTGTCAGTTCAGCCAGTGGCGTCAGCACACAGACCTGGAAAAATCGCCGCAATACCAAACCAATCAGCAACAAGGACAACAACAACAGCGCGGCAGCGCCGTAGCTGGCAATATTCAGCTGACTTGCTAATTGGTTCAGTTGTTGCTGTTTTTGCGCTGAAACCGTACTGGCCAATAACGCCAGTTGTTGGTTGAGCGACTCCACTTGTTGCTGATACCCAGGACCAAATAACAGGGCTTTGGCTGGTCCGGCCTGTTGCGGCAGCAAGGCTAAGGCTTGTTGTTCCTGTAACAGCAATGCATGCTGCAATTGCCGGATTGGTGCCGGTAATGGCAGTCGTGCCGCTGTTGTGTCCAACCCTTGTTTCGGTTGCTGTTGCCGTCGCTGTTGATAAAAATGCAGGAATTTAGTATCGCCAGTACTGAGGTAACTGCGGGCATGTTCAGTCAGTTGCACATGATGTAGCTGGAGCTGACTGATGCTGTCACTTTGTTGATGCAACTGTTGCAATTGTTGCTGGTACTGCTGATTCAGAAAAAAAGTAGCCAGCACAAAGAGGCAAGTGAGCAGCAACAACAGCGCGAGAATGCTCAGTAACATCTTGCCAAGATACGCCAGTTTCATTGAATTAACCTGCTTTAAATACGCCTATATTTTGTAGGGTAATATACCGCATAACAACAGCTTACGGACCTATATCAGGGTAATTTATAACAGGAAAAGCTGATAAGTGTGGAAAGTTTAACCAAGAAGGCGGCTGACACCGCCTCAGGTTAGAAAAATACAAGACCGCTTAAAAGCCAGCCAGCACCAATTTACCAATCACGCGACCGCTTTCCAACAGTTGATGGGCCTGCCGGATATTATTGGCATTGATCTGACCAAGTTGTTTTCCCACTGTTGTTTTGAGCAGGCCAAGTTCAACCAGAGCTGCCACTTCATTCAGTAATTGATGCTGTTGTTGCTGATCCGGTGTTTGATACAAAGAGCGGGTAAACATCAGTTCCCAGTGTAGGCTCAGGCTTTTAAGTTTTAATGGGCGCAGATCGAGCGCTTGTGTTGGATCGTCAATTAACGCCAGTTTGCCTTGTGGTGCCAGTGCCTGAATAAAGTCTTGATAATAAGCGGCAGTATCGACCAGGCTGGCAATATGGCTCACTTCGCTGACGCCAATTCTTTGCAATTCATCGGCCAGTGGCAACTGATGGTTGATGACGGCATCGGCGCCAAGACTTTTTACCCAGGCCTGACTTTCTGGCCGTGATGCAGTGGCGATAACCAGCGCATCGGTTTTTAATTTGGCCAGTTGGATCAGCACTGAACCAACGCCACCGGCGGCACCACTGATTAATAACACTTTCTGTTTAAACTGATGGCCAGGTTGCTGTAATTGCAGCCGGTCGAACAGCAGCTCCCAAGCGGTAATGGCTGTCAGCGGTAAAGCTGCAGCTTCGGCATCGGTCAGGTTGGTTGGTTTACGGCCAACCAAGCGTTCATCCACGGCATGAAACTGACTGTTGGCACCGGGTCTATCCAGTGCGCCGGCATAAAATACGGCATCACCGGGTTGAAATAAACTGACGGCAGACCCCACGGCGACCACGATACCACTGGCATCCCAACCCAGAATTTCCGGCTGGCCCGTGCTTGGTGCTCTGTTTTTGCGGATTTTATAATCAACCGGATTGACCGAAATTGCCGCCACTTGTACCAGCAGATCATGAGGTCTGAGCTCAGGCAGTGGCAGAGTCAGGTCTTGTAATGCTGCGCTGTCAGTGACAGCTAAGTTCGCAAAATATCCGACGGCTGGCATCAGGGCGGGTAAAGGGGTAGCGGTGTTTGGTTGCATGGCAATCTCCAGGGAACAAAGGGTTATCAGGTGCGATAACGTTATTGTGCTGGATTGACTGGTAAAGAAAAACCGGCTAAATATAACTTCTTTTTCAATTATTATTTGAAAATGCTGCAGCTTCAGGACTTAAAACTGTTTCGGCAAATTGTGCAGAGTGGCAATATCAGTGCCGCTGCTCGTTTATTTGATTTAACGCCTGCCGCAGCTTCAGCGGCGCTGAAACGGCTGGAGTTATATTTGCAAGTGCCTTTATTGGTGCGCAGTACCCGCTCGCTGAAACTGACCGCTGCCGGCGAAAAATTTCTGCAGCATTGTCAGAATGCGCTGACAGCGCTGGAGCAGGGCGCGCATGAAATGCAAAGCCTGAAGGGTCAGATTGCCGGTGAGCTCAGATTAACAGCGCCGAGTGATTTGGGACGGAATTTGCTGGTGCCGTGGCTGGATGAGGTATTGCAACAATATCCGGCGTTATCGGTACGGCTGGAGTTGTCGGATAAGATTTCAGCTTTACAAAGTGAACAGGTCGATCTGGCGATCCGTTATGGCGAGCTGGCCGACTCTTCCTTAGTATCCTTTGAACTTGGCCGCATCCCTCGGGTGTTATGTGCGGCGCCTGCTTATCTGGCACGCCACGGCATACCCAGTCATCCGGTTGAATTACAACAGCATAATTGTTTGTTGTATCTGGTGGAACAACGGGCATTCGCCAACTGGCATTTTCAGGGACCGCAACAGCCGTTTAGCGTCAGTGTCAGCGGGAACCGAGTCAGTAATGATGCCGAGGTGGTCAAACGCTGGGCGGTCAGTGGTCAGGGCATTGCGTTAAAATCGGCGCTGGATATGTCGGAGGATCTGTTAGCAGGCCGGGTGGTGCCCCTGCTGCCTGAGTTTTTGCCGGCAACCCAGCAACTGCATCTGGTGTGCGTCAATCGCAATCAAATTTCCCCGGCCGTATTGCTGCTCAGGGATCAGTTACGCAGCCGGATTGCGGCGCAGTTGGCCCGGTTAAAGCCGCTGCTGTCCTAGCGATGCAATCAGCGCTGCGCGTTGGGCGTCACCCGTCGCACTTCGTGGTAAGTCCAACCTTGTATGTTCAGTATATGCAAGGCAGGATTCAAAAGCGTACAAGGTTGGACTCGACGCGTAGCGGCAGTCCAACATGGTTCTTGTCGGACTGCCACATCGCTTCGCGCTGTGTCGAGTCCGACCTACCGACTTCAGCTGCCAAGCCACTGATTTACAAGCCATTTTCGGAAGTTAGATTTACCACGAAGTGCGCCAGGTGTCGGACTGCCCAGGCGTCGCCTGGTCGAGTCCGACCTACGATTTATTCAATCAACCTACTGATTAATAACAGATTTAAAGTAGGTCGGACTGCCACATCGCTTCGCGCTGTGTCGAGTCCGACCTACCGACTTCAGTTGCCAAGCCACTGATTTACATGCCTTTTTCGGAAGTTAGCTTTACCACGAAGTGCGCCAGGTGTCGGACTGCCCAGGCGTCGCCTGGTCGAGTTCGACCTACGATTTATTCAATCAACCTACTGATTAATAACAGATTTAAAGTAGGTCTGGCTCGGCACGACGCTATGCGTCGGGGCAGTCCGACAGCTGCAATACAACGGCAGCACTGGCTGACTTTAACCTGCGATCACCACCTGATCCCGGCCCTGATGTTTAGCTTGATATAAAGCTTCATCGGCTCTGCGCATGGTTAATTGATAATCCGGGTGACCATTGTGCAGGGCCAGACCAATACTGACAGTGACTTGTAACTGCGCGCCGCCCGGCAATAAAAATGCTTCAGCCGCGACCAGTTTCCGCAGTTTTTCTGCTACGGCTAAGGCGGCGGCTTGCTCCACATCAACCAGCACCAGTAAAAACTCTTCACCACCTAAGCGGAATAAAAAGTCGCCGCCACGACAACTGTTGGTCATCAACACCGCCAATTGTTGCAACACCATATCACCGGCTTCGTGACCATAGTTGTCATTGATTTGCTTAAAGTGGTCAATATCCAATGCCAATAAAGCAAAGGGGCAGTTATTTTGCCGGCTGTATTGCACCTCACGACTGAGTACTGCCGGTAAAAATTTACGGTTCAGCAGCCTGGTCATCACATCTTTGCCAGCTTCCAGGCTGGAGTTTTGCTCAAACAATAGTTCCAGGTGGTAGCGCAGGCTTTTCGTCAGTTCACGCAACTCTTTTAGTCGCTGCAGATGTTGTTCGGGCAATTCTGCATTGTGGCTTAACAAGGGTAAAGTGGCTTCGTCAATCTGTTGCATGATATCAATAATCAAACCAGACTCAGGCGTGCCTTGAAAAGCATGGGCGCCCTTGTGCCGGTACCAGAGGCCAAACTCTGAACTTTGCAAACGCGTTAATTGCGCCGCTGGAATGCCAACGGCGCAATCAAACATCAGTTTATTTTCCCAGTCTAGCAAAGACGCTTTTTGCCGGTCCCGTTCGGCGGCCAGATTCTGTGACACCGAAAACAGCCGATAAGCTTCTTCGTTGCGGGCGCTACGATCATGCGAATGCGCATAAGCCTGACTCATCACTTCCATTGCCATATCCACCAGTTGTGAAAACAGCCGGCTACAAGCTTGCAACTCAGGTTTTGCCAGCACTAAAGCAGCAAAATGATTTTTCAGGCAGCGGGCGCCGCGAAGTACCACATGGACAGGCACATTGACTCTGGCATGAATTTCACCAATCCGGACTTGTTGCGCCAGTGTGGCCGCCAGATCGCTGCCATCAGCCAGTTGCCGTAGCCATAATTCCATCGAGGCACTTAACCGGCTTTTAACCTGATCATGGGATAAAAACTGGCGGGCGGCTTCATCGGTCAGCATTTGTTGATAAAAAACCTGCGTCAGGGCTGCAGCATGCTCTGCAATAAAACGACTTAAGGCTGGCAGCAAATCGGCTGAATTTGCTAATAAATGCTGCCAGTCGGCAATCAGCTGGGTTTGTTGTTTTAGTGGCATAAAAACTCCATGTACTGCATAAATACCGTGGACTATTTAGGGTGTCGCATTGCGACTGAACGCTAAGTTTAACACCTGCGGCTAATATTGACTGTTTTTGTCGGATAGAGCAGCACGCCACGGCGGCGGTTTTGAGCTGGTTGCAATGAAAGTATCTGCTAGTATTCCTAGCTTAGGATAGGGAGCCGCGGCAACTTTTGCCAAGCCAACTGCAGTGCATCAGGCGCACAAGTCAAGGAAGTTTTTATGCAAATTGTTGAATTAAATAGTAATACTTCATACTGGAGCCTGGTGATCCATCAGGTCAGTCAAACCACAGCCCAAGTGTGGCTTGGCACCTTGTTTGGTACTTTGCGTCAACCCCAGCTTGCCCGGTTGCTTGTCAAAGCCGATGGGGTTGAAATTCAGCGTGTTGATCTGCCGCAACAGCAGTGGCAACGACCCATTTCAGGCTTAAATCAGCGTTTTTATCAGTTGATACCGCTTTCCGGTTTAACGCCAGGGCGGGCTTATCAACTGGATTTTTATCAGCAACTGGCAGGCCCGGGCTATGATGGCCAGGATCAGTGGCAGTTGCTGAAGCAAGGTTATTTTTCCACCTTACCGGCCCGCTTACCTGGCCAGCAGGACAAACCTTTTACCCTGGCGCTGGCAAGTTGTTTTTATCAGCACCAGGATGCGGGGCGGGCCGCTGCGGCCTATAAAGCTTTGTACCAACAGGGCGGAGCAATGGCGCCCGATATCAAGTTGCTACTGGGTGATCAGGTGTATCTGGACATCGGGCTGGATTCATTATCGCCGTTATCGCGTGAAATCCGCCAACGGGTCGCCGAGGATTATGCCTTGAATTGGCAGGCACTTGGCAGTATGCATAGCCGGGGCGGCAGTTGGATGTTGCCGGATGATCATGAGTACTGGAATGATTACCCCTTTTACGACAGTCTGCTGCCAACTTTATTTATGTTAAAGCTTAGTCCGGTGCGGCAGGCCTGGCGTCAGGCGGCATTGGATGCAGTGCGTAATATTCAGCAAAGTCAGCCGTTTTCTACCTTTAACCTTGGGCAGGATCTGGCCTTTTGTTTGGTGGATGTCCGTTCATACCGCAGTCAAGAAGGCTTTGTCGCCCCTCTAGTGTTGCAACAGTTGCTGGATTGGCTGAAGCAACTGACTTGCCCAGGTGTGCTGGTGATGTCGCAAGTCTTGTTAGATACGCTGAGTCAGACCGAACGCAACCTGAGAAGCTTTCCGGCGCAATATCAGGCGCTGGTGCAGGCATTGGCTGTAGCGCCGCATGATATCTTGTTATTATCCGGTGATGTGCATTTTGCCAGGTTGGCCGAAGTCAGATTGGCGGGCTCTGGCCGGCGTTTGCTGGAAATTGTATCCTCGCCGTTATCCAATCTGACCGGTATCAATAGCCTGGCGACTGCCACAGCCGCAGCCCAACCGGCCTGGTTTCCCGAGCAGCAGTGTGCAGGGGTGACGCCGCAGCCGGTGACTTACCATCTGGATTATCGGGTGCCGGTTGCAGCTGGTCAGCCTTGCTCGTCCTATTGGCGGGACCGGACCAAGGAGCATTTTCTGACCCTGAGTTTTCAGCGTCAGGCCAAGGGTGTAGAATTGCGCGTACAAGGTTGGCTGGTCAGAGAGCAAGGTGCAGATGGCTTACCGGCCGCCGCTTTTGCTCAACCTTTTGTGACTTTGTTGTCTTGACAGCATCTTTGGCTCAGATCACTTTGTCCTGACCGCCGCCGGATGCTGGCAACTATTGAGGAAAACATGCAGCACTGGATTTATTTAGCGGTCGCGATAGTGGCTGAAGTGGTAGCAACTTCAGCGTTAAAGGCCAGCAGCGGCTTTAGCCGGCCAGGCCCCACCTTGCTGGTCGTGGCTGGTTATAGCATCGCGTTTTATTGTTTATCACTGACACTAAAAACCTTACCTGTGGGTATCGCTTACGCCGTGTGGTCTGGCCTTGGCATTGTGTTGGTAGCGCTGGTGTCCTGGTTGCTGTATGGCCAGAAGCTTGATCTGCCAGCCGTGCTCGGCATGACGTTGATTATCAGTGGCGTGCTGGTACTCAATTTATTTTCCGGCACTGGGCATTAAGCAGCGCCAGCTTCATCTCATTTGCTCCTATTGCGGTTTGCGATGCTACGGGTGGCTGTCGTATGACCTCGGGTCCAGTACTGGGTACCAAGTACTTGGTAGCCAACACCGCCTGCATTTTATCCTAACCATGCTGGTATCAGTGTTTGTAGTCCGCTTGGCATCCCGCAGCACCAGGCTCAGAAATCCTCCAATGGCAAAGTAACAACTAAGTACTGTGGAACTGATTTTATATACAGTGCTCTGCATGAGTTTTTTTACCACCGTCTCGCGGGCACGAAACCGTTCCACCATGTTTCTAGTTTGGTTGTATTAAGTGGAAGTGGTTGATTTAATGTGTTTAAAAGGTTAAGTTTGTTTGAGTAAAATTCATGAAAGAAGGCAGTAAAATTTCCGTCTCGCGGGTTTTCTGCCTTCGATTAAATTGTTATGCATAAATGGTGGTCAATTTGAAGCTCGTTCAGACCGTTATATTGTTGATTTTTGCAGCTCAAGTAGCAGCAGAAGACTTATGCCCGATAAACGAAGATATAGAACCAGACATGCGGATGACGGAAAGCCATTTCACAAAAGAGAACGCTGAAGCAGCTGCAAATAAAATTAAAGGCATTATCTCTGGCGTGGATAAAAAGTATGAGTGGTTCACAGTGCCAAATAATTTGAAAGTAATCGAAGGTTTTATTTTAAAACGCGATGCTATCAACGCTAAAGGTGAAATGCAGCCATATCATAAAGAGCAATTTTGTGAATTTATGAAAAATAAAGCTTGGTGGTACGACTAAATGCATAACAAGGCGCGGCACTTTGCGGCCTGCGGCCGCAGCGACGCTCACCAAGGTTCGCGCGCGTGCGCTTATAGTTAGCTTGCAAAAACAAAGTTCGGTGTAAATGCGCATTTTCGGTACGTTCGGTGGTTTAGCTCGTTCGTTACTACAACGCTGGTTTTCATAGCTCAACTGGTTTGGCAAGGCGCTTAAAAGTAACTCAAACCGTTGGCGTCTTGCGCCAACGCCCCGGGCGGTAGCATGGTGTTTTTCTGTTATGCGGCCGCCAGTTTTTAAATTGCACGGCTGTTGTGGTTTGTTGCACTGGTTGCTAACAAAACGCAGCAGTAGCGGCCTGCGGCCGCGGGACGCTCACAAGTTCGCGCCCCTGTGCTTATAGTTATGTGCCAGTAGGAACCAATGGATACTAGTCACCTTAAGAAAGAATATGGTCATCTTGTAGCGGGTAAGTCCTATAAGATCGTAAAGACGTTTGATGATTACGACAGAATCAGACGATTTGAGGGTGAGACATGGAGATTTGTAGGCTCGAGCTTTCTACCTTACGAATCTGGGCTCTCACTTTTTTTCAAAACCAAAGGGAAATTGGAGCATATTAGATTGCAGATGATTCCTGAAGAACAGCTTCAAATTGCCGAAAATCTACAGGACTATTTAATAGAACAAAACGATTGGTGGCGCTTTTGGTAACATCGGCACATAACAAGTTTGTTAAGTTCGCCCAACAAGTTGGGCTGGGACGCGCAAACTACGCGCGCCCCTTACAAAAGCGTTAGCTTGCAAAAACAAAGTTCGGTGTAAATGCGCATTTTCGGTACGTTCGGTGGTTTAACCCGTTCGTTACTTCAACGCCGGTTTTCATTTCGCAACTGGCTTGGCAAGGCGCTTAAAAGTAACTCAAACCGTTGGCG
>Ga0114982_1000108_pt1 | contig 39809 bp, 35 predicted proteins | sample Shrwel_input2_FT_FD_87183 | JGI IMG/M metagenome (GOLD analysis project Ga0114982, IMG submission 87183) | Subsurface microbial communities from deep shales in Ohio, USA - Utica-3 well 1 S input2 FT | ecosystem: Environmental > Aquatic > Deep subsurface > Shale gas/oil reservoir > Produced... | reverse complement strand
ATGGTAATTTGTTCATGCTCAATGCGGTTGCGTGAAGGTTTTGTTTGGCGACTGATCAGATCGCTCAAACCGCATTGAGTTCCCACCTGCAAGTGATCTACTAATTGGAACAGTTATTTAGGTGCGACCCCACATAAAGCGGCTAAACCACGAGCACCAAGGTATGGAGTACCATTATTCATTACTCCCATTTCAATGCCATCTGGTGCTGTATGTTTTACTGAAGATAATTGAAGGCTGTATTGTTCCATGTAATGTCCTTACGATTAAGTATCCATATTTAAGGTGCAGGCTTATATGCAAGAAAAAAAGTATTCTGTGCGGTATTTTGCACCTAACAGTATTTTTTCAACGGCTTAGAACCCGCATGTTGCTGCCGTTTTTCATGACCATTGGTGTTTTAAGCTATCTGCTTTTTTGTCTGACTTCAACAAGATATAAACATTAGTTGTGATTCAGGGAACGAGAAAGAAGGTTATGCGCCTGCAAGACGCGAAAAAATAACTCATGGTTTGTTTTTATGTCAATTTTTTGGTTTTGCATTCGGAAATGTCGAATATCTGCTTTTCGCCCCGTTTTCGCGAGCCGCTTTAAAATCAATGGTTTGAGGTTTTAAGCTGGCGAGTGTCTGAGCAGTTCGACGTTAGCGAACTGCGAGTTGCGCCAGCGCCTCAAATCATTGATTTTATTGCGGGCTTTTGAGCGATCCGGGGTCGCCTTTTCTTTGGTTTCTTTCTTTTGGCGAAGCACAAATGCTTTAGCATTTGAACGGCTCTGCCGGCCCGAAGGGTCAATGCCGCAGGCATTGATAAAAGAGAGAAACTCGCCAAAGGCGAAAGCTTTTTACAATCAGCCAGTTGCAAGCGAATAAAACCAGTCGTGTTCACGGCATCAATGTCTGACTGCCCCAAAGCTTCGCTCCGGGTCGAGTCAGACCTACAAAACTCCACAACGCTTTTGGCCCCGTAAAGCGAGCCGCTTTAAAATCAGTGGTTTGAGGTTTTAAAACGCCGAGTGTTTGAGCGGGCTGACGCTAGCAGCCCGCGAGTTGCGGCGTTGCCTCAAACTGCTGATTTTATTGCGGGCTTTCGAGCGATCCGGGGTCGCCTTTTGTTGGTTACTTATTTTGGCGAAGCAAAATAAGTAACTCGCCTTCGGCGAAAGCTTTTTAAAATCAGCCAGCAGCAAGCTAATAAAACCAGCCGTGGTTATGGCGAAATCGCCGCCAGTTGCAAGCTGATAAAACCAGTCCTGTTCAGGGCATCAATGTCTGACTGCCCCAAAGCTTCGCTCTGGGTCGAGTCAGACCTACGAAACTCCGATCCGGGTCGAGTCAGACCTACGAAAACTCCGATCCGGGTCGGGTCAGACCTACGAAATCTCCGCTGCGGTTCAAGCCAGACCGAGTGTCGCGTCGGCGCGACCACAAAAAACCAGTCGTTGCCTCGGCAAAAATGCTATATTAGTGCGCTGTTATAAAACCGCTGTGGTCACTCCAGCTGCGGGATCAACCGCGGCAATTGCTGCAAATCCCGATAACAGAAAAAGCGCATAGACGCTCCCCCACCAGGCAGATCAAAAGGTAATCCATTGATGAAAAGCAAACACAGTCTGTTAACCATACAGATCCAGGCCGCTTTAATGCTGGCAACTGTCGGGCTTTCTCCTGTCGCCATGGCGCAGGAAAGTGACAAAGCCAAACAGAATGATCAACAACTTGAACGTATTATGGTAACAGCACAGAAACGCGTGCAAAGTACCCAGGAAGTGCCAATTTCCGTCGCCACTTTAGGCGGTGAAAAATTGGATGCTATCTTCTCCTCTGGCGACGATATTCAGGCGCTGGCGGTGAAAGTTCCGGGTTTATACGCCGAATCATCCAACGGCCGGGCTGCACCAAGATTTTATATCCGTGGCCTTGGCAACACTGACTTTGACCTGGCCGCTTCACAGCCAGTGTCAGTGATTATGGACGACGTGGTAATGGAAAACGTGATCCTCAAAAGCTTCCCGTTATTTGACGTGGAACAGGTTGAAGTGATCCGGGGTCCACAAGGCACTTTATTTGGTCGCAATACCACTGCGGGTATCGTCAAATTCAGCACCGCCAAACCACGGCAGGATTTTGATGGTTATACCAAACTGAGCCTGGGCAACTATGGCACCCGCAATCTGGAAGCGGCAGTCGGCTCAGGCTTGACTGACGAGTTGTCCGCCCGGGTGTCGTTGTTATCCCAACATCGGGATCACTACATCAATAACACCTTCAGCAATGAAAAAGATGTGATGGGCGGTTTTGATGAAACAGCCGGTCGTCTGCAATTTTTATATGAAAAAGACAGCGTCAGCGCCTTGTTAAACGTACATGGCCGCAAGCTGGATGGCACCTCATCCATGTTCCGTCGCAATGTCTTTACGCCAGGCAGCAACAAACTGAACGGCAATTACGACCGTGACAACGTGGCCTATGACAGTGGCAATAACTTCCAGAAATACGACAGTTCAGGTGCTTCCTTAAAACTGGATGTTGATCTGAACGAGATGACCTTCACGTCTGTCACTGCACATGAGCAAGCCGACGGTAATGGCCGCAGCGATGTTGACGGTGGTACTGTAGCTGGTCCGGGCCTGTCGAATCCTAATCTGGCGGTGACTGAAGATCAACTGAACGACTTAAAGCAGTTAACCCAGGAATTCCGCTTAGCCAGCGACAGCAGCGACGCGCTGGAATGGCAAGTGGGTGCTTTTTACTTTGATTCCTCTTTTGGTGTCACCAGCATTGACGGTTTCTTTGGCACCACTCAGGTGTTCCACGACAACCAAAGCTGGGCAGTGTTTGGTCAGAGCACCTACGACTTAACCTCCAACTGGGATGTCACCGCAGGTATTCGTTATACCCACGATAAAAAATCCTTTTATGTTGGTCAGCAAAACGTCGGCTCACCAGCTTTGACTGGCGGCTTTGCGTCCATACAAACCTACGCGCCTATTGAACGCAGCGATGGACAAATCAGCTGGGAACTGGCCACTAACTACCGCGTGACCGAGCAAACCTCGGTTTATGGCCGGTTGGCGAACGGCTTCCGAGCCCAGTCGATTCAAGGCCGCAATGTGGCATTTGAAGAAGATCCAACTACGGCAGATTCTGAAACTATTCAATCGGTTGAAGTGGGTGCCAAGTCAGATTTGCTCGACAACAGCCTGCGCTTAAACGGTGCTGTATTCTATTACAACATCGATGATATGCAGTTGTCAGCGGTCGGCGGTGCCTTAAACGGTAACTCGTTGATCAATGCTGATAAAGGCACTGGTTACGGTTTTGAAATCGATGCGGACTGGCGGGCACTGGCCCATCTGACGCTGGGTGGTGGTTTTAGCTACAACCATACTGAACTGAAAGATCCAAGCAAAAAAGTGGGTCTGTGCGGTTCAAAAATGTGTACTTCATTGGATAAAACCGAAACCGTCAATGGCAAGGTACTGGCTTACTTCGACGGCAATCCATTCCCACAAGCGCCAAAAACCATCCTGACGCTGAATGCCCGTTACGACTATCCGGTCAGCAGCGGTGAAATTTATCTGTACACCGACGTCGCAGTGCAAGGCAAAACCAATTTATTCCTGTATGAATCGGTTGAATTCCAGACTGATGACAACATGGAAGCAGGTCTGCGGCTGGGTTACCAGAACTATGAAGGGAACTATGAAGTGGCGCTGTATGGCCGCAACATCACTGACGAAGACAATGTCAAAGGCGCAATTGATTTCGCTAACCTGACCGGTTTTGTCAATGAACCACGGATGATTGGCATCGAGTTTAAGAAAAACTTTTTCTAACCCGTTTTGACCGTCAACTGATAGGTCTGTCTGGCGCCTGCCCGGCAGACCTATTTTTTTGGGCAGAATACAGCATCGTTCGCCTGAGTGCCCTTAGCCTTGTCGCGCTTTAAATCTCGGATTGGTTTTACAGATCACATAGGTTTTACCCCGCCGTTGCACCACCTGACAATCCGGATGCCGCGTTTTGGCTGATTTGAGCGAAGATAATACTTTCATTGGCTGTCCTTACGGCCGCCCAGCAGCTGACCAAATTTTTTGCTGTAATTCGCCACCCGACCTTCGGAGGTGACAGATTTTTGCTTACCGGTATAAAACGGGTGCGAAGCACTCGATACGTCCAGCGCCACATAGGGATAAGTGTTGCCATCCGTCCACTGCTGGGTACGCTCGGTTTTAATGGTCGAACCGACCAAAAAATAACAATCGACGGATAAATCGTGAAACAGCACCTGACGATAAGCAGGGTGAATACCTTGTTGCATCATAAGCTCCTGGTTGCTGATAAAAGCTGCGTTGATAGTGTGATACTCATAGTGTGATACTCATAGTGTGATACTCATAGTGTGATACTAAAGGTGTGACACCATTAATGTGATACTATAACAAAACAATTTCACAAACAAGAACTATTATCAACAACCAGGATGCTTCAGCTTGACCAGCGCCGGCTCCACTGCAGATTTTGTTTAAGCTTGAACTGCCCTGATTGCCAACTGATAGCGCCGACTGACTTCAGGCCAATGGATCACCTGATAAAAAGCTTCAATATAATCAGGTCTTTTATTCTGATACTTCAAATAATAAGCATGCTCCCACACATCCAACCCCAACAGCGGTATTTGCTGTTGCAGCAGTGGGCTGTCCTGATTGGCGGAGCTGGTCACGGCTAACTGACCGTCCGCTTGCAGCACCAGCCAGGCCCAGCCACTGCCAAACCGGCTCAACGCCGCCTTGGTAAACTCAGCCCGAAAGGTCGCTATATCGCCAAAGGCTTGTTGTATCGCCGCCGCCAATTCAGCAGTTGGCTCACCGCCGCCCTTAGGCGACATCACAGTCCAGAACAAACTATGGTTATGATGGCCACCGCCATGATCCCGCACCGCTGGCTGCAACGCAGCTGGCAATTGGTCAATGCCGCTTAACAGCGCCTCCAGCGACCAGCTGGCATAAGCAGTGCCAGCAAGAGCGTTATTTAACTGATTGACATAATTCTGATGATGACGCTGATGATGAATTTGCATCGTCAGTGCATCAAGATGCGGTTCCAGTTCGGTATAGCCATAAGGTAACTCAGGTAATACAAAGGACATAGTCACTCCTGCAAAACAGATGGGTCGCAAAAAACCGGCCTGAGCTGCTTAGTGCATCGACAGCGCCGGAGGGGGTTGTTGTAACAAAGCGCGGATAGCCGGATGCTCGCCGTGCTGTTGCAAAAAAGCTTGTAGCTCTAACCGGCAACGCTGCAAATGTGGTAACAGCATCGACTGCTGCTGAAGCCCCAAACGGGCCGCACAACTGTGCAGTTGCTGCCAGGCCTGGCAAAGTTCAGTGGCGGCAGCCAATGGCTGTGCCAGCTGCAGATAACAATCGGCCAGGTTATGCCGGCTAATCACCAGCGCCGCCAGCGAACTGTCTTGTAACGGCAGTTGCAACAATTGTTCAGCCAGCGTCAGCGCCTGTTGATATAACGGAAAAGCGGCGGCGTTTTGTTCCAGCCGGAAATATTGATTGGCCTGTTGCGTCAGCTGTTGCCAGCGCGCCAGTAGTGGCTGGTCGTCCGCAACCGGCTTTATTTGGGGCAATAAATGTTCAGCAATATCATGTTTCATCAGCCATCCTCAATCTGGTGGTTTCCTGCTTCGACGCTGTTCATCAGCAAAGCAGCAGTGGCACGCCTGATGTAAGCAAGCTGTGCCAACACATAGATGATAACAGTTATCATTTGCAATAAAGTATGCTAGATTTGCGAGCAGGATGCAATTGCAAATAAATATCATTTGCAAAAATCATTATTGCCGGATTGCTGAACCTTCAGGAGGTCATCATGTCTGCGGATTTAAGCCAGCACTGGAACCGCCACAGCCAGTTATGCCGCCAGCTCAGTCAACCACTCAACCGTTGGCCGGCGGCGGCAGATCCGACCGAACCACTGCTGGAATTTATTCAGCTCAGTATGCAATTGGCGAAAGAACTGGCACTGCAACCAAATCTGCTGTTGCAGGAATGGTGCCTGCGGCATTGTCTGTTCAGCCTGGCCCGACTCAGCCGGCAAGCCGGACTTTGTCCACACAGCCGGCAACTTTGTCTTGATCAGCTGTACCAACCTTTGTTTGCGTTGCAGCATTTTTACCAACTGTGGGCTGGCGTAGATCGCAGCCGTAAACTTGCTCAGTTGCAGGCGGAACTGAACCGGATTTTTTATCAGCCAATCTCTGCCCGGCCAGGCCATTAAGCCGGTTGGCAGCATGACGATTATTTTGCTTGTAACAGGAGAGAACAATGCAAACCAGAACCGAACATGACAGCATGGGTGAACTGCAAGTGCCGGCGAACGCGCTGTATCAGGCACAAACCCAGCGCGCAGTGCTGAATTTTGCCATCCGGCCTGAACCTATGGCGCCGGGTTTTCTACGGGCTTTATTACTAATCAAAAAAGCTGCCGCCAATGCCAATCAACAACTTCAGCTGCTGCCAGCGCCGCTGGCAGGCGCTATTGCCGCCGCCGCCCAGTCACAACTGACGCAGTTACAACTCGCACAATTCCCGGTGCCGCTGTATCAGACCGGTTCCGGCACCAGCAGTAATATGAATGTAAATGAAGTACTGGCCAGCCTGGCCAGTCAGTTGCTGGGCGAAAAAGTCCACCCGAATGATCATGTCAATCTGGGCCAAAGCAGCAACGACACCATTCCAACCGCCATCAGCATTAGTACCGTACTGGCGCTGCGCCAGCAATTGCTGCCAGCCTTAGCACATTTACAGCAGACGCTGAGCTACAAAAGTCAGCAGATAGGTCACCTGGTCAAAACCGGCCGTACCCATCTGATGGATGCGATGCCGGTCACTTTTGCAGATGTGCTGCACAGCTGGCATTCGCAGCTGCAGCATGCCGAAAGTTTGTTAAAAGAACAGTTACCCAGGCTGCAACAACTGGCACAGGGCGGCACTGCGGTGGGCTCCGGCATCAATGCGCACCCGGACTTTGCGGCTATTTTTTGTCAGCAATTACGCTTGGACACTGCAGTCCCCTTTGAGCCGGCGGCTGATTTATTTTTCCGTATCGGCACGCAGGATGTGTCCGTGGCCTGCTCCGGAGCCCTGAAAGTACTGGCAGTGGCGCTGTTAAAAATTGCCAACGATTTACGCTGGATGAACTCAGGCCCGCTGGCCGGACTGGGTGAAATTGAACTGCCGGCCTTACAACCCGGCTCGTCTATTATGCCGGGCAAAGTCAATCCGGTGATCCCGGAAGCGGTGGCGATGGCGGCAGTTCAGGTGATGGGGCTGGACAACGCCATCGGCATTGCCGGCCAGTCCGGTAACTTTGAACTGAATGTGATGCTGCCGCTGATCGGACAAAATCTGTTGCACAGCATCGACTTACTCGCGACAGCTGCCGCGAGTTGGCCGATAAAGCCATCCGCGGTTTTGTGGTGCGCCAGGATGTGATTGCCAAAGCGCTGGCACTTAACCCTATGCTGGTGACAGCCCTCAATCCACTGATTGGCTACGAAAAAGCGGCCATCATCGCCAAACAAGCTTACCTGCAACAAAGGCCAGTGCTGGAAGTCGCACTGGAACATACCAGCTACAGCCGCGAACAACTCAGCGCCTGGTTAGATCCGGCGAAGCTGACCGGAGCCAGGACTGGCTAAACCTGGAACGCCATCAGGGCATTTGCTTCGCCCATTGCGGGTGTTCAACCAGGCGTGTAAGGCCCGGTGCCGGGTAATAATTTAACCAAAACACGGCTAATCATAGCGGGGAACACTGACAGGTGATCTTCGTCCGCGATCACCTGGCTATGGATGCGTAAGCCATCAGCGTTGCGCTGGCGCAGGATGGTTTCGAACTGTTGCATATCCGCCACAATACTGATGGTGCGGGCATATCTGGCGCCCGCTTTGATCTGTTCATATTCGCCGGCATACAGCTGCACAGTCGCGCTGAGCCTTGTTTGGCTGGCGCTTTGCTGCTGCGCCTGTTTTAACACAAAGCCCTGATCAAACCACAAGGAAGGGCTGCTTAAAATGTAGCTATCAAAAGTGTCAGGTTGGGTCAGCAACATCTGCGCGCCTAACAACCCCCCATAAGAATGGCCGACATAGATTTTCTGTTTCGGATCAACCCGATAATGCTGCAGCACAAAAGGGATCACCTGCTGACGCAGATATTCCGCATATAAAGCAGCACCGCCATAGGCTTTGGCACCGTAAGATTGACTGTTGGCTGGTTTTTTTGCCAACACATTGGTTGGGGTATAGTCCAGACTCCGGCTGTCCGTCGGGCTGTCTTCGCGGGCATAAGACAACCCGACCAATACAAAATCAGCGATATTCTGGCCGCCGGCACCCAGTCGGTTGCGGATACTGCGGATCAGCGGAAAGGCATAATTGGCGTCTGTGACAAAAAGCACCGGGTAAGCTTTTTGCCTGTTGGCATCGATATCGGTGTAACCCGCCGGTAAGTCGACCCAGACTTCATAATGACGGCCATTACTGCGGGCTGGTAATTGATGAACCACAGTGTTGCTTAAACTATAAGCCGGCAACGCTTCTTCTGTCGCCAACGCCAATGAAGATACAAACAGGGCCAGGGCCAATACCAGTTTCATAAAGTTTTCCTGCGACTTCAGCGTCGGGATCATCAAAGTTCGGTCTAGAGTGCGACAAGTGTCACACCTTGGTCAAGCAATTTCTGCGACAGATGTCGCAAAGCAGCACAATGCAGCCTTGCTTGTTCCGACCACAAGGCTGTACCATCCGTCCCTGGATATAAAAAAGGGGCCTTATGATGTCGGCCCCTGTAGCACTTTTTCAGACGGATTTTTTCCGGCACTTAACCGGAATTGCGCATCCCGGCCGCAATACCGGCAATCGTCACCATCAGCGCCCGTTTGATATTGTCGTTGACGGTTTCCGGCGCATGCCGCACCCGGTTGAGCAATTCCACCTGCAGAATATGCAGCGGGTCGACATAAGTGTTGCGCAGCACTATCGATTCACGGATCCAGCTTTCTTTCGCCATAAAATCTTGTGCATCAATTAGTTGCAATAACAGTTGACTGTCGGCCGCCAGTTGCTTGCGCAGCGTCACCCCCAGATGAGAGAGGTCAGCCGGCACCAGTTTTTCATCATAATAAGCGGCAATGCCGGCATCCGCTTTCAGGTATACCATTTCCAGCATCGACAAGCGGGTGGCGAAAAATGGCCACTGCGCCCGCATCTGATGGATCATAGCGCTGTGCCCCTGAGCCACCGCACTGGCCAGTGCAGCCCCGGCACCAAGCCAGGCCGGTAACATCAGCCGGTTTTGCGACCAGGCGAAAATCCATGGAATAGCCCTTAAACTCTCAACACCCCCATTGGGATTCCGTTTTGGTGGCCGGCTACCGAGCGGTAATTGTCCCAACTCCAGCTCAGGGGTGGCAGCGCGGAAATAACGGACAAAATCCGGGTGATGCCGCACAATGGCGCGGTAAGCTTCACAGGACTCAGTCGCCAGTTGTTGCATCAGTTCACGCCAGGCGGTTTCCGGCACTGGCGGTGGTAATAACACCCCTTCCAGCACCGCAGAGGCATAAAGTGCCAGCGAACGCTGCGCCAGTTGATTCAGACCAAACTTAAAGCGGATCATCTCACCTTGTTCAGTCACGCGAAGGCCGCCCGCCAACGAACCCGGTGGCTGCGATAAAATAGCAGCATGGGCCGGACCACCGCCCCGGCCGATAGTACCGCCGCGGCCATGAAACAGCGTCAGCTGCACTTTGGCTTGCTGACAAATCGCCACTAAGGCTTCCTGCGCACTATATTGTGCCCAGCCCGCGGCGATAGCACCGGCATCTTTGGCGGAGTCGGAATAGCCGATCATCACTTCCTGTTTGCCCTGGATATAACCACGATACCAGTCAATCGCCAGCAGCTTGCTGATACAGTCCGGCGCATTGGTTAAATCGGCCAGGGTTTCAAACAATGGCGCCACCCGCATCGGGAAAGTGATGCCGGCATCTTTCAGTAACAACTGCACCGCCAGCACATCAGACGGCTGACCCGCCATCGAAATCACATAAGTCGACAGCGCTTCGGCGCCATGGCGGGCGATGATATCGCAGGTATCCAGCACTTCCTGCACTTCAGCACTGGGTTGCCAGTTTTTCGGAAACAACGGTCTTTTGCTATTGAGTTCATTCAGTAAAAACGCCTGGCGGGCGCCTTCATCCCACTGGCCATAATCGCCCAGGCCAAGATAGCGGGTAAACTCACTGAACACCTGGGCGTGGCGGCCAGATTCCTGCCGTACATCCAGTTTTAATAAGGTCAGACCAAAAGCATAAGCCCGCCGGATGGTATCCAGCAGCAAGCCATTGGCAATCACCGCCATTTTGCAATCCAGCAGCGAGTGGTAACACAATAACAAAGGTTCCAGCAACTGACGGTTGTACCACAGCAGGTCGTCCGGACGTTGTAATCGGTCGTGTTTTAACGCTTCCGCCAGCCAGTCCTGGGTGTAACTGAGTTTATTTTTCAGTTGTTTAATCACTTCACGATAAGGCTCAGAAGCGCCATTGGCCGCTGCCTGCAGCGCGGCATTGGCCGGGCTCATCGACAGTTCATGACTCAGTACTTCTAAATCACGGTTAAAAAGATCCGCCGCTTTCCAGCGACTCAGTAACAGCACCTGACGGGTGACGCGGGCAGTAACAAAAGGATTGCCATCGCGATCGCCGCCCATCCAGCTGGAGAATTTAATCGGTGCCGCATCCAGCGCCAGACCATGACCCAGCACCGGCTGCAGCGCGGTATCCAGTTCACGCAAAAATTCCGGAATGGCGTACCAGAGTGAAGTTTCAATCACGGCAAAACCGGATTTGGCTTCATCAACCGGCGTTGGTCTTTGCTCGCGGATTTCGTTGGTATTCCAGGCCTGGGTGATCAGATCGCTCAGGCGCAATTCCACTTTACTGCGCTGCACCTGGCTTAAGTCTTGCTCCAGCTCGGCCAGACAATCAGCAATTTGCGTCAGTTTATAAATCAGCGTGCGCCGGGTCACTTCGGTTGGATGGGCCGTCAGCACCAGTTCAATCGACAAATCCGCCACCGCCTGGCGGGTTTTGCTGACATCGACCTGTTTTTGTTGTAACAAGGTCAGTAATTCGGCCAATGGCTCTGGTTTTTCAATGGCAGACCGACCGGCTTTGCTGATGGTATGGTGTTGTTCTGCCAGATTGGCCAAATTGAGAAACTGGGCAAAAGCACGGGCCACCGGTAAAATTTCGTCGTCAGTCAGTCCGGCCAGAATTTGTTTCAGTTGTTGCTGCTCGGCGGCTGTGCCTTGCCGAGCCTGTTTTGCCAGTTGGCGGATTTGTTCAATCCGCTCCAGTACCGCTGGTCCCAATTGGTTGCGGACCGTATCTCCCAGTTGTGTGCCGAGCAGGCCTACGTTGGCCCGTAAAGCAGCATATTGCGACATGTCCCATTCCTCTGTTGCTGCCAGCTGTTGCCAGTCTGCCGATGATTGAGGCCAGGGCTAAACCGGAGCGCACCGGTTTGGCCTGAGCCAGATTGATTATTTTTACCTCACCCTAGCCTGTTCTGCGTTGGTACTCAACAGTGACAGGTTACAAAATCACCGACAAATAGACTTTTAGCCATCTAAGTGGCTTTTATTTAAGAATTGGCAGCTGTTGACAGTTTTAACCAGCCGCAGGCTGTGTTGCTGCGATAAATTGCAGTAAAGGGCTGCCGAGTTGCTGCTGCACTAACTGCCGATCCACGCCTGGCCGATCCTGACACAAAAACACCCCAAGCGCCTGATGCTGATGCTGACAACTGTCCAGATAGACAAAGTGACCTTCGCCCTGCGTCAACTGAATGCTGCGGACCTGCGCCAACTGACGGGCATAAAAACCGGCATGGGCGGCGTAAGGCAAAAAATCATTCTGCACCGAACCGACCACCAGCACCGGCGTTTTGATGCGGGCTAAACTGGTCGCCTCGACCAAATGCCCCATCGCCGGATCCAACGCAATCACCCTTTTGACTCTGTCATCCTGAAAATCTTGCGCCGCTGCGACCTGCAGTTTAGCCAGCACGGTTTTGGAGGGTAAATAACCACAGCTGCGATCCAAAGCAGCTGCTTCGGTTTGGCAATACAGCACAGCTCTACTCAATTCATAACGGGCGCCCGCCAACGCCAGCATAGTGGCGGCACCGGAAGAATGACCCACGGCAGTTAAGTTTTGCCAGTTCAGTGGCTGGCTAAATAAAGGCGTGGTGGTGTCTTGCTGGCGCAGCTCAAGCTGATCCAGTACAAAGCGGGCATCCTCTGGCCGCAAGTGAAACTGCAGCACCGTACTGTGGCGGATATGCTCAGGACCATAAATCCAGGATTCACCATAATGATTCAGGCCCACAGTCACAATGCCCTGCGCCGCCAGTAACTGCCCGATCCAGCGATAACCTTTGGCCGCGCCCATAGCGCCATGCGAGAACAACGCTGTCTGGCTGAGATCCGTCGCCGGATGCAAGCAAAGTGGCGCCGCCAGCTGCCCCGGCTTGGTCTGGCAGTGCTGACCCAGCGGGTACCAGACTGTCACTTTGACCGGCCGCTGCCGACTGGCATCAAACCAGTCCAACTCGATGCTCGCCACCGCTAAAGCGGCCTGCGGTATTGCTGCAGACGCTGCCACTGCAGGCAGACTGAACCAGATAACCAATAAACAAAACACCCAAAAACCATCTGCTTTCATCTTGCACTCCGTGGTTGAACATTCAATTGCTGCTCCAGCAGCTCAGTGATGGGTGCCAGCATAAAACAGCGGGCGGTGTTCGCACTGTGCCAAAAGTCATGATTGTGGCGGCCGGAAGGGTGACTTAACGAAAAAAGCAGTTGCCTGCCAAAAAACATGTCACAACTGAAGCGGCTGCCGTGTCTTTGCTTTATCAGCCAGTGCTGATCACCGCCCTCATCTTCAGGAGATTGTTATGCAAAGCGTTCGAACTTTTTTTCGGTTAGCGCTGCGATTTTGTTGTGGTCAGCAGCCAGAGCATGCCAGGCCACAACAGCTTGCCACCCTACCACCGCCTGTGTTGTTATTGACCGCAGCTGGTGCCGTTGCCAGCAGCAGACCGGCTGTGCCAACCCTGCAGCCGGCATGGCTGCCGACTCAACGCAAGCCTTACCGGCACTTTGACAAGGACGCTAAATAATGCTCAGTCTGACCGAACAACAATTACTGCCTGATGTCAGTCAAGCTCAGGCTGGCGATCTGGCCGCTTTTAGCCGGCTGATCCACAGATACCAGCAAACAGTGACCGGCATTGCCCTGGCAATAGTGAAAGATTTGGATGCCAGCGAAGAAGTCGCGCAACAAGTGTTTATCCATGTCTGGCAACAATTGCAAACCCTGCGTGAACCGGCCAGTTTTTTACCCTGGCTGCGGCAAATCACCCGGTATCGGGCTTATAACTATCTGCGGGATCACAAAATCAAACAAAAAGTCAGTGGTGAAGAGGCTGAGCTATTACTGGAACAATTTGCCGATCCCACCACAAACATCGCCGATAATCTGGAGCGCGACGAACAAAATGCGCTGATCCAGCAACTGATTGACCAGTTGCCGGAGGACAGCCGCGAAATAGTGTTGCTGTATTATCGCGAAGAACAATCCAGTCAGCAGGTGGCGGCCCTGCTCGGGTTATCTGATGCCAATGTGCGGAAAAAACTATCCAGGGTGAGAGAACTGCTCAAAGATCAATTGCTGCGCCGTTGTGGCACTGTGTTACTGACCACAGCGCCAGGCCTTGGATTTAGCAGCCTGTTGGCCTCCATGTTGGTCGGCACCAGTCCCTCGGCAGCAGCGGCCACCGCCGCTGCCATCACCAGCCAATCTGCTGCCGGCAGTTCCAGCGCTGGAGTGCTGAGCAAAATCGCCGGCTTGCTTGGTGGTGCCGTGATCGGTGCTTTAGGCGGTGTGCTCGCCGTGATATGGAGCATGCGCCAGGTATTGCAGCAAACCGACGATCAACAAGAGCGGCAAGCTTTGCTACGCGTCCGTAACCTGACCATCCTGTGGCTGTTGCTTTGTGCTGTGTTGATGACGTTCGGTTATGAGCTAACCACTGGCGCTTGGGCCCCCATCAGTAGCTTTGTGCTGTTGTTGCTTGGTTTACTGTACTCGATGCGACGGGTTCACCAAATCACCGCGCCACGTCTGGCCAAAGCCGCGCAAGATCCCAAGGTTGCCCGGCAACAACAACGACAAAAGATACTCTGTGTGCTTGGCACTGCCGCTGGGGTTATCGCTGGTCTTGCTGGTTTAATAATGGGCCTGAGCAACAGCGGCCGCTGGTGATGGCGACTGCGGCCGCTGTCACTGCGACCGCATTTCATCTCATCGCAATGCGGAATCAGCTGCCGAGCCTTTCAGGGTGACCCTGTCGGGGCGATCCGCTCTGGGTGACCCCGTCGGGGCAGGCAGTGTCTGGCCTGACATAGCCGCTTGTGGTAAGGTAGCCGCCATCAACCGCGCTGTTTTTATGCCAGCGACCTGCTGCCAGACCATGCTGAGACCGCTATGAACGACTTATTTCCTATCCATAATCCGGTACTGGTGTTTGCTCTGGTTGCTTCCCTGATCCTGATTGCCCCCGTTGTGATGGCGCGCTACCGTCTGCCCGGCATGATTGGTTTGTTGTTCGCCGGCGCACTGCTCGGTCCCAATGCGTTAAATGTACTGGAACGCGATACGTCTTTTGTGTTGTTTGGCACTGTGGGTCTGTTATACATCATGTTTACCGCAGCGCTCGAAATCGATATGGCGGTGCTAAAACGCTATAAAACCCATAGTCTGATCTTTGGTTTGTTAACGTTTTGCATTCCGCAGGCCATAGGTACCGGTGTCGGCTGGCTGTTTGGCTTTGACTGGCCAGCAGCCATTTTGCTTGGCAGTATGTTTGCATCCCACACGTTATTGGCCTATCCAATCGCCAGCCGATTGGGGATATCCCGCGATCAGGCAGTGACCACTGCAGTCGGTGGCACCATTATCACCGACACTTTAGCGCTGCTGGTATTGGCCGTGATCGCCAGCATGACCAAAGGCGAAATGGGCGATAGCTTCTGGTATCAACTGGCCATTTCATTAACCTGTTATGTCCTGATTATTTTGCTTGGCTTACCCAGACTGGCGCGCTGGTTCTTTAAAAATAATGGCAATGACAGTACGGCTGAATTTGTCTTTGTGTTAGCCATGGTCTTTTTAACCGCCAGTGCCGCACCACTGGCGGGCGCAGAGCCTATTGTAGGCGCTTTTCTGGCCGGTCTGGCGTTAAACCGGCTGATCCCACACCACGGCACCTTAATGAACCGGATCCAGTTCACCGGTGAAGCCTTATTCATTCCGTTCTTTTTGTTATCGGTCGGCATGCTGCTGGATTTAAGTATTTTCCTGGCCAGTTTCCGCGCCTGGCTGATTGCCATCGCTATGCTTATCACCATTTTGCTGACCAAATGGCTGGCTGCTGAAGCCACCCGCTGGTTACTCGGCTACAGCAAAGAACAAGCAAAAGTGGTGTATGGGTTAAGTCTGGCGCAGGCCGCTGCCACGCTGGCAGCCACTATTGTTGGCCATGAAATAGGCTTATTTGATGAAGCCGTGGTCAATGGCGCTATTCTGATGATCCTGGTGACTTGTTTTATTGCGCCCTGGCTGGTGGATCGTTTTGGTCGGAAAATGGCTCTGGCGGCAGCAGAATGCGATGAGTTGCCACAACAATCGCAACGGATCCTGGTCGCAGTCCATCAGACCGACACAGCCTTACTGTTACTGGATCTGGCCAAAGCGCTACGGGATCCGGTGGCAAAACAGCCGGTGCACCCTGTCACTATCGTAGAAGAAAGCCATAACTATGCGCAAAAAAACCGCCAGGCCACCCAGTTACTGGAACAGTGCCAGCGTCATCTGGCGGCTGCCGAAGTGCCAGTACAAGCCATCAGCCGGCTGGATCTGAATGTTGCCGGCGGTTTATTACGCGCCCGACGCGAACTGAACAGTAATCTTTGTTTACTCGGCTGGAGTGAACACACCTCAGCGCCGGAATATCTGTTTGGCTCACTGCAACAACAATTATTGCGCGAGCGCGATTTTATGTTGTGTGTCGCCAGGTTACAGCAACCACTTAACCTGCATCAACAGCTGTTTTTTGCCATTCCGCCCCATGCCGAACATGAGCCTGGTTTTGCCGAATGTTTACAGCTGACCCGGCGACTGGCGCAACAGCTTGGCCTGACATTGCAGTTGATCGCGACCGCCGAACAAAAAAATCTGTTATTGAAAAAATGCAGCAGCGCTTTTCAACTGACCACGCCCCCCTATCATCCATTGGCGCATTGGTCGGAATTACCCGCCTTATTGCAGCAATTACAGGCCCAGCAACAGTTGGTGTTGCTCTATGGCGTTCGCAGCGGCGGTATTGCCTGGCAAAAAGCGCTGGAAGATACCCCGCAGTTGCTGGTCAACGAGTTCAATCGCATGAGTCTGTTATTGCTTTATCCGGCAGAACAACTGGATGACAGCGACGCAATGCCAGCAAATAATGCGGCAGAACCACTCAGTACCGGCGCAGCATCTTAGGCTTTAAAGTGCCGTTGGCATGACTTTTTTAGCCCGAAAACACAGCCGGAAAGCGCCGAGGTGACCGTACTGAAACGCGATATTCTGGTCAAAAGGTAAGTCCAGCACACCGGCGTAAGAGCCGGTGATCACCACCTGTCCGGCGCTGAGGCCAATGCCCTGCTGGCGCAAGAAATTCACCAGCCAGTACAAACCTGCTCTGGCGTGCTGATTGGGATGCACGGCGGCTTTGTTGATCAGCGTGCCATCGGCCAGCCGCAGTTGCAGCGCAAAAGCACTGTCGCCGCCGGCTGCGGGCAATAACAGCTCAGGTGCAATGACAGGCCCCAGATATAACCCCTGATTAAACAGCCCATCCGCCAGTTGTTCCAGATAATCAGCTGCACTGTCCGCGGCAAACCGGCTTTGAATCAGCTCCAGCGCAAGATGGGTACTGCCAATAGCCGCAGCAATCTCTGCCTCCGTATAAGGCTGAGATCTGGCCGGTAAATCCTGCCCTAACCGCAGTGCCAGTTCAGGTTCAACCCTCGCCAGCCCGGCCGAAGCCTCAAGCGTTGATGGATAAAGCGCACAGTCACTGGCCGGAAATTGCGTCAGCTCTGACTGAAACAGCGGGGCGACGATGGTTTTGTCAGTGGTGGGCAGCAAACATTTCCAGCCGATCACCGGCACTGCCAGTGCAGTGGTCATCTGCTGTTGTAAAGCAAAAGCACTGACCACATCGGTTGGCCTGTCCTCAATGGCCAGCCGTGGACCTGTTTGCCCAAAGCGGCGTCGTTGTGCTAATAATTGCGCTGTTGCTGTCATAACCAATCCCGATAGAAAAACAGTGCGTTACTTTAGCATAGCCGCCGGTGGGCAGGAACATAGCCGCCAACAGGCTCAGAGGAGAACATCAGATGCGATATCAGCGACCGCCGGGTGTTGTCAAAACCGCCATCCTTGCAGCCATGTTGAGTTTGACCAGCGGCTGTAGTGCCGAAGCCGATCTTGCCGCCGGCCAGCAACTGGCATTGTCCTGCCAGGCTTGTCATGGTGTCGATGGCATCAGTCTGAGTCCACAAACACCCAATCTGGCCGGGCAAAAAGCACTTTATCTGAGTAATCAGTTGCTGGCTTATCGCAGTGGTAGCCGCAAAAATGCCCTGATGTCCCCCCTGGCCCAGCCATTGTCCGAGCAGGATATTGCCAACCTGGCTGCCTATTATGCTAGTCTGCCAGCAAGCGGAAGCCGCTGATCTGACAACTAAATCCGGGCGTAAGCCGCACCTTTTCCGATTGACATCCGCCGCCCAAGCCAGTACCTTATCGGCCATTGCGGGCGTCGTATAATGGTAATACCCCAGCTTCCCAAGCTGGTGCCGTGGGTTCGATTCCCATCGCCCGCTCCACTTCCTACGCTTCCTATTCTGCCCCAAAGCTTACTGCCTTGATATTCTGTTACATTTTCCTGCTTGGTTCTTGGCTGATTCAGCGCTAAATTCATCCAAAATTCATTCAGTCAGCGCCATAGTTGCGCTGCTACTCTCACTCAGAAAAGGATCTATGATGAAACTTGCTATGCCACTGTTATTAGCCGTCGCAGCCACTTTATTAGGCGGTTGTGTAATTAAACATGATGGATCAGACAATCAGGTATCGAAAGTCGAAACCAATAGCCGCTTAGCCTTAGAACAATGTGGTAAAGGCAATATTCAGGAAGTGAATAAAGAAGGTTTTGTCTGTAAAAAATAATACCGGCTTTGCACTGTCGCGTCAGCCCCGACGCTTCACCAGCGGGGCCGACCGATAGCTGTAAATTCGTCATCTAGATCACTGGCTTACCCCGTTTAAGTCCCGAATATCGCCAGCTACAAACCAGCCAACGCAAAGCCATTGTGCCTTGCTCTGAACTCTATTACTGCTAAGCCTGCTTAGGTTGCTGTGTTGCCGGTTGAACTGACCAGCCAGACCACAGCAACACACCACAACAATAATATCCAGGAACAAACCATAATGAAAAAACTGCTGTTGCCAGCTTTACTGCTCAGTCCGGCCTTGTCGGCGGCTGATTTGGAGATGGCCAATAAAATCCGCCATGAAGGTTTTCACCAGTCTGAGGTGATGCATATTCTGCAGCATCTGACCGACAATATTGGCCCGCGTTTAACCGCTTCGCCGCAAATGGTGGCTGCCAATCACTGGACTTTAAAACAACTGAATGACTGGGGTCTGAAAAATGGTCAGCTGCACCCGTTTGACTTTGGCCGTGGCTGGAGCAGCGAAAGCGCCAGCATCCAGTTACTGGGGCCACGTCAGCAAAGTCTGCATGGTATTCCGGTGGCCTGGACCCCAGGAACTGCTGGCCAGATCAGTGGTGCAGTGATGCTGTTTGACGTCGCCACCGAGGAGGATTTAGCACAATACAGCGGTCAACTGGCCGGCAAAGTACTGCTGATGGGCGAAGACGTGAAAATTGGTGAACCGCATACCGTGATTTTTGAACGTCTTAGTGCCCAGACGCTGGGTGAGATGAAGGATTATAAAGTCGGTGCCCGCGCCAGCTATGAATCTTTTATGACCGCAGCACTGCGCGATAACCGGATGCAGGCCTATAAATTTAATAAAGCGCTGAATGCGTTTTTGGCCAAAGAAAAAGTGGCTGGGGTGATTTATCGCAGCAGCCGGCAAGGTGGCCTGGTCAGGGTGTTTGGCAAATCGCATAAAGTCGGTGAAACCTTCCCGGTGCCGGCGATGATTATCGAACAGGAAGATTACAGCCTGTTATTACGGATGCTGGATCGCAAAGAACAACCGCAACTGGCGCTGGATATCAAAGCAAAGTTCCATGACGATGATATGAAGTCCTATAACACCATCGCCGAAATTCCTGGCACAGATCGCAATAGCGAAGTGGTGATGGTCGGCGCGCACCTCGATTCCTGGCATGCCAGTGACGGTGCTGTTGATAACGGCGCTGGGGTGGCCGTGGCGATGGAAGCGGTGCGGATTTTATCCAAACTGAAGGTCAAACCAAAACGCACCATCCGGGTGGCACTGTGGTCCGGGGAAGAACAAGGTTTGTATGGCTCGCGGGCTTATGTGAAAGATTTCCTAGCCAGCCGGCCTGAACCGACAGATCCGGTCGAAAAAGCCTTACCTTCGTATTTATGGTCCAGCCCGGGCTGGCCGATTCAGCCAAAAGCCGGTTACGACAAGTTATCGGTGTATTTTAATATGGACAACGGCAGTGGCCGGTTCCGTGGTATTTATACCGAAGGCAACGTGGCGGCCAAGCCGGTATTCACCGACTGGTTTGGACCTTACAACGATTTAAGCACCGGTACTGTATCACCGTTATCCACTGGCGGCACCGACCACGAGTCCTTTGACGATGTTGGTTTACCGGGCTTCCAGTTTATTCAGGATCCACTGGATTACAGCACACGCCTGCACCATACCCATATCGATTCAATTGATCATGTGATTGAAGAAGATTTACAGCAAGCCGCCGTCATTATGGCCGGTTTCCTGTATGAAGCGGCGATGAGCGAGCAGAAAATGCCACGCAAACCTGTGCCAACACCAGCCTCGGCCGTGAAACAGCAACGGCTGGATCTGGAAGCACAGAAAGAACGCCGCCAGCGCGAGCTGGATGGTAAAAAAGCTCTGGCAACCAAAGAGCTGTAAAATAAAACCTGCTGGCTGCCGCGAGTGTGGCAGCCAGTGTTTGCCATAGTTTCGCTTACAATTCCCGATACACCTGATAACTATTGCGGCTTTGCTGCTTGACTCTGTACATCGCCTGATCGGCTTTTTCCAGCAGTTCAGCCAGTTGCTGGCCATGTTTTGGATGCAGGCTGATGCCAATACTGGCGCCGAGCTGATACTGGTTCTGCGCAATGCTAACCGGCAACTGTAATTGTTTTAACAGTTTTTCCGCGATATCGACCACAGACTGCTCATCTTCCAATTGAGTGACGATCACTACAAATTCATCACCACCGACCCGGGCGCAAATATCAGTGCTGCGCAAGCTGGCTTTTAACCGCCTGGCAATTTCTTTTAACACTAAATCGCCGATCTGATGGCCGGCACTGTCATTAATCGGTTTAAATTTATCCAAATCGATATACAGCAACGCCAGACACTGATGGGGCCGGTTCGCCAGTAATAAAGCCTGCTCAAACAGCACATCGATATATCTTTTATTGCCAAGCCCGGTCAGTGGATCCTGGTAAGCCATCGCCAGCGCCTTAGCTTCCGAATCCAGCAAGCGTTTTTGAAACAACATAAAAACAGCGCTTAATAATCCCAGATATTGCATCAGCACCACAACAGTCCCGAGCACCATGGCATGATCCTGCCAGGCCGGATACACCAGCACGGCTATCGGTACAAACAAACTCCAGTGCAGCGCCAGCAGCGCACAGCCGCTGATACAAATCAGCCGGATACTTGTTGGCACTATCAGCTGGCTCTGCCAGATGGTGATAATCACAAACAGCAATGCCAGCATGTTAAACAACGACAAGCCGCTGAAAAACAGCCAATAGGCAGGCTCTGCCAGAAATCGGAATAATACCCAACCCTGCGCCAGTCCTGCCAATGCCCAAATCCAGCATGGCGCTAGCCGGCTGCCAAAAAAACTGGCAGCGCCTAACATCAGACCTAGTTTTTCCAGCACCAGAAAAAATGCATACACTGTCATGGCATGCTCGGCCACATCCTGTGCTGTGAAGATCCAAAGTGCCAGCCGCGATAAACAAGCCGCCGCCATCGCCAGTGCCCACCAGCCTGCACCCGGCTGGCGCACAGAAACAGCAGGAAAAAAACAAAATAGACTGAACAACCAATGGCCTGCACTATCTGAAACAGCATCATGACATCCGCCTGTTGTAGACCACGGCTGATGCCAGCACAGCTTGTGGTTGCTAACGGTAAGATTTGGCAGGCTTGCTTGTTAACTCCACAGTCCGAGCCATCGGCCAAACACTGTGATAGCAATAGCGGGGATCTGCCACTTTTTCAAGGCGACAACACAAAGTCCGTCACTTGATACTGCTGCTGTAACTGCTTTAGCTCGCCAGACGCCACCAGCTGTTGCCAGGCCTGGTGCAGTTGTTGTAACTGAGCTGCCGGAATGGTTTTTTTACTAAAGGCAAAATAAACACCATTGCGGTACAAGGTAAATAACGGCTGAAATTGACCGGCGTCCATCTGACCGGCCTGGCGCAGCAATTGGTAATTCAGCAGATCTTCAAACACCACTTGCACCCGCCCTGAATAAAGCAGTTGTAGTTTTTGCCGATTGGTCGTGACATACACCAGCTTCGCTGCCAGCATGGGCTCCTGACTGGCCTTGGCAAATTCAGGCCCATAATAAATGCCCTGCATCAGGCCGATATTCAACGCGTGCAGACGCAAGCTGGCGAGGGAAGCAACTTGCGGTTGAAGCCCAACCGGCCCGATAGCGACAATCTGTTCCAGTAAAAATGGCCCGATAAACTCAGCGTACTGTTGCCGCTCGGTGTTTAGCGACATATTACTCATCGCCGCTAACTCACCTTGTTGTAGTAATAATAGCGATCGGCCCCAGGGCAATTCCTGAAACAGCGGCTGGCAGCCAATTTTGCCCACCAGCAACCGAAACAAGTCGACATTAAAACCGCGCCAGTGGCTCTGGCCGGCAAGCTCGGTTTTGATCATCCGTGGCGGAAAATGTTGTACCTGCATGCTGAGCTTACAAGCTGCAGTTGCAGCCGGCTCGGCAATCACAGAGGCGGCACTTAGCTGTAAACAGCAGCAGGCGCAGAGTATCAGCACTGCAGAGTACCAGCCGTGAGCGCAAAAAAGGCGTAACCACAACACCGCAATACCTAACTTGTAGCCATATAGAAACCATAGTCTGGCAGATCGTCGCTATATCCGTCCAATCTGTTGTGTTCGGGCAAAGCCGGGGTCAATCAATAGCAGGTTGGCGGTACGACGGGGCGGCTTGACTATTGGTCCATCGCCCCTATCGCACAACCTACAACGGGCAGGTCTTGGTTAGAGTTGCGACTGCAGATAGTTCTGCAGACCAAACAACTGAATTTGTTTTAACTGTTGTTCCAGCCAATGGGCATGATCGTTTTCGGTATCATCCAGCAGCTGTTGCAGCATGGCACGGGTAACATAATCCTGCTGCTGTTCACAAAGTGCCATAGTGCTTTTTAACAAAGCGCCCACCGCATACTCGACCGCTAAATCGTTTTTCAACATCGAAGGCACATCAGTACCAATCTTCAAACCATCACGGGTCACCATATCCGGTGTGCCTTCGAGGAATAAAATCCGCTCGATAATCAGCGAGGCATGGCCGCGTTCGTCTTCTACTTCATGATCAATGCGTTCAAATAACTTTTGCAGGCCCCAGTCTTTGTACATGCGGGAATGGATAAAATACTGATCCATGGCACTGAGTTCATTCGCCAGTAAAGTGTTTAACGCGGCGATAATCTGTTGTTGACCTTGCATTATTTATCTCCTACTTTCGATTGCAGGTAATTGGCCAGACCCATCACGCCAATCTGGTATTGCTGCGCATTAATCCAATCAATATGTTCTTCTTCGTGCTCCAGAATTTCCTGCAGGATTTCGCGGCTGACATAATCCTGCACCTGTTCACACAAGGCGATGGCCTGGCGCAGCAATGGCAGTTGTTCCAGTTCAAACTCCAGATCACATTGCAGCATTTCTTCGGTATTTTCGCCGATGCGCAACCGACCAAGCGCCTGCAGATTCGGTAAACCTTCTAAAAATAACACCCGCTCAATCAACTCATCCGCCTGTTTCATATCGCGAATGGATTTTTTGTAGCAAATGTTGTTCAGCTCAGCCAGGCCCCAGTTTTTATAAATACGGGCATGCAGAAAATATTGATTAATTGAGGTTAGCTCTGAGGTCAGAACTTCGTTCAGGATGCGGATCACATCTGGATGGCCTTGCATGGGGATCTCCTTTAAACCGGCAGTGTGCTAATGTTGAGCATTTTAGTCGGTCTTTGTGAAAAGTCGAGCTTTAACCGCAAAAAACATGAATAAAATCATATACATGCAATTGAGAACGCTTCGCTTTAATACCAGAGTTCCTGTTAGGTTTTGTATCTGGCTTAGCAACAGAAAAAAAGCGCTGCCAGATCAATCCGCTACAGTCATGCCACCGCGGACCAGGCTGGCACCACCGTTCTTTACAAAATTACACTAGAGCCTGATTTGTGCTTTGTGGTACAACAGCCATCTCAAAGAAGCGCCGGTCCTGGCGCACGGCGGAATGATTGAGGCTTTTATGTCTGCAGCTACACCTACTGAACAAAAAAAATCCGGCGGTTTGCTCGGAAATCTGATTTTTAACATCGTTTTACCTGTGTTGATCTTGTCTAAATTCAGCACCAATGATTATCTGGGGCCGGTTTGGGGCTTAGTGATTGCTTTATGTTTCCCGGTGGGTTTTGGTTTGTATGAACTGTATAAATCCGGCAAGGTGAATTTCTTTTCAGTGGTCGGCATTATCAGTGTCTTGTTGACCGGCGGTATGAGTCTGCTGCAGTTGGACCCGAAATACATTGCGATCAAAGAAGCTGCGGTGCCGGGGGTGATTGGCGTGCTGGTGTTATTTAGTCAGCAAACCAAGTTTCATTTGATCAAAAGTATGCTGCTGAACGCCCAATTGCTGAATTTTGACAAACTGAATGCGGCGCTGGAAAAAAAACAAACCACAGCCCAATTTGAAGAAAAACTCAATACCACCAACCAACTACTGGCTGGCTCCTTTTTTCTGTCATCCATCCTGAATTATCTGTTAGCAAAATGGGTTTTAGTCAGCGCCCCAGGTACAGCCGCTTATAACGAAGAACTGGGCAGGATGACAGCGCTCAGTTATCCGGTGATTGTACTCCCGATGATGGTGCTGATGATGGCAGCCATGTGGTATTTATTCAGCCAGATTGGCCGGCTAACCGGCGAAGACGTGGAGCAGTTTTTACAATAACGGGGCTTTTGCGGATGGCTGCCGTTGCCGGGCTAACTGACGCTTTATCGCCAGATCCAGCGTGGCCAGACAAGCCTGACTGACGGTGGCTTTGCTCAACATCAGATGGACATCGGCTTGATGCAGCACAAAAGGTAATTGCTGTAGCAACTGATAAGCCGGATGTTGCTGGATAAAAGTATCATGGGCTGTTTGATCGACCACAGTAAAATCAGCGCGCTGGCTTAACACCAGATCCAGCCGCTGGCTGGGGTCAAAAATAGCTAAGGTGCGCTGCTGCACCAGGGGTTGTTGTTTCAGTTGTTCAAACAATTCACCGTAATAGCCTTTTGGATTAAAAGCCCCAACCAACTTGCGGCTGGCCAGCGCAACAAACCCCTCGGCTGTCGCCAGCTGCGGGTAGGTGCGCAGCAGGTCCGGATGCACCACCACCACAGTTTTTTCCTGCCGGTAACCCACAGTAAACCAGGCATATTGCGCCCGCTCCGGCGTATAAGAAGCCGCAAACAGCAAATCAACCTGACCGGCCGCCAGATATTGTAAAGCGCGGGATTCGGGCAGCGACTCCAATTTCAGCTGGCTGCCGGCAGCGGTCACGACAGCGCGGATAAATTCAATGTCAGTGCCACTGACCTGACCCGCCGCCACTTTGACATAAGGCAGCCAACTGCTGTTATACGGCATTCTGAACGCTGCCGGACAAGTGGCCAACACCGACTGAGGCAGCAACCACAGACCACTACACACCAGAAGCTGCCGGCCGATTTTTTTCATCCGCGCATAATCCACTACCAGACTAAATGACAACTATAGCAAGCCGTATCTGGCCATGCTGAGCCAAGTGCTCAGCTTTTTTGCATCACCTGATCAAAGCGGGCTAAGGCTAAGGCTAAATCTGCAATCAGATCGGCCGGATCTTCCAGCCCAATATGTAACCGGATCAAAGGCCCGCTATAAGGCCAGTGGGTGGCCGTGCGTAATGCCTGCACTTGCAGATTCGCAGTGATCAGACTCTCATAGCCGCCCCAGGAAAAGCCCATTTTAAAAAACTGCATGCCTTCAATCAAAGCCGCAACAGCCTGTGCAGTGCCTTGTTTTAACACAAAAGAAAACAAACCATTGCTACCGGAAAAATCACGGCTAAAAGCGGCATGGCCAGGATGCTCAGGTAACGCCGGATGGCGGATATGATCCACTTGCGGCTGTTGTTGTAACCACTCGACTACCGCCAGCGCATTGCGCTGATGTTGTTTCAACCGCACATCCAGGGTGCGCAAACCACGGGCTGCCAGATAGACATCATCTGCCGATGCACAATAACCGAGCAAATAACTATGCTCACGCAGTCTGGGCCAGTGTTTTTCATTGGCGCTGGCGGTGCCCAGCATCACATCTGAGTGACCGACAATATATTTAGTCGCCGCCTGAATCGATACATCCACGCCATGGCTAAAGGGCTGAAACAGCACAGGTGAAGCCCAGGTGTTATCGAGGATCACCACAATGTCATGCGCCTTGGCCACCTGACAAATGTCCGGCACATCCTGCACTTCCATCGTCAGGGAGCCTGGCGATTCTAAAAAAATCACTCTGGTATTGGGCCTTACCAAGGCTTGGATGCCAGCACCCAACATCGGATCATAATAGGTGGTTTCAATGCCTAAGTTTTTCAGCAGCTTGTCACAAAGCGCCCGCGTTGGTTCATAAGCGGTATCGACCATCAGCAGATGATCGCCAGCCTGCAAAAACGCCAGTAAAGCACCGCTGATGGCTGCGGCGCCACAAGGATACAAAGCACAACCAGCACCGCCTTCCAATTCACAAATGGCATCACTGAAAGCAAAATGCGTGCTGGTACCGCGCCGGCCATAATAAGGCACCTGATTGCCACGATTGAGGGTGGCATGTTTGAGCTCAGCCATGGTATCAAACACCACAGTGGAGGCTCTGACCACAGGCACATTGACGCTGTAACCTGTCCATTTTTTGTCACGTCCGGCGTGAATAATTTTACTGGCAATTTTCATGTTGGCTCCCAGGGACTTCCAGATGTCCTTGATTGTACACCTTGTGTCGCGAATATGCTGCTGTCAATCAGCCACTGCCATACGCGTATGGTCGCAGCAGTTGCGGTAGTGGTCACAATGTCTGCTGACAAGTCTGCCAAAGCCAGCTAGATTAACAACATCGCCGCTACCGGATCTGGTTATGCTCAGACTTTTGCTGCTTTGCCTGACACTGTGCAGCTGTTGCTCTGCAGTTGCAACGCCCCACACAGGACCGCTACAAGTGCTGATGATCAGCCCTTCTTATCAAGCGGATCCTTTTTTCAGTCAGGTTGATACCGTGGCCAGCTATGCCGCCGACAGCCTGGGTTTTGAACTGACCTTATTGCATGGCGATGGTAATCGGCTGTTTCAAAAGCAAATTCTGCAGAATTACTTAAAAGAGCGCAAACCGGATTATCTGATCCTGCAAGTGTATCCCGGCACAGGCCAGGACTTGTTTGAGTATTTACATCAACAACAAATCCCGACCATCACGCTGGAACATATCTTGCTCGATAAAGAACAGCAACTGGTCGGCCGGCCCGGTGAAAAATACCCTTATTGGATTGGCGAGATTTATCATGACAATCAACAAGCCGGGCAATTATTGATGCAGCAGTTGTTGCATCAGTGCCAGCCGGCCAGCGGCAGTGGCCTGAATGAAGTGGTAGGCATAAATGGTGCTTATGGTTTTGAATCGGACCAACGCGCCGCTGGTGCCACCAGCGCAGTCAAAGCCAATCCGCAGTTTAAATTACAGCAAATCGTCAATGCCAACTGGGTACAAGATGTGGCTTACACCCAAACTTTACAGCTGCTCAGGCGATATCCACAGAGCCGGGTGATTTGGTCAGCCTCAGACTGGATGGCGCTTGGGGTCATCGATGCGCTACGCAGTCAACAACTGGAGCCGGCTGATTTTTGTCTCGGTGGTTTTGACTGGATCCCGGCAGCGATTGACAAAATTCGTGACGGTGAATTAACGGCCTCGGTTGGCGGCCATTTTCTGATGGCGGCCTGGGCCATGGTGGCGATTTATGATCATCAGCAAGGTAAATTACCGGCCGGATTGCTCAGTAATAAACCGGTCTTCGCGCTGGAAATACTGACGCGGGACAATCTGCGCCAGTATCAGCCGCTGCTGCAGCTCGATAGCTGGAAGCAACTGGATTTTCGTCAGTTCAGTTTCAGTGCCAATCCGAGCCAACGGCAGTATCCATTCTCACTGCAACGGGCATTGCAGATTAAAGCCGGCCGCAAAGTGGCCAGCTCAGCGCAGTGACAACAGTTCATCGACGCTGACCAGATATTCCAGTTGCGGTTTGGCAAAATAGTAGCCCTGGAAAAACCGGATGCCGATACCTGCCAGGTAGTCCAATTCAGCTTTGCTTTCAATACCTTCAGCCAGCACCTGGGTATTCATCTCCAGGCAAAGCCCTAGTACTTCAGCCACCACTTGCTGTTTGGCCGGCGACTGCTCAATATCCCGGATCAGCGCCATATCCAGCTTCAGTACCTGCGGTTTTAACGCTTCCAGCCAGGATAAATCAGCATAACCAGCACCAAAATCGTCAATGGCAGTAATAAAACCACGTTTGGCATAACTGTCGAAAATGCGGCTTAACTTGGCGCGATCAACAATTTGCTCTGACTCGGTGACTTCAAACATAATTTTACTGATATCAAAGCCAAACATATCCGCCGCTTCAATAGTGGCGCGGATACAGGTTTCCAGGTTATACACGGCATTGGGCATAAAGTTGATACTTAACATGCTTTTTAAGCCCAGTCTGGCGGCGGTTTCAATGGCTTTTACCCGACAGGCCTGATCAAAATAATATTTATTTTGCTCATTAATACGTTCAAATACCCAGCCGGCGCCCTGGCCTTCAGGTCCGCGCACTAAAGCTTCATAACCGACAATCTGCCGGCTTTGCCAGTTCACAATCGGCTGAAATGCCATTCTGATCTCAAAGCCAAGTGACTGACCACTAAGACAATCCAGGCATGTTTGTTGTTTGATCCGATCTGGGAAATCCATCATGCACCTCTGAAACTAAGTCCCGGTAGTGTGCGCAAAAATTGCTGACTTTGCCAGTTACTTGCCAGCAAAGTGACGAGATTTGGTCGCAACAGGACACAATTCAAGCTGTAATGCGCTAAAGATCGAATCACGGACGGCAGTGACAACAGAAAAAACCCCGGACCATCGCTGGTACCGGGGTGACATGTCTCAAACAGGCAGGAAGCGAGACATTAAACTCAGTTTAAAACGCCAGCGCCAGACCCAGCCAGTAACGCCGGCCGTCTTCGATATAACCGTATTCGTCCAGTGTCACCTCTTTATCCAGCAGGTTATACACCCCGGCATTCAGCGTCAGTGCGGCTGACCATTGATAAGAGCCACCGATATCGACAAAGGTATAAGCTGGCGCCCGGAAGGCACTGCTGGACGGTCCGGTCACCGGCTGGCTTTCTTTGCCACGGTAATTCAGCCGGGCCCAGCCGCTCAGCGCGTCGGTCGGTTGCCATTTCAGCGAGGTTTGCAGTAAATGCTGTGGTAACTGGTTCAGTGGATTGCCTTTGTTACTGCCACTTTTCTGCTCGGAATCGGTATAGGTGTAATTACCGGTCAGTGCCAGGCTCTGACTCAGTTGTTGTTTAAATAACAACTCCACCCCTTGGGTCACAGCTTCATCGACGTTGACATAAGTAGTGGGGGCCGCACCAAACTGGTTCGGACCATCTTTACACTGCGTAGCCGGACAGGCGACCCTGGTGATCTTGTCATTAAACTCATTATAAAACAGAGTGATACCAGCCTCAGTGCCTTTGGCAGGGCTATAAATCAGCGCGGTTTCATAGTTAACCGAGGTTTCGGCGGCTAAATCCGGGTTGCCATACATGTTACCGCCACGGCTGATTTGACCCCAGCCAGGCACCGTCTGGCGCAAACTTGGCGCCCTAAAACCCGTGGACACGCCACCTTTGACAGTCAGACTATCCGTCACTTGCAGGACGCCATATAACCTCGGGCTGAAATGATTGCCAAAGTTTTCGTCTTTATCCAGTCGCAATCCGGTGGTCAAGGCAAAGCCTTCTGTCAGCTGCCAGCTGTCTTCTGAAAACAACGCCCACTGGTAACGTTCAACATCCGTGATGCCGGTTTTTAGCTGATTACCAGTCAGGTCAGTTAAATCCTGCAGATAATAAGCGGCCCCCAGTGATAGATTGTGGCTATCTCCTACTGGCAGCCACCAGGTGCTTTGTAAATCGGTATTACGAATGGTCATTTTGCGACTCAGGTTGTCAAATTCCTCGCGCTTAATAAAGCTATCCGACACGCCAAAATCCCAACGGCCGGTATGTGACAACGAGACTTTACTGGTTTCATATTCAGTAACGCTGTTCTGCGGGCAGCCACCGCGTGGGCAGGGTTTACCCGGCTCGGCTGGCTGCACGGTTTTGCCTACTGTGCTGTCGAAGGTCTGATTGGCCAGACCGGTTTCCAGCAAAATATCGTGGTTTTCGGTTGGGGTGTAAGCAAAACGGGCGGTCAGGTTGTCGGCTTTACGACCGCGGTAACCGCTGATGATGCGGTCTTCATCGCGTTTGCTGTACTGACCATACAATTGCAGACCCAGTTGTTTCTCTAACATCGGGCCGGTCAGGAAAAAGTTACCCTGCGTCTGATCACCAGACTGACTGTCTTGCTGCAAGGTACTATCCAGCCGCACTTCACCCTGCCAGTTCAGCGGCACTTTGCGGGTGATGATGTTAATCACGCCACCAATGGCATCTGAACCATACAAGGACGACATAGGCCCGCGCACCACTTCAATCCGTTCAATAGCGCCGACCGGTGGTGTCCAGGCTGCTTCTACACCGGAACTGTCACTGTTGGTGCGGGTTTCACGCGAAGATTGGCGTTTGCCGTCAATCAGCATCAGGGTATAAGCGCTGCCCATACCACGCAGACTGATATCCTGCCGATCACCACCACCGGTGATAGTGACCCCAGGCGCATCCAGCATGGCATCCAGTGCATCGCGGTAAAAACGTTTCGACAGCTCTTCCCGGCTAATCACACTGATACTGGCAGGTGCTTGTTTCAGTTGTTGTTCGTAACCTGCGGCGGTGACGACCATCACTTCAACTGCAGGCTCTGTGGTGGCAGGTGTGACAGCAGCAGAAGCAGCAAAACTGGTGGTGATGGCAACAGCCAGGACAGTGGCAGACGTTTTTAACATTAGGACTACTCCGGTCAACAAAACAGACTAAGATGCAAATAATTCTCAATAACGTTATAATACCTGCGCCGGATTGGCCACAACAGCGGCAATTGCTTAACGCTGAATGAAGAGAGACTTAACAATGGATGCCTTGATCCGCAGCATGACTGTATTTGCTGTGACCGTTGAAGCGGGTTCGATGGCTGCTGCCGCCCGCACCCTGGATCTGAGTGCTTCGGCCATTAGCCAGCACATAAATAAACTCGAAAATCAGTTAAAAATCAGTTTATTGCACCGAAGCACCCGCCAACTGACGGTCACGGAAGCCGGTCAGTTGTTTTATCAAAGCTGTAAACAGACCATTCAACAGCTGCAAAACACCCAGCAACAGCTGAATGATTTACGCCAGCAGCCGCAAGGAGAATTGCGTATCTCGGCACCTGTTGGTTTTGCCGCCTGTGGCCTGCTCAGTCAACCGTTACAACAATTGCTGCACAGCCACCCGCAACTGAATATCCGCTTGTTTGTGCAGGATGATGAATTTGATTTGATTAGTAACAGAGTGGATTTAGCACTTTGCATCCGGCAGGGCGCCATGCCGGACTCGCGTTTAGTGGCGCGCCATCTGGCAGACTGGGATTTGATTCTGGCGGCAGCGCCGGAGTACCTGGCCAGTAAAGGCATCCGTCAGCCACAAGCCTTGACCGAGCCTTTACAGCTCAGTCAACTGGACTGGTTACAGCATCAGAACAACAAAGCTGAACATTTATTGTTACGCCAGGCCGCGCAGCAATTGACCACGCAGATTGCAGCCCCGGTGAAATTAAGGCTGAATAATATGCAGGCGCTGATCCAGTTCAGCCGCGATGGGCTGGGTTTTGCGGCGCTGCCAAAACCCGAAATCAGCCGTGAATTGGCGGATGGCCGGTTGGTGCAGTTATTACCGCACTGGCAATTACCGCCTTTGAGTATCTACGCCGTCACCAGCGCCCGCGATCCGCTGCCTGGCAAAGTCAAAACGGCCATCCGCTTGTTAAGCAAAAGGTTGTTGCAGTATCACCAGAGTTAACCCAGCTAGCTGGTGCGCCGGGCAGAAGGACATGAGGTGTGACGGCCAACGCTTGGCGTCCAACGTGTGACGTCCAACGCTTGACGTCCAACAAGTATTGTTGACGTCAAAGCATTGATTTACATAAATTAATCGCAGGTCGAACTCACCACGAAGTGCGACCGGCGCGAAGCGTCGGGCAGTCCGGCAATCCTGGTGAATCATTTTGTCCACAAACCATGTTGGACTGCCGCTGCGCGTCGGGCGTCACACGTCGCACTTCGTGGGGAGTCCAACCTACTCATTTTGAGTTTCAACAAACATACAAGGTCGGACTTGCCACGAAGTGCGACCGGCGCAAAGCGTCGGGCAGTCCGACAATCCTGGTGAATCATTTTGTCCACAAACCATGTTGGACTGCCGCTGTGCGTCGAGTCCAACCTACTCATTTTGAGTTTCAACAAACATACAAGGTCGGACTCACCACGAAGTGCGACCGGCGCGAAGCGTCGGGCAGTCCGGCAATCCTGGTGAATCATTTTGTCCACAAACCATGTTGGACTGCCGCTGCGCGTCGGGCAGTCCGACATAAGTCCCGCGACTAAATCAGAACCGATAAGTCGCCGACAGTCCTACAGTCCGTGGATTCACCATAGCAACATAGCCAAATGGATAGGTGGTGCTGGCCGGATCCCGCGCCGTCAGGCCATACTCGTCAAAGGCGTTGTTGACAAAAGCACTCAATGACCACTGCTCGCTGCTGTAATTGACAGCAGCGCGCGTCAGTAGGTAATCACCCGCGACACGCTCAGCGGTGTTGTTTAAATCACCATAAAACTCACCAACATAGTTACTGCTGACATCCAGTTTCCATTGTTCAGTCAACCAGTAACTAACCCCTAGGCTGGCCGTGAATGCAGGCGCCGAGTTCAGCTCATTGCCAATCACTTTTGCAAAACCGGCACCGGCCCGATCAATGTTGGATTGCAGTAAACCAACACTGCTATGCAACTGCCAGGATTGACCCAGCATGGTATAAGCTTCCAGCTCCAGTCCGATACTATGGGCTTGGTCGATATTGGTGATGGAACGGCTACTGTTAATGGCTTGATAGTCGTTAAAATCGTTGTAGAACAAAGTGGCACTGATACTGGTATCGCCACCTTGCAACACAGAACGGGAGCCTATTTCAAAGGTGTTGACGCTTTCTGCATCATAGTAGTAATAGCTGTTATTGACGCTGTTAAAAGCGCCGCCACCGGCATTGTAACCCTGACGGGCACTGGCAAATAAGTTGGTGTGGTCGGCCAGTTTGTATTGCAGTACCAGTTTGGGCAGCGTGAAGGTTTTGCCGTTATCTAAGGTTGAGCCGCCCCATTTGCCACGGCTGAACAAGTTAAAATCACGGCGCTGCTGCTCGCGTTCCACCCGCAAACCAGCGGTCAGGCTCCAGTCCTGATTCAGCTGTAGGGTGTTTTCGCCATAGACAGCTTTGGAATCACTGCCATCATCGCCGAAGTACTTGGTGGCGCCTTGACTGTTAAAATCCTGTTCGCGCTTAAAATAAGCCACGCCGATAAAACCACTGTACTGATCTTTAGCCGAGCCGTAATTCAGTTTACTGTCAAAGGTCCAGTCTTGTTGCAACATCAACACATCAGATTCTGCCGCTGGAGTCGCTTCATAGCCGGTCATCAGTAACTGGAAGTCCATATAAGCCACCAGCGTTTCCAGGGACAATTGCTCGGATAACTGGTAATTCAGCTTCAGACTGCTGGTGTCAGCTTCAGTGCCCATATCACGCTGAGATATTGGCTGGTAAGCGCGTGGCTCTTTGCCATTAAAATACAAACGACCGGCATTGCCCTGCTCTTCATAATGCTGAAACGAAAATAATAGCTTCAGCTCAGTGATGTCTTTGGGTGTCCACAGCAGTTTGGCTCTGGTGTTATTGGTATCCAGTGCATTAAATTTGGTGTTGGTTGGATTGCTGGCAAAAATTTGCGGTTTGGAATAGGTCTCGCCATTGATCCACTGACTGGACAGACGAAACGCCAGTTCATCCTCGACAATAGGACCTGAGATCACAGCGGCACTGTCAAAAAAACTGTCCTGACTGCGATAGCCTAAACGAACGGCACCTTCAAAATCCATGGTTGGATTTTTGGTATTCACATACACAGCGCCACCAATACTGTTGCGGCCATTGCTGGTCGACTGCGGACCACGGAACACTTCGACCCGTTCAATATCCCACAGTCCGGTGTCGCCGGTTAAATCCGCCACAAAAGGTTGCGCCACGCCATCGACCAGACTACTGACCCTGGCTCTGGCACCGCCGGTGAAGGAGTTAAAGCCCGTCGCTGAACCATTTCCGGACACGCCACGGATATCTGGCACTGCACCGGTCAGCACCACCACGTTTGATATATCGCCAAGCGCATCTGACATCGAGACTGCCTGACCATTGTCTAACAACGCCTGATTAATCACCGCCACTGAGGCCGCCGTTTCCTTCAGCGAGCGCTCAGTTTTTTCACCGCTGACCACAATCACTTCAATCGATTTGCGCGCACTTTCATCTTTGTCTTCGTCCTCTGCCAGCACCGGCAGTGATGCAGCAGCTAAAGCCGCCAGCAACAACTGTGCTGTCAGCGTTTTTTTCATTGTGACCTTATCCATGTGGGTATCCCGTTTCATTACTGACGGACCTGAGGTCGCCAGCTTTATACTGATGTTGTGGTGACAGTCCGGTTGCGCCAGACCGGCCTGGATGGCGGCTTTTGTTGCTGCGACTTGTCAGACCAGGCAGCCACCGCTCATCAAGCGCGCAGAAACTACCACAAACAAATAACAATCTCAATTGATAACCATTCTTGTTTACATTATTATGCGCAAACCTTATTAAGGAACAAATATGATGTGGTTAATTTCGTCTTGCTTGCTGCTCACTGCTGCCAGCGCGCTTTGGTATGCCAGTACCCGCCATCAACGCTTAATGCGCCAACCCTTAGCTCAACACTGGCGCTGGCTGGCAACGCTGCTGTTTTTACTGGCGATTGGTTGCGCTGGCGCCCAGCTCAGTCTGTCCGCCACAGTATTTTTTTGTCTGCTGGTCCTGATGCTGGCCGCAATGCTGCTGCCGCTGGCGACGCTATTGCACAATAAGGAGCGCAAGCAGCATGGGCACTGAAACCCGTCGTGAGCATTTTCAAGCCGACTGGCTGGCTAAAACGCTGGCTGGTGCTGTGCTGGGTTTGGCGCTGGCCTTTGTGCTGATCGGCTTTTTTGCCTGGTATGGACCAGGCGGAATCGCTGCCACAGATAAAAGCCAATTTAATATGTGGCTGCTGATCCCGTTGTGGTTGACCTTGTTCAGTACCGTGTACTTATTCCAGACTGGCCGTCAGGCCTGGCTGGTACTTGGCGGCAGCACAGTGTTGTTGTATGGCCTGTTCTTTTTGCTGCGGAGTATCGGATGAAAGTCAGAGCGACCACCTTACGGACTTACCAGAGTCTGCATACCTGGACCGGCATTTGTGCCGGTTTATTGTTATTTATCGGGTTTTATGCCGGTAGTCTGACCATGTTTAAGCACCAGTTGCAGCAATGGATAGCGCCGGCACCAGTGCAGCATCTGACTGGTGTCAGCCCGGATCTGCAGCGCTGGCAACAACTGCTGGATCAAACACTCAGTGCTCATCCAACCGAACTGATGGCAGGTTTTGAACTGGATCTGACCCGGGCTGAACCCGCGATTAGTTGGTACCGCCAAGGCAGCGCCCGCGAATTGGCGATGGATAACAAGCTGGTGACAGCGCAGCTGGACGCCCGGGGTCAGTTGCAACTGACTGAGCAAACCGAAAACCAGTTTGCTGATCTGATTGATTATCTGCATCGCAGCGCTGGTATTGCCGGCGAAATTGGGCACGATCAAGCCGGGGTCTATCTGCTGGGCATTGCGTCCGTGTTGTATTTACTGGCGCTGGTGTCTGGCGTGGTGGTGTTACTGCCTACGCTGGTGAAAACGCTGTTTGCACTGCGCACAGATAAAGGCGCCAGCAGATTCTGGCTCGATAGTCACAATCTGGTTGGTATCAGCAGCCTCCCTTTTCACTTTGTCATCGCCTGGACTGTGATAGGTTTTGCTTTTCATGATTTGATTTACGACGGTCTGGCGGTGTTTTATGGTGAGCAGCCGGTCTTTCAGCGGCCAGCCCCAAGCCGGCAAACCTTTGAGCTGAGCAGCCTGCCAAAACTTGCTGAGCAAGTGGCAGCGGCCCAAGCTTATAGTCCTGCCCATCAGCCGCAAAAGCTGACGTTTATGCGCCTCAATAGCCCGGCGCCCATGCAGACGGTGGAAATGCACAATGCCAATGGCATGGTGCGGGGTCCGGCCGCCGATTATCTGTTTTTGCAGCCTTTCACCTTGAAGGTGCAACCTTTTAGTTTCTCTACCGCCGACGGCGCCAGTTACGGCAAATTTGTGCTGGGATTATTTTCGCTCCATTTTGGTACTTATGCCGGTGATTTTGGTCGCTGGGGTTATTTTCTGCTCGGTTTACTCGGTGCCTTTTTATTTTACAGCGGTAATTTATTGTGGCTGGACAAAAGAATGAAAAAAGCTGCTGGCGCCGACCGCAATTGCCGCTGGCTAGCCGCCCTCACTATTGGGGTTTGCCTCGGTTCTATGCTGGCCGTAGCACTGACCCTGCTGATCGGTAAACTGCTGGGTCCCTGGCTTGCGAACATCAATCATGCTTATCTATGGTGTTATTACCTGAGTTTTATTGGTTTTATCGCTTACAGCTGTTGGCGCGGTGCCGCACTGGCCGCCTATCAGGGTTTAGTGGCACTCAGCCTGAGCTGCGCCTTGTTGCCAGTGGCCACTTTATACTTACAATGGAGCCAACCCGGGCTGTACCGGCTCAGTCTGACCATAGGTGTAGATCTGATGGCACTGCTCTTTGCCGCTAGCTTTGCCTATGCCGCCAGCAAAACCAGACAACGCTTACGCCAGGCGATGCCAGGCAGTGTCTGGACGCTGCCACAGCAGCACAACACTGTAAACAAAGCGGTTCATTCCTGAACTTTTGGTCAACCAGCCAGGCATTCACCGCAGCTTTTGGCCGCAGCTAAGGACCAAAATGTGCGTTGGCTGGCTATTGCAACCACAAGCCAAGCATACCCGTGCGGGAACGGCCATGCCAGTTGCAACACCGACCGCTGGACGGAGCAAATGAGCAACCTGAGCAGCAATCTTTTGTTGAAAATAACACCGAAAGCACATATAGTTCACAACAAATTATAAATATGATAACAGGATAAAAATGCGTTGTTTTTCGCAGATTTAGTTACAGGCCCGTTATCTGACTAACTCAAACAATGGAGTGTCCATGCAGTTTTTCGCAGTATTACCAATTGTGCTCGTCTTGACGTCATCCGCTGTGTTTGCACAAAGTAACCATATTTATGCAGATGTTCAGGTCACAGATATAGCCCCGAACAGCGACTTTATCTGGCAACGTAAAAATCAACATACGCCGAAGTATCCGGTTGAACTCGCCCGCTCGGGCACCAGAGGCTGTGCCGTGTTATCGTTCGACATCTCAGCATCAGGCCGCACGGAAAATATTGAGATTATAAACTCAGTACCTAATAAGTTAGTCGGCCGATACTCACGTCAAATGCTGCAAAAATGGCAATGGGTGAGCACCGCAGCCGCCGCTATGCCGGAAAAAAGAACGCTGCGATTGGATTTCTGCATCGGCGGAGAATCACTCGCCCAATCAGTGCAAGCTTGTAAGCAACAAGCACAATTGGCATGTGGTTAAGTGCCAGCTGGTTTTTCTTTGACGACGGGGGTTGTTGCTTTGCTGGCATGCTGATGTAAAAACCCGTCGTAATGACGACAAAAATGTCCGACTGCCCCGCAGCTGCGCTGCAGGTCGAGTCAGACCTACGGCTACGGCGCACGAAACCGTCGTAATGACGACAAAAATGTCCGACTGCCCCGCAGCTGCGCTGCAGGTCGAGTCAGACCTACGGATGGACGAAATCCATCGTCGTTACGACCAACGACAACAGTTACATGGGTAAAAAAACCTGTCATTGGTGGTCTTAAATCGCAACAGACCCGTAATAGAACACCAACAAATACGCGGCGTCTGAAAGCCGCGCCATCGGGCTTTGTCATGAAACCGCCCTGGCATCACAGGCGCCAGACATGGCAAGCCGGGCCTAGCCATGTATAATGCATCTCATCAACTGCAGGCAGCAGCTTTGCCGCCAGAACTCGCTGGATAGCTATGAAATATAAAGACTTACGTGATTTTATCGCGCAGCTGGAACAACGGGGTTTATTAAAACGGATCCAAATGGAAATTGATCCAGTGCTGGAAATGACCGAAATTGCTGACCGCACGCTGCGCGCTGGGGGTCCGGCTTTGTTATTTGAAAATCCAAAAGGTTATGACATTCCGGTGCTGGCCAATTTATTTGGCACGCCGGAGCGCGTCGCACTTGGTATGGGGCAGCCTGACGTTGGCGCCCTGCGCGAAGTTGGCAAACTGCTGGCCTTTTTAAAAGAGCCAGAGCCGCCAAAAGGTTTAAAAGATGCCTGGGATAAGCTGCCGATTTTTAAGCAAGTGCTGAATATGGCGGCCAAGGTGGTGAAAAAAGCCCCTTGCCAGCAAATAGTGCTCACTGGTGAGCAAGTGGACTTAACCAAATTGCCGGTGATGACCTGCTGGCCCGGCGATGCAGCGCCTTTAATCACCTGGGGCCTTACCGTCACCCGCGGACCGCATAAAGAGCGGCAGAATCTGGGTATTTACCGCCAGCAAGTGCTGGGCAAAAACAAAGTCATTATGCGTTGGCTGTCGCATCGCGGTGGTGCGCTGGATTTTCTCGAGTGGCAAAAAGCCCATCCGGGCCAGCGTTTTCCGGTATCTGTCGCCCTGGGTGCCGATCCAGCCACTATTTTAGGCGCAGTGACGCCAGTGCCGGACACCTTGTCTGAATATGCTTTTGCCGGCTTATTGCGTGGCGATAACACCGAAGTGGTGAAGTGCATCAGCAACGATTTACAAGTGCCGGCCAGCGCTGAATTTGTGCTGGAAGGTTATCTGGAGGCTGGTGAAATGGCGCCGGAAGGCCCTTATGGTGACCACACCGGCTATTACAACGAAGTGGATTCATTCCCGGTGTTTACCGTTACTCATATCACCCATCGCGAAGATCCGATTTACCACAGCACTTATACCGGCCGGCCGCCAGATGAACCCGCTATTTTAGGTGTGGCACTGAACGAAGTATTCGTGCCGATTTTGCAAAAGCAATTTCCGGAAATCGTTGATTTTTATCTGCCGCCTGAAGGCTGCTCGTACCGCTTGGCGGTGGTGACGATGAAAAAACAATATCCGGGCCATGCCAAACGGGTGATGATGGGCGTCTGGTCTTTCCTGCGCCAGTTTATGTACACCAAGTTTGTCATTGTCTGTGATGATGATGTCAACGCCCGCGACTGGCAGGATGTGATCTGGGCCATCACCACCCGGATGGATCCGGCGCGTGATACCACCCTGATTGAAAACACACCGATTGATTATCTCGATTTTGCCTCGCCGGTGTCTGGTTTAGGTTCAAAAATGGGCATGGACGCCACCAATAAATGGCCGGGCGAAACCACCCGGGAATGGGGTGTGCCGATTGAAATGACCCCAGCGGTTAAACAGAAAATCGACCAGATCTGGGCGGAACTTGGCATCGAATTGCCT
>Ga0114982_1000107_pt1 | contig 39900 bp, 35 predicted proteins | sample Shrwel_input2_FT_FD_87183 | JGI IMG/M metagenome (GOLD analysis project Ga0114982, IMG submission 87183) | Subsurface microbial communities from deep shales in Ohio, USA - Utica-3 well 1 S input2 FT | ecosystem: Environmental > Aquatic > Deep subsurface > Shale gas/oil reservoir > Produced... | reverse complement strand
GCCAGGTTTTGCGCCACCTGTGCAATTAAACTCAGTTGCGCTTGTTGCCAGGCAAACCCGGCTTCATCGGCCCTGGCACTGGCCGCTTCGCTGGCGCGGCGTAATTTACCGGCTAAATCCAGATCCCAACTGAGGCCAGTGCCGGTTTGCAACTGGCGACTGATGCTGCGTTGACCGTTGGCCGATACGTCGGCCGGAGTGGCATTGGCTTGATAACTGACCCCGGGCTGCAGTTTTGGCCAGTGGTTATCGTCACTGTCGGTAAATACGGCATAAGCGCGTGCCACATTGGCCTCAGCCGCTGCCAGGCTTTGATTCTGCTTAAGCGCAGTGCCGATCAGGCGATTAAGTTCTTCGTCAGCAAAACCTTGCCACCACTGCGTCAGCGCTGTGGCCGGCACACTGCTATCCGCTTGCGCCAGGGTTGGCATCGGCTGGCTGGCAGATAATGCAGCCGGCTGTTGATAATCAGGGCCGACAGTACAGCCAGACAGTAGCAGTGCCAGACTCAGCACACTGAGCATCAATGGGCGTTGCAGCTGGCGCCGTCCGGCTTGAATTGGCTTAAACATGGCGTTGCTCCAGAGTTGGGTGGTTCGGATCGCTGTCAACTGGCTTATGGTTGCCACGCTTGGCTAACAGGTAATAAAACAGCGGTGTTAAAATCAGACCAAACACTGTGACCCCAATCATGCCGGCAAAGACCGCCACGCCCATCGCCTGGCGCATTTCTGCCCCAGCGCCGCTGGAGAACACCATAGGGACCACGCCCATAATAAAGGCGATCGACGTCATCAGGATCGGTCTTAACCTTAAGCGGGCCGCTTCTAAAATCGCCGCCAGCGGCGCCATGCCATGATCTTGTTTTTCCTTGGCAAATTCGACCATCAGGATGGCGTTTTTGGTCGCGAGCCCCACCAGCACAATCAGACCAATCTGGGTGAAAATATTGTTATCGCCACCATAAATCAGCACGCCGCTGATGGCGGATAACAGCGTCATCGGTACAATCAGAATAATCGCCAGCGGTAAACTTAAACTCTCGTATTGAGCTGCCAGCACCATAAATACCAGCAGGATCACCAGCGGGAACACAATGTACTCGGCGTGACCGGCCAGAATTTGCTGATACGACAGTTCAGTCCACTCATAGGTCATGCCCTTGGGCAAGGTTTCAGCCAGGATTTGCTCAATGGCCGCTTGCGCTTCGCCGGTGCTAAAGCCTGCCGCCGGGCCACCATTAATCTCGGCGGTGGTAAAACCGTTGTAATGCATCACCCGATCTGGCCCTGCGCTGTGGCTGACTTTGACAAAAGAACCCAGTGGGATCATGTCGCCTTGTTGGTTGGCCACTTTTAAGCTGGTGATTTGCGATGGATCCTGCCGGAAGGCTTCATCCGCCTGCACATTGACCTGATAGGTGCGGCCAAACTGGTTAAAGTCATTGGCATAGCTGGTGCCTAAATAACCCTGCAGCGTTTGGAACAAGCTATCAAGCGACACCCCTTGTGCTTTGGCTTTGGTGCGATCAACCTCTACTTCCAGTTGCGGCACATTAACCTGATAGCTGGAGAACACGCCGGTCAGCGCCGGGGTTTGCCAGGCTTTCATCATCACTTGTTGCGTCACTTTGGCCAGTTCGGCATAGCCTAAATTGGCTCTGTCCTGAATTTGCAGCCTAAAGCCGCCGATAGTGCCAAGCCCCTGCACCGGTGGTGGCGGGAAAATGGCAATATAAGCATCCTGAATACCAGCAAATTTGGCATTCAAATCGGCGGCAATGGCATTGGCCGACAGTTCCGGACTGCTGCGCTGGTCAAAGTCTTTTAGCGGGGTAAACAGGATGCCGCTGTTGGTGCTGTTGGTAAAACCGTTGATGCTCAGGCCCGGGAAAGCCACCGAGTTCGCCACGCCAGGATGCGCCAGTGCGATTTCGGACATCTGTTTAATCACAGCTTCAGTCCGTTCCAGTGACGCCGCATCCGGCAATTGGGCAAAGGCCACCAGGTATTGTTTGTCCTGACCTGGTACATAACCGGTTGGGGTGCTGTGGAACAGACCGGCCGTCAGCACCAGCATGCCCAGATACATGATGCCGACCAGAGCGCCGAAACGGATGACTTTTCTGACCAACAAACCGTAACCATCAGAAGCACGCTGGAATAACCGGTTAAAAGGCCGGAATAACCAACCGCCGAGTGCTTTGTCCATCAGCCGGGTTAACCGGTCTTTCGGCGCATCATGGGCTTTTAACAATAAGGCCGACAGCGCCGGGCTTAACGTCAGCGAGTTGATGGCAGAAATAAAGGTCGAAATGGTGATGGTCAAGGCAAATTGTTTATAAAACTGGCCGGTCAGGCCTGTCATAAAAGCGGTTGGAATAAAGACTGCCGCCAGCACTAAGGTGGTCGCCACAATCGGGCCTGTCACTTCTTTCATCGCTTTTTGGGTGGCGGCCAGCGGCGATAACCCATCGGCGATGTTACGCTCGACGTTTTCGACCACGACTATGGCGTCATCCACCACAATCCCAATCGCCAGCACCAGACCAAATAAGCTCAGCGCGTTCAGCGAAAAACCCATCAGATGCATAAAGGCAAAAGTACCCACCAAGGATACCGGCACCGCCACCAAGGGAATAATAGAAGCGCGCCAGGTTTGCAGGAACAATACGACAACCAGCACCACCAGCAACACGGCTTCCAGCAGCGTTTTTACCACAGCTTCAATAGACCCACGCACAAAGACGGTCGGGTCATACACGATGTCGTAACTCAAGCCTTGCGGGAAGCTTAACGACAGCTCGGCCATCTTGGCGCGGACATCATCGGAAATCTGAATGGCATTGGAGCCTGACGCCTGAAACACCGGGATCGCGACCGCATCTTTATTATCCAGTAACGACTTCAGCGCATAAGTGCTGGCACCCAGTTCCAGCCGGGCCACATCTTTTAACCGGCTGATTTCACCTTGACTGCCGACTTTGATAATGATGTCTTCAAATTCGGCCACTGTACTGAGCCGGCCTTTGACATTGATCAGTAACTGAAAATCGCTGCTGCCTGATGGCTGCGCGCCCAGGCTACCGGCCGCGGCTTGCTGGTTTTGCTCGCGGATGGCGGCGACTATGTCTTGTGGTGTTAATTGCAGTGCTGACACTTTGTGCGGATCTAACCAGACCCGCAGGCTGTATTCACCGGCGCCAAATAACCGCACCGCGCCGACGCCTTTGATCCGTGCCAGTTCATCTTTGACGTTTTGTGCCGCGTAGTTGGACAGATACAACATATCATAACGGTTATCCGGCGAGGTTAAATGCACCACCATGGTTAAATCCGGTGAGGATTTTTCGGTGACAACCCCCAGCCGCTGCACTTCTTGCGGCAGCCTGGGTTTGGCGCGGTCGACCCGGCTTTGTACCTGGGTTTGCGCCCGATCCACGTCAGTACCGATGGCAAAGGTGATCGTTAGTGTCATCCGGCCATCTGAAGTGGCCTGAGACGACATATACAGCATGTTTTCCACGCCGTTAATTTCCTGCTCCAATGGCGAGGCCACGGTATCGGCGATGACCTTAGGGTTAGCGCCAGGATAATTGGCAGTGACCACTACTGTGGGCGGTACCACTTCCGGATATTCAGTGATTGGCAGTTGCCAGACTGCGATAGCGCCGCTGATCATAAACAGCAGCGATAGCACAGCGGCAAAAATCGGCCTTTTAATAAAAAATTGTGACAGCATACGGGGTCCTTCAGAGCCTGTTTTTTGTATGAAGTTGTCCCAGCTACCGCTGTGCGGCAGCTTAGGTTTTTCCTGCTTGGTTGGTATGATGGCGCTGCTGGGTCACAGCAGCGCGCTCTTTGTGTTGGTTAGCCGCGCTTCTGCGCACCGGTCGTCAGAGGTTGGGCCGCAGTGACCGCATCACTGTCCAGCGCTTGTTGTAACTGGCGTAATTGGCTCAGTTGATCCGGCTTGGCCATTGCTACTGGATTCGGCGTGATTTGCATGGTCGGACGCACCCGTTGTAAGCCATTGACCACAATCTGATCATTGGCTTTTAAACCCGAGGTAATCACCCGCAGTCCACCAATTTTTTCGCCCAGCGTCACTGGCTGATAGTGCAGTTGCTGTTTGTCATCGAGTAACAACACAAATTTGTTATTCAGATCAGTGCCAATGGCTTTGTCATCAATCAGAATACCGTCGTAGCTGGCGCTGCCCGCCAGTTTTAATCTGGCAAATAAACCCGGGATCAGGCGGTTTTGCGGATCCTGAAATACGGCGCGGGCGCGGATAGTGCCGGTTTGCGGATTGACACTGTTATCCAGAAAATCCAGTTCACCGCGAAAGCGAAATTCCTGATCTGAACTCAGCGCCATCAGCACCGGGCTGTTGCTGCTGCGGCTATCAGCACGTTGGCCGCTGGCAGCCAGTGCCACATATTTCAGATAGGTTTGTTCATCCGCATCAAAATAGGCATACATCTGATTGGTCGACACAATCGAAGTTAACTGACTTTGACCGGCCTGCACAAAGTTACCGGCGGTGATCAACGCATTAGAGACCCGGCCGCTGATCGGCGAGCGGACTTCCGTATGCGACAGATCCAACCGGGCTTTCACCAGGGCTGCCTGCACACTGGCCACTTCAGCACTGGCCTGGTCAAAACGGGCACGGCGGGCATCCAGCAATTCTTCGGCAATGGCTTTTTGACCGCGCAGTTTTTCCGCCCGGCGTAAATCACTTTGCGCCAGTTGTTGCTGACTGCGGGCGTTTTGTAATTGGGCGCTCAGTCGGTTGACTTCGGCGACAAAAGCGCGGTTATCAATTTGGAACAATAAATCACCGGCTTTGACCAACGCGCCTTCGTTGAATAAAACTTTGTCCAGATAACCAGACACCCGTGGCATCAGCGCCACTGTCTCCGGTGCCTGTAACCGGCCGGTGAACTCATCGGATTCAGTAATTTTTTGTTGCACCACAGTGGCAACATCAACGGTTGGCGCGCTGGGTGCTTGTGCCGCAGTGGCGGCTTCAGGCTGGCCACAAGCGGTCAGTACCAGGGCGGCGATACTGGCGAGTAAAAAACTTCTGACAGGGTATTTGTTGCTCATGGCAAGTTCCTTTTTGGGCTAAACCTACGGCAATCAATGATGATTGCTGTGTTATGTACCGATTGGTATTTTGTACTGGTCGGTAAATATATAGAAAGTTTGCCGGCAGTCAATCTTTTTTTGTACTGACTGGTAAGAAAGTAAATAACTTTTTTGCGTGCCTGTCCGCTTTTAGTTATGACGCGGCAAAATAGCCGGAATCCTGCTGGTTTAAGTCACTGAAATGTCACTTTATCTGCCAGCGCACTGCACAGAGCAGTTGACAGTTGGCATTCATTTTGTACCGCTTGGTAAGTATCTCGGACTTTACAAGGCTTGCAAAGCTGATTACTCTGTGCGCATTCATTGATAACCCTGAACCTGCTGTGGTTATAAAGGAGCTTGCTGATGACGGCGAATTCGACCCCTGTTGGTCGCCCCCGTGCTTTTGATGTCGACAAAGCCTTACAAAAGGCGTTGGAAGTGTTCTGGGCTAAAGGTTATGAAGGCGCTTCACTGCCGGATTTGACCGAGGCGATGGGCATTAATAAACCCAGTTTGTATGCTGCTTTTGGCAATAAAGAACAGTTATTTTTAAAAGCCATTGAATTGTATGAAAACCGGCCTTGTGCTTTTTTTCAGCCAGCGTTATTACAGCCCACCGCTTATCAGGTGGCGAAACATCTGTTGTTTGGGGCTGCGGCTGCTAATGCCGATCCAAATTTACCGAATGGTTGTGTGGTGGTGCAGGGCGCTTTGTCCTGTAGTGATAGTGCCAGCAACGTGAAACAGGCTTTGATTGAAAAACGTCGTCATGGCGAACAACAAATGCTGCAACGACTGGAACAAGCCAAAGCGGCCGGTGATTTACCTGCCGATGCCGACTGCGCTGCCTTAGCCAGTTACCTGGCAGTGCAATTGCAGGGCATGGCAATCCAGGCCGCCAATGGCGCAACCCCGGAGCGGCTGCAACAAGTTGCCGCTATAGCGTTAAAAGTGTTTCCGGGTGGACCGGATTAAGCACCGGCTGCAAAAAAGAAGCTGGCTGGTGGCGTTTTTAATTCCAGCCGGCAGCCGCCGTCAAGATAAGGGCCGGCAACTTTTTGCCAGCCGGTGCCAGGATCCTGTTGCCGGCAGATGGTGTTGCTGCTGATTTTGCTTTCCCACTGATACCAATGCGCGGCTTCGGCATGGACCTGATTTTGTAGCAGGGCGAAGCCAAGTAACAAGGCGCCGAAGCCCCATAACAGCCAGCCTGAGGCCAGTAGTGCCAGCGCGGTATAATTTTGTTGCTGAGTTATTTTCTGCCAACTGCTGATCATCTGTGCATCCCATCCTGCTTAACATTCAAAGGGTGTTAAAACTAAGCAAATCCAGTGCCAGTCTGTGAGTCAGACCCATGACGCTGTCAAACTTGGTTGGCGATACACTGGTGATACCAGGTCAGGTTATCGGCTGTCCATCGGATGGTTTGAATATAGAATTGAACCTCGGCGCTGTTTTGGCAGTCACAGCTTCACATGCGGCTATTCTGTTGTGGTGTTGTGGTACGAAAAGACACCTGATGGTGCGCGTGACACCCGGTTTTTTTACACAGGAGTCACCGTGATGATCGATGCCACTATTCCGGATAACGAGCCAATCCGGCTTGCCACTTTGCATACTTCCCAATTGCTGCACAGTCGCGGTAATGAACAATTTAACCGCCTGACCAGACTCGGTCGTCGTTTATTGCAAATGCCTATTTGCCAATTAAATCTGGTGGATGCCGAGCATATTCAGGCCTTGGCGGCGCAAGGGCTGGATAGCAGTCAGCAACCCAGACATAGCGCTTTTTGTGCTTATACCATTCTGGGTGACGACGCGCTGGTGGTGCAGGATACCCGCCATCATCCGTATTTTTATGATCACCCGCTGGTGCAGGGAGCTGCGGGCATCCGCTGTTATGTCGGGATGCCGTTACGGGCTTTTAATGGCTGCAAAGTGGCGACTTTGTGTCTGATGGACAAAGTACCCCGCGAGATTTCGGCCGATGATCTGGCGGCATTGAAAGATCTAGCGTTGCTGACCGAGCAGGAATTGGCGATGGCGCAACTGGCGGTGATTGATGAATTAACTGCGCTGGTCAACAGACGTGGTTTTGAAACCATGGCCCGGCTGGTGCTGAACACCACAGAGCGGCAAGGTTTACCTGCGATGTTATTACAGTTTGAACTGACAGGTATTGCGCCTTTGGTGTTGCATTATGGCCAGGCTGAAGCGGACCGGCAGCTGTTGAAGTTCAGTACCTTGTTGCGACAAACCTTTCGCAATTGTGATGTGATTGGCAGGCTGGGGGAAACTGAGTTTGCCGTGTTGTTGGCCAACAGCTCAGCCGAAAAAACCGCGGAGATTGTCGAAAGATTACGCCAGTCGGCGTTGGCGCAACAGCAACAAAGTGGTTGTAGTCTGCTGCAGTTTAATGTGGCTGCCGTGCATGCACCACCCAGTCAAACACCGAGTCTGGAGCATTTGTTAAGTCGGGCCGATCGGCTGATTTATCAGCGTCAGCAAGGTCAGCAGTTGTGCTGAGGCTAGAGCGGGTTTTACTGATAGCGGGCACCAGGCTTAATCAAATATTATTTGTCGTCTGACTGATTAACATGGACCGGAGTCGCAGGGGAAACTAACAAGGTCAAAGCAGCAGTCAGCGACTGCTGCTTTGACTCAGCATGCGGAGAATGACTTATGCTTTCGCAGCTTCCACTGGCAGGCGGGCGATTAAAGTACCAATGCGCTCCAGTGATGAGAAGTGGGCATAAATTGCTGGCAATACACCAAATTTACGCAGACTCAGGAATTGCTCATCAGTCAGGGCGTCAAATTTTTCCCGGTCAATCACAAAGAAACCATTGACGCGACGTTCGGCACCAGCGGCATCACGGTACTGCAGGCCATCGGCTTTAAACAGATCCATTTCAGCAATTTGTGCTGTGATGTTGCGGCTGACATTGTTGGCATCGATAAAGTCTTTGAAGAATGAATTTACCCCTTCGAAAAACTCAGTCGCTTTACCTTCAGCATCAAACAAAGCCTGACCTTCAGTTTGACTCACGATATCAGACTGTTCATTGATGCACAGCACTAACTGATCATCAGAGGCCTGGGCCAGCGTGAATGGGTAAGCGCGAACGGCTGCAGGCACATACTGGCCTTCAAATTTGTCTTCTTTAACGAATAAATTCTGACCTTCAACCAGACCAAACACTGCTACTGCATTGTACTCATTGCTGTCAGCATTTTTCAGGAAGAAAATTGGGTAAAGTGGCGCAGCGGCAACAAATTCCTGCAGCATCAGTGGCGCAATGTGGCGCTCAGCAACACTTTCCAGTGAAAATTTTGGCAGGATTTTGAAGTCTTTATGGGTTTCATTGCTTAAGGCAACTGGTTTAGCAAGCATGATAGTTCCTTACAGATTAGATGAACTGACCGGTCAGTAGCCACTGGATACCCGCTGGCGTTGAAAATTGCCGGTCATATATTTATGTCAGACCGAAGCACCATACTATAAAAATATGACAGAATACCAGTGCAAAAACGAAGAAATCTGCTATTGGCGAAAGTTGCAGCAATAGGGGGTTGAGGGCTTTTTGCTAACAAATTGATTTCAATACAAAGTCAGAAACCTTATCCAGCGTTTTTAGCCACTGAATCATGCCGGATTGGTGCTGAGTCGTGGTTGGACATTGGCTGTGTTGGGTGCTGTGGTTAATTCTGAGGTGTGGGCTGTCGCGATGAAAAGCATATTTGCTTCGAAAATACTGACCAGAGGTCTGGTGCTGTGGTTATTGCTGTTGCTGCTTGCACCGCAAATTTGGTTATGGCCACAAAAAACACTCAGTCAGGTTCTGCTGTATGGGTTGCTGCCTGCACTGTTATTGCTGCTGTTACTACTGAGTTGCAGTCGTTATTTACATCGTTCTGTCTGGTTGTGGTTGCCATTTGCGCTAATGGCGCCCCAGGAATTATTTTATCTGTCGACCTATCAGAAATCGACTGATGCCCATGCCATGGCCATTATTGCTGAGACTGATTTGGCGGAGGCGGCCGGTTATTTATCGGGTTTGGGTTGGCTGATTATTCCGGCGGTGTTGTTATTACTGCTGCTATTTGCCCTTTGTAGTGCCATGTTTAAAGTGCAGCAGTTACATTGGCCCCGTTATGCCAGACCAGCCATTTGGTTGCTGTGTGCACTGGGGGCCGGTTGGGTCTGGCAGCAGGAAGTGCAGTACCGGCGGGATTACCCGGTACAAGCTGGCCGCAATGCCACTGAAACGGCATTAAGCCAACGGCCACTGCCACAAAGCCATAATTTGTTTTACCAGAGTTATCCGCTGAATTTGGTGCTGGCTGCCAATGAATTCCGCGTGCAGCGCTCAGCGTTAGCGGCGGTGGCAGCCACAGTGGCTGAGTTTAAGTTTGGCGCGCAGCAAATCAATAAGGTGTCAGAGCGGCAAATTTATCTGCTGGTGATTGGCGAAACCTTACGGCCCGACCGGTTACAGCTCAATGGGTATGCCAGACCCACCACGCCCAGGCTGGCTGGTCTTGGCGATGTGGTCAGTTTTGGCAATATGATTAGTCCCTGGGCCTGGACGCGTATGTCAGTGCCGGTGATTATTTCGCGCAAATCCGCGCAGGATCAAAGTTATTTCTCCCGTGAAACCTCGCTGGTTGCGGCTTTTAAAGAAGCCGGTTTTTATACCAGTTGGTTGTCGACGCAAAGCCCGCTTGGGGTACATGACAGCTCAGTGGCATTGCATGCCAGCGAAGCCGATGAGGTGCAGTACCTCAATCCGGTTGGCTATAAAAAAGAAGGTTATTATGATGATATTTTACTCAAAGCGGTGCAGCGGGTGCTGGCTTCAGGTCAGCAGAAACAGTTGATTGTGTTGCATACCCTCGGCAGTCACTTCAGTTATGCCGACCGTTATCCGCCAGCTTTTGATTTGTTCCGGCCTTCCGGTAAAGGTCAGGCCGTCAGTATGCATAATCCGCAGAATAAAACCTTGTTGAATAATGCCTACGACAATAGCGTTGCTTTTACTGATGCCTGGTTGTTTGGCCTGATCCAGCAGTTGAAACAGCAACAAGCGATCAGTAGCTTGCTGTTGGTGTCGGATCATGGCGAAAATATCTTTGAGGGCAACTGTGACAAAAGTGGCCATGGCCATCACACCGAATTTGATTATCGGGTGGCGGCTTTGTGGTGGGGGTCAGATAAGTTTCATCAGGCCTATCCGGCGCAAGTGGCCCTATTGCAACAACGGCAGCAAGCGCCACTGATGACCAGCCACACCTTTGAAACTATGCTGGATTTAGCACAAATTCGTTATCCGGGACAAAGAACAGAGCAAAGTTTTGCCGCACCTGCTTTTCAGCCCGGTCCGCGTTTGTTGTCTTCTGGCCAGGATTTTGACCGCACCCCGGTTGAGCAGCAATGCCGGGCCTTGCCTTTATTACATTAACCCCAGTATGACCAGATTCAGTATTGCCAGGTAGCGACGGTTGGTGAGCCAACCGTCGCTACTTGCTGGCACTGCCATCCGCCACTGTGTTCAATTTGCTCTGTCATACTATTGTCATTTTATAGCCATAAAATAGTCCTAATTCTGCCATGCAAATGAAATTAAAGCTTAATAAAACAGCTGAAAAAGTTGGATAAGCCATTGAAATCAAAAGCAGCAGAGCAAGCTTCACAGTCAAGCTGAGCATATTTTGTGCTGCGCCGACTGTAAAACCCTGAAATTTGCATCATGCCCACAGGCTGAGAAGGACTGAACTATGTTGACTCGTAACACCTTTGCTCCACAAACGCTCGCGGCTGCTTTGTTAGTCACATTACCAATGTTGGTACAGGCTGAGCCTGTCACACTGTACGGTAAAATTAATCTGACGGCTCAGCAAGCAGATGAAGGTGAGGGATCGTTCAGTGAATTAAAAAGTAATGCTTCCCGCTTTGGGGTCAAAGGCGATTATGCACTGGATGGTGGTTTAAGCTTGATTTATCAGTTGGAGTGGGAAGTGGATCCGGCCGATGATGCGGAAAAAAATCTGAAGTCACGCGATCAGTTTATTGGTCTGACCGGTAGTTTTGGTACTGTGAAAGCGGGCCGTAATGACAGCGCACTGAAGTTGTCGCAGGGTAAAACCGACTTGTTTAATGACTACGAAGCCGATTTAAAAGTGTTATGGAAAGGTGAAAACCGGCTCAACAATTCAGTGGTTTACCAGACGCCGCAATTTCAGGGCTTTTCACTGCTGCTAAACCATGTGATGGCAGAAGCCGCCGATGGTGTCGATGGTCAGTCAGTGGCACTGCTCTATGGTGATGAAAATCTGAAAACTTCTGCCTGGTTCGCCAGTCTGGCGCTGGATAACGATATTAATGGTTATGACAACCGCCGGGCCACAGCACAAACCAAACTGGCTGGTGCCAAAGTAGCGGTTGGATTGCAGCAACAAGAAGTGGTCCTCAGTGGCAAAAAAGCCGATGGCTGGTACAGCAGTCTGGCTTACCCGCTGGGTAAATATGAGTTAAAAACGCAGTTTCAGACGCTGGAAGATGACCAGGGCCTGAGCTTGGGTGTTGATTATAAGCTGGGCGATAACACCAAAGTGTTTGCCTGGTACAGCAGCTTTGATTTTGATGTCAAAGTGGATAGTGATTTTCTGGCGATTGGTTTTGAGCATCGCTTTTAACCCGCGGAGCTTTTCATCCTCTGCCTGAGGTGGCGGCTATGGCTTGCCGTCACCTCAGGCAGTGCAGTGTTGTAATGTCTGCGACTATGCTCATGTTGGAGCTACCTGATGTTGCTTTGGTAAAATGCTGAAGCTTTTGTGATGTTTTGCTTACTTATTTATTTCTGCCGTTTTTTTCTGTTGTGATTTGGTAGCTTGAAACCGGCTTTTGCCAAAACATTAAAAACCTCACAACAGGGAATAATCATGAAAATTACTTTAAACAAAGCCTCTCTGGTCAACTTATCCAATGACGACAAAATCATCCCGGGCGAACTGACGCCGTTAGTGGTCGGTGGTAAAGTTGACGAAAATGCGGTCAATGCGGCGACCCGCTATTGCGGCGAACTGACAGCTAACGCCAATACCTGTCCTTCTGACCGCACGGGTCAGACGCGTCGTTGCTGCCAAATTCCATAATAGTTTACCAAGTCAGCGCCGCTGCAACCTGATAGGTGCAGCGGCTTTTTTTTATCTGGCAGCCACTCGGTCACAGCTGCTTGCTTCTCGTCGCAATTTATTGATTATTTGCTTATATTTTCATAATAAATTCATTTGCCAGTATTTTTTATCAGAACATTATTGTTAGGTTTGTGGCGGTTTTAAACCATAACCCAACCGAGGAAATAATATGAAAATTACTCTGAATAAAACATCACTGGTCAATCTGTCTAAAGATAACAACGTGCTGCCTGCTGAACTGACACCTCAGGTTGCCGGTGGAACTGCAGTTCAATCCAGCTACCCTGGTTATACCAATTACACTGTTAATTGTTATGTGCCTGAAACTGTGAATGCTGATACTTGCCCGTCAGATCGCAATGGTGGCACGATGAACTGCTGTATGGTGCCATAACAGCCAAGTCAGGTCTGACCGGACGGCACTGTTGTGCTGTCCTGTTCAAGCAGTAACACAGGAATGATGTTTTGACAGAACCAATACCCCCAGCCAGGCAGTTGCTAGCTGCATTAATTCAACAAACCCAGCAGCAGTTATTACCCCCTTATCAAAGTGGTATTTTATCCGGTTTGTCCGGTCAACTGCTTTTTCTATGGCAAGCCGCCAAAATGTATCCGGAATTGGTCGACGAGCCATTGTTTAATCAGCAATTAATCTTGTTGCAGCAGTATGGTGTCCGTCAGACCGATATCCGCTCCTTTGGTTATGGCATCAGCGGAGTGGGCTGGTTTTTTGAGTACATCCTAGCCGATGATGATTATCAGGCTGATTTTAATGCCGGCACTGATACCTTGCTGCAGAATTATTTACAACAGTTGCCGGCAGAGGCAGATATTGAATTTGTGATTGGACTGAGTGGTCTGGCCGTGTATTTAGCCAGACGGGCCCGGCATGGTCAAGCGGAGCAAGCGACGGCTTTACTACTGGGGGCCATCGCAGAGCGGGCGGTATTTCTGCAACCTGAGCAATGCAGTTGGCCAACGCCGGTCGGTTCTGCCTACCGTTTGCAAAAAGAATCAACAGCCGTTGAGTATAATCTGGGGTTGGCACATGGCATGCCTGCGGTGTTGGCGGCATTGCTTGGCTTGATCCCGCATTTAGCGGAACCCACGCATGCCCGGCACTTACTGAAAGCGGGTTGCGACTGGTTGCTGCAGCAACAACAGTCTGTGATAACTTTTGGCAGTTATTTTGCCAATGCCGCCGATCGGCCCGCTTGTTCCCGCCTCGGCTGGTGTTATGGTGATTTAACATTGGCTCTGACGCTGTTCCGTGCCGCCGAATTGCTGGCAGAACCTGGTTATGCTGAATTAGCACGGCAGATGAGTTTGCATTGTAGTCGGCGTCGTGAGCAAGACGGTATGGTGTTTGATGCCGGACTTTGTCACGGTTATGCCGGGCTGGTGCTGATTTTCGGCCTGTTAAGTCAATATTTTCCTGCAGCTGAGGTGCTGGCGGCAAAACAATACTGGCTGGAAAAAGTGCTGAACCAATACCAGTCGCATGGCCTGGCGGCTTTACATAAACAAGTGGAGCGGGCTGATGAGCTGACTGCGCAGGAAGAGCCTGGCTTATTAAGCGGCTACGCCGGTATTGGTTTGTGTTTATTGGCGGCTGAAGGTCAGAGTACCGATTGGGTTGATTTGTTATTGCTGGGCTAAAGCATGGTTTTCCGGTAGGTTTGGGAGCCAAGCTCTGGGATGCTTGTCGGGTCTGAATACGGTAGAATAATGCCCTGACAGTGCAACACTGCACATGATTGATTTTTCAGGTCCGGGCCATCATGCTGTTAATGATCGACAATTACGACTCTTTTACCTACAACCTGGTGCAATATTTTGCGGAATTAGGCCAGCAGGTGCAGGTCTTTCGCAATGACGAAATTACCCTCGAACAGATTGAACAGCTGGCCCCAACCGGATTGGTGATTTCGCCAGGTCCTTGCAGTCCGGATCAAGCCGGAATTTCGTTACAGGCTATCCGCTATTTTGCCGGCAAGTTACCGATCCTTGGCGTTTGTCTTGGTCATCAGGCGATAGCCCAGGCCTTTGGTGGCCGTATTATCAGGGCGCGACAGGTGATGCATGGCAAAAATTCACCGTTACGGCATCAAGGGCTAGCCTTGTTTCAGGGGCTGAATAATCCATTAAGTGTCACCCGTTATCACTCGCTGGTGGTTGAACTTGCTAGCTTACCGGCGGATTTTGACATTCTGGCCTGGACTGAAACGGCTGACGGGCAGCTGGATGAAATTATGGGGCTGGCGCACCGGCAGTTACCGCTGTGGGGCGTGCAGTTTCATCCGGAAGCCATTCTGACCGAACAGGGCCATCAGTTATTAGCGAACTTTTTAACATTGCTACAGCAACATCGGACTGCATCAGTTGACAGCCGGCAGGGCTGATTGCACACTGCCTGCTCGTGGTTACGCAGGGACTAATAATAACAATGTCGTCGATGTGTCAGGTATTACAGCAGCGTTTTTTCGATGCTATGTTGGAAGTAAATCCGCAACAAACTCGTTTTGGCGTAAAAAGAAGCAAAACCGGCACTGAGCTACCTGCCGATAGAACTTTGCTGGCGGTGGAATTACAGGCGCAGCAAGACCGGCAGGCCGGCTTGGTTGCCAAACAGCAATTTCTGGAATTTACCCAGGCCCATCTGCATGACCAGGTGGCAGAAGAATTATTCTTAAAGCTGGGCAAAATAGACACAGTGCTCAATACGGTGTTTAGTCTGGCGGAAGGTTTCCCATTAGTACTGGATACCTTGAGCGCCAAAGCTGTGACCTTAAGTCAGTTAGAACAGTGCATCAGTAAAGTGGAGTGGCTAAAAGAAGATATTCTCAAAGTCGCCAATCAACCTCAGTATAAAAAGAAAATATCCAGCGGCAACTACGTCAAAGAACTGAAAACTGCGCTGGGTATGCTGGGCATTGAAAGTCTGCAGCAAATGATCCCACTGCTGGCGCTGAAACGTTGTTTACCGCACTCGACCGATCCTTTTACCGGATTTAAAAGCAATATCTGGGATTATTCCTTATCGATAGCAATTGCTTCACAACGGTTGGCGCAAGAGGGTGGGCATAATCCTTTTGTCGCTTTTTGCGCTGGTTTATTCCAGAGTCTGGGGTATTTTGTCGTGACCCGGACTTATTTGCGCACTTATGCACAAATCAAGCAATCGGCGTTGTTACAAGCTCGCGATGCCAGAGATACGGTGTTGACCGATGCCCTGGATAGTCTGGATGCGGATGCCAGCTTCCTGACCAGTTGTTTTCAGGAGTTTTCTGCCATTATCAGCGCTGATTTAGTGTCGAAATGGCAGTTGCGCCGGTTACCACTTGGACAAATTCTGGATCAGTTGGCAGAAGGACTGAGTTACCAAAGAGCGACTGACCTGACCCGCCTGGTGCAACAGGCTGAATACTTCACCCAGTCGCAATGGTTACGTAAAGCGAAATTACTGACCGAAGCCGAAGACCAGTTATGGCGCGAACAGGTACAACTGCGGACTGAATATCTGCAAATTCTGCAAAATACCCGGCTGGATCGACTGACGCTGGATTAAACGCGGATATTTTTTCCGATATTCATGCAGCAGATGCTGCTGAGCTGGTTGTGCTGTTGATAGTTCAGCCAGCAAGGTCAGCAGTTCAATGGCACAGCCCCAAGCTGCTGCAACCGCACTGCTTAGTTATTCACCCGAACTGCAAATCTATCTGTAAGCCTTGATTTTCTTGGCTTTTAGCCATTTTGCTTCAAGACTTTCCGCTTTTATTCTGTAATAATAATTTTCAGTCTGAATAAAAAAACAGCGCCTGCCGACTGGGTTGTGTTGCCTGGCCGGTCAGCTTTGCTGAATATCATGGATTATTCCGCCGGAATAGTCGTTTTTTGCTCCAGGAGAAAATCTGATGTCTGAACCTATTGTTGTCACCCGCGCTTTGTTTGATGAAGTGATGGTCCCGAATTATGCTCCAGCGGCACTGATCCCGGTGCGTGGTTTGGGGTCTCGCGTGTGGGACCAACAGGAGCGCGAGTATGTCGATTTTGCCGGTGGTATCGCAGTGAACTGTCTGGGCCACTGCCACCCGGCACTGGTCAATGCCCTGACCACCCAGGCCAATCAACTGTGGCATTTAAGTAATGTGATGACCAATGAGCCTGCCTTGCGACTGGCGAAAAAGCTGGTCGACAGTACTTTTGCCGATAAAGTGTATTTTGCCAACTCAGGTGCAGAAGCCAACGAAGGGGCATTAAAATTGGCACGGCGCTGGGCGTTGGATGTGCATGGTGAGCACAAGCAAGACATTATTTCCTTTGGTAAAAGCTTCCATGGCCGTACTTTCTTTACCGTAACTGTGGGCGGGCAGGCCGCTTATTCTGACGGTTTTGGTCCGAAACCAGGTGCGGTTTTCCATGCTGAATACAACAATTTAGCCAGTCTGAAAGCGCTGATTTCGGACAACACTTGTGCCGTCATTATGGAACCCATCCAGGGCGAGGGTGGCATTATTCCGGCGACCGCCGAATTTATTCAGGGGGTGCGTGAGCTGTGCGACCAGCACAATGCACTGCTGATTTTTGATGAAGTTCAAACCGGTGTTGGCCGTACTGGCCAGCTGTATGCCTATATGCATTATGGCGTCGTGCCGGATATTCTGACCTCGGCCAAATCGCTTGGCGGCGGCTTCCCGATTGGCGCTATGCTGACCACCACGGCCATTGCAGCGCATTTAAAAGTCGGCACCCATGGTTCTACTTACGGCGGCAATCCGCTGGCCTGTGCGGTGGCAGAAGCAGCGCTGGATACCATTAATCAACCTGAAGTATTGCAGGGCGTTGTCAGCAAAGAGGCCTTATTTCGTCAGGAATTAACTCGGATTAATGATAAATATCAAGTGTTTAGCGAAGTTCGTGGTCAAGGCATGCTGTTAGGCGCTGCGCTGAATGACAGCTACAAAGGCCGGGCCCGTGATTTCCTGTTAGCCGGTGCTGAGCAAGGCGTTTTTGTGCTGATGGCCGGGTACGACGTGGTGCGGTTTGCGCCAAGTCTGGTGATCCCGGATGCTGATATTATCGAAGGGATGCGCCGGTTTGAACTGGCAGTGGCCCAAGTGGTCAAGGTTGCCTCATAAGGGGAAAACCCAGGTGCATCAATAGCCTGCGGCCTGTCTGAGACAGGCCGGGCCGAAGCCGGATCTGACGCAAAAACAATAATAAGGTCAGATCTGTAAAGCAAAATAACAGGGCGGGAATGAAGCACCCGCCAACAATCTGGAGTAAGCGGTCATGATGATTATTCGCCCAATCCGTGCCGAAGATTATCCTGCCTTGTATGACATGGCAGTTGAATCCGGCCATGGTTTTACCTCATTGCCGGTCAATGATGAGTTGCTGCAGCGTAAAATTACCCGCTCGGAAAGTTCATTTCGCAAAGAGATCAGCCAGCCCGGTGATGAAGGTTACCTGTTTGTGCTGGAAGACACTGATACCGGTGATATTTGCGGCACCAGCGCTATTGAAGCAGCGGTCGGGCTGGATGATGCCTTTTACCATTATCATCTGGGTAAAGTGGTCCATACGTCCAGAGCGCTTGGGGTGTATAAAACGGTCGATGTGCTGACCTTGTGTAATGATTACACCGGTGCGACTGAGCTTTGCACTTTGTTTTTACGCGAACATAAGCGGCTGAAAAATAATGGCCGGTTGTTATCCCGTTTTCGTTTTTTGTTTATGGCAGAATTCCGCCAGCGTTTTGCGGATCGCGTGATTGCAGAAATGCGCGGGGTGTCGGATGACGCTGGCAATTCCCCTTTTTGGCAATGGCTGGAAGAACACTTCTTTTCAGTGGATTTTCCCACTGCCGATTACCTGACCGGAATTGGCCAAAAAGTCTTTATTGCCGAGTTAATGCCGAAATATCCGATTTATGTCAGTTTGTTAAGTACCGAAGCGCAAGCCGTGATCGGTCAGGTGCATGATAAAACCAAACCGGCACTGGCTTTATTGCAGTCAGAAGGTTTCTCTACCACCGGCTATGTGGATATTTTTGATGCCGGCCCGACCGTCGAGGCCAAGCTGGAACACATCCGTACCGCACGTAACAGTCGCAAGTTACAGGTGCGGGTCGCCGAAGTGAGTGGTGGTCAGCCTTATCTGATCTGCAATACCGACCGACAAAACTTCCGCGCTAGCTGGACCCATCTGCATGTCAGCGAAACCAGCGAAGAAGTGAATTTGCCAGCTGAACTGGCCAGCGCCTTGCTGGTGTCAGATGGCGATTGGGTGCGGTTGGCCAGATTGTAGCCTGAGCCTCAGTGCTGCTGATGGCCTCACCGCAGTGACTGCGGCCGGCGCTGTCAGTGTTTTAATCATCCTTGCATTGTGAAAGAGAACATCATGACAACACATTTTATTGCCGGTCAGTGGCAACAGGGCGAAGGTGCGCCGTTTCAGTCAATGAACCCGGCTAAAGCGCAAGTTTTATGGCAAGGCCGTGCTGCCACCGCCAGCCAGGTTGACGCCGCGTTTAGAGCCGCCCGGCAGGCATTTGACAGTTGGTCTGAACTGAGCTTCAGCGCCCGCGCAGCGTTGATGCAGGCATTCGCTGCCCAGCTGACCGCCCATAAAGAGACGATGGCAGGGGTCATTGCCGAAGAAACCGGCAAACCGCTGTGGGAAACCCGCACCGAAGTCGCGGCGATGATTGGTAAGATCGACATTTCGATCCGCGCTTATCAGGAAAGAACCGGCGAAAAGCAGCAACCGATGCCACAAGGGCAATCTTTTTTGCGGCACAAACCGCACGGCGTGGTGGCGGTATTCGGACCTTACAATTTTCCCGGTCATTTACCCAATGGTCATATAGTGCCAGCCTTACTGGCGGGCAATACGGTGGTATTCAAACCCAGTGAAATGACGCCAAAAGTGGCCGAAACCACGTTGCAGTTGTGGCAACAGGCGGGTTTACCGGCTGGTGTGCTCAATCTGGTTCAAGGTGAAGTGGAAACAGGTAAAGCCGTGGCGGCGCACCCGGAATTAGACGGTTTATTTTTTACCGGTAGTTCGCGCACCGGTCATTATCTGCATCAGCAATTTGCCGGTCGGCCGGACAAAATTCTGGCGCTGGAAATGGGCGGCAATAACCCGTTAATTGTGCAGGATGTCGCGAATATCGATGCGGCTGTGCACGATATTATCCAATCGGCGTTTATTTCTTCCGGCCAGCGCTGTACTTGTGCCCGCCGTTTGTTTTTACCCGCTGACGCCACAGGGGACGCCATTCTGGCGCGTTTGCTGGACGTCACGGCCAGATTAGAGGTCGGCTTGTACGATGCCCCTGAGCAGCCTTTTATCGGTTCGATGATTTCCAACCAGGCGGCACTGGGCATGCTGGCGGTAGAGCAGCAGTTGCAACAGTTGGGCGCCACGGTTTTGTTACCGATGCGGTTATTAACCGCGGGCACCGGCTTATTAACGCCAGGCATTATCGAGTGCTCTGCAGTGACAGCTTTACCGGACGAAGAACATTTCGGCCCCTTGTTAAAGGTGTTTCGTTTTACTGAATTCAGTCAGGCGATTGCCGCCGCGAATCAAACCAGCTTTGGTTTATCTGCCGGTTTGTTGTCGGATAACGAACAGTTATATCGCCAATTTTTCCGCCAGATTCGGGCTGGCATCGTGAACTGGAACCGTGCTATCACCGGCGCCAGTTCGGCTGCACCTTTTGGTGGTATTGGCGGCAGTGGTAATCATCGGGCCAGTGCCTATTATGCCGCGGATTATTGTGCTTATCCGGTGGCTTCAGTGGAATTGGCGCAATCAGAATTGCCCGCCCAATTATCCCCTGGTGTCAGGTTCTGAACAACGGCGAGCTGCCGGTGTGCCGTGGGCAGCACCGGCAGCGCGCAAATGGCGTCAGAGGCTATTGATGGCAGTCGGTGAAGCTGCGGAATAAAAATATTTTCGTTCAGTGCTTTACCGAAGTTCCCCATCTGTGGCAGATTTGACTACTCTTTAACTCAGTTTGGTTCATTGGTTGTCCCCATGGTCACAGATAAACCCGGTTACGAACATCTGATCCAGTTTCTGACGGAGCACCTGGCGCTGTTTGAACAAGCAGGTACAGCGACCGATAATGGTAAAACACTGGGTGTTATTATCGAAGAGCAAATTGCTGAGCAGATTATTCAGCTTTGTACCCAGCATACGGAGCTGGAAACCATTCACCGCAGTCAAATCATCCGCGAAGTGGATGGTATCATGTATGATTTTCAGGAAGTGTTGGCTTCGGTGCTGAACAGACCCGCAACGCAGGAGCAGGTCGAGCTTATCAATGAAGTCGCGCTGTTGATTAAGAACTTGTTTGATACCGCTATTGCACATCTGATGGATTAAACTCAGCTGTTTGCTGCCGATGCTGGCTTGCTGCAGACATTTTTCGTAGAATGTCAGTCCAATTCTGGATGGAGCAGCAACAATGGCAGGTCAAAACCAATTACACGCAACCGTTTCCTGGGCTGGTGACAGCAGTTTTATCGGCCGTTCCGGTTCAGGCCATGCGGTGGTGTTCGATTCTAATATGGACAGCGGCGTGGCTCCAACGCCAATGGAAACTTTGCTGATGGCGGCAGGCGCTTGTTCGTCAGTGGATGTGGTCAGTATTTTACAAAAAGCTAAACAGCAAGTGACTGCCTGTCGGGTGGTGTTAAGCGGCGAACGTGTTGACACTGTGCCACGGGTATTTAGTAAAATTCACCTGCATTTTGAAGTCACCGGTTTTGACGTCAGTGAAAAACATGTCGAACGGGCAGTGAATTTATCGGCAGAAAAATACTGTTCTGTCTCCATTATGCTGCAACAAGCGATGACGGTGACACATTCTTTTAGCGTGCACACTTCTGAAGTGGCGCCAGCAAGTTAAATCTTCTTTCTGAATACACTATACTGACAATCTTGCCGGCTGGACTGGCCGATTGTCAGTGGAGAACGCATACCGTGGTAAAACCTTTTGAAAAATTGAAACTGCATGGCTTTAACAATTTAACCAAAAGCTTAAGTTTTAGTATTTATGATATTTGTTATGCTCAGACCGAGCAGGACCGGCAGGAATATATTTCTTATATCGATGAGCAATATAACGCCGATCGGCTGACGGATATCCTCAGCGAAGTGGTGGATATTATTGGCGCTAACATCCTGAATGTCGCGCGGCAGGATTATGATCCACAAGGTGCCAGCGTCACTATTCTGGTGTGTGAAGAGCCGATTGAAGGCAAGCATGACAATGCGGCCGCACCTGGTCCGTTACCGGATGCCATAGTCGCTCATCTGGATAAAAGCCATATCTGTGTGCATACCTACCCGGAACATCATCCGGATGGCGGTATTTGTACCTTCCGCGCCGATATTGAAGTGTCCACCTGTGGTGTGATTTCGCCGCTGAAGGCACTGAATTATCTGATCCACAGTTTTGAATCTGACATTGTCACCATTGATTACCGGGTGCGTGGTTTTACCCGTGATGTGAATGGGATTAAACATTACATCGATCATCCGATTCATTCGATCCAGAATTTTATGGATGACACCACCAAAAATGCGTTCCAGATGGTGGATGTAAATGTGTATCAGGAAAATCTGTTCCACACCAAAATGATGCTTAAAGAGTTTGAACTGAGTAATTATCTGTTTGGCGCCAGTATTGACGCGCTATCTGACGATGAGAAGCGGCAAATCAGCAAAAAAGTGAAACGTGAAATGCGTGAAATCTTTTACGGTCGTAACTTGCCTGATCTGGCCTGAGTTCTGCTCAGCAGCCAACCTTGTCATAGGCTGGCTGCTGTGAAGCGGGCTTAGTTGGTATGGATGTCCGTCATCGCTTTCACCCCTAGTTTACTGATTTGATCCTGCTCCAGTTCTGCCACTGTCCAAACCATGCCTGACCAATGGATAAAGTCACCCACGACAGGCTGCCCACCGTGCTTCTTGACAAAAAACTCATTAATTTGACTGCAGGCGGCACATTCAGACAGATCCAGTGAATAGAACATCGCCAGATCATCCAGTTTGGCGTTGCCGTCTATCATAAAATCACCAAAGAAATCAAAGTTAAAGAACTCGTTGTCGAACTGTTTCTCCGGCGTCTGACTGAACATTCTGCCAAGTTTGGCTAAATCTGCATCATGGCCGACAATACATAAAATATCGCTGGCCATCAGCATGGTGCTACCCGATGGGTGCAGCAACTGATTATCCCGGAACAAGGCCACAATCCTGGTATTTTCCGGCATGCTGAGGCTACGCAGTTCGCTGCCAATACACCATTTTTCTGCACTGAGTCGGTAGACAAATAATTCCCACTGACTTTTCAGATTAATTTCAATACTGGAACGGCCAATAGGCGAGGGCACAGAAGGCACCACAACATTGGCTTTGCGTGCCGCGAAGCCCAGTGTGGTGCCTTGCAACAGTAAAGAGACCAGCACAATAAAAAACGCCACATTAAAAAACAGCTGGGCATTGGGCAAGCCCGCCATCAGCGGGAATACCGCCAGGATCACCGGCACGGCGCCGCGCAAACCAACCCAGGAAATAAAGCTCCGTTCTTTCAGGCTAAAACCGCGAAATGGCAGCAGGCCAATAAAAATTGACAGCGGCCGGGCGAATAAAATCATCCACAATGACAACAGCAAGGCCGGTACTGCGATTGGCAGCAGTTCGCTTGGCGTCAATAACAGCCCCAGCACCAGGAACATACCAATTTGGCTCAGCCAGGCCAGGCCATCAAACATATGTAAAATGCCATGGCGGTTGCGGATCGGATTATTGCCCAGCACCAGACCACAAACGTACACGCTGAGAATACCACTGCCGCCAACAGCACCAGATAAGGCATACAGAATAATACCGCCACTGACTGCGAGCAGCGGATAAAGCCCATCGGCAATTTGGATTTTATTAATCAGTTGCAGCAGTAACCAGCCGCCGCCAAGGCCAAGCACAATACCAATGCCAAATTGCTGCACCAGACTGGTGAGCACTGACCATTCAAAGCTGGTCTGGCCGGCGACTAACATGGCAATTAAGGTGACGGTCAGAAACATCGCCATCGGGTCGTTGCTACCGGACTCAATTTCCAGTGTGGCGCCAACCCGCTTATTCAGACCTTTACCATTGAGTAAATTAAACACCACGGCGGCATCAGTGGAACCGACAATAGCGCCAATCAACAAGCCTTCCAGTAAGCTCAGATTAAATAACCAGGCCGCGGCAATACCAGTTAAACCTGCGGTAATCATCACGCCGACAGTGGCCAGTGACAAGGCCGGCCACAAGGCAACTTTAAAACTACTACGGCTGGTTCGCATCCCGCCATCGAGCAGGATCACTGCCAATGCCAGGTTACTGACCAGATAGGCCAGCGAATAGTCGTTAAAAACGATTCCGCCAGGGCCATCGACACCAGCCAGCATACCAACAGATAAAAAAATCACCAGGATAGGCACGCCGACTTTGCTGGCAAAAGAGCTCATCATGATGCTGAAAGCGACCAGAATGGCTCCGACCAGCAGTAAGTTATTGATTGTGATGACATCCAATGGCGACCTCCTTTGACCGGATGGATAAACCGATCACTTACTTTGTATTCTTTGGATTTAAATCAGATCCATACGCAAATTTGTGTTTCTATGACTTAATAGGTATTTATGGGTTATTTTTCAAATAAAATCAATTATATATTTTCATGAATCATTAATTATGTGCTGGTCGGAAACGCGATTTCAGGCAGAAATATCAAGCACTTAAATGCCATAACGCGGCTTTGTCAGTTTTTTTGGGGAATAGTTCCATATTCATTTGAAATAGCGGGGGAAAGTCGGAGTGGTCGTTAGGTGGTTAGCATGTCAAAGGCGCTGGCGATATCAGGTGGCTGAATTTTCAGTACGCAGCTTTGTGCACAGGCAAAAAAATGTTGTTGTAATAATTCAGTCACCGCAGTCAGATCCAGTATTTGCGCACTGAGATACCATTGTTTTGCCGTATCAAGCTGATAGACCCGCCCCTCTACGTCGATCAAGCGATCAGCGTCAGGTAACAAAAATGGGTTATCCAGCTGTAGCCGGGCAAAAGCGGCTGGGTTGCTGATGAGTTCCAGTTCCTGCTGTCCCTGATAACTCAGAACTAGTGGATATTGCCAGGTGTCTGCTGCTGTCGGCATCTGAACTCCGTTGACTCAGCACGGCAAACCAAATTGCCGTGCTGAGCATCACATCATGTTAGCAACAGTGATTAATGCCGGAAATGCCGTACGCCGGTAAAGACCATGGTCATATCATGTTCATCAGCGGCAGCAATGACTTCAGCATCACGCATTGAGCCACCAGGCTGGATCACGGCTTTGATACCGGCGGCCGCTGCGGCGTCAATCCCATCGCGGAATGGGAAAAACGCATCTGAGGCCATCACTGAACCTTTCACTTCCAGGTTTTCATCGGCGGCTTTAATACCGGCGATTTTAGCGCTGTAGACGCGGCTCATCTGACCGGCGCCGACGCCAATGGTCATTGAGTCTTTGGCGTAGACAATGGCATTGGATTTGACGTATTTGGCGACTTTCCAGCAGAACAATAAATCGCGCAGCTCCTCAGCAGTTGGCTGACGTTTGGACACTACTTTTAAGTCATCCGCAGCAACCATCTTCTGGTCGCGGTCTTGCACCAACACACCACCGTTGACACGTTTGATATCAAAACCTGTGGTTTTGTTATCCCACTGGCCACACACCAGTAAACGCACATTTGGCTTTTTCGCAATCACAGCCGCAGCGTCATCTGTTGCCGTTGGCGCAATAATCACTTCAACAAACTGGCGGCTGACAATAGCTTCGGCCGTGACTGCATCTAATTCGCGGTTAAACGCGATGATGCCGCCAAAAGCTGAGGTTGGGTCAGTTTGATAAGCACGGTTATAAGCCGCCAGAATATCGTCACCAATGGCCACACCACAAGGATTGGCATGTTTGACGATGACACAGGCAGGCTCAAGGAATTCTTTCACACATTCCAGTGCGGCATCGGTATCGGCGATATTGTTATAAGACAGCTCTTTGCCTTGTAACTGAGTCGCGCTTGCCACTGAAGCTTCCTGGATCTGTTGTTCGACATAAAACGCGGCTTGCTGATGGCTATTTTCGCCATAGCGTAAATCCTGCTTTTTCACAAACTGGCTGTTAAAAGTACGCGGGAATTTGCTCGGCTGTGCGTCTGGGGTGTCATAGGCTGGCAGCATGGTGCCAAAGTAGTTGGCAATCATACCGTCGTATTGCGCGGTATGTTCAAAGGCACTGATCGCCAGACTAAAACGGGTGGCCTGGCTGGTCGCACCTTGATTGGCAGCCATGTCTGCCAGTACTTTATCGTAATCAGCAGCGTTCACCACAATAGTGACATCGGCATGGTTTTTTGCAGCAGCACGCACCATGGTCGGACCGCCGATATCGATGTTTTCGACTGCATCGGCCAGGGTGCAACCTGGTTTGGCCACTGTGCTGGCGAATGGATACAGGTTCACTACCACCAGATCGATGGCTTGAATATTGTTAGCGGCCATCACAGCTTCATCTTGTCCACGGCGCGCTAAGATACCGCCGTGTACTTTCGGATGCAGGGTTTTGACCCGGCCGTCCATAATTTCCGGATGTCCGGTGTAGTCGGAGACTTCAATAACCGGAATGTGTTGTTCAGCCAGTAATTTGGCAGTACCACCGGTGGATAACAGTTCCACGCCTTGTGCTGCTAAGGCACGGGCGAATTCAACAATGCCAGTTTTGTCAGACACACTCAAAAGTGCACGACGGATTGGACGAGCTGAGGTCATATCGGTTCTCTCTTTAGTATCTTCGATAAGCAAGGGATAAAAAATTCTGCTCTGTCTGTGCTGCGAGGGCAATGATGGCCAAAGCATAGCCGGAAAATCATTGTGCTGCGCAACACGGGTATCTGTGGCACCGGTGCAGCAATTTGCCGGCGCCCAGAAACAAAAAAGCACCCGAAGGTGCTTTCTGGCGGGACTCCTCCCGCGGGGGCATTAACTCATGCCGTATTGTTTCAGCTTCTTGCGCAGCGTGCCGCGGTTGATGCCCATCAGATTGGCGGCGCGGGTCTGATTACCGCGGGTATACTTCATTACCTCTTCCAGTAATGGTTTTTCCAGTTCTGACAACACCAGTTCGTACAGGTCGTTGACGTCCTGACCGTTTAACTGTTGCAGGTAGTTCGCCACCGCTTTTTGTACCGCATTACTTAAAGGCTGCGGTTTTTCCTGAGTCTGTACATGTGCGTTGGTGATAAATGGCGAAGTCACGTTTTGATTAAACATTACCAGGTCTCTTTACGTTAGTTGCTGCTAGTTGTTCGAAATAATTCCACAACGCATCAAGCTGCGTCTGTTGCTGCTCGATACCGTTAAATTCACTGCGGAACGCGCCTTCGGCATCGTGTTCAGCCAGATACCAACCCACATGTTTGCGGGCAATACGCGGGCCAAGCACTGCACCATACAGCTGGTGTAAGCCTTGAACGTGTTCCAGCAAAATCTCCCTGACCTGCTGCAGGTCGGGTGGTGCCAACAGTTCCCCTGTGGCAAGGTAATGCACCACTTCCCGAAAAATCCAGGGCCGGCCCTGTGCTGCCCGCCCAATCATGATGGCGTCAGCACCGGTGTAATCCAGCACAAACCTGGCTTTTTGCGGTGAGGTGATGTCTCCGTTCGCAATCACCGGGATCGACACTGCCTGTTTGATAGCGCGGATGGTGTCGTACTCCGCTTCTCCTTTATACATACAGGCTTTGGTTCGGCCGTGAACCGCCAGGCATTGAATGCCGTTGTCTTGTGCAATCCGTGCTATCTGCACGCCATTGCGATTATCGGTGTCCCAGCCGGTCCGAATTTTCAGCGTAACCGGAACTGAAACCGCCTTGACCACAGCCTGAACAATTTGTTCGACCAGTTCGGGATACTGTAACAGCGCCGAACCTGCCAATTTTTTGTTCACTTTTTTGGCTGGACATCCCATATTGATGTCGATGATCTGAGCGCCATGTTCAACATTAAACAGAGCAGCTTCAGCCATCTGGTCCGGATCGGCACCGGCAATTTGTACTGACCTTAAGCCAGACTCATCACCATGTGTCATCCGATTCAGCGACTTTTCGCTTTGCCACACCAAAGGATTGCTCGACATCATTTCAGACACAGCTAAACCTGCACCAAAACGACGGCAAAGCTGACGAAAAGTGTAATCGGTCACGCCAGCCATTGGCGCACAGATAACATTGTTCGATAATTGGTATGGTCCGATGCGCACCGCTATATCTCTAGGCTCTACCCCAAAGGGGCGCTAAGTTTACGGATTTTTTCCAGCAAAGCAAAGGCTAATATTTAAACAAAAGTGCAAATTTATTGGCCTTTGGCGGGTTGACAATCGCTAAACGTCTGAAAATTAGACTCAACAAAATACAGAAGCCGCCAGAATCGCTGTGATCAAAAAAAGATAATTGTTTTGCTGGTGTTTTTTTAAGCGCTATGGTTTGGCTTCAATTGCTGACAATTGCGCAAAAGCTGGCCAGTCCAGCTCAGGCTTGCCATCAAGCGCGGATGAACGCTGCCGGTTTGTTTTTGTTGAGTGGCTGGCAGCGATAGTGCCGCCTGCAGCTGATGTCGGTTTCAGCTAAAAAAAAGCACCTGCGAACAGGTGCTAAAATCATCTCCCAGGAACGTGGTGTGATGAAAACAAGCCTGACCATCTTGCCGTCAGGATAAAAAGGGTTATTTGGCAGGCTTGGCGATACCAACCCAGCTCATCTTGGCTGGAACAAAATCAAGTTTCAGACTGCTGTTGGTCATGGCCGCCAGATCCACTTTCAACAGTTGCTGGTTGGCTGGATCTGTGATGAAAATATCGTCATTTTGCAAATTGGCACTGATGACTGGCGGGTTGGCGCTGTCAATTTTGCTGAGCAGCTGCAAGTTGCCTTTGATGCTATAACCGGCGTTAACATCTTGCACTGTCAGTTTACCGCTGCTATCAAGCTGGGCAAAATAGTCCCCGTCACCCGACATGGCAAAAGCGGTGCGGGTGGCCGTGCTGTTGCCGCGCCAGTTAAGCAAGGTCATGGTTTTTGCCACCGGATCCAGCAAGTATTGGTCTTGGCCGGCAAAACCTAGCATGGTACTGAGGTTTTTATGACCGGTCACAGTGCCGATCCGGCCTGACATCCCACTTGGGTTGGCAATTTTACTCGCCACCATTTGGTCTGCTTTTTGTTCTACCACCAGCACGCCGTCAGTACAGCCAAACACACTGTAATCTTTATTGGAAAAACTGCCGTGCAGGCCAGGGCATTGCTCGGCGAACTTTTCTTTTAAGACGTAATTTTCGCCGTTTAGCTGATACCACTCGACCTGCGTTGGTAAAGTATTGCTGGCATCCGCTGGCCGGAAGGTCGTTAACAAATGTTTGCCGCGCGGTTCGGCAGTACCATGCATATTCTGTGGCAGATTTAGGCTGGCGGCGAGCTTCGCATTGCCGATACTGGCATCTGTCAGCAATTGTACGGCCGAAGCTTGTCGCGGGTTGACGACGCCATCAAAAAAGATGGCCGCCTGGCCGCTGTGGACTTCGTAATGGGTTGGTGCCGGGCCATTCAACTGGAAGCTGCTGAGTTTGGCTGCTTGCTGATAATCATGCATATGGTTGCCATGATCTTCTTGCCATAAACCACCATCGACAAAACTGACTTTGTTATCAGTTCTTTGCATCAGTACTGCATAACGTTGGTCAGGACTGCTATAAATAGCCTGGATCGGAAATTTACTGTCAAAGCTGCCGAGCTGTTTTTGCTGCTGAATGTCGTACACATGCACCTGATTGCTGCCAGCAGCACTCAGGATCAGCCGGCCGGCTGATTGCACTTTATCATGTTTATGGTCGGTGGCAGGTTGACCTTCATTACTGTGGCTTGAACCGTCACAGCCTGTTAAAGCCATTAATACAGCTGCTGCCATTAAACTTTGTTGGATGTTAGAACGCTGAAAAAAATGCACTGACACGATAAAATCCCCCTGAATTGAAATGTTATACTATATCAATAATGCAGTGATGAGAATAACTATCAACGAAAAATTAACGCTGTTGGTCGCAGTAACGGAGAAACAGAAGTTGCCACAACGCGCAACAGGGCTGTGGCAATAGGGAAAATAGGGGGGCTGTTACAGGGATTTTTTCCGGGCGCTTAACCGCACCCATTCTTCTTTTACCGCAATCGGATCAAAGTCGAACTCAGCGCTATAAGCATCGATCACTTGTTGCGCCTGACTTTCCAGGATACCTGATAATGCTAATAAACCACCGGGCCGAACATAAGCACTGATAATGGCAGATAATTCAGCCAGTGGACCGGCCAGAATGTTAGCGACCACTACATCCGCTTGCAGTTGGGGTTGATCTTTTGGCAGATAGAGCTCGATTTGACCTGCCACGCCGTTGCGCTCAGCATTGGCGGTACTTGCTTCAATCGCCTGCGGATCTATATCAACACCTACCACCCGGTTCGCACCGAGTTTTAACGCGGCAATACCTAAGATGCCGGAACCGCAACCAAAATCGACCACCAGTGCTTGCGACAGATCCTGGCCATCAAGCCATTCCATACAAAGTGCCGTGGTCGGGTGCGTGCCGGTGCCAAAAGCCAGACCCGGATCCAGCATCACATTGACTGCGGTCGGATCCGGAATGTCGCGCCAGGACGGACAAACCCACAACCTTTGACCAAAGCGGATCGGGTGGAAATTATCCATCCATTCACGCTCCCAGTCTTTGTCTTCTAATTGCTCCAGTTTGTACTGCACACCTTGTTTAAACAAGCTGACTTGCTGCAGTTGCCTGACCACTTTATCCATGGGATGTTCTGCATCAAACAGACCGACCACCACGGTATTGGCCCAATAAATCACCTCACCCGGCATAGGCTCATAAATGGGCGTGTCTTGCGCATCAACAAAGCTGACGGCCTGTGCGCCCCAGCTCATCAGCATATCGCTGACGGTTTCTGCTTGTTTTTCGGTGGTGTGAACACGTAATTGGATCCAGGGCATGACAGTCTCTTTGGCAGTTAAATGGGTCGCTCGGCTAACGTTGGTTGATTAAACCACGACGGCCAGCCCGCAGGCTGGCCGTCACGCGTCAGAACTGATAAACATAGCCGGAATACAGGGTATTTTCCCGTTTGTCAGCTGCATCCGGATACTGAATATTGGCGGTACTGGCGCCAAGTTTCAGCGTACCATGCCAGAATGGCCGTTGATAATTCAAATCCAGTCTGACGATTTGCTGTTTATCATGCACCGGTCTGTAGTTTGCAGAGAGTTGGGCACCGTCATAATTGAGTTTGATATTACGAATGGTGGCATAAAGTCCGCTCTGATCCGGAAAACGGGTGACAGCCCCCAATACCCAGCTTCTGGCGTCGCTGTCATAGGTGCTGCCCAGGCTGCGCTGATAATAGCGGGAGCCGCTGCCGTAAGTAGAATGTTCATAAAAACAGTTGTATTGTTTGTCATCCTCACCACAAGCGACCATGGTGTCTGAATATTCAAGAAATACTTTGACTTGTTGTTGTGCTAGTTGCAACCAGGTATTACCGCCGGCGAAATTGGCACAATCGGCGATATCCAGCGGGCCACCACTGCTGGAGTCTTCACAGGTGCGTTCCAGATACAGCGAAACTGGCCGGCCAAACCACAGATCGCGATAGTGCAGATCAAAACCAGCCATCTGGTTACCTTTTTTGCTCTGGCTGCTGCTCTCACAATCTGGCGCATTATCCGGACAAGAATAACCACTGGACAACACGTCTTTAAACGCGTCCAGCCCACAATTTAACCCTTCGCCACACAGTTGTGCCGTCCAAGACAGGCCTATTTCCAGCTTGGCAATAGGTCTTAAATTCAGCCGGTTGCTCCATAACAATGGGTTTGCGATTGGCCGTTCATGTTCCATCCGGCTGACTGAGCTTTGAAAACTCCAGGGACCAAGCCAGTTCAGCCATTGGGAATCATAATCAGCTGGATGATAGCCGGTCAGCATCAGCCCTGGCATAGGTCGGGCATTGGTGGATTTATGCAGGCTACTATCGACGCCAGGGCCCCACCACTGCTCGATATAACCAGCGCTCAAAGTCCAGCGGTCAAGTACCAGTGCCAGATAACTATCATCTGGCCGGGTATTTTTACCATCAGAAGCCTGTTTTACCTGAGTCACTGACCCTTTTCCCGCCAGATATTCGGATTGAAAACTGACACTGGCTGTTGCTTGCTGCTTTTCGCGGTAATCGGCGCCAAAATGACGAAACTGAGCAGCATCACTGGCCAGCGAAGCACTGAGTTTGCCCTGAAAACTGGCTTGTTGCTCAGCGAGATAACGTTGGTACACCCGTTGGTAAACTTCTGCGACATTGCCTGTCAGCCGGTTGGCATCAACTTGCTTTAATTCCTGACCAATCGCTTGCCAACGTAGCGGGTAGGTATTTAAAGGTGAGGCTATCAGGCCATATTCTGACAATAGTTGCATATCTGTACGTAAGTACAGGTCCGAACTATCAACAAAAAGCTCGGCTTGCGCTGCATAGCTGCCAAGCAGCATGCCGCTGATGACCAACTGCTTAAACGGTTTGTACCACATTGTTTTTGACCTTTATGAAAAATGGAGCCGGCAGATTTTTCAGGCCGGCGATTCTACCCGTTCAACCCCGGATTGTGAATGTGAATCTGCGGTTATCCACAAAACAGTCGTGCTTGCAGGCAAGCTTTTGCTGAGTGACACGGCAATCTGGCTAAAAATAGGCACATGATAAAACGGCCAGCCTGACACCAAGCTGAATCGACCACAGCCAGTGTGGCACTGAATGGCAGAGATTTTATTGCAATAGGATGTCATAAAAAAGATAACAAATGTTTGAAATTGTAAGCTCAATAGTTATCTTGCAGATTGGTAACCGTCTCAGGCGGTAAAGTGTCGATCACCAGGTATACAACCGGCAGTTTTTCAGGCATTCACGCTGTTGTACCTATTAGACTCGCTGGTGCAGCCTTTGCTGGCTGGTGTAGAATAACAACTTTATTCAACCTGAAAAGGCTGCTTTATGTCGAAAATTATTGGTATTGCAGGAGCTGGATTTTCTGGCGCTGTGATTGCAAACGAGCTGGCCAAAGCTGGTTATCGGGTTGTGGTATTTGAACCTCGCGCACATATTGGTGGTAACTGCTATTCCAGTCGTGACGAAGCCAGCGGTATCATGGTACATCATTTCGGTCCGCATATTTTTCACACCGATAAACAGCATGTCTGGGACTATGTCACTGCACTGAGTGAGTTTAAGCCTTACATCAACCGGGTGAAGACCACCACTGGCGGTCGGGTGTTTTCGCTGCCAATCAACTTGCATACCATTAACCAGTTTTATCAGAAAACCTTTGCACCGGCCGAAGCTGCTGAATTTATCAAATTACAAGGCGATCAGAGTATTGCGGAGCCAGAATCTTTTGAACAACAAGCGCTGAAGTTTGTAGGTCAGGAGCTGTACGAAGCCTTTTTTAAAGGTTATACCCTTAAACAATGGGGGCGCAGTCCAACAGAACTGCCAGCCTCAATTCTGAAGCGGTTACCGGTGCGGTTTAACTACGATGATAACTATTTTAATCATCCGTATCAGGGCATGCCGGTCGAAGGTTATACCCCGTTGATTGCGAAGTTACTGGATCATCCATTGATTGAGGTCCGGTTAGGCGAAAAACTACAATCTAGTCAAGTATCTGATTTTCATCATGTATTTTATTCTGGTCCGTTGGATGCCTTTTTTGATTTCCGACTCGGCCGGCTTGGTTATCGTACCCTTGATTTTAAAGAAATTCGGGCCGAAGGTGACTATCAGGGCTGTGCTGTAATGAATTATGGCGATCAGTCGATCCCTTATACCCGCATCTCAGAACATAAACATTTTACCCCTTGGGAACAGCATCAGTCGACAGTGTGTGTTTTGCTGAATACAGCCGTGAAGCTGAGCCGGAAGATACGCCGTATTACCCGGTGCGGTTGGTGGCTGAGAAAGCCTTATTGCAAAATTATGTTGCACTGGCAACCGAGCAGCAACACGTCACTTTTGTCGGACGATTAGGCACTTATCGTTATCTGGATATGGACGTTACTATTGATGAAGCGCTGCAGACTGCGGCGGCATTTTTACAAGCCGAGCAAGCACAGCAGGTGCTGCCATCTTTTATTATCAACCCGTTATAGGCAGATAAAATGAAGCGATATTTAGTAATTGGACGGGTTGGTGATCGTTCATTGCACCCACATTGGCTGCAAGGCGCAACGCCGAATTTTGATCTTTATTTAAGTTATTTCGGCGATGAAGCAGATAAATACCGGTCACAAGCTCAGTATTATGAGCAGGTTAAAGGCGGAAAATGGCCGGTGTTGCACCGTATCGTCGCCGAAAATCCAGAACTGATCAGTCAGTATGATGCGGTCTGGATGCCGGATGATGATTTGTTGGCGGATGCAGCTTCCATCAACCGGATGTTTGCGTTATTTGAGGGCCTGGCGCTTGATTTGGCGCAACCTGCTTTAAGTCATGATTCTTATTACTCGCACGCCAGCCTGTTACAAGTGCCGGATTCTGTGGTGCGTTACTGTAATTTTGTCGAAGTCATGGCGCCAATTTTCTCTAAATTGGCCATGACACAGCTGCAGCACAGTTTTGGTCAGAGCCCATCGGGCTGGGGGCTGGATAATTTATGGCCACATTTATTGGGCAATCAGACCAAACGGCAAATCGCTGTGATTGATGCTGTGACCGTGGTCCATACCCGGCCTGTGGGTGGTGAACTGTATAAATTAAACCCGGAATTATCACCGGCGCGGGACATTGAGAAATTAATGACCTTGTATCCGCAGTTTAATATTCACCGCCGTACTCATAAGAATAAATTCAGGGTGTTTTTTCAGGCGATTCTGAAAGAATACAATTCTGATTTTAAAGCTTTTGTTGCTGGCAAAGTGCAGCGCATCCGCAATAAACAACGCGGTAAAAACAGTAAAAAATACGGTAGCTAATCGCGCCAGCTAAGGTGGACAATCTACAGTATGCAGCTGAGCAATAGTGCGGGATTGGTTTGAGCAGATAATTGAACGGACAATAAAGAGAATCACGGCTGCAGTCAACTGCAGCCGTGATTTGCATTACTTCATCCCCAGTTTGTGTTCCAGGTAATGAATATTGGTGCCACCTTTATTGAAGTTGACGTCGGTCATAATGTCCTTGTGCAAGTCAATATTGGTTTTGATGCCGCCAACCAGCAACTCACTTAACGCATTGCGCATCCGCGCAATCGCGATTTCACGGTTCTCACCATAAGTGATCAACTTACCAACCATTGAATCATAGTTGGGTGGTACTGTGTAATCGGCATAAATATGCGAATCCCAGCGCACGCCATTACCACCTGGTGGGTGGAAGCGGGTGATAGTGCCCGGTGATGGAATAAAGGTTTTCGCATCTTCCGCATTGATCCGGCATTCCACCGCATGACCGCGAATAACGATATCGGACTGTTTGATGGTCAGTGGCATGCCAGAGGCAATGCGCAACTGCTCTTTAATCAAATCAACGCCGGTAATCATTTCAGTGACCGGATGTTCGACCTGAATACGGGTGTTCATCTCGATAAAGAAGAACTCACCGTTTTCATACAGGAATTCAAAAGTACCGGCACCGCGATAGTTCAGATCGATACAAGCCTGCACACAACGGCCACCGATAAAGTCGCGTTGTTGTTGGGTGATGCCTGGCGCTGGCGCTTCTTCCACCACTTTCTGATGGCGACGCTGCATGGAACAGTCACGCTCACCTAAGTGGATGGCTTTACCTTGACCATCCGCCAACACCTGGATTTCGATATGACGTGGGTTTTCCAGGAATTTTTCCATGTAAACCATGTCGTTACCAAAAGCAGCTTTGGCTTCGGCTTTGGTCATCTCAATCGATGATACCAACTCGTCTTCGTTACGTACCACGCGCATGCCACGACCACCGCCGCCGCCGGCGGCTTTGACGATAATCGGATAACCGATGCGTTTGGCAATAGCTTTGTTGACGTCCGCATCGTCACCGACAGCGCCGTCTGAACCAGGTACACAAGGGACACCAGCTTTTTTCATCGCTTCGATGGCAGAAACTTTATCGCCCATCAGGCTGATAGATTCTGGTCGTGGACCGATAAAAATCAGGCCACTTTCTTCGACTTGCTGGGCAAAATCGGCACGCTCAGCTAAAAAGCCATAGCCTGGGTGGATGGCTTGGGCATTGGTTACTTCGGCAGCTGCAATCAGCGCCGGGATATTCAAATAACTTTGTGGTGATGGCGCCGGGCCAATACAGATGGTCTCGTCAGCTAGCAACACATGTTTTAAATTTCGGTCGACAGTGGAGTGCACTGCAACAGTTTTAATACCGAGTTCTTTGCAGGCGCGTAAAATACGCAGCGCAATTTCTCCCCGGTTGGCAATCAGCACTTTTTCTAACATGGGTCGGCCTTTTGAATTATTCGATCACAAATAAAGGCTGGTCAAATTCAACCGGCTCGCCGTTCTCAACCAGAATGGCTGTGATAGTGCCTGCTTTGTCCGATTGGATTTGGTTCATCATTTTCATCGCTTCAACGATACACAAGGTATCACCGACTTTGACGCTCTGACCCACTTCAACGAAGTTTTTCGAGGTTGGTGAAGCGGCGCGGTAGAAAGAACCGACCATAGGTGAGCGTAACTGGTGACCCGTCACTACTGGGGCGGCAGGTGCTGCAACAGCGGCAGGCGCAGCTGCGACTGGGGCTGGTTGTGGCGCGGCCTGATAGTGCACTGGCGCATATTGTTGCACCGGGCCACCACGGCTGATGCGAACCGATTCTTCACCTTCGGTGATTTCCAGTTCGTTAATACCTGATTCTTCCAGAAGCTCGATCAGTTTTTTAATTTTTCTAATATCCATGACGATGTCGCCTAACTTAGTTGAAAAATGGGGTTATGATCTTGGTTGTTATCCAAAACTGTGTTAACAGTGGCATCAGGCTGGTTGTGGCCTTAATGCGGATACTGCGGCTTGCAGTGCGAAGTGATAACCCTGAGTACCCAGGCCACAAATCACGCCAGTCGCAATATCAGATAAATAAGAATGTCGCCGGAATGCTTCGCGCGCATGAACGTTCGACAAGTGCACTTCAATAAATGGCAGCGCTACCGCCAGTAAGGCATCGCGGATCGCAATACTGGTGTGGGTATAAGCGCCCGGATTAATCAGAATATAATCCTGTTGACCCAGCGCCTGCTGAATAGCGGTCACCAGCTCATGTTCAGCATTCGTTTGCAAATGGGTCAATTCGACTTGCAACTCAGTGGCATGTTGTTGCAGTTTGGCCACCACTTCAGGCAAAGTCTGTGCGCCATAAATATGCGGCTCGCGTTGCCCCAGCATATTCAGGTTGGGACCATTCAGAAGCAAAATGCGTAAAACTGTTGCCATTTGTTGCCTGTTCCGTTGAAGTTCTATCATCTGCAGTTATCTTGCAAAACCTTGGTTTTTATCTTGCCAAATGCCGGTGAAAAAAGCATCTTTTTCCGCCAAGCTGCAGCTGATATTGCACAGTTGCCGCTTATTATAGAGAAATCGCAGCAAATGGCAGCAAAATACTGGTCTTATCAGCAGAGCGGAACTTTTTGTCGGTGTCGAAGTCGTCTGCTGCCGCTGGGCGCAAAAAAAACGCCAGAAGCTGAGTTCTGGCGCTCTGCAGGGCAGTGGACGGTACTGGTTAACCCGGATTCAGGGCTGCTAAATGGGCCTGAAATTGCGCTGGCGGCATAAAGCCTGTGATGCGGGATTTGGTTAATTCGCTGCCATTTGGCGCAAAAAACAACAAAGTTGGCAGGCCGAGCACATTAAATTTATCCAACACTTGTTGATCTTCGGCGGTCGCTTTGGTGACATCTATCCGCAGTAAGCGGATTTTGGCCATTTCAGTTTTAACACCGGCATCAGCAAAAGTAATGTGTTCAAACTCTTTACAGGCCACACACCATTCGGCAAATAAATCCAGCATCACATACTGATTCGCAGCCTGAGCGGCAGCCAATTCAGTGTCGAGGTCAGCAAGCGTTTTAATATCAATAAATTTACCAGCGGTGGCTGACGGTGCTGAGCTTAGCACCGGTTGCGGCGCTGGCCACCAAAAACGTTGGTTGAGTAGTAAGGTTCCTGCGACCAGCAAGGTGGCCAATAACCAGGTGACAGAGCGCCACAGCGGTCGTTGTAATTGTTGCTGGGTCTGGTGCAAAAACAAGGCAAAAGACAGCAGTAATAAGCTCAGCAGAATCATCAGCACCTGATCCGGTAGGATACGTTCCAGTAGCACCAGCGGGACTGATAACAGCAGAAAACCAAATAAAGCTTTGATCCTGTCCATCCAGGCGCCTGGTTTTGGTAAAAATTTGCCGCCGGTGGCGCCCAGTAGCAATAACGGCAGGCCCATCCCTAAGCTCAGCACGTACAACACCAGCGCGCCATAAGCCAAATCACCGGTCTGAGCGATATATAGCAAGACGCCGGTTAATGGCGCTGTCGTACAAGGCGATGCGACTAAACCCGATAAGGCTCCCATCAACACAGCGCTGCCGAGGCGACCCCCTTGTTGTTGATTGCTGACCTGATTGACCTTTTGCTGCCAGTTGGAAGGTAATTGCAATTGGAATACCCCAAACATCGCCAGTGCCAACAACACAAAAAGTATGCTGATGCCAGCCAGCACCCATGGATGCTGGAAATAGGCCTGAAATTGCACGCCAGCACTGGCGACCACCAGTCCGAGCAATGAATACGTAATGGCCATGCCCTGGACATAACCCAAGGACAAACTAAAAGCCCGCCCTGTGCTTAATTGTTGGCCCTGACCGACAATAATGCTGGTCAGGATCGGGTACATCGGAAAAACACAGGGGGTAAAGGCCAATCCCAGCCCCAGCAGGAAAAACAGCGCCAAAGTCCAGAAACTGCGATCCTGATTTAACCGCTGCGCCAGCTCAGTTTGCTCTGAAACAGGGGCTGCGCTATCCACAGGTTGATTGCTGGCGTAGTCTGGGGTTTGCGGCTCAGTTGTCAGCTGCTCGGAACTGGCGGTCTCTGCTGCCTTGCTACTGTCTGCTAAAGGTGACAACGGAATTTCCACTGTCGTCACCGGATAACATAAACCCGCTTCGGCACAGCCCTGATAGCGGATTTTTAAGCTGGCATCAGCATCAATGTTGGCCAGTGGTACAGTAAAGACCAGTTGCTGGCGGTAAATTTCGGTCTGGCCAAAATATTCGTCCTGATACGGCATGCCCGGTGGATATTGTGGGTGGGAAAAATTCACCGCCACCCCGGCGATTTTGAACTTATCTTTATACAGATAATAACCATCAGCAATTTGCCAGCTTAATTTGAGCTGATTGCCCTGCTGGGCAAAATCAACCTGAAAAGCCTGCTCAACCGGCAAAAATTGTGGCTGATTACCTAATTTACTTAAAATATCATTGGCTTGCAGTGAGAAACTGCTCAGCAATAACATTAAAAAACCACCCAGAATTCGTAACATCAGTAAAATTATCCTTGTTGTTGAAGACGCGGCCTGAATCTGTCAGCCCGCCCTGTTTAGCCCTCAGTCAGGCTGGGCAAAACAGTAGCTTTACGCAAAGCGGCTGGTGTTGGCTCAACTCCCAAGCATGATCAACTTCAGAGCATGGTTGCATGCTGCCACAATGTAAGGTTTCAGCCAATCGAAACAGGCCCTTGCATGACAAGACCGGTCGGGGCAACTCAGCCTTTCAGCGATGGCTGAATTTTTCGCGTCAAACAGATTTTTTTCTGTGACCCCTTGGTTTTTTTTCGGCGTTGCCCCATATAGCTGACACATCAGATTTAACGTCAACGTTAAAACCCAAACCAAGCTTTAGGAGAAATTAAGCATGAATATTCGTCCATTACACGACCGCGTGATCATTAAACGCCTGGAAGCAGAAAGCAAATCGGCTGGTGGTATTGTACTGACCGGCGCTTCTGCTGAAAAATCAACCCGTGGCGAAGTGGTAGCTGTCGGCAACGGCCGGATCCTGGAAAACGGTACAGTGCGTCCATTAGAAGTAAAAGTGGGCGACAAAGTGATCTTCGGCGCTTATGTTGAACGCAGCGAAAAAATTGATGGCCAAGAATACGTCATCACCAAAGAAGACAATATCTTAGGCGTGATTACTGAATAATTTCAGTATCAGCACCCTGCATTTCACAGATTGATTTGATAAAAAATTTTCGAGGAATTTTAAAATGGCTGCAAAAGACGTACGTTTTGGCGATGAAGCCCGTAACAAGATGCTCAAAGGCGTCAACATCCTGGCAAATGCGGTCCGTGTGACCCT
>Ga0114982_1000104_pt1 | contig 40396 bp, 32 predicted proteins | sample Shrwel_input2_FT_FD_87183 | JGI IMG/M metagenome (GOLD analysis project Ga0114982, IMG submission 87183) | Subsurface microbial communities from deep shales in Ohio, USA - Utica-3 well 1 S input2 FT | ecosystem: Environmental > Aquatic > Deep subsurface > Shale gas/oil reservoir > Produced... | reverse complement strand
TCAACCTCATCAATAGCTATCTCCCAGTTCGTGTCCTCATCTATGGTCATGTCTAATGATGTGATTATCCCTGGCTGGTACAGTAAGAAGTCTCCTATCGTCAGTTCTGATAGGTTACCTCTCATCTTACCGTTTTTGTAGTCAGGTGCGAAGGTAGATATCAGGTAGTTGAGTTTCTGATATAGAGGTCTCATCTCATACCGGCTTGATGCCGCTATAGTGAATGCTACGCTGATAGCTTCAGTATGTCCATCGTATAGATAGAAGGATTCTCCCCTTCCCACGTAATTGTAGGGATCCCATTTAGCATTGACGGTTCTCTTTATGCTTGTTATATACGACCTGAATATGATGAATACTCCTTCGGTAGGCTTGTCGTTATTGATAGACTTGATTCTGAACTTCACCATGTCCCTAGCAGCTACCTCGTCTTTACGGTTAGTGGGCGTGTATACAAGAGGGTTTCCGTTATAGTCGAATACTTTATTGCTGTCGGCTAAGGTTTTAGGCTGACCGGGTCCTTGTATTAGGCTAAGTGCGTTTACTTTGTCGTATGTATTTGACCCAGTTGCATAATTAGATCTATCATTACCTCTATCTCTAGCTACGCCTATCCTAGTTTCTAGATTGTATTTTGCGTAGTTCGAGGCTGCTATTGGGACATATCCAGGCTGCTTACCGTTTACAGTGTTTTTGAAATTCCTGTAGTCGTACTTATCGCTGAATTTTATTGAAGATGTAAAGTTAAAGTAGTCTTTAGGATCTTTTATTAATACATTCAAATAAGCTAAAGATCCTGTCTCAAGTGTCCTTAGTTCAGTTATCTCTAATAGGGTGTTTAGTGGGATCGAAGTGAACCCTTTCATACTTTTCAGTCCTACTAGATTCTGATCCATCGACCTTCTAGTTATGGCAAGTACCTTTGTCCTACCTACTCCGAATGAAGATTCTGGGCCTCCTTTATAGTTCGCTATGACCTTATTATTGGTATCCTCGCTAAAATAACTCAATAGCTTATTCAGCCTGTTGATAGATGGCGTAGTATCCTTCTCTAATATATACCTCTCATACGACGTTGAATTCGATTCTGCTGGTACTCTACCATGCCTCATCAGCTTAGCTCCGAAAGCATTTGTAGCCACTTGTGCTAGCATTGGCCAAGGAGTATACTGACGGGTCGGGCCAAAGTCGTTGGATAGCTTGTTCAATAGGTTTCTAACCTTTCCAGATGATATCTCCGACTTCCTAGTATTCTCTCCACTGTACTCTAATGCAACGTTAGTTCTTTGTAGCGCTGTTTGCTTCAACACAAATAGCGGACCTTTTATAGACCCTAACAGGAATTTAGTTATACGAGCTGTATCATATGCAGACCTTGTCGCAGCGGTAACCGTACCGAACTGCATGAACCCATCATCTACGTTAGATGGACTCCACCTGAATCCAGGAGGGGTTGTTATCAGCGGTTTGTTACCTCCATACCCCACCTTATCTCCGGTAAAGTTTCCCCTACCGGAGTAATAAGTGAAGTTCTTTAGGTTTGTGGAAAGGTCTTTTAATGATGGCATTATCCTGGGAGGTTATCTAGATACTTGGAAGGGTTCTTAGGGAACAGATAGGCTTTATCTACAGGCTTTAGCGTTCTTAGATACGGACTTACGTATGTGCTGAATGCTGGGCTGTTGATTGTAGATGATTCATTATGCAGGGTTGATCCCCTTCCTAGGTCAAACCCATCAGGCCTACCGCTAGGGTAGCCGAGTTTTGATTGCATGTTTCTTAGTGACATATTGATTTGTTTAGTATAAATATAGGAATTATGCAAAACCTGTACGAGACATTCCGTAAGCTACGCCAGATCTTACACTGTCGATGTTTACAGAGCTGCCTCTCTTCATATCATTTCTTAAGGCTCTCAGTTCAGATACTACGTCTGAGCTACCATCACCGGTCGACATCCCACCAGCAGTGGCACCTGATACACCTGTGCTGCCTCTATTGATCCTTGATGTAGCCCCTTGTGGGGTTGGTATTGCTTGTCCGGCAGCGGATGTACCTTCGGTCATTTGTGGTATTGGAGACATTCCTGCTCCGTATCCGCTACTAGGACCGGATGCCAATCCTATTGCTACTGGTAGCGCTATGCCTGCAATTACAGCCCCTGCAGCTAGCCATGTACCTCCTCCTGAAGCTAACGCTGAACTAATAGCAATACCCGCCATCAGAACGGATAGTGTCGTAAGAATTCCTATGAGACTGTAGAATACAACTTTAAGAAGGGTTGTATGCTGTAATAGATTAGCTAATGCGTTGAGGGCTCCTGTAAGAGGGCCTGATAATGTGCTCGCAAATATCTCTTTAATCCTGTTTACAGACGCTTCATACCTAGCATTTAGGCTAGCCTTGGCTATGTCTTGAGCTAATATATCGCTTCCAGTCCTTCTAGCTATCTCCTGTTCATAATTCAAGGCCTCCTGATGCTTTCCGGCTAATCTTAAGGCGGTCAACCTATCTTGCAATATCTGTTTATCATCCACTCCCATCTTATTTAATAGCTCTTGCTGCTGGGCAAACTTAGTCAATTCTTCTGAACTCAATCCAATAGATTCAGCAGCAGCCCTTCTCACTATTACGTTCTCCCTAGCTAGTCCGTTTACTCCTCCGAACTGTTTTACCACTTCGGCAGCAGCTTCAGCTGACTTTCCATCTAGTGCTAGGGCTCTTGCCTTCTCGAAGTTAAGCTGCTTTCCTAATAACAGTTCGGCTTTCAATTCATTTTCTATTGAGCTTTCGAAGCTAAGGAGGCTATCTGCAACCTTTCTGGTGTCGTCTAGAGTCATGCCATACTCACCGGCTAGCTTTATGGCTTTTGTAAGAGCTCCTGCCTGGTTGTTATACGATGTGGATATCTCTGAGTTTACTTTGCTGAGCTCTAGAAGGACTTTCTTATACGACATGTTAGATTTGCCCTGCTTCAGGCTGATATCTAATATCTCTTTAGTCCTTAATCCGGTTAGGTAGGTGAGCTTTTGGATACCTGCTGCTTCATCATTCGTCAGACCCATTTGCTTAGTCAGCAATATCTGACTCTCCACCATGGATTTGGAGTACATTGTATTGGTTCCAAAGGCTTCCTGCAGGTCTGTTATTGCTTTTGCAACGTTGGAGATGCTTGCGAAGCTTTGATCGAAGGTTCCTACTAGCTCTTGACTTACGCTGTCGGCCTTTGAGATGCTGTAGGTTAGGTCTAATGCGAATTTCTTGGATATGGCTAGCCCGTTTGCTACAGCAGTTATGTTGGTGTCCATTGCGAACATCACCTCTGCCAGCTTTTTGAAGATGCCTACTACTTTAGACATAATGTCTAAACTCAGTCCAAGTTTAGCAGCAGGATCCAATCCTTTTAATTGAGCTTTGGCTTCATTATACGCCGCCATTGGACCTTGTCTAGCTGCACCTAGAAGCTCTAGTGGTTTTAATCTAGATCCTATTATAGGTATTTTGGCTATCATACTATATATATCCGCATACTTCTTGGCATGTTCAACCTTTCTTTTTTCATCTTCTACAGAAGTCTTCTCTAAAGCATTTTTAGCTGCTATAAGATCTTTCTGCTTATTTAATACGATTCCTAAAGCCTGATTAGCTTTTATATTTTTCTTTATAGTCTCCACTAAGTCCTTTGCTTCCGAAGTAGCTTGATTTTTTTCTAATTTAGCCTTTTCGCTTGCACTTTCTGCTAAGCCTCTCAAATCTTCTCTAGCCGTTTTAAGTTCTTTAGCAGCTTTTATCGCCTCTAAATCTAGTCTAGCCCCTATAGTCTTCTGATCATTAATCAGCTTCTGCATTCTTTCGTTGCTGATGGTCTCAAGACCCATCCTAGAGTTTATCGATAAAATCTCCTCTTCTAATTTCTTGATATTAGTAGACACTTTAGCTACTTCTCTCATATTGACGGCCTGATTCCTCATTTCTTGAGTCAGAGTCTTAGCATAATTAACTTGTTCGGCAAATAGAGAAGCTATGGATACCATCTCTTTTCTAATTGGGTCTGTTAATTTTTCCATCTCAGTGACTGCATCTAAAGTCGCCTGTAGGTTTTTTAAATCTATATCTCCCTTAGATCCGACACTAGTCTTGCTTTTTGCCATATTCTGTCTTTGTATATAAATAGAGAAAGCCGCTATTTTTTAGCGGCCCTCTTTGTTACAATATCTGGAGATTCAAGCTTAGGCCTAGCCAGGTCTTCCATACTCATGGAATTTCCCTTACCATTAGCCTTTGCCATAGCCTCATTATTCTCTTTGTTTATTTCTGATATTCTACGGATGTTGAATATGCGATAGGATATTGGCATGTTGTATGCCTCCGTATAGCTTATACCGCCTTCGGAGTTCATAGCTAGCCATAGCACTTCCTCAAGCATACTCTTCCTATACTCAGGACTCAGGCCAAAAGAAATCGACCGTCATCGGTATAGTCAGGCCCTCCACTACCTCTCCGTTGCTTCGTGTAAAATCAAATTTCATCTCTAGGTCTGGAGTAGACAGCGCTAGCACCTTCTTCATCTCCTTTGTATCGCGCATAGGCATGCTTTTTACGAAGTTTCTGATGGTTGCCGTTGTCCTATCCCCGTTAACGGCTAAAATGGTCTGATTCAGCCTGCTAGTGACCTCTATTGAAGCGTTCTTGTTGAACTTCTTCATGGCCTTAATCTCAGCTTCTATAGCCATCTCATCTCTGTGAGTCATCAGCTTTACGGTGATGGTAGCTCCGGTAGTAGGCAATTTGATGTCTAGCTCATTTACCCCCTTGGTAAACTTAGACCAGTCGATTTCCTTGTCCTTGATGTCTCCTAGATCGATAGTAACGGGCTCAGCTACCCTTGTTACCGGGTCGGTATAGTTGAATGTGTACTGTGAGCCGTAGGCTAATATCCTGGCAGCTACCAGAATGGCATTCTTGTCTCCTACTAACAGGTCATCGTAGTCGATTTTACTAGCAATGATTGACTGCAGAAACTTATCTAGCACGATATTCTGTTCGATGTAGTTTCTGTTGGTCAGGATGTCTTCATCTTTAGCAGATGGCATGTTTAGCTCTACTTGTCCTGAGCTAAGGGGATTCGATTCTGGATATAAGAATCCTTTCGATGGCAGATCTAATGGCTGCGTTGGGGTTTTAAATACTTGGTTGTCTGACATAAACTTTGATTTGTGTATATAAATATATACGGAGTGGGGTTTGAGATAAAAAAAAGCCACATCCGGTCTAAAGATGTGACTTTTGGGTTTTTCCTAAGGTAGCAGGAAGATTTTTATTGTCTTGTTAGTTTGAGTTTGTTGTGCTTACAAATATTGGTTAGTAACTCAATATTTTAATTTAGTAGTCAGGATGTCATTTTGTGTGTTGAAACTAGTATCCTTTTATTTTAAAGTATTTACCGGTCTCTTTGTATTTTGTGTCAGGGTTAATTTTCATAGCTATTTTAGACAGTACTACAGCATCCTTTCTTTCAATATCTGCTTTAGCTTCGTCGTGATCCCATATGTCCTTATCTATATCATAATAAATATATTCTTTCTTTTTTGACGTTTTGTTTGAATCACTAGGAATTTCAACTTCTACTGATACTGTCCTATAATTACCTTGCGAAGGATTATTGACAGTAATATCTGTTATCTTGCCTCCTAATATAGGCTTGCCTACGAATTCATTAAAATACAGTTGTCCTAGTTTACGAGTTCTATTATCTGTACCTCTTTCTTTAGATACATTTATAGCACTTTTGAAGGTATTAGGTGATAGCTCGTTAATCCTTCTCTCGCTAATAGTCATTGATCTATTTCCTACTATATCATATCCTTCTTTCAATGAAAGCTTTACCATGGCTTCGGCAACCTTTTCTTCATCCAGCATACCGTTTTTAGCTTTCTTCATCATCTCAGCTATCTTCTCATCAGGCAGCTTCTTCATCAGCTTCTCAACCACGCCATCCATCTTAACCCGCTTACGAAGATGCTTCTCGATTGTTTTACGACGTTTACCGGCCTCTTTAAGGCTGTATGCGTTAGCTTTCTCTAGGATAGCAGCCTCATGTGCTGTAAGGGATTCTAAGGTGGTTTTAACGGCCTCTAATTGCTTCATAGCCCTACCTGACAGGTTCTCAACTTTACGGTCTTCTGTAGCCTCTGATAGGGCTTTAAGCTTATCCATCAGTTCTGATAGTTGTCCTGCGATTTCTGATGCGCCTGGTTTTTGTATGGAGTCTTCTGTGGGTTCTTCAGTTTCCGCTATAGTACCTGCTTTCGTGTAGGTTATATTGGTGCCTGGCTTATACTTTGATTTAGCTCTCTTTTGGTCTGGAGTTGCGCTAGCTGCGGTGCCTGTAGGAGTTACTAGCTCTACGTCGGATTCTTTCACTACTGAGTCTGATTTAGATTTGTTATCCAACTCTTCCTTCAATATTCTTTTTATAAGTTCGTCTATCTTTTGTGATTGTGTCATGTTTAATGTAAATTGTATATATAAATATGTTATCTATCAAATAATAGAATCCCTTTTTTCTAGGTTTCCTATATAGGTAGTCCCGTCTATTATAGTAGTCCTAGCGAATAATGGCTGTAAATTGCTATAATGAAAACACTTTTCCTGTTGAGTAGGATCGATAAGATCAAAGTGTGCGCATGGGATGATATGATCTATATGCCATAAAGGGCCATAATTTTCCCATGACATGGTAGGTAGGAACTTGGATTCTAGATGGATTTTAAGTTCTGAGATAGTGCATCCTAAAAGTTGTTTGGTTTTGGCGCTTTTAACAACCCCTTTTAAAGCCTTATTAACCCTATTCCTTAAATTTTGAGCTATAGTGTAGTTCTTATCTGTTATTCTTTTATTTCTATTATATCTGGCAAAGTATTCTGGATCCTTCTCTTTAAGTCTGTCTATAGCCCTCTTTTTAGATTCTTTCCTCTCTTTACTAGCTTCATATTCTTTTATTCTGTCTGCACTTTTTACATAGGCCCTCTTATCATAATCTCTGGCTTTATCAGGATTGTTTTTCCTATACTCACGGGATTTTTTTGCAAATTTATCTAGGTTAGCCTTTCTATATTCAGCTTCTTTTTTACGCTCACACTCTTTGCATATGGATCTATACGCATTATCGCGTCTGCAGTCCTTTCTAAACAGGATTACATCCTTTTCAATACTGCATTTTGAGCACGTCTTTTCCATAATAATATAAAAAACCCCCAACACAAAGGTTGGGGTTTTTCTGTATGTTAACAAATTGTTAAATCAATAGTTCAAAATCATCCCCGAATTTCCCAAAACCATATCAATTGTAGTATATTCACTAGCGGCCCAATCCCAGCTTCCAAAGTTGGATACGCTCTTTATGAAGGCCTTCTTAATCACCCATTCATTGACTAAGTTACCTACCGGGTCTAGTGCGTTAAAGGTGATATCTTTTGCATAGAAGTCTAAATAGCCAGCTCGGCCTGTCACAGTTTCGTATCCAAGCCTAGCCCACTCCATTACTGCCTGTGCCCCACTAGGGCTTACAGGGTTATAGAGGCTAGGGTGAGATCGTTCCACTTACGCTTACCACGGAATTTAACGTAGCTGTTGATGTGGTCTATGGTTACTTCTCCATCGTCGAATCCGATACCATCCACCTTCTTGATTAGGAAGGATGGGATACCATTGATCGACATTAAGAATCTATGCTGTAGTATCGGTTCAAACATTGTACCGAGCATGTCATTCGTATTCAGTATTGGCATTTTCTATATTAGTTTTATTTCTATTAATAAATATCTCTCTCAACTACTTTTTACATAGTTATTCCCCCGGTAGCCGTCACGTTGAACTCTAAGAGGATGAACTCTATTGATTTAGCAGGAGATACGTATATTTTACCAACTAGCTGATTACGGTCGATTGCGTCATTGGTGTTCAATGTTTCGTCAATCTGTACTCTGAAGGCATACAGTCCCTGGCGAGATTGAACACTCTCCATGTACGGTACGATTTCGCTAATCAGGTTATTTCTAGTCTGAGTAGTATTGTTATCGAATACGAAGTTCTTAGAGATGTCAGAGATGAAGCCTCTCAGGTTGATCAACAGTCTGCGAACATTGATTCGGTTAAGCGCTGTATCTTTTACTTGTAAGGTCTTCTGTCCCCATACTACTACACCGGTGTTAGGGAATTTAGCGATTGGGTTGATTCTTGCTTTGTACAGAGCATCTCTGTCCTTCTTGCTAAGCCTTGTTCTAGTGTCGATGGCTCCTATGATACCTCTTGAAAGTCCTGCAGGTGCGAACCACTCAGCAGATACTCTATCGCTGTACGCATATACCTCTGGTACTACTACTGAAGGTGGTACTAAGATGTCTTTTGAGCTTCCCAGGTCGTTTACCTTTACCCATGGGTAGTAGGTTGCGCAATAGCTAGAGTCAAGTCCTGCTACTGTAGATACTGCTGTAGCTACGTTAGCGTTAAGTCCTGTAAGGTCCCTGATGTATACTGCGTCTGTACGCTCTTCTACAATGCTCTGTGCGTATGCTGTTACTGCTCCGTGGTACTGTTCGAGTACTCCTGGCAGAGCTAAGAGATCAAATACATACTCTTCGTTGTTGCTTAGGATGTTTAAGGCCTTCGCATATGCTCCGTAGCCGGGGGCTGAGCTATCTGATAAATCAAATCCGAATACGTTTGAACCATCTGCTTCAATGGCAGCTCCAATCTTCTTGATTGTGGTGTAGTTCATACCATCTGTTCCACCTTGGAATGGCAGTATGAATTTAGACTCGTTTGAAGGTTTTGTGAAGTTTACGTTAGCACCTACTCCGGCTTCTACTGGGGTAGGGTTAAGGTAGTTCATGTTGTCTGCATTGCTGTAATCGAATCCTGAGTATACGAATGAGCTTGAGTTGCTTAACACGACAGCAGCAGCTGGTAGATTGTACCCGTTGAATCCTGCGATAGGCTCATATATTGCCTCATATCCGTTAGGAATAAGCTGTGGGTGAGTCATACCGTTGCTAACACCGTTTGTCATCTCTACACGAATGTATTTTGAGATGTTCATATAGTCTCCGTTCTCTATTACCTTCTCTTGCAGTTCATCGTATGCGCTGTACTTATCACCAATCATGCTGCCGATAAAGTTGGCAGAGTTAGGATCTAAGGTCACTCCGATATACTGCTCTATGATAGAGGGGTATTTGTCAGTATCGTTGTAAGCTCTTACGATTACATCGAATGTTGAGTAGTCTACATCAGTATCGCCTTTGTTGATATTGGCAATAGCAACTTTTACGTCTTTGTTAGTCTTGAATCCGTCAGATACATGATGGAATGTGAACAAGCGCTCTCCACTATCTGAAAGTACCCATGGGGTCTTAGCATGATCATATCCGCTAGCGTTAGAGCTAGTGAATGTGCAAGCGGTAGTGGTGAATATTAATGAGCCGGTGATGTTAGCGCTTCCAGTGATAACTCCACTATTTGTTACAGCATTGCCGAACAGTAAGTAAGGGAATACTGATCCAGTCTTGTAAGTAGCATCTGTACCTAATACCTTAGTCAGGTAGATATCTGATGTAGGGTTTAAAGACGAGCTTACAGCTGGTTGAGTGAAGGTTGATCCGCTAAGGGTTAATTTGAATTGGTTGTGAGTTCCTGTTACAGTTGCTCCGTTCAATCCTGTGTTTACTGTATCGTTTTGAGTAGGGTATAATACCGTAAGGATTTGTGGGGCGGTAGCAAATGTTACACCTGTGCCGTTTGCAAATGGGAAGTCTATTCCAATGTCCTCACCATCAGGCTGAACACGAGAGAAATTATAATCGTTTCCTTGAGCTCCTACTTGAGTAGCAGTAAGTGTGATATTAGCACCTCCTGTGTAACTTGCGGTTACTTTTGTATTGGCAGTTGTACGGTTTATAGCAAGTACGAGATTTCCTATTGTGTTAGCTAATGATCCGGTAGCGTTGAAATATTGAACACCGCCGAGACCTTCTCCATCAGGAGCTCCTGAATATCCTGAGAAGTATACGTCGGCGCTGCCAACTAATTTGAAATAATAGGTTGGGCCTGACTGCCATGGAACGATTGAACCTGTGTCAACTGTAGTGTTCGCAAAAGACCCAGTACTAGTTACAGTAGAGGGCTTTATAATAGCAGCTAACTTATTAGTCGAGCTATAAGACCATCCGCCATTTCCTAACACACGAGTTACCTTTACAGTGCTACCAGCCTGCAGATAGTTATAGGCAGTCTGTGCAGTGTAGCTAGCCTTAGTGTCAGCTCCGAAAACGGCTGTGAACTCTGAATAACTAGTAATGTCTGTAGGAACGAATGCCGCACCTTTTTCGGTTGGCCCGACTACCGCTAATCCGGTAGTAGAATTGCCCTGAGTGTAAAACGATTGGTCGTTTTCATACGCATACACTCCGGCGCTTGATATTTGTTCTGTCATTTTATATGATGTTTAAAAGAATAATATAACTCGATACAACAATAAATATCTAAAATAATTCTCAAAACACCATATGGAAGACTCTAGATAGACTCTATTTTCCCAGTCTCTATGTCGATCCTGCCTGGGCCATACTTTTCTACTAGTTTATTCGAGAGCTCTTCGCTCTTTGTCTTAAGACTGCTGTAGTCCGCCATAAGATTTACCTTCTCGGCTTTTATAGCAGTCACTCTAGCGTTTGCATCTTCTAAGGAGATTTCTAATTCGCCTACGCTAACCAGCAGGTTGTTGTAGCGAGTGTTTACTTCTTTCAGGCTTTCGAGTTCTTCTTTGGTCAATTCTTTGTTGGTATCCATAACGGTTTTTTATTTATCCCATTTTTCTAGAGGGCAAGCCGCTCTTCCGGGAAGTTTTGAAAATACTTTTTTGCTAAGTGGGCATCCGCACTCCCCACAGTAGTGGAGATCTATGGATTTTTTATATCTTGCGGATGCACACTTATCGCAAATTGCTAGTCTGTGGTTGGCTATCTCTTGCTGTTCCTTTGTAGGGTTTATTGAGATGGCCCATGAAGAGACGATATCCGCTATCTTACTTACCACCCTTTAAAGGCTTTTTGTTATTATGAACAGGCTTTGGCTTAGCTGTAGTCTTTTTTACCGGAGCTGTCTTCTTTACAGGAGCTTCCTGGGCTTCTACTAGTACCTTAACAGTTACTTCTGCTGGTTTGATTACTTCTACAGGCTTTACCTCTTCTACTACTTTTTCCACAGGCTCAGGCTTGTGAAGAACGTCGCCTCCGTTATCTTCTACGGGCTCTTTGGGAGCTCCATAGACGTTATTAGGATTGCTTTTTGTTTCTGCTACTTTTCTGTTTTGCAGTATTGCGATAAGAATTACAATACATAGGGCGGTAATGATTAGGAACATGCTTTTCTTTTGTTTTATCTGTATATAAATATATACGGTTTATACTAAAAATGGATTTTATTGAAACTTTTTTTACTTCACTACTAGGAATGGCATTCCTCCATTCTGATTCACCGCATTAGGCTCTTGACATTTGTACATCAGAGCTTTTTTATTGGGGTTGAACCCTTGTACGGTTGCCTGTATGTATGGTGGTCCAGGCCATTCTGCGAATTGCACATAGCCTCCGAACTCTTTAATGTCATCAAATCTAGGGTTTGTTTTGCTAGGCGATGTATAGGTTATCTTAGACATGCTAAACTGATTGAAGTACCCAGAGTAGTTATCGGAGTTGTTAGCCCTCAACAGGAAGCTCAACAGACCCATAAGATGAACATTGTAGATCTCAATCTCCACTAGGCTGCTAGTGTACAGTACATGTCCTTCCCATGGGATTGTAGGTTGCATATCCTGGCAGGTTATCAGTCGCACGTTTCCGAATATCATAGGCTTATTGACGATTCCCGGTATTGGATCTCCTTCTACCTTTACCAACACTTCGTAGGCGTTGTTTATCTTGCTTACATACTTTCCTACTGAGTTCTGGAAGGCATTAATACTACCTGCTGCTGTATCCGGTGATTTGAATATCAATGGCAGTCTTGACCAAATGCCTACATTGCTGTAGAATGAGAATGTTGGGTACTTGGTTTTGTCTACTGTTATCTTAGCTGTGCCGTCTTTTAGATCTTCTATCACTGCATCCACAGGGATTGAAGGTTTTGAGAATGCGGAGCCGTTCACTGTGGTGTTCCTCATCAGGAACCGCTTACCAAACGTAAGGCTTACTTTGTCGGTAGGAGGTGCTTGAGGAGTATAAGGCCTTACTACGAAGGGCTCAGAGACATACAGGTTGGCATTAATACATGCTACCAGGTCTTTCCCTGCTGTAGCCTTACCACGCTGACTATCCGCTATGTTAGTGAACCCTGTTTGGTAGTTCAACCTGTCTCCGAATGTTCCTGAGTATATGAATTGGCAGTTAGGTACTGTTTCGATATCTTTCTGATAGAATTTGAATCGGCTCTGTCCTGTCCTGTTCATGATGCACACGGTCTGACATCCTCTTACATTACCTCTCCATGCGAATAGGCCTCCCTTATGGTGGAAGATGTTGTATGGGTACCATTCAGTATAGGGGATGATGACGTTGTTCTCTCTATGACCCAGGAGGTCTTCACCACCGAATATGATATTGCCTGTTACTAGCAGAGCAGGGTTGTTCACCTTAATCATGCCTACGGAGTTCCCTTGCTTCTCCACAATGTTGTCTACGTACCACTCTGTCCTTGATGGGTCTGCGTACACGTCTCCTGTCAGCTTTACAGTAGATGGAGTGGATGATGAGAGCTCTATCTTCAGGGTATCGAAGTTATTGGTAGCGAAGTATCCGAAGGTGCTTGGGCTGTCTACTAGCTCCGCTGCCGGTGTTCCCAATGGGATGTTCTTATAGACCTTTGTCTCTATGATGGCATCTCCACTAGCCGTCACCTCTTTGATGAAGGTATGTGACCACATAGGAGCCTCTCTATACCATGAGGCTTTCCTGGTAGCGCTCAGGCTTATGACCTTGCCTACGTCGGATGCTGCGAACTTATACCCGCTTACTACGGAGCCTTTTAAGGATACATTCGTCAGGTCTTTGTAGTCTCCAACAGACTTGCTGTCTATGACAGGTGCGGTAGCAGTCTTAGCTACTATCTTTATAGGATCGAACTTGTCAGCGGTGGTTGACATGGGCTGTACGGTGTACGTCACTTCTGAGTTCTGCGTGTATTCAACATCCCAGGTGTCGTTTCCGTTTACTACGGTGAGCTCTATTCCGTTCTTATTTACGATGTAATACTCAGCTCCCGGCACCTCATCCCACTTTATGTAAGATGAGAAATGGGTTGATTGGGCCTGCCCTTTTACAGAGATAGACTCTGATACCGGTACTGCTGTAGTCGGTACTGTAGGCGCTGGTGTAATCGACTGAGTGGGAGTAGGAGTATTGATTACCGGTGCTGGTGTTGTTATAGGCGTTACTGTCTGCGTAGGTGCAGGGGTAGTTATCACTATTGGGGCCGGAGTGGTCACTACTACGGGAGCAGGAGTGGTAGTAGGGATTACTAGTGTTGAGATGCTGTTTATCCTAGCATCTAGCTTTTCTAGCTCCTTCTGATAGTTTAAAAACGTAGCAGTGGTTTGCTGTTTGAAGACTTTGAAGTCTTCTAGCACTCCGGTTATTAGCGTACTGTTCTGCTGTTTGTACTTCTCTAGCTCGGTGGCTGAGTTGCTTTGACTTGTTATCAGACTCTCCTGATTGGTTATAATCGTTTGGAGGTCGTCTAACTGAGTCTTCATAGACGTGATAATGGTTTGTATCATATAGCTTATTTTAGATTTTGTTGGGATGGTTTGCAGCGAAATTCTGATGAATAACCGCCTAATGAAGTGACTTTAATATATTGCATAATAACTGTTTATGTTTATTTTTATATTATTAATATTTGCGGTGTTATCTACCTGATATGCTATGTGTTCTGCAATATGCCCGTCTAGTGAAAATGTTCCGGCTGATGCCCCATATACGCCAAAACCAAACCCACCTCCGCTTGTGTATGGTGATCCGTTGATAAGTGCACTTGCAGGAGCTGATGTATTTGCGTTTAGAAATCCTATGCCAGTGTTATTAGATAAGTATTGAGTGCCAAATAGTAATAATGAATTGCTTACATAGCTACCAGTAGCACCTATTCCCGAAGTGCCCCCAGCCCTATTAAATGTTGTGTTTGGGCCAATCATATAGATACCACTTGTCTGATAACCTCCCCCATTATAACCATAACACTGTCGAAGTCCAGCCGCATTATCATAAGAAACAATGCCAAAATATATCCAATTTGTATTTGGTGCATCAAATTTATATGCAGGCATATTTGCAGGAAACCTTAACGCTGGCTTACCATTACGCCGCTCAATTACCCCTGCATTCACAATTCTCGGTTGACTTGCTGCTGTTGTCTGTGCGGCATTTCTACCGGTGTTACCTGATTGATCATACCACGTTGTCACAAACCCGCTGTTAGCCCCTATAAACGTAGTAAGAGATGTTTCATCCAATGCCCCAGTACTAGTGAACCCTATATCACTTTCTACGCTATCCGATGATCTCCTCACTCTAATAGCAGCTCCAGTGTAGGCAGTTCTCAGTTTTCTTAGTGAATACGCTGCAGCAGCACCACTATAGGTATCTAGCAATAGATTCTTTATACTAGGAAATCCATAACCCATATTAGTAGATACAGGCAATGGAAATCCATATGCTGATTCTGCTGATGTCATTAGAAGTCCCCTCCTCTTACTACTACATCTACTTGATCCTGAACTCCTGCATACACACTCTGGCATGTCCTTACTAGAGATCCGCTAGGGAGTATCAATCCGTTTAGGTATGTAATTACCTGTGTTTGTCCTACAACAGCGGCAGTTCTTGTAGCAGCTGGTAGTGCAATCTCAGACAATAGTCTTGGATTTGATCCAGTAATGTCTGTAACAAACACTCTAGCTACCATGGCACTAGATGCCGCATATGTTGCTTGTGAGTTAGTAAATGTGATGGAGTCCACTCTTGAGCCATTGACTCCGGCTGTAAAAACGGTATAGAGCGTTCCGGATCCGTCAGAACCGGTATTGGCTGCTACCATTCTCCCGAAACCAATGTCGGGTACTAATGTGAATATGGGTAATGTATTTGCTGGCATTTGTTATTGATTTAGTATGCGTTATTGTATAAATATAGACTTGTTGCTGCTGTGATGTTGTTTCCTACCCCACCTCCCGCACTAGCCAATGCATATGACGCAGTAAGGGCATTGCTAGAGCTTAGTGAGTATGAGCTAGACAATGCATTAGCGGAGTATGATGAGCTCAAGCTGTTAGCAGCATATGAAGAGCTAAGGCTATTAGCAGCATACGAGCTAGATAAAGAGTTATCAGAGTATGATGAGCTCAATGCGTATGACGATGATCTAGCAGTCAGTGCGTATGATGAGCTCAGATTGTTCAGTGAGTATGAGCTAGTCACAGACCAGCTTGATGTCCCGAACAGTGATGCGGTAACTCCTTGAGTAGCCGTTAATGATCCGGTTAATACCATGCTTCCTGAGTACAGTGAGCTACCGTATACTGCCAGGCTACCGGTCAGTTCGAAGGTATCGGCATTGAATTCCAGGACGTCACCATTAGCGGTTAGTATCGTGCCTGAGCCTGACACTGCTAATGAGCCGGTCAGTACTACGCTTCCGGAGTTGCTAGCTCCTGTTGTGATGGCTGATTGTATCGTGTCTGATCCGCTACCGGATTTTCTAAGGTACACCTTGCCATCAGGTACGTTCATTGCCAGCTCCCCTGGAGATAGGGACGCTGTTGTGGGTATTGACCCGGTTACAAGACTTCTTTTCTGTAGTATTGGCATGGTTTAGTTATATGAGTGTCTTAGTATATTGTGTAGTATTGGTTTATGTTTTGTTCTATTTGGGTTCGGTTGGTGGTTTGGTCGGAATTGTACACTACAATTTCAGGGATATAACCCAATAAAAATAACGCGCCTATTCCACTACTCCCAATCGTGCATTTTGGATTTGTTAAAGTTCCAGCCCTTAATGCGACTGACGTACCCGAAACACCATTAACATAAGCTAAGATATTAGTATAATATACGCCAGTAAATAAATTTATTTTGGAAATATCCATTGCCTTTACGGCTGCGCTACTTGCGCTAATAACTTTTTGAAAAATAATCTGGGATCCTGTTCTATCAATATAAAGTGTCGACTCTCGATCAAAATTTGATATTGAATTTTTAGAAAAAATAGTGTGGGCATTAAATCCACTTACGTTTGCGGTGGCAATGCCTACACCAAAAACAAATGAAATAGATAAATCAATATTTACAATATTTAAAAAAGTACTAGAGCCATTATAGTATGCAGAAGGCTTATTATTTATTCTATCCACCACCCCAGCACTAACAATTCTTGGCTGATTTGTAGCCGTTGTCTGTGTTGCATTCCTACCGGTGTTTCCTGACTGGTCATACCATGTTGTCACATAGCCATTCCCATTATATGCCACATTAGTGGTTTTTTGGTAAGTCTTAATACTAGTAAGATTAAGTTGAGCCCCCCATGCGTATATCCCACTCCCAAGAGTGCCAGCATACGAATATGAACCATCCGTTGTTGAAAATGTTCCAGAATTGGATATTACAATACTACAGTCTCTAATCGCATATCCAGTTATACTCAATCTCCACCATCCATTGCCTACACTAGTTGCACCGGTATTTATCAATTGAGCAGTGCCGAATATACCGCTCTGGGTTATTAATCCTGTTGTTAAATCAAAACATGCATACGCTGATGAAGTGCTATAGCTCCATTTTAATATAACATAGTTTCGTTCAGCTGCTTTTACATATACGCTAAACGTGTACTGTGTTGTCAAATTAAACGTGCTGTTAGTCCTGTTAATACTATGCTGCCCTGTATTAGCTGTCTCTGCTACTTTGTTCGCTGTAGTTGCTCCATCTGGAGCTGTTGTAGAATTAGCAGTTATGGACGAAAAGAACAGGCCAAATGATGACCCTAGATCTTCAGAATACGTACAATAGTTTCGTACTTTACAGCAGTCATTAATGCAGTTTCATCCAATGCTCCGGCACTAGTAAATCCTATGTCCGATTCTGCGTTATCAGAATCTCGCCTCACTCTAATAGCCGCACCGCTGTATGAGCTGTTAAGCCTTCTAAGAGAGTAGGCTGCAGCAGCACCTGGGTAGTTATCTAACAGGTATAGTGGCCGGTACCAGCTTTTCATAGCTCCGCCTAGCCCGGTACTTCTGAATGTTATCAGACCCCCTAATCCGTTATTTGTGATAGTTATACCCATTTCTACTCTTTCTATGTTTTAGTTTTGCGGCATTTCTGGTGTTGGAAACCAGCCTTCGGCTTCTAACTCCTCTCTAGTGCTGATGGGTACATAGCTTGGGATGATGTCCCCGAAGCGGATGTGAGTCGCTTGGTCTATCATAGCTGTGATGTTCGCCACCTCTTCAGGTGTCGTCATTTCTGATAGCATGGCTACAATATATTGTAGGTTCTTTTCAGGATGGACGTAGATTTGGTAGTCCAGGTCTACCTGTAGTGCGTACTCGTCTTCTTTGTTCACCCAACCGAACAGGTAAGATGTCATGTCCTCCGGTGCTGAGACCGGACGACTGATTTTAAACAGTTCTTGGGAGAATAATTTGCAGCGGAATTCTGATGTGTATTCGCCTAAGGATGTGACTTTAATATATTGCATAGTAGCTGTTTATGTTTTGTTCTATTTTGGTTCGGGTTGCTGTTTGGTCGGATGCATAAAAAATTATTTCCGGCATAGTTGAATATGATGATTGCGTTGAGCCAAATATGCCGCCACCTATTGACATGAACGAAGCGTTTAAACTACTTCCAGCATTAGTATTCTTTAAACTTGAATTTACCCAAACGGCAGTAGTATTATAAAGCATTGCCGTTCCTAATTTAGGTGTATTAATAATTTCATCAGTTGATGCAGATCCATTATTGTAGACTGATTGAAATCCGGTGATTGTCGCATCATAATTACCTCCAGCAAGTATCCCATATCCTGTCCCTGCTTCATATAGTAAATAATTTACTGTTGTTATTTGAGAAAAAGAATAAGGTATAAAAGCAAAATTAAATTTAATGCCATTCCCTGTTCCAGTATTAGTAGATGAAATCATAAAGTTGCCAGCTAAAAATTTAACAGCAGGTCTTGAATTCAACTTATCCACCACCCCCGCACTAACAATCCTTGGCTGATTTGCCGCCGTTGTCTGCGTTGCATTTCTTGCATTTCCACTTTGATCATACCAAGTAGTAACAAATCCACTATTAGCACCTACAAAAGTAGTTAGAGCTGTTTCATCCAATGCTCCACTACTAGTAAATCCTATATCAGTCTCCACATTATCCGACGATCTTCTCACTCTAATAGCCGCACCACTATAAGCAGTCCTCAGTTTTCTTAGTGAATAGGCCGCTGCAGCACCGGAATAGGTATCCAATAACAAGGCCAGGCTGTATTTCATTCTGAATATACCTCCTGCGTTCCTGTTAGTAAAGGTAACTTTACCTCCAAACCCCTTATTGGCTATTGTTATACCCATACTAGTAAGTCCCTCCGTCTACGTTTAATGAATATGATGAGCTAAGAGCGTATGATGCTGAGGTAGCATTGAACGCATACGAGCTAGATGTCGCTGTGCTAGCAAAAGATGATGATAGTGAGTATGAGCTTGATACCGCTTGACTAGCAGTACCAAACAATGACCCGGTTATACCGGCAGTCACGGTGAGGGATCCGGTTACTGTAGAGTTGTTCTGGGCTATAAGCCCGTTCCTGATTACAAATTCTTGACTCATTATATGCTGTCTAGGTTCACTGTCCCCCAGACGTGGGTTTAATTATGTCTTACTCTATATAAATATGCAAATGTAAGGCATTACATGAATGTTGCGAAAGATTTTATTTTCCAGCCTGAAGTTCCGGTAGCGGCATTCACCTGAATATCCGTTCCCACTACAGCAGCTGACATCACCACATCAGCGGTATTGCCGATGTCTGTCGTAGAGGTATCAGTGTACATAGCGGTTGTACCGTTCCATACCACCGTAATCTCACCAGACCTCGCACTTGTAGTCTTAGCCACCGTGTATTTTACAAAGGCTGATGTGTAAGACCCGGTAGCAATAGTGAACATGTTGTTAGACCCTACTATCGTAGAATTTACGGTGGAGTAGTCCATTAGTGCTCCATCAACCCTCAGAGTGCTAGTCACTACGAAGTTAGACCCGCTCTGTGCATTTACAGCGTTATCTACGGTGCCTAATACATATGATGAGGTGATTGCATTACTAGCCCAGCTAGCTGTTCCAAAGAGGCTTCCAGATACCCCCCCTGTGGAGGTTATCGAACCGGTCACTATCAGGCTTCCGGTTATTATTGCGCTCCCCGTAAAAGGGAATCCGGCCCCTGTTCCTCCTCCGCCACCGTTCATTGCATAAGATGCCGTTAAGGCATATGAAGAAGTCTGTGACAGGTTAGAATAACTAGAGCTAAGCGCATTTGATGAGCTCAATGCAACATTTGAATAGCTAGCACTTGTAGCGTTACTGCTGTTCAGTGCGTATGATGAGGTTCCGAGTAATGATCCGGTTACTCCCTGGGTTACAGTGAGAGAGCCGGTTACTACGGTTATAGAGCCGGAATGGTAGATGCTGCTTGGGCCGATGTGATCCTCTCCAACAGCTACGGTGAGGTAGTTTAATGTTAGCCCAGTCTCATTCCCCAGCCCTGATGTGTTCTTAGGGCCGGATATCAGCATAGCTCCGTCATACTCAGACCCTGATGGGTTAGAATACACCCAATGATTGTTCTCAGAGTCCCATAAGAGGGATCCTGTAAGTCCTGTAGCAGTGGAGCCTGAGTCATACACCGCTATCCCTCCGAATCTAGTAGCAGGGGTTGAGGTGTTTACGGTAATTATATTGGTACCGATGTTCAGTGTGGATTGGGATACGTACTGTATGACGTTTATAGAGGCCGTCCCGACCACATATAGGTTCTGTGATACTGTGAGGTCTCCAGATAGGCTTCCGCCTGTTAATGGCAGGTATAATGGCGCATATGAGGCAGTCTGAGCATTGTTAGCCTCCTCAGCATATGATGAGCTCGTGCTAGCGTCTGCGTTCCTAGCATACGAGGCTGTGCCGAACATCTCAGAGGTCTCCGGTATGTGAATATCACCGTTTACTGTGATTGCTGAGCTTGATATTGCCAAGGTCGGGCTACCGTAATTAGCATTGACGTAGAACTCTAACGGAGTGTCAATCTCAGTACCTATGAGGGCTCTGCCGCTATTCTCAACATATCCAGCTATTACGAATTGGCTAGGGCTGTAGCTATCGTTGTATATGCCGAAGGCCCATGGATCATCACTAGGTTGATGTATGGTGAATACGGTAGTGGGATCATTAGACCCTGATATGGTCTGATTGCCATAGAACATATTAGACCCAGTGGTAGCTAATGATGCAGTATCTATGCTCACACCCGCATTAAGGGCATATGAGGCCGTGTATGAGTATGATGAGGTGATAGCATTTTTAGCATTGAGAGCATAGCTAGAAGTGCCCTGTAATGAGGCTGTAATGCCTCCCACTACTGTCAGCGCCTCTGATATCTTCAATGATCCTGTCAGCTCATGACTGTTGTTTGGGTTAAGGATCAGCTTTTTATTGCTTTCTACGTCAACTCCTCCAGCGAATATCTGAACAGCATAGTTGGATACGTTACCGATGTGCAGATCCTTTCCTGCTGAATACAGGTAAGCATCGTTCGGACCTCCTATGGACCCGGAGAAGTTCTCTCCGTTGATACCCATGTCTATGTAGTTCACGGTCTCATTACCGTTATCTGCTGTAGCCACCACATCTGATGAGGAGTTACCTCCCTGATTAGTGTTGTGGATGTTCAGCTGAAGGTAGTTGTTGAGATTACCCTTTCCGCTTATCACGTTTATGGATGTCGGATGGGGTTGCCATACATATAAGGCTTCTGGGTTAGCCTCAGTGTTGTTAGCCTGGTTTATTATTATGCTTGTGGACCCGGATTGGTATATGGAACTAGTAGCTAACGTCGTATTCGTATTGAAATACGGTAAATACGTAGCTTTGCCTCCCTTAATATTCTCAGAGTAGGAGGATGTTTGTGCATATGAGGCAGTTCCCTGCAGTGATCCAGAGAAATTTCCACTGAATGAGCCTGAGAATGATCCGCTCGTTCTTCCGATAGCGACCACCTCTTCACCCCCAGACCCGGATTTCTTCATATAGATTAGCCCGTCATAGGTATTGAGAGCTATTTCTCCAATCTCTATTGAAGATGTAGTAGGTACTTTACCAGGAACTGAGCTCCTGCGTAGTTTTAGAGTTTGGCTCATATATATGATATCGTTTTACGCCTATCTAGGCTTCTATAAATATAGCAGTTTTAGGTTTAGATGAGTATGTCTTTTTACCGTTATCATTATCTAGCGACTTCCGTTATCCTCAACCACATTGAGGTGGCTGTGTTTGCTATAGTGATGCTATCATCTGCACTATCTCTACGACATGCTATGACTATTGATTTAGCGGTTGTGTTAGAATTGGTGTACCTTCCTGTTAATGGGAATAGCACTCCTGAGCGGGAACCATTGACCGTACTCTGGTTTGAATATGTAATCTCATTCCCGTCTACTTTTATTCTAGAGAAGTAGGAGTCGTTACCGGTTCCACTCTCAAAAGTGTAATCAGATAAATGGTAGTGGATCATAAGATAGCTGTTAGAGCTTACCGGGGTATAGCTATAGGTTACGAAGTCCGTATCGGAGGTACTGGTACCGACAGTGGTGGCGCTGACGGTTACTTCAGTATTGGATAGCATGATATCTTTTATCACCTGTCCAGCAGTCCACGTAGTCGGATTTAGGTAGCCTCCTATAGACAGGTTACCGGAGTCCGATAGCGTTAGCGCTACTCCGTTATAAGCACTGTTTACGATTTCAAATCCACCGGCATTATTCAGCCTAAGGGTTTTATTAGGGTTTGTAGAACCGGAGGAGTTGTTAGTGACTTTTATAAAGTCGATGTACCCGGAACCTCCAATAGTATTGCTACCGCTGAAGACCATCATTGATGGGTTATTCCCAGCATTCATAGTTGCAGTGCCATACGACCCGCTAGATATGAAAGTGTTACCAGTGAATGTTGATGCTGTCACACTGCTTGCTGAGATCATTGAGCTGTTTTCATCGCTATAGGCTAGGCCTCTCCAGGCTGATCCGCTATAAGCATAGAACCTACTATCAGTGCTATCAAATACCATGAGTCCTGTAGCCGGTCCGCTTATAGCATTCTTCTGAGTCGTAGTCAGTCTTGGTATCAGTATACCACCAGTCGTACCTCCTATCTCTAGAGCTGAGCTAGAGTGTGGAGTGACGGTTCTTATACCAATCCTGCCGTTGGCTTGTGCTGCAATGCTAGGGCTACCAGATGCTGTAGAATACGTGTTGACTCCAAACAGCACACCACCAATGTTTATGCTATCTGAGGCTGAGTTCGGTAGGCTGATGTTGGTGCCTATCACAATGTTATTGGGCCCTATGGAATTTCCGGCAAAGGTAGTTCCGGCCTTATATCCGATTAGATTTGAGAATGAGGCGTTTGATGCGGAGTACCCTGCCTGGTACCCGAGGAAGTTTGAACTGTTTGCTGATGAGGCGCTATAGCCTGCCTGCAGTCCTATGAAGTTTGAGTCGTAGGCAGTGGTGGCCCCTATGCCTGCTTCATAGCCTATGAAGTTTGATTCATTGGCACTTTCAGCATCTCTACCAGCTCTATATCCCAAGAATATGCTCTCTCCTGCGTCTACGCCATTGTACCCGGCTTCATATCCTAGGAATATTGAGTTATTGGCTGATGAAGCATCTCTACCTGCATTGGGTCCTAGAAATATGCCGCCAGGTCCGAAGTTAGATGTAGAGGGGTTTGTTGAGTATAAGGCGGTGCCGAAGGTTGCTATTGAGCTACTAGCTCCTAGCTCACTAACATATGCTAGACCTTTCCAACTGCTGCTATAAGCGTAGAATCTACTATCAGTACTATCAAATACCATGAGCCCCGTAGCGGGGCTAGAAATAGCATTCTTTTGTATGGTAGTCAGTCTAGGCATTAACAACCCTCCAGTAGTCCCTCCTATCTCTAGAGCCGAACTTGCGTCTGGTACTACCGTTCTTATTCCTATCCTTCCGCTTTCCTGAGCCGTTATGCTCGGATTACCAGATGATGTTGAATAGGTATTTACTCCAAACAACACTCCGCCTAAGTTTATACTATTTGTGGTAGCTGCAGGTAGGCTTATGTTTGTACCTATGATTATGTTGTTGGTTCCTATACTGGCTGTTGTATTACTTGTATACCCTACGTTGTAGCCAAACAGATTTGAGTAGGAAGCTGATGTTGCATTGTATCCTGAATATGGGCCTAATAAATTTGAGTAGGTCGCTCCTCCTGCATATTGCCCAGCCCTTGCTCCGAAAAAATTTGAGTAGGCTGCACTACCGGCAAGGAATCCCGAATTTAAACCAAAGAAATTTGAGTAGGCCGCATTGGTTGCAAACTGTCCCGCATTGTTCCCAAAGAAGTTTGAATTGTTTGCATTGGTCGCGCTTGTTCCTGCTGATTCCCCAAAAAATATACCGTTCGATGTGCTAAAATTCGCTGTCCCAGGTTTGGTCGAATACAAAGTTGTTCCTGATGTGGCTATAGAGCTACTAGCTGCTATGTCATCAACATACGCTACTCCCCTCCAACTACCGCTATACGCATAGAACCTACTGTCAGTAGTATCGTACAGTATCAGACCTGTAGCGGGGCTGCTTATAGCATTCTTCTGTGTAGTGGTAAGTCTTGGTATCAACAGACCTCCTGACACACTGTAGATTTCTAGAGCTGCTGATGGAGTAGCTGTTGATATTGTAGCGCCACCTGCGTTTATCAGAAAGTTGTTGCCGGTAAATTTTGAAATCCAGTTAACGGTGCTTGAACCGATTTGAAGTTGATTACTGCCTGTTATTGATGGCAATCTTGTACCAGCACCTATTACTACATTATAGCTTCCTGTTTGGCTCGTATACCCTGCTGAATGGCCTATTGCTGTATTATAACTTCCGCCTGTTTGCATATAGTATAAGCTCCCGTAACCAACAGCTGTATTATATCCACTATTTTGGGAAGCCCCTAAAGCCGCTTGCCCTACTGCAGTGTTTTCCGTACCGCCATAATAACCGGCACCAGCCCCCACCATTACACTATTCTGACCACCTAAAGTTCCCGCATTGTAACCTATTGCAGTAGTGTAATTACCGTTTGCGATGAGTGCTTGATAGCCGATAGAGGTGTTATAACTACCTACCGTAACATCTCTTAACGTAGCATAGCCTAGGCCTATATTGGCAATTCCGCTAGTGATGCTAGCCATTGAAGACTCTCCAATAGCGATGTTTCTACCATTGCTAGCTGTTCCTAACATGCTTCCGCTGCCTGCTCCGTATGATAGGTAGTTCCTAGTAGTGTCTCCTGTGTATATCAGTCCTGATGATGATATGTCATTCATGTAGGCTAGGCCTCTCCAGGATGAGCTATATGCGTAGAATCTACTGTCTGTAGTGTCATAGACCATGAGCCCCGTAGCGGGGCTAGAAATAGCATTCTTTTGTGTTGATGTGAGACGAGGGATTAGGAAGCCGCTAGAAGTGCTGTTCATAGTTAGAATGGAGCTGCTATCTATAGTACCGCTACCTATGGAAGTATTTCCTAGGCTGTCTACTGTGAACCTTGCCGTATGCGTTCCGGTGTTCTCAGCTGCAGAGTTGGTTCCCATGTTAATTAGTAGCGTGGCTCCTGTGTTTGAGATATAGGGGCTTATTCTCAACGCCTCATGCTTACCGTCTGTTATACTGCTTCCGAAAGTTTGGTATAATCCTAGTCCTGTTCCGGTTGCCCCTAGCTGGTTAGTAATGCTTCCTACAAATCTAAACTCGGTCGTGTTTCCCCCTGAGAATGTGTTACTCCCTTTGAAAGTTACACTCCTGTTTGTTCCTAAGTCTGATGACAGGCCTAGAGTTATTGAATGTTGTCCCCCGGCATCATCTGTTCCCACTAGCCTAAGACCACTTGTGGTTTGATTTGACCCTCCCACATACCCCGTAGATATATTCCAGGTGTTTGTATTTCCATCATAATACCCACTTCTAATATAGCCATATCCTGCTGATGCGGTCCCATTATAGTTGACAGTGGTGAATACTCCACCGGTACTATCGTTCATATGGAATAGGCTAAGGGGTTGTCTCCCATTAGGGAACATCATTATCCTTCCTGATGATGATATACTCATCCTCTCCACTCCATTAGTCCTGATACTTAGGCTGCTAGAGTCTGAGGTTCCTACATAGTTGGTTGAAGGGTTAGTTCCACTATTACCTGTCAGAGTCCAACTGTTAGACGAATAGGAGCTAGAAACAGCATTAGCAGCATACGAAGCCGTCAGAGCATACGATGATGAGGTAGCGGTATCAGCATTTCCAGATATGGAAGCTGACATGTATGATGAATTCACCCACTTCAACAGGGTTGAATTGTACACCAATGCCTGACCGCTAGTTGGGGTAAGTATAGCAGTATCGGTCAGGTCTATCAGCCTAGTGGTAGCTGCTGAGCCACCGCCTCCCGATCCACCGACACTTCTGAATATGCCTCCTGGTCTTATTGAATAGGTCTCTGCGTCTGTGAAGATTCCGTCATTCCTTATGACTACGGCTGCTAGATATATAGCATTCTGTTGAGTATTCGCTACCTCATTGAAGGTTTCAAATTCTATGTTAGCGATAGCATCGGTTCTCGTCTCATATGTAGCGTTTCCGTAGTACACCACTATCCCTTTAGTGGCACTATTTGGATACCAGAATACCCTTTGAATGGACCACTGTCTGTTAGCACCCGTGCCTGGTACCGGAGTAAGCGTTCCGTTGTTATTGTAGTTTACGGGGTCTATCACGGTATATCCTAGGCTACCGCTAGTATCCAATACAAACTCTGATCCTGATTGATAATACCGGAATATCTTAGATACTGTAGTACCTAAGTCTGTAATATAGCTAGGGTTGTTGGGATCGTTTTGGTAGTTACGTCCATCGGAGAACGCTGTTCCACCGCCCACAGTCAGCCCTAGTGAGCTAGATGGGTATAGAGTGAATCCTGACAGCTTTAGAGGTCCGAAGGCTTTTATGAAATCGTAGGTACGTTGCTTATATCCATATGCCACATTTGGGTAAGATATAGCCGAATTTACCGTAGCTTTGTTTTGGTGTAGGACCGTTCCTATTGATATGCTAGTGTTGTATTGGCCATCAGTCCATGGAGTGTTGCTTTGTATTATGCTTCCTGTTGGGTCTATTCCTACAAAGGTTTGGATGGATGCAGTGAGGAAGGTCAGTGACTGGCTCACATAATTATCCCACTTTACATATCTTACCGTTGGGTATGGATCATCTGCTATAGATGCGTTCAAGGTCACTACTATACCGCTTCCAGAGCTCATGTTGTAGGTTGTAGCTCCAGGTGTTACTGATAATAGCCCTCCATGAAGTAGGCCGGTGTACATGTTGCCCTCTAGCCATCTCAGCCTAGTCCTGTTAGCATACCCGTTACCATTCTGTTCAAAGTACAGGTCATTTGTAGACTGGTCTACATATACGTATGATGCTGATATTGAGCTATCTATGCTAGCGCTTATCGGAATCATTTTAGTAATCCCTGTATGCTCGATATCTCCGTTTATTTTTATAGTGGGGTTCGTATTTCTAGACCCTGATAAATATACACTTCCTGAGAGAGTTGTAATGCCTGTCAGGGATGATACCCCTGCTAGGTTGTTTAATCCTATAAAGGTGTTTGATCCGCTAGACTGCAGGCTGCCTGATAGTGTGGATGATCCGCTTACTGCCAGGCTGCCTGTTATATCAGCTCCTGTCTGGCTCACAGTCAGCTTGCCTTGTACTCTTTGAGTGCCTAACACATCTAGCTTATACCCGGTTGGTGCTGTGTTTATACCGACGTTACCACTACTGCTTACGTTTATAAGACTGCTCCCACTTCTCTCTAACACGAAGGCATTATCGTTTACGCTAACCGTAGCAATCACGCTCCCGGTGGCGATCCTTGAGAAGTCCCCTACTATGTTTGATGATGTTATACCGAATGCCCCGGTTGCGGAGCCTGAGAAGTCTCCATACACTATAACGGTGTTAAACGTTACATCCCCACCTTCTCTAGGTATCTTTTTCCATTGCGCCATTTATATAACTTTTTAATATGAATTATCTCCTAAGTCTACAGTCTGGTTGCTACCAGTATCTGCCAGCGTTCCAAGACCTTGTATGTATACTGAGCCACTGCGAGTACTTGTAGCTACTACAGACTGTGATCCTGACACTATCAAGGCAGGTATGGAGGATGATTGTACGAATGTACCACTTCCATATACTGACAGTGAGCCTGTGATGCTAACATCCCCAGACCAGTTTTTCTCTATTTGCTTAAATCTTATTAGTGCCATCTTATGCGAATTTTCCTACTCCTATTATTTCATCAATGCTGTCAAATCCATACCCAAGCGTTGTTGGGTTTATTGTAAGTACGGTACTGCTTCCGGATTCTGCGAAAGATATTATATGCTGACCAGGTACAAATACCCCATTTGCGAAGAAGCTGAAATCCGTTACCGAAGTTGGAGGCAATCCTGCAGAAGTGGGTGGTACCTTAAACGATGTGTTGTTGAATGTCGCAGTATCTACAGTCATCACGTCAGCTTTCTTAGGCGTATTGGTATTGATATATGACAGAATATCGGTATTCAATGCCGGGTACTGGAATGTGTTGTACACCGTTACCCCTTCTGGTATAAATGATGTTGCCGCTAGCGACACGTTCTTTCTCATAGGTAATGCTGTTTTGTTTAGGTCACCACTAATCGCTTCCATGGTGAATATTACTTGAGTCTTGCTCCGGCTTTTTAAAGAGTTGGCAGCTAACTGCTTGTCTATGTTGTTAGGGGTCAGATACCCGTTCAATGTCAGGGTGAATATGCAGCTAATCTTCCTGTCCTCACCGTCAGACACTGCCGTGGTTACCGGGAAGCTATCTATGGTGGCTTTGAATTGGAACTTATTCGGCACTCCCCAATAGGAATCAGACCGGAAGCCTATTGACTCTATCAGCTTGTTCAGATCCTGTTGGTAGGATACGTAGATGGCGCATGAGTACGTCACAGTATAGTAATCCGGTACCACCACATTGTAGAACTCCTTCACCGGAACCCTATTGGTGAGTATTCCGAAGTTGTCATATTGGTTCTTCTGAGTGTACTTCTTCTCATACACCTGGTAGACGTTAGCTTTATTACCGTCGAGCTTATTTGTCAAGTCTCTACGCTTCTCCATGTTATCACGTCTCACCGTTATAACGGGAAATAGTGCTCTCCCCTCTTTATCCCTGTAGTATCCATCCTTCTGAGCAGATTTCCACTTCTCAGGGTCTGCGTACATCACTGGTATGCTCACAGTAGACCCCTCGCTGACTACGTAGGGCCGTATCACCTCTTTAAAATAGTATATAACGGCCTCATCAATGTCTTCAATCCCTACTGATACGCTTTTTATATCATCCCCTCTCACGCTCGTATCATCGCCCCTCTTATACGTATGTATAGACGGTTTGGCAACCCCTTCTGTAAAGACGTTGAGCGCATCATTCAGCTTTTCAGCTTCATTTTTGGGACGATTCTTTATGGTTCTTTTTTGAGTAGGCAATTTATTTCGATTTTGCGATATTCAGTTTATTAATGTTTGTCAAATGGCTCTTGCATATCATGGACCAGGACTCTCCGTACTTAGCTAATCCAGTTTCTAAGGCATATTCAGGGTTCTTACCCATCACTCTCTGATTCTCAATGATTAGATCCACCTCGTAGTAGGATTCTTGCCAAGATATGATGTCTCCAGCCTCCGGAAGCAGTCCTGCGATTACTAAATCGTCCCTAAGGAACTTGAAGTCTACCTGCTGAGACCGGCTCTTTCCGTATTCTGCGTCTTCAGACGCCTGATCGGTAACTTGATACAGGCATGTCATCAGTACAGGCTGAAAATACACCTTACTCTTGGACTCACCGTACAGATTGTACGAGGTTTCCTTGAGTGACAGCTTATAGTATAGCACTTCCTCAGCTACTATCCTAGCTAGCAACTGTCTACTGTGATGTCTGAATAGAGATCTAGCTCTAACGCTTCCAAAAAGGGCCATTTTTAATCTAGTTTTATTAAGGTGTCCTCTTTTGCCTTAGCAGCGACTATCCCCGGTATGAAATCTATGCCTTTGGCCTTGTCTGAGCCTACCATGGCCTTACGAATGTACTCCACTTGCTTAGAAGGTTCCTCATTCGTTACGAATTTTAACTCGACAGTGCTGTATTCAAAGTCTGCCAGGCTCCTGTTTATCTTATTCAGTTTCTCATCTCCTCTCAAATCCACAATAGTGACACTTTTTATACCTCGTATTCTCTCTACAGCCTCCGTTCTATTAATGGATTTTTTGAATTTGACGAGGTAATAGCATGAGTATGTATGGAAAGTATGCTTTATCGTCTCCTTTCTATCATAATCATACTGATCCTCATTCATTAATATGTCTACTAGCTTTATCATAATATGTAAATAGGCATTGGAAAGTTAACAAATGTGTCTCTCATCTTCGCAGATTCATCAGCTTTCTTCTCTAATTGCTTCTGCCTAGATGTGTCATCTAAGGTAGCTCTGAGCTGTTCTATCAAAGCAGTCTTCTCATTGTTAGCCTGATCTATCAGCATTTGGCCATTTAAGGTCGTTTCAGCGCCTGGAATGGGTATTGATTGGTACACTCCTCTAATGTTGCCTAGAGTCTCTTTACAGAGCGCTAATGCGTAATCGAATATCCACTTCTTGTACACGGAGTTTACTTGTGAGTATGTGGTAGTTCCATATGGCACATTGCTGACATTGGTTATCAGATTGGATCTGCTATCCCGGATTACACTGTTCCTCTCAGACTTCTTTATGTAGTTGAAGAACAGGTTTCTATCGAATGTTGGTATTGGGAATATCCTCAGCTTGTTGTCAATCAATTCAAAGGTGTATGCGGATTTTCTTATCTGGTCATTGAACTCAATGGCCTGTATCTTAAGCACGTCGAAGTACACCGGCATCAGCATAAAGTTTATACCGGGTGAGAATTGACCAAAGCCGAAGGTTTCCATAAGAGACTGCAATCCGGTACCTGTTCCTGCATATGGGTCAAAGTATCTAACAATGGCCGGAGGAGCCTCATAAAACACCTTTTTGATTTCTATTCTATCTCCAGGAGCCAGGCTTATGGATGAACTCGCCCAGGCATCCAAATCATAATACTGTTGGTTGGCTACCATTGGTATAGACCCGGTATATAGATGAACGTTACCGCCACTACCCACTTCAGAACCGTAGTCAGTAGCTATCCTCAGCATGTTGCCGAAGTTAGGTTGGATTAGGGTGTTGTTCAGTTGGCTTCCGGTAGTATTGCCTTCCATGGACATGTAGTTCTCACGGATCTTATACTCATACAGCTCTTTGCCGTACACGGTAACAGCATCTTCTAAAGATGCATAGAAGTTTATATCCTGTAGCTCGACTTCCATGATAGGATATCCGAGTCTCTGTGCTGCGAATTTTACGAACTTGGGAGCATCGCTTACGAACATTGCATCAGTATCGTAGTAGCCGAAAGGTGTCGACCCACTAACAGCCACTAACGGTACTGATGCATCGTAATATTGTATCTCTATTTGACCTGCCATTTATATGTGTTTACTGATATAAATATCATCAGTCCTTGTAATTGTCGTATATCTGTGTGAAGGCTTTATTGACTTCTTCTAAGCAGTCAACAGATAAACACTCTCTATACCCAGAAAACCTTTTTTTAGGTAGGTATGAATACTTGCTTAACTGGTCTAAAATAGTATGCTCTCTGTTAACTGCTTCGAATAATGTCATATTCACAGAATGTATTACTTCTACTTCACACTTTGATAAACTTTTTATGTTAGATATCCGATCAAACAGGCTGATAGATATTCCCACTTTATAGAAAGTCTCTTCACTGTTGTGAATTTTCATGAGATATAAAATAGCCGTTTGCTCCTTATACAAAGATTCTCTGTTCTTTGAATTTTTCACATTGTACTTACCCAACTTAGAAGTCCCACAAAGTTTACATCCATGCCCTCCTATAATATCGTTGGGAGTTTTTGTAAATTCTCCATGCTTTCTGCAAACAAATACACTTTTAGTTTTATTGTTTTTATATACTGTTTTGGAAAAATCTAAGGAATCTCCCCAAATTTCTACGGCTTTTTTAATAAATGATGGTAAGTCCTGTGATGCGGCTCTGGATATGCTATCTGACTTACAATCAGGACATCCTCCATTACTTTTTAGATGATGCTTTGTTTTTTGAGTAAAGTGTTTTTTATGTTCCTTGCAATATATTGATATACTAGATTCATGACCATTATAATTGACCATGTCGTATGTAAACTTATCTCCGTGCACTTCTTCAGCTCTTTTTAGGAAGTTTTCTATCTTTACCTGCTTCTCTTTTTTAAGAAAGTCTACTGTGTGAAACATGTCGCCTCTCTTTGGGTTTTGATACAATAGTTTTTTGGGACATATTTCAAACTCTCCGAAATTAATATGTGTTATCCTCACAGGACTATTCATCCCAGAGTATACAAGGCTATCAATATTAAAAATTCCAGGATATAAATTCTCTATTTCCTTTTTAAATTCCTCCTTGCTTTTCATTCTCTTCGAAGATGCGCTCTCCTTACCACAAAATCTACACCCATACTTACCTGAAATATGGTCATGAGGGGTCTGGTAAAACTCCCCATGGACTTTGCATTGTATACATACTTTGGTTCTATAGTTTTTGTATACTGATTTTGAGTAGTCGTAAAGATCTCCATGCACGGATACTGCTCTACATATAAAATCTTTTTGGGTAATTTTAACTGCCATTATATGATATCATTTGATATAAATATACGAATTTTAAAATTATCCCCCACTATTTTTTGCTTTCTATGTAATTTATTATCTTATCAATATCCTCATTTCTATGGTTGATGGTTAGAGTGCTATACCCAACTAGACCAGAATCCTTAAGGAGTCTTACCTTGCTTAGGCAAGAGTCTTTCACATCTATCTGTTCTTCGGATCCTGTGAATATGAGTTTACTGCCTTTACACAGCCTTGTTAGAATCAGTTTGAAGTCATGGTAGTTGATGTCCTCAAACTCGTCTATTATAGTGACGCTAGTAGCCTGGTTCATACCTTTCATGTAATCTATAGGTATGATCTGTATAACGTTATCTGAAAATAGCTTGTCTATCTTCTCTCTGTTGTAACAAGCATACATATTCTGGACTATCGGCATAACGTGCAGGCTCAGCTTCTCACTTATGGTCCCCTTCAGGTACCCTGTAGCTGTGAAGTCTATGGGCCTAGATATGTATATCTTATCTATGCCGTTATGTTTCTTGAATAGCAGGTCCAATGCTATTTGACAAGCGGAGGCCGTCTTTCCAGTACCCCAACTGCCCAATATGATGTTTACATCTTTCTCATAGATTAACTGTTTTACAATCTTCTGCTCTTCGTTGAGCTGGAGATTGAACTTAATTGGGCTCTTAGGAACCTTTTTCTGGTTGTAGACTGTGTCGTTGTGATGATTAGACGTCATGTTTTGATTGTTTTATTATGCATAGACAATATTACAATGCCTACCGGCATTCGGATATAAATATGATTATATATGACCCTGTACCATATTTATACATGAATATTTACATAATTTAGCAATGAAATCATACAAGAATTTAACATCCGAAAATTCATCTGAATCTATTAAAGGGGGCGGTCCAAATAGGAATTTAAATATAATGTTGGAATCTAAGGTAAAATCTTTTTTGAAGAATCCCAAGGTTTCTAAAGATGATAAAATGTTTTTGCTTACTGAGATGAAAGATATGGGAGTCGATGTTAAGAGGTTCTCAAAGAAGGGAGATGCAGAATCTAAACTATCAGAACAGGCTGTTGATAAGGACAAGTTGATAGCTGAGTTGAGGGCTGATTTGCAAAAGGCGCAAGATCGCCTTGAATATATTGAAAATAAATATGAAAGACAACTTCAAGGATTAAAATCTGGTCTGGTTTCTAAACTGCAACAAGATTTAAAAATGGAGTTAGACGGTATAGAGTCTATTGCAAAGAGGCTAAAACCAGAAGACAGTGTTAGTTTAAGCATGTCTGTTAGCAATATGAATCAGATATTGAACATGCTAAAGAAATAGAACTCTACCCCTTCCTAATATCTCAAGCATCTCTATTCTCTATGAAGACAATTATGTAAGAGTCATAACATATTTTATGGCTCCACAGTCCCATATCCTATCGTATCCTAGGTCGTATAGATTCTGAATCTCAGTTTTCTTTGGATCTCCTCCTAGATATTTAACGATTCTTTTTTTGTTGAATGTGAATCTGTGATAGCGCTGTCTGTGGTTTTTCAATACCCAGTATGTAGGAGGGTTTATCTTGTCCTTTTTGAACCCAATCTTATCATACACGGTTTCCCCTAGAGTCGTGGTGTACCTCCTATCTGCGAAGCTGAATATTGATTTCGGGCTGTAGGTCTTTATGAAATACGATAGCAGTTTTGAGGCCGCTCCCACCACATTAGTAGATGATGCGAATCTAGACAGCTCATACGACCCATTTAGCTTGCCCTTGTCGCCCATTGTTATCTTGGGACGTCCGAATGTCATCACTGATACTAATACGCCGTTGTAGTGCAGTCCTAGGCATATTGGAGAGGTGTCCTTCGCTTGTATGTGATGGATATCCAGGAAATTATTTTTGTCAGATAGATTTATCTCGCTCACGACGCACTTCCTAGCGTATATCCGGTCTTTGTTTAGCCTTAGAGCATTGACTATCTTGTTCTTTACGATGTCTTTTTTGTTTATCCAGTCATCTTCGAATATAGTAATGAGCCTAACTCCGGCTTCCTCACACTTCTCTAGCTTAGACAGGTGATACCATTTATCCTTTTTACCGAATTTCTCAGAATGCCAGGCTAGCCCGTTATACTCTATAGCTAGTTTATGGTCTGCAATATAGAAGTCTAGCTCCATTGGGTTTATAACGGTTCTATCTGATTGCTTATAGGACACTCCTAAGGACTTTAAGAAGTCTCTCAGCTCATTCTCCTTGTTGCTTACCTTCTTTATCTTGTTTATAGCGACTCTGTTAAGCTCATACTGCTTTCTATGGATGTCTACTTGGTCTTTAGACAGGGTTTTGCTGTTGGGGTATTTATCCCTATACTGGATTAGGGTTATACCATGGGTGTTCATGTGAGTCTCAGTCAGCTTTTCATATCTCTTTTTACATATCTCACAGGTTGTGTATGAAGCCTCCCTGGTATTGAATACTGCTTGTCTGTTGGAGTCTTTGTTGTTGTGTGAGAATAGGATGCTCTCGTCAGGATACTTTATGACGTGGTCTGAGGTCTCTATGCTATGCTCTTTCTTTAGGTGCGAGGTTATGCATCCTGATAGGTTCTTTACATCTACAGTGCTCCACTGACAGTATTTGCAGTGGTATTTGGGTTTGGGAGATTTTGGGTTGAGTATTACATCGAAGTAGTCAGCTACGGAGGTCATTTCATGGCCCATAGATCGTACATGACGGGTTAAGACTCCTGAGTAATTCTTGTGGTCTTTGTATACCTTTCCGGTAGATTTACAAACGGCTATGAGGCCATCATCCTGCTTATCCTTTGCCTTGGTTCTGATAGCTATGTTGTCCTTATTGGATAGTTTGCACTTGTTGGAGCAAAACATCTTCTGCCTCTTTGACAATTCTGTACCACACTCCAAGCACTTTTTATCTTCAGCCATCTTTTACTCCTGTTTAGGGTTTATTTAATGTTCCAAATGTATGCATTTTTCGCATAAGGCAAACAAAAAAAGCCGGGATTTCTCCCGGCTAGTTTATAAAGTGTTGGTAATCAACTAGATTTTGTCCAAATCAGCTACGAATACTTTACCGAAGAACTCACTTCTGAGCATCTTCTTTGCGTAACGGCTAAGTAAGCCTTTACGTGGGGTGAAAGTTTCGGGATCATACAACAGAGGGGTCATGATCAAGGGAATGTAAGGGCAGAAAGCAGCACCGGTCTCAAGGAACTGGCTACCTTTGAAGGCCAACAGTACAGTGTTCTCATCCATGTATGGGTTAACATACACTTTGTAACGGCTGTTTAACTGACCAGCTTTATGAGAGCCCATTGCAAACTCTTCGCGGCTACCATCGGTATCAGCAGCATATCCAGGGATAGACTCGATAATGGTTGCAACGCTAGGGCCTACCATGATTACGTTAGCTTGGCCACGTAAGGTCTTCTTATGAATGGTACGAGCTACGCTTTGGATTTTAGTACCCAATGTAGCGAACCACTGACCTTGTGTGTTGTAGTAACCGCCAGTAGAACCAGCAGATAATACGCTCCAAGTGTTGGTGCTCTTATTGTAGAATGTGTTAGACTGTGCAGACCATACATCGGTAGTGTTTGCATTAGACAACAGCATGTCGATAATCTCAAGATCAATCTCCAAAGAGATGTACTCAGAAAGGGTTGAAGTCAACTCAGCTTCAGCATCCATAGACTGGTAAGCATTCAGGTCTTGGCTGAATTCCGGAGTCCATTTAGCTTTCAGTTTACGAGTTTTAGCAACAACGGGCTCAGAGCGAAGCTCTACGTTGATTTCAGGGATAGCAGCAGATCCAGTTAATGGACGAGTGTTGGTATCTTCGAAGTCACCACGATCGTTGTCTTTAGGTTGTTTCTGATAGTAAACAGAAGCAGACAGGCTAGAGCTAGTTGCGAAACCGCCAGAGCCGCTAGCAACGAAAGTAAGGATGTCAGAAGTAGCATTGTAAGTAGTGAACTCAGCGAATACGTTAGACTCGTTGAAACCGCTACCAGTAATCAAGAAAGCACGTACACCGTTAGTGTCAAGGCTAGGAAGAATTACAGAAGCGTTTACAAGGCTAATCTTACGCAGTTTGTCAGCAGCTGCAGATGCACTAAAGTTAGCTTTGAAGTTAACGTCAGCATAAGATGCAGTAGTGATTGCCATTGCAGCAGCACCGCTATACTCATTGATGCTATATCCGAAACGACCAGCGCCATACAGACCACCGAAAGGATCGGTATCTTTTACATTGGTAGTACCGTACATGCTAGCACCGGTAGCGAAACGAGCACCGCCGTTCATGCCTTCAGGTTGGTTGTTACCATACTTGAATTCTAAGAAGAACACAAGTCCTGCAGGGAGAGTCATAGGCTGTACGCTAACGAATTCTTTAGAAGAAATCTCAGCGAAGATCTTACGAACTAATGGGAGTGCAACACCGGCCCACTGCTCACCTTGACCTGCTACGAAAGTACCGCCGGTACCTGTTTGAGATCCTTCAATTACAAGCTGCTTAGCTTGGTTTTCAAGGATGATTGCCATCCTTTCTTGACCATATGCAGATTTCTCCAGGTCTTTGCCTGCGAGTAAACCTGTCTTGCCCCACTTCTTGACAAGGCGCTGTGCCTCAGTCATCATAGAAGCGTATGGATTGGCAGATTCCAATAGAGATTGTACGTTCATTTATTAATTGTTTTGTATTTATTATTTAATGATTCCAGCTAATTTTTGCCATCTGTTAACTTGCTGATCAGCTTCGGTGATGATATCACGCTTAGTTGAGGTACCAGCAGCTTTAGATGCGAATCCGAAAGATTCTTTTAAGTTGTTTTTGGTTTTTGTTGTTTTTACACTGAATGCTTCGCTCAGGGACTCATACACGATTTTGGCTTCTTTTACTGAAGTAGCCCTATCGAATGCAGAAAGTACCTTTACTTTTTGGCCTTCGTTTAAGTTATTGTTATGAAGAATCTTATTCAGATAGAGAAGCTTTGCGTTGATTAAGTTAGTCTCATTTACTTTCTGAGCCAGTTGCTTAGCTTGACGCTTAATTTCCTGGAGTTCTTGAGATTCTGCTTTAGGGGCTTCTTTTTTAGGTGCTTCAGCTTTAGGGGCTTCAGGAGTTTCGGCAGTTTCAAACGCTTTCATAGCTTTTTTCAAAGTGGCCATGAATTTTGCAGTAGCATCGCCTCCGGCTTCGTCTAGCTCACCTTCTTTAGCTTCGTATGCTTCGTCTGTCTCTTCTTCCTCTTCTTCTAAGTTTGAATAGTCTGCTTCAGAATCGGAGATTTCAGCAAGAAGGGCTTCCAAGTCTAACTCTTCGTCCATATCTTCGTCGCCTTCTTCTTCGCCTTCTTCTTCAGTTTCTTCTTCTTTCTTTGCTTCTTCCATATCTCCTTCTTCTTCACCTTTTTCGTCGTCTTCGTCATCGTGATCTTCTTCGCCTTCCATTTCAGCTAAGATTTCGTCTAAATCGAAAGATTCGTCTGTAGGCTCTTCTTCCTCTTCTTCGGTCTCTTTAGGCTTTTTAGGCTTTTTAGGCTCTTCAGTCTCTTCGTAATCTTTACCTTCGTCATAAGAATCTTCATCGTCAGCTTCCTGCAGCTTGGCAGCGAGCATTGATTTGATTTTAGAATCGAAGGCTTCGTTTAGGGAAGCTTTGGCGTTTTCGATAGCCAGTTTTTTGATAGCATCCGCATCTGCGATTGCTTCTTTTAGCAAATCAGTTTTCATGTTTTTTTCCTTAAATTTTATTATGGGATTTACACCTATTTATCAGGTATAATTAGATTTTATTATGCGACTCTTTATAGAGCTTAAAGAGTATTCAGTGCTTAATTCTACAATAAATATGCAAGCCTATGACTAAAACTAATTTTTTTAGCACATTCGGCTAAATTTTTTAGATTATTCACAAGGACAATACCCAGCATTGTTACAAATCAGGTCTCTGATTATGCTATCTAGCCTGCTCTGCTTATACACCGGTGCCGTAGATACTCCCTCATTCAGAGAGAAATTAGCCCCTTGAGTGCTCTCAAAAGACACTAGGTCAAATGTCAGTAGGTTGAAGTCGTCATTGACAGTTACTGAGCCATCACGGGCCTCATCTACGCTACCCATGCCCCTTGAGCTTATGCCTAGTGGGATTTTCCTTCTAAGCAGTCCTGCAGCTATCCTTCCGGATGGGAACTCTGGTCCGTCCAATATCTCTATATCGGCTTTCACATCATCCCCATCCCAGTAGATTTTTTTTATGTTGTGAGATACGTTTTTGAGATTGACCACATTATCTGATGCGTGGTCTAATTCTCCTAGCGCTCTGTTATGGTTTACCAGGTCGTCTGTATATCTATCGATCTCTCTTCTCAGTATATCCATGGGATACACCCTACCGTTACGATTCTTAGCATTGGCTCTTTGTATAACAGCTCCTCTTATAATCATAGGACTTCCTGAAGCAGTATTCACTGCTTCGTTCAGTTGCTGTTTGTCTAGAACGAGCTGGTAGTATTCTAATAGTAAGTCTGCCATTTTTATTAGGGCTTTTTAATTTTCATGTTCGCCTTTATTACGCTATCAGGGATTTTGGTAATCTTACCTTTCCTCATCTGCTTATCAAAATATTTCATAGCGTCTTGAATAAGCTTTATATCCAGGTAGTCTTTTATGTAACTTTGCTTACTCAGATCTTCTATTCTTGACATTGAGCTCTTCATGTTTATGTCACTGAACTCTCCTTCTGCCATCCTTCCGCCTCTTCCCATCAGCTTCTCAGGGTTGTATATGCCGTCGTTAGGCAGTCCGCTATTTGCATTAGCAGTATAGCCTCCTAACTGGCTTACATCTGATATCTTGTACTCGTCTGGTGCGTAGGTGTTGTACACTTTCAGTCCATCAGGTCCTAACTCAAATATCAGCTTGGATACGATACCATTGTACTCACCACCTATGCTCTTTACAGCAGGGTCGCTACTATTTTGGTATCCCCAATTGTACCTCTTCATGTAGTCCTCTAGCTTCTTCTTCTTAACATCAGGGCCTACTACTCCTATGTATTGACCTTCTTCACCTTCACGTATCGCCTTTACGATTCTTTTACGGATATAGGCCTCTAATACACTGTCGCTGTTTTGCTCTTTAGCAGGGTATTTGGCGTTCAGAATGTCTTGTAGTTCTTTGGATGATAAGTCTAATACTTTATAAGGAGTTCCTCTCTGGTTATCAATGGTTTGTTCAAAATAGGTCATGTCAGGCTGTCCATCCTTCTTCAAGTAAATGTGCAGAGAGCCCTTCTTTCCAGGATCTCCCATTTTAATGTTATCCGGACCTTTAAATCCTACTATAAGGTCGTTTTTAGATTCGTTATACTTTACACTGCTTATAGTACCAACTATGTCCCACTGATTATTTGGGTTATCGGCTACCCCTTTTGGAGATAGTGTGAGAGATATCCCCTTGCCTTTCAATGAATTAACCTCTGATGATTGACTAGAAAACATGTCTCTCACTGTGTCAATCACACTTTGAAATTTGGATGCCATTCCTGCTTCTGCTAACCTCTTCTGCTCGATAGCCTTCAGCTGCATTCCTATGATAGTCTTTTCTCCTGGTTTGGCTACTTCCTTCGCCTTCTCCCTTGTTGGATAAGATTTATCATCTACGCGATTATTGTTGTTATCTACTACGAACCATCTATTGTTCTCGTAGTCTTTTATTGGAGTCAGTTGTAATCCCCCAGTCCTAACTACTGTTCCACCAGGGGATCCAGGATATTTTGAATAGAACTTCTTGTCTGGCAATGTCTCGCTTGAGCTTCTCGTACTATATTTAGGTTTGATTTCACCTGTAGAGGCCTTCTTAATTCCACCTTCTCCTGGTTTAGATAGCGGTGTAATGCTTTTTATGCCGTATTTAGATGGGTTGGCCATTCTATCTTCAGCCTGCTTGTCGGTGAAGAAATATGTTGACTTGTTATTGCCGATTTCTACCTCGTAGGATTTTGTTTCTCCTCCGGGGCCCTTTACGGTAGGTGCTACTTTAGTAGGCGTTTTAAGTTTTTTGTCTTGATAGATATCAAAATCTGATTTCCTCATTAAGAGGACTCTAT
>Ga0114982_1000102_pt1 | contig 40480 bp, 32 predicted proteins | sample Shrwel_input2_FT_FD_87183 | JGI IMG/M metagenome (GOLD analysis project Ga0114982, IMG submission 87183) | Subsurface microbial communities from deep shales in Ohio, USA - Utica-3 well 1 S input2 FT | ecosystem: Environmental > Aquatic > Deep subsurface > Shale gas/oil reservoir > Produced... | reverse complement strand
CAGCGAGCAACGGCAGCAGGTGTACCGCTGGTTATTTAAAACCAGTAACCGCAGCGCCCGCGACAGTCGGATCCGCATCATGCTGGAAGTTGAGGCTTTCCTCGATATCCATCAACGTTGGGTTAAACTCGGTTATGCCTTTGATCACTTAGTGCCATCGCTCGGCACGGCTCTGGGTAGCTCAGGCGACCGGCCGGCAGCGCTGGCTGAACTGATGGGCATCATCCAGAATGACGGCATCAAATTACCGACGATCCGCATCGATAGTCTGCATTTTGCCGTCCGAACACCTTATGAAACCCGACTGCAATACAATGCCAATGCCGGCGAACGGGTGATGCGCCCTGAAGTGGCCAGAGCGCTGAAAAAAGCGCTGGGTCAGGTGGCTGAACTTGGTACAGCACGGCGGCTGAATGGTAGTTTTGTCAAGGCGGATGGCAGTGCGCTGAAGATCGGTGGCAAAACCGGTACCGGTGACAACCGCATCGCCACCCAGGTGGTGCGCGGTAAAGTGATGGCTTCGACGGTCAACAACAGAACCGCCACCTTTGTGTTTTACCTTGGCGATAACTACTTCGGTACTTTAACCGCCTTTGTGCCTGGCAAAGGCGCGGATGATTTTAGCTTTACCTCAGCATTGCCACTGCAGGTCCTGAAAGGAATGGCCCCGCTGTTAAAGCCTTATGTGGTAAAAGCCGACCCGATGTGTCAGGTTCCGGCTAAAGATTGAGTACAGACATGTGCTGATCCATGGGTCGGACTCTCAAATTGGGTAGGTCGGACTCCCCACGAAGTGCGATGCAGCAGTCCAACATGGCTGGTGGCAATCATTATTCATCCTGCTGGTCGGACCCGACACGGCAGCGCCGCGGCAGTCCGACACATGCCATAACAAGGTTAATCCATCATGCCTGTTGGACCGTCTAACCTTGCATTTACACACGGCACCAACACAAGAGAGTCCGGCTCAGTAGCTGAAAGAATGGGGATTAACTGATTTCCAGATAACCGTGTGGTACTTTTTGCCGTAAAAACTCTTCCAACTGAACTTCATTCAATGGTCTGGCAAAGAAATAGCCCTGACCATAATCACAGCGGTACTTTTTCAGCAGCTGCAATTGGGCGCGGTTTTCCACCCCTTCGGCCACGACTTTCAGTTCCAGGTTTTGCACCATCGCAATGGTGGAGACAATAATCTGATAATCCGCATCATTTTCCAGCATGCCAAACACAAAACTTTTATCAATTTTAATGATATCAACCGGCATTTGTTTCAGATAACTAAGGGACGAATAACCAGTACCAAAATCGTCAATGGCAAAAGAAAAGCCCATCGCTTTTAACTGCTTCATCGCCGCCAGCGTGGTTTCGATGTTTTTCACCAGCGTACGTTCGGTTAATTCCAGCTCAAAATGCTGGGCTGGTAATTTCAGCTCCTGCAGCCACTGCGCCAGTTTGTCTGGTAACGCCGGATCGAGGAATTGTTCAGCAGATAAGTTAATGGCAATCCGAATATCGCGATAACCACGGCCAATCAGTTGTTTTGCCAGTTGGAAACTGCGTTGGAACACCCAATAGCCCAACTCTATCATTTGTGGCGAGTTTTCCAAAATACCGATAAATTCATCCGGCGTGACAGTGCCGCGCACCGGATGTTGCCAGCGTAACAAAGCTTCAAAACCCGACAAACGGCCGGTACTGAGTTCAATTTGTGGCTGCAAACTCAAACTGAATTGTTTTAATTCAATGGCTTCTTTAATTTCACTTTCCAACACCAGCCGTTTCGCCAGCCGCTGATACATTTGTTGATCATACAGCTGCGCACTATTGCCCCCTTGATCTTTGGCTTCATACATCGCCATATCGGCTTGCCGGATCAGCTCATCCGGCGAGGCCTGTGGGTTATCTGTGCTGGTTAAACCAATACTGGTCGAGATATAAAACAGCTGCGAACCTAAACTGATCGGCTGTTTAAAGGCCTCAAAAATCCGCCGCGCCACTTGCTGCGGATAATCGGGTTCATTGGCTTCAGACAACACCACCACAAATTCATCACCGCCAAAACGACAGGCAATATCAGAATTGCGGATACAACTACGTAAGCGGGTGGCCGCTTCAACCAACAGTTGGTCACCGGCAGCATGACCTTTACTGTCATTAATTTTTTTAAAGTCATCCAAGTCCAGGAATAACACTGCTACAGTACCGCGCTGGCGCTCGAGTGCCGCCAGGCACTTTTTCAACTGGAACTGCAACATGTTGCGATTTGGCAAGCCGGTCAATAAGTCAAACATCGCAATGTTTTCCAGCTCTTGAGTATTGAGCTCAATTTGCTGATGCAATTGTTCCAGTTCAATACTGAGCTGTTGCGCCGCCTGAGTCAGCACATCGACTTCATCCTGAAACATCAAAGGTGGATGGGTGCTACGCTGGCGGAATTGCAAAAACTGGCGCTGGGCTAATAAAGGTAAATGCCGCGCCAACGTCAACAAACGACGACTGAGCCGCAGCGTACTGACATAAATAAGCACCGCCAACAGTAAAAAACTCACCAGGGCAAAAGTGATGATCTGTAACTGATAATCGCGCTTGGCTTGGGCAAACTTGCTGGTATCGTCGACCAGCGCCAGATAATGTTCGCCACCCTGAGTCGCCAGCGGTAACAGGCTGATCAGATAATTCTGACTGTCGAGCCGAACGGCAATACCTTCAGACAGCACTTCAGCCAGCGGCATTTGGGCCGGTAAAGCCGCAAACACCGGCCGCATCATGCCTGGGTTGGACAAAGACAATAACTCGACTTGTTGCAGCACGGCATCCTGCTGCCTGAGCCGGACAATAGACACTTCTGAACCTATGCCCTGCTTGAGCGATGACAATACATCGACCAAAGTGGTGGCAATTGCTACAACGGCCAACTGTGCCTGCGCATTTTGCACCGGCACCAACACCAGTTTAATACATTGGTCGGCACAATAAATGGCGGTTTGTGGCACTTGCTGCTGCACCACTTCGGCCGCAACCGCCAGCAAATTGGTTGGTAATTGCGGGGTGGAGGCATATAACACCTGGCTGTTATCGTCAATAAGCCACAGACTTTCCACATTCAAATGCAAGGCAATCGCATCATAATGCGCCGCTAACTGAGTCGCGAAGTCCTGAAAATCCAGCTGATCCCGAAGCAAAACCAAGTCCGTAAAAGACTCCAGCCAGCTGCGCAGTTGATTCTCCAGCAGCAAATTCAGGTGATTAAATTGCTGCTGGCGCAATTGCAATTGTTTACTTTGCTGCAGGCGAAAGTCCTGGTCCATTTTCACCAGGGAAAAGCTGGTCAGCACCACCGTCATCAACAGCAGTGCTCCCAGGGTTAAAGCCAGTATTTTCCAGGGCAGGCTTAAAAAGGGCCGCATGTCAGAACCAATACATCAGCTGAAAGGCCCATAACGAATGATGACGCGAGGTATTGACCACCACATCCGGAACCACATTCGGCCCCAATCTGGCGGTGCCGGTGATCCAATGGTATTCCAGCTTCAGCCGCAAGTCGGCGCGAAAATCATGACTCATGGCCAACGCCGAATCGCGCTGGTAGCCAAAGAAAGGCGCAATTAACCCACCAGACTGGAGTGGTAGCGTGGCACCACGCCTGTCATCTTTATTGGCAAAATAGTGATCATGGCTCAGATACAACGTGGTTTGCGGCGTCAGGTTGTACCTCGCCAGTAAATAAGCACCTTGGGCGAACTGCATTCTTTGCATGCCGGGGGCATAAAAACCATAGACTGACACCCGTTCCTGCACCAGCTCACTGGACAGCTCCCAGTTTTCTTCACTATAACGCCAGTTCAGCATCACCCGTTGTACCGTGAAGTCACCATCATAAAAAATATCGGTGTCGGCCCGGCGGTAATTAAAGTCAGAATCGAGGAAACTGACCCCCCACTGCTGTTTGCTGCCATCAGGCCTTAAAAACACACTGAACTGATGGACAAAATCCTGCTCGGTTTTACCGGTAATCATGGTGCTGATCACCCGTTGGCTTTGTTCGGTCGGCACCGGCGTGGCGCCAATACTCCAGTTAATTTCAAACTCACCCAGACTATTGGTGTGGGTCGATTGCAGCGCTATGCCATCAGAACCAACGGCAATATCACGAAATGCATCAAAATAGACCGATTGCGGCAGCACAATCAGGGGCCGGGTAATAGCCACATCACGGGTACTGGAATACAACCAGTGCATGTTTTTATAACGGCCTAGATAGAGATCAAGCTGCCAGTCCAGGGTATTTAACGCTGTCCAGTTCAAAAACAGATAGTCAATGCGCCAGCCTTGCTGGAACCTGTTGCCACCGTCCAGATACATCACCTGACCGGCCAGACGCCAGCTGCTGTCGACCTGCCAAACAGAATTCAGACCAAACTCAGTTAATTCAGCACTGACTTCGCCAGTGTTATTTAAGAAGTTGCTATTTTTCGCCTGCATCATGCCCTGCGCCACAAAGCCGTGCCAATGCAGATCATCAGCGGCCTGTGCCTGGGAAAACCAGCCAAGACTCAACGCATAAGCAACAGCCAATAACGGCTTAAGGCTTGATGTGAATAATTTTTGCATCTGTCGTCTCGTTGTCTGCAGGTAAATAACCAATGGCGCCAGGGGTGCTCTGGAGCAATTTCAACATCTCAGTCGCCGAACCGACCTCTGCCGGCGGCGTGCCAATCCCGGAGAACGTCAGCTTTTGCCAGGCCCGATCAAGTTGATATGGGAACATTTGCAAATGGCTTTGACTAAATTGGCGGTGGGTTGCCGATTTTACCGGCAAAATGAAGACTCTAATGGCTACCCCGTCCGGCCAAATCACCTGCCGTTTCAGGAAAATACTGCGTAACTGCGCCTGACTCAGCTTATCAACAGGCACAGCCGGATGCACAGCCACCAAAGGAGTGGCGGCTGACCCGACAGCGAGGACATCGTGACAACACAATATCGTTAAAACCAGCATCACTAACTTCTTCACAGCACCCTTCTTCGATCAAGGCCGGAGGTTAGTATCAGCAAGGCGACCGTGTTTTTGGCAACACCGCCACTGCCGATAACCATAATCTGCTTCATGACGGCTGAGTATAGATGAGACATCGTAAAAAAATACCAAATAAAGCGTTTAAAAGCAGCAATTTACATAAATTTATCAAATGAGCTGCCATGACAGAACTTTTAATTATACCGACTTCAAACTGATTTGACTGCAACAGATGCTTTCAGAGCTGGCTGTTCTGCCCATAATCCACCGGACTATGCCGTTTTCCGGCAAAAAAATATAGCCTGTTGCTTGTAAAAAGCTGGTTTACGGCGACACTATAGGGGTCTTGAGGTCATTCAGGAGAACAGATAGTGAAAGCAGCGGATTATGCCCGACAAGTTGGTGATGTTTTTGTGTTGCCGGATACCTGCCTTAAAATCAAGCAAGTGATCGACAATAAAATCAGTAACCTGGACGAAATTGCTGAATTGATCGTGCTTGATCCTGCGCTGGCGTCACGTCTGCTGAAGCTGGCAAACAGCGCCTTGTACAACTTTCCGCATCAAATCGATTCCGTCAGTAAAGCAGTGTTACTGTTGGGCGAAACTCAGGTGTATAACATGGTGGTCGCCTACGGTGCTGCCGACGCTTTTGCCAAAGCACCGACCGATGTAGTGGATTTGGAAAGATTCTGGGAAAGCAGTATTCATGCGGCTTTGATTGGCAAATATCTCGGCCAGATCATTGGCATTAAACAAAGTGAACCGCTGTATTTATCCGGCTTGTTGCATAACATTGGCGAGCTGGTGGTGGCTGAAATTAATCCGGAAGTGGCCAGGCACTGCAACCAATATCATCATGGCATCCTGCCCTGGCAGCAACAACAGCAGCTGCTTGGTTTTAGTTATAACGAATGTTCAGCCGCCCTATTAAGTTTATGGCTACTGCCGAATAATCTGCTGGAGCCCATTCGTTTTTTACATCAGCCACAGTTGCATCAGGACAGCAGAATTGTGCAGTTGCTGCATATTTCCAGCCGGCTGGCGCTGTTAAACTCGGCCAGTGAAGTCTTTACGTTGAATGAATTGCTGGATCTGCATTTATTAGAGCCATTGTCACTGACCCGGGCCGACATCGAAGAAGCCAGAGCCTTCGCCAGCCTGGAAGCGCTGTCTATCCTGAGTATGCTCAATCCAAAAAGCAGCATGATTTTGTAAGGGGCAATGCTGCGACGGCACATTGTCGCTGTATGCAGCCAGCGCAAGATTGCCGATTCAACATAAGCACAGAGCCGGAGAGTCAGGCGCTGGGCTTTTTAGATATGCAATTGAGCAGTCCACTGCGGTCACAGTTTTAGCACCAGCCCTGTGGAAAAAATCTACAATGAGTTCAGAGCAAGCAGCAGCCCTGCCCGCACGGGCAGAGCATCAGGCGGTAAAATAACCCATTTAGCTTTCAATTTTTGCCAGCAAGCCAGCTAATTCATTGATCTTCTCCACAGTTTCCTTCACAAGATTATCAATTTCATTACTGGAACTGCGGGAACGAGCCGCCAACGAACGCACCTCATCAGCCACCACTGCAAAACCCCGTCCCATCTCACCAGCACGGGCGGCTTCAATGGCCGCATTTAAAGCAAGCAGGTTGGTTTGTTCTGAAATGCCATTAATGGTTGAGATGATCTGACTAATGGTCTGACTCGCCTTTAACACCGCATCCATCGCTGTTTGTGTTTCATTCAGCGCCACTCTGCGCTCAGAAATATCGATACCAAACATCACGTATTGTGTGATTTCTCCACGGAAATTTTTCAGCAGGCAAAGTCGGCTATCCAGCGCCAGCACCTTGTTATTTTTATCTTTAAATTCAAACGTTTTACCTATAAAACCAACTTTGTCGAATGCTTGCTTTTCGCTCTCTGTCAGCCCATTCCAAATGAGGTGATTGAGCTCATTCAGACTCACTTGGGCTGGTAATTTTTGCGCTAATGTCTGGTTGATTTGGGTTAACTTACCATGGCTATCAAATTCCAGAATCGACAGAGCACCACTGATCGCATTGAGCTTTTGGGTAAAATCCAGCGCCATCTGTTTGACAGCAGTCACATTGGCCTGGACTGAGATGTAATGCTCAATCTCACCGGTGGCGGTGAAAATGGGGGTGATAGATAACGAAATCCAATAAGGTACACCCTCTTTATTGTAATTAAGGATCTCATCATAAAACGATTTTTTACTGCGAAGATGTTCACTGATCCGTTTAACAGTGTCAGGATCCGTATCTTGCCCCTGCAGCACTGAACCGGGCTTTTTACCGCGCATAAAATTCAGATCATAACCGGTTAAACGCTCGAACCCCTGGTTAACATAAACAGTTAAACCACTGGCATCGGTAATTACCACAGAATTATCCGTTTTGTTGGCAACCAATGACAACATCGCCATTTCTTCCCGCTTGATCACTTCAGCGGTGACATCTTTGACAAAAGCTGTGTAGACGGTTTTATCGCCAAGTTTGACTTTACTCAGCGATAACTGTCCCCACAACACTGAACCATCTTTGCGCTCGATTTTTATTTCCCGGCTCGTGCCAACAATTTTGTCCTGGCCTGTGGTACGGTTTTTATCAATATAACCATCATGCTGGCTTTGGATTACCTTAGGCACCAGCATCTTAACGTTTTGACCAAGCACCTCGGCCGGAGTGTAACCCCACAACCGCTCAGCAGCTTTATTGTAGAAAGTGACTTGGTTGCACTCGTTGATCACGACGACAGCGTCCAGTGCTTGTGACAGGGTTTGTTCAATCATCTCACGCCCATTTCGCTCAGCGGTCACATCCTGAATAAAGGCCGTGTAGTGTTTTTTGCCTTTGACCACCACCTGAGATAACGACAGCAAAGCACAGATCAGCCTGCCATCTTTGGTTTGCAGCTGTACCTCGCGGGACGTACCGACAATTCTGTTGGTTCCTTCCGAGCGATGCCGATTAACAAAACCATCGTGTCGTTGCTGCAACTCCCTCGGTACCAACATAGCGACATTTTGCCCGACGACTTCATCCCGACGATAGCCCCATAGCTTCTCCGCCGCCGCATTATAAAAAGTGACGCAATTGCTGTCATTGATCGAAACGATGGCAATGATGGATTGTTCCAGCGCTTGTTTTTCCGCATTTTTACCAAAAAAATCAATCATTACTGACCTCGCTTGGTTTAACTTCAGAAAATATAGATGGCGGGATGTAAGTCGCAAGGCGGAGTGAATAAAAGACTGTAAAACGGTGGTCGAAACAGCAGCAGGGCAAAATTACCGCTGAACCGGCTGAAGAGGACTATCGCAGACTGACCAGGCGCAACATGGTAACAACAATACCAGCGGTGTCAGACAGACACCGCTGGTGTAAACATCACTCGCGGACAATATCCATTTCAGCTAACAGGTTGTCAGCTTTATCAACATACTGCATCAGCCACAGCATATAACGCACGTCGACGTGGATGGCGCGGGTGACTGCCGGGTTGAAATACCAGTCTTTGCTGATGGATTCAAAGGTAGAGTCGAAGTTTAAGCCGACCAGTTCACCCCGGCCATTCATCACGGCCGAACCTGAGTTACCGCCGGTGGTATCGGCGCTGGATAAGAAGTTCAGCGGTACCGAGTTGACCGGCACTGTGGCTGGTTTGGCACAATCGGCCAGCTGGCACAGCAAAGAGTCTGGCAGTTTCATGCCTAAATCAGCGTGATAGAACCCCTGATATTGCTGTTGCTGGTAGGCGGTCCGCAGTTTAGCCGGCACCTGGAAGGGTGCTTGGGCTTGTTCTTTTGCTAACATACCGCGCACTGTGGTAAAGGGGGTTTTATACACACCATCGGCAGCCGGGTAACCATCGACGTGACCAATGGTGATCCGCAGTGTGCCATTCGCATCCGGATAAACAGGTTTACCCTGCGCTTGATTATAAGCAATGATTGCCTGCATATAAGCCGGCCTTACCTGAGCATAACGACCTGCAAGCTCTTTTTGCAAAGACTCTTGTTGTAGCAGGCTGTCAGACATAGCGACCGCCAACCGGATAAACGGATCCGCGCTGTTGGTAAAATCTGCCGGTTTTTTGCCAAGCCAGCCAAGCCGGCCGGCGCTGGTGCTTAAACTACTTTGCTGATACCAGAGCGCCAGTTTTGCCGCCAGTGCCGGTGCATCCATGGTAGGTTCCAGTTGCAGTGCAGCATCCAGCACTTTCGAGCGTTGTGCATCTGGTGCTTGCAGATAAGCGGCTAACTGCTCAGTCCAGACCGCCAGGTCGACATCAGCCCGGAAGCGGGTATCCAGTCGTTTTAACCGACCTTCAAACATCGCCATATCACGCTGCTGAAAACCAGTTTCACGTTCAGCATCCGGCTTTTGTTGTTCCAGCGCTAACCGGTATAAATCGGCAGCTGTTTTGAACAAATCACTGCGCAGCGCGTTATCCAGATGATAGCTTTGCTGTAAAAAGGCTTGTTCTGCCGCAATCACTGTTTGTAATTGAGTCAGCGCCTGCTGATAGCCGGCTCTTGAGCTATCCGCTGCAATCCAACTGGCCAGTTGCTGTTGCTGCTGCAACTTAATGCCATGGATATCAGTGGCTTTAAAGCCTGCCAGCAGCCCTTTGAGCTTTTTCATCCGGTTATGGTGCCCCTTGACGGTGGAGGCATATTTGACTTTAGCATCGGCATCCGTTGCCCCCAGCCGTTCGATAGTACCAATCATTTGTTGATAAGTGCGGATCGTGGCCGGGTACTGCCAATCGGTGGCAAAAGCAATTTCATCGGCCAGCCGGTAACGACTGGTCACGCCCGGATAACCGGCCAGTAAAATACCATCACCGGCGCGCACACCGTTGGCATTCACTTTCAGATAACTTTTTGGCTGATAAGGCACGTTATCCACCTCATAAGGCGCAGGCTTGCCATCTTTCCCGACATAGGCCCGTAAAAAGGCAAAATCACCGGTATGGCGCGGATATTCGTAGTTATCGATATCACCACCAAAGTTGCCGACCGATTCTGGCGGTGCGTACACCAAACGCACGTCCTGGATCATCAACTGCTTGATCAGGAAATATTCCATGCCATGGTGAAAACTCACCACATTACAACGGTAATTGGCATCGGTTTCACAGTCTTTAATCAGTGTTTTGCGATTATTTTCAATGGCTTTATATCGTTCCAGCGCCGATAAATCAGCTGCCAGCTGGCCGGAAACGGCAGCAGTGACATCCACCACCTGCTCAGTGATATACAAGCGTTCCTGCGGCCCGGCCGGTAATTCAGCTGCTAAGGTACCAGCCAGAAAGCCCTGTTCAATCAGGTTTTGTTCTTTGCTGGAATTTTGCTGAATAGCGCCATAAGCACAATGATGGTTGGTCACCACCAGACCTTTACCTGAAACAAAAGACGCTGAACAGTAGCCAAGACTAACGATGGCATTCATTGGATACTTTGATAAATCAGCAAGTTGCTCGCCAGAAATCTGAATACCACGGGCATCCAGCTGCGCTTGTAATGCCGGTAACTGATAAGGTTGCCACTGGCCTTCATCGGCCATAGCCGGGAATTGGACCGCTGCCGCCAGGGCCAGCGCTAAATAACGATAGTTCATAACTGTGGATGACCTGTGTTGGTTGTTATTGTCAGGGAAACGAGATTTGGCAGATTACTGAGAGTTGAGCGCGCTGCCCAACGGCTTGCGGTCAACCCACCAGCGCACGCGATATAGCTGTGGTCATGACAGTCAAGCGGCGATCAGACTGATCAGCGCTTGACTGTCGTTGTCCTTGACTCAGACTGATGCCGTTGTTGCTGGCTCAGCTTGCGCCACCCGCACCTGGCGGTTCAGTATCGGGGTCAGCACAAACATCAGCACTGCAGCTCCCACCCCAATCCAGCCGAGGGTAGAAAACACTTCAGCGTAAATCGACAAAGCTTCCGGTACTGGGGTACCGGCCGGCATGGCAGCCATAGCGCCAAAACGACCGGCAATCATTTCACCAAAAGCCGAGGCCAGGAACCAAACGCCCATCATCAGACTGACCACCCGTGGTACCGATAATGCCGTCACTGCGGATAAACCAATAGGTGATAACGCCATTTCACCGACGACGAGCACAAAATAGGCCAGAATAAACCACCAGAAACCAGCCAGACCGTTTTCCAGCGGATTCAGCGCGGCGTATTGCAGGATAAAGTGGGCTAAGCCGGCAAACAACAGCGCAAAGCCAAATTTAGCCGGTGCCGATGGATTGAGCCCTTTGCGATCCAACCAAGGCCAGAGCCAGGCAAATGGCAGTGCCAACAGAATGATAAACATGGAGCCAACAAAGGTCAGCTGCGATGAATTAAAGGCAAAACTTACAAAGCCCAGATCAAAGGTATGGCTATCCATCACCCGGTCCGAATAGGCTAGCCAACTGCCGTAGGTTTGTTCATACAAACCCCAGAACACCGCAGAAATCGCCGTTAACACCATCAGCATCACCATACTGGCGCGCTCGACTTTGTCACACTCAATAAAAATAAACTTCACCCACCACAGCATCAGCAATAGGGTAAGCGCCACAGCAACCACTTCAGTGGCGGTAATTTCTGCCCCGGCAGCCAGTCCCAACCACTGACCCAGCACGCCAAAATCGATGCTGGTTTGCAAAATTTGCTGCACCACCCCGACCCCGGCCAGGGATAACAGATAAATCAGCCATTCACGGCGCACGCCGGCAACTTTTTGCACTAACAGCGCAGGTTGGGCCGGTTCAGCCTGGCCATGCAAATAAGGACGGCCGGCAATAAATACCGCCAGACCACAGAGCAAGCCAATACCAGCCGAGCCAAAACCATATTCCCAGCCATACGCCAACCCTATCCAGCCAACAAATAAACTGGAGAACACTGCACCTAAATTAATGCCCATATAAAACAGTGTAAAAGCTGAATCACGCCTTGGGTCTTTTTCGCTGTACAAGCGGCCAACAATGGTGGAAATATTCGGCTTTAAAAAACCGACCCCAACAGCCACCAGCGCCAGCGAGGCGTACATAATTTGCAGTGCCACCGTATCAGCGCCGCCTTCTGCCGTGGCCTGGGTGCCTTTGTAGGCCATCCCCAGCATCCCCACCGCCATCAAAGCACCACCAAAGGTGACGGCTTTACGCATCCCTAAATATTTATCCGCCAGTAAACCACCGACCACCGGCAAGGCATAAGCCAGACCGGCATAAGTACCCAGCAATAAATAACCATTTTTATCGGTAAATAAATGATGTTGGGTCAGATATAAAAACAACAGCGCTTTAAGGCCATAAAAAGCAAAACGCTCCCACATTTCAGTAAAAAAGCAGACATAAAGTCCAAGCGGATGACCAAACCATTGACGCTGGCTGGCAAGTGCAGGCACGGCAGAATTCATAATAATCCCGGATTGTTAGGTTCTTGGAATAATAAGGTAGGCACAGCGGGCAATGATAACGGTTACTGCTTCGCGAGCAAGCGTCACAAAAATACAGCACTCAAATGCTGCACTCTGCCCTGCCAGGGCCTTCGGGTACAAAGGCAATACTATAACATTTTGCGGTCAGATAGGAAGCCAGCCGCTTCAGGCGCTGGTCACCGCGGGCTCAGGCTGGCTGGCAGCTTGCTGTTGTTGTTGCCACAATGCCAGTTGCTGCCGGTAATAATCCCAGACGCAAGGACAACAACTGCCAGAGCCACAACATTCGTTGCTGGCAGGCGGTTCAGGTTTTTCGATTCGTTTCATCCAATATCCGGCTGTTGCTTTGACACAAAAATGCTATTTTAACCTCAGTGGTGGCTGGCAGCGCCAGCAGATTATGATTTTTATACAGAGATTTTCCGATGTCGTCTCGTTCTCATCTGCAAATTTGGCATACCGTCAGCCAGATCCCCGCCGGCAAAGTTGCCAGCTACGGCCAGATTGCCGATCTGGCCGGTTTGCCCGGCCGCGCCCGGCTCGTTGGCAAAGCCTTACAACTGGCGCCAGCTTCAGCGCTGTTGCCATGGCACCGGGTATTGCGCAGTGATCGTGGTCTGGCTTTTGCCGCTGGTTCAGCTCAGGCGCTGACGCAGCGGCAGTTATTATTGGCCGAAGGCGTGATATTCAAAGGCAATAAAGTGAGCGCTGATGCTATGTGGCGACCCGATCTGGCAGCACTGCTGTTTGAACTGCAGTATTAAACAGGGGCCAAAGGATGGTTGTTGTGGTCAGCAGCACTAACTGGTTTTGCTGTCACCCTGCACAAAATAACTGACCTGCGTTCGCGGATTCAGATAGGCATAAATTTCGGCAGGCAATGAGGTGGGTTTGAGCACTTTGTCGATGGCAAGTTTACCTTCTTCCAGCGCGATAATAGGCGCTTCCAGCCGTGGAATTTGTGGATCATAAATCAGCACATTCGGATACAGCAGTTGCGAGCTATTGACCGACATCACTAAACCAACCCGCTGATCGGACAATTGCACCACAGTCCCTGGTGGATAGACGCCCATCATCTTTATCAATTGCGACATATGCGCAGTACCAAGTTTGCCTTTCATCGTTTTGAACAAGACCGACATCGCATGGTGCGGCGAGCGCGCTTTTGCCGGGTCAACCGGATGACAAAGGTTATCAAATTCATTCACCACCGCCACCACTTGGGCAAGTGCATCAATGGTATCTGCCGTTAAACCGGACGGATAACCGCTGCCATCGAGAAATTCATGATGTTGCAACACGATTTCCAGCGCCTGTTGCGGAAAAGTGTCCGTTAATTTCAGTAGCTCAACGCCATACTTAGTGTGCAGCTTTAATAAATTAGTTTCGGGGGCCGTCAGTGCTTCGGTTTTACGCAAAATCTGACTGGGGATTTTCAGCTTACCAATGTCATGAAACAAAGCACCCAGACCAACAATTTTGATTTCTTCATCACTATGCCCGAGGTTTTTCGCCAGCATCATCGATAACACCGACACGTTCAGCACATGGTAATAGATATTTTCCTGCTCTTTACCCACCTGAGAAATCAAATGCAGCACCAGCGCATCGGCGGAAATAATACTATCGGCAATCCGATTGACCAGTTCACTGGCTTCTTCAATCGCTTGCAAAGGCCTGCCGGCAATTTTCGCCATCACATTGCGCACTTGCACCATCGACTGGGCAAAGGCTTTTTCAGTTTTTTGCAGTTGGCGTCGCTGCTCCTTGGCTTGCTCAATCCGCAGATTTTTTTCCAGGATCATGTCGTTTTTCAATAAAGCGGATTGTTCTGCCAGCAAAGCAGCTTCCGGCTCCGCTTCAGTTTCATGATTAATCGAACTTTTTTCCGGGAAAAAATAGACAAAATCCAGCTCCAGCGTCTGAATGATAGCAATTTGCTGATAATTTTCGATTTTGAACTTATTTGAGATAAAAGGATGCTTCATCCAGTTCAGGGGTAACTGAATGAAATAACCGATTTTAAGCTGATGAGGACTTATTTTAGCAACTGACACCTGACACCCTGCTCTCCCACGACTTACGGCACAACGGCTGGTTTCCCGGTCCGCCGTCAGTTTAGCAACAGAACGGGCAAATGTCTGTGGTCACAACAGGGACTTACGCAAAATGAGTTCAGTAAAGCTGATGTAATTCAATAAAATGGCGAATGCAGTAGGTGGCATCTTCGGCGAAATGCTGATTTTCCCCATTCAGATACAAACAACTTGGCATGCCGGCGCGACGGGCTGTCTCCAAATCAAACCAATAATCACCGACAAACAACAACTTGGATACGGGTAGCTGCCATTGTCTGGCAATATGCCACAAGCCAGCGGGATCAGGTTTAGCCGGACAGTCTTCCCGGGTCAGCCATAAAGACACCGGGATCGATAAGCGTTGCCGGCACAACTCACTGGCTGCGCGCATATTGCGGGTTAATACTGCGGTGGGAATATTCTGCTGCTGTAAATGCCAGAGTAATTGTTCTGCCCCAGGCATCCACTCTGCGCTGGCGGCACCTTGCATTTCAAAATCACAAATGATTTGCAAAGCACGGGCACGCTCAGCCGGATCGGTTAAAGTCGCCAGATGCTCCAGAATCGCAGTGCCGGCCGGCCAGCCCAATTGCTGACAGAGCAAGCTAAAATCCAACCGGGAATCGACCAGGGTGCCGTCTAAATCAAAAATAATTCCACGTTGCTGACCTAACACAGGTTGATCCTTTTGCTATCAAAATCAGTACAATGCAGCTGTTACGCCTGAACAGGGTAAAACGATCAACCCCTCGATGTACAGCGCGACAGGTCAGGAGCATGCCAAGATGAGCCAGCACAACAACAACGGCCGTAGTTTGATGCCGGTGCATCCGGGCCAGTCGCGCCCGAAAAAAACCAACCGCCGCCAGGGGGCAACAGCGGGCAGTCAACAACGGATAGATCAGCAAATCTGGCTGCTGCATCAAACCATGGCCACTAAACTGCTACAACAACCTGAGCTGGCAACAGAGATCCGGCTCAGACTGGATAACTGGCAACAGCAAGGCCAAATCCGCCATGGCGCTTATTTATTCTGGAGTTGTTTACTGGATTTATTGCCTGAACCGGAGCGGTTTTGTGCCGAGTTATTAAGCTGGGAGCTGCAGATCTGCAAATACCGCCGGCGCACCCCCCTCCTTGGGCTGCTGACAGAAAGTGAACGGCAGGCCGCGCTGCTGTAAAATATCGTCTTAGCCACAGCGGCCAGACCCGGCACACAGGCGCCAAAACAGCATTTTCTTTTTATTTTGTCTGGTTTGCTTGGTACAACTGAACGGCAGAGCCTGTTAAACTCAGCGCAGTCTGACTGCAAGGATTGTTATGAAACTCAGCCCTCCCCTGTTTATGAATCTGCTGCTGCTTGCTCTCGCGCCGGCGCTGGTATCGGCCCAAGAGGCCAGCATGCAACAACGGCAATACACCAGTAAATTTGGTAAAACTCAACTTGAAGTGCTGCAGCAAGCTGACGGCCAACGCGAATTTAAACTACAAACCGCCTTGTTGCCTGCCACGCGTCAATGGACAGATGCACCTGATGTATTGCAACTGCGCACGGAAAATCCGTTGTTGGACGCCCTGTTTAGCCTGGCGCAACAAGAGATCGGCGAAAACAGTGTCAATGAAATCACCGATTGGGGTTTTAACGATCAACAGCCCGTGCTTTGTCCTTGCTTCGAAACTGGCGCTAAGTGGCATTATGTCTGGACCCGCGATTTATCCTATAGTCTGGATTTAGGTTTGAGCTATCTGGATCCGGAGCGCTCACGCCACTCATTAGTATTTAAGACTTCAAAAGTCCGGCCAGAATTGATCGCCCGTGGTCTGGCACAGACCGAAGTCGCGTTGCAGGATACCGGCTCTGGTGGCAGCTGGCCGGTCAGCTCTGATCGGGTGGTTTGGGTGCTGGCCGCCAGTGGCCTCAGCAGTAAAGCTGCGGATGGCAGTTCATCAGCCGATGCGCAGCAAGCCTGGCAACAACAATGGTATGCCATTGCCAAAAATACCCTGCACCAAGACCGGCAGTATTTGTTCAGTACCGATTTAGGTTTATATCGCGGTGAAACTTCGTTTTTAGACTGGCGCGAACAAAGTTATCCGGCCTGGACTGCCAAAGATACGGTGTTTTTAGCCGAGTCTTTTGCGCTGTCAACCAACGTGCTGCACTATGTTGCCCTGCAAAAAGCGGCAGCTGCGGCAGATAAACTGGAGCCTGCCGCGGCAGCTGAGTTTCGCAGTTGGGCTGAGGCGTTGAAAAATGCCATTAACAAAGCATTTTGGTTGCCGGAACAAGGCTTATATGCCAGTTACCTTGGCCCGGAACAACATCCACAAGCCTTTGCCCAATTTGATTTATTAGGCCTGGCACTGGCAATTGAACATGGCGTTGCCTCTCAAACGCAGGCACGGCAAATTTTGGCCAGTTACCCACTGGCCCCTGCCGGCCCGCCAGTGCTATTCCCGGCGCAGCCACAGATCCCGATTTATCACAACAGAGCCGTCTGGCCTTTTGTCACCGCTTATGCCCTGCGTGCTGCCAAAACGCAGCAGCACGGCGCGTTATTTACCAAACTGGCGATGTCGTTGTTTCAAGGCGCGGCCTTACACAACTCCAATATGGAAAATTTCGAATGGCTGACCATGCGGGCCCATGTTGAAGACGGAGCCTGGTCCGGACCTGTGGTGAATTCAACCCGCCAACTCTGGTCTGTGGCTGGCTTTCACGACTTGGTTGCCGGCAGTCTGTTTGGCGTTAAAGTGCAGGCCAATCAGTTGTTGGTTGATCCTTATCTGCCGGCCCAACTACAAAAAGATTTGCAACTGGGCCAACAACTGCAGTTACTGCAGTTACCAATAGGCGCCAGCACGCTGGATATTCATTTGCAGTTACAAGGTCAGGCCAAAACAGCGCAAAGTTACCGCTTGTCTAAAGCGCTGCTCAATGGGGTGGCTATTGAGCTGACGGCAACCCATCAGTTACAGCTGGATATCCATCAGTTTAGTCTGGCGCATAACCAGTTGGAGCTGGAACTGACCCCGGTCAGTGAAACGGTACAGCCCATCCGGCAATTGAAGATCGAAAACCCGGCCAAACTTTCTGAGCGCGAACAACGTCAACTGTTTGCCCCTGTCGCCCCGAACCTGGTGGCAACCCAAAATTCGCAAGGCTTGCTGGAATTGAAATTTGACGCCAATGGCGTGCGCGACAGCCGTTTTACCCTGTACAAAAACGGTGTGGTGCAAAAAAGCAAATCCGGTAAAGGTTATGTCGAAAGCAAAAAGTCTGACAAAGCACAATGTTATTCCCTGGTGCAAAGTTACAAAGATACTGGCTTAACCTCCTTACCAGGCAAAACCCTCTGTACCGACACAGGTTTAGAAACCTTTGTTGCAGGCGCAGGTCTGCAAAGCCCGGACCACGAAGTCAGTACTTATCTGGCACAACCTGTGTTTAAAAACTGGGGTCAGCCGGAACAACAACTGCAACTGTCATTGACGCCGAAACTCGACGCTAAATACAGCCTGCAACTGCACTATTTTATTGATAACGGCCCCATTAATACCGGTATTACTGCCGTGGTCAAACAAGCAGAGGTGCTATGTGAAGGCTTGCCGGCACAACAATTAACCCTGGTGATGCCGCATCTGGAAACTGCCACTGAAGCCGGCTTTTCCAGCCGGGGTTATTTTCGCGCCAAAGCCGGCAAAGCATGCCAAATCAGCGTCAAGGATGGTTTTAACATGAGTTACCTGCAACATTTTGAACTCTATACCGGTGGCAAAGGCGGCAAAACAGGTCCATTGAATCAGGCGGTGATCCATGCTGCCAGAGTTCAACCGGTGGCGGACGCACAGTGATCGCCAACTGACAATAGCGCCACAGCTGCAGGCAAATATCGCCGCAGCGTTGTGGCGGACTAAGAGCATCGAGGTAGCGGATGAAACTGTATCTGGGATTGGCGCTGTTATCGGCCATTTTTATGGCCAGCAGTGGTGTCATCGCACGTTATAGTCAGATGGCCGCCGCTGAACTAACTTTTTACCGGCTTGGGGTCGGCGCTTTATGCGTGTTCATCTGGCTGCTTTGCACCGGTCAAGCCAAGCAACTTTGGCAAAAGCCGAATCGCCAGATGCTGCAAAATGGCTTGTTACTGGCCAGCTTTATGCTGGGGTTTCTGCAGGCGATCCAAAGCATTCCACTAGCCAATGCCATTATGATGGTCTATCTGGCGCCGCCGTGCACAGCTTTGGTGGCGCATTTTTATTTTGCCGAGCGGCTGAATTTGTTCAGCGGTATGTTGATTATGCTAGCGTTACTCGGCTTTGCCATGCTGCAGCAATTTCAGTTTGATGTCAGTGCCAATCCGGCGCAATTGGCCGGATATTGCTGGGCTCTGCTGTCGTTGCTGGCGTACAGCGCTTTTTTACTCTGTAATCGCCAGCCTGCCGCCGGTACTTCCGTAGGACAACGGACTTTTTACCAGCTGTTATTTGGCGCCTGCTGTGTGTTGCCGTTATTAACCAACAGCAGTTTACCGCAGGGCATTGACTGGCTCTGGGTCGGGCTGGCTGGCCTATTCCCCGGTTTTCTGGCGATTGGCTGTGCCATCGCGGCATTGGCGCATTTGCCGAACCGGGTTTATGGCACCATCGCCTATGCTGAACCCGCCGCAGTGATCCTGGCTGGCTGGTGGTTATTTCAGGAGCAATTAACCCCATTGCAATTGGCTGGTATCAGCCTGATTTTGTTGGCCGGCATCCTGCAAGCGCTGCTGGCAGGCCAGCAACCCGCAGACCCTGACCCATCCCAGCAGCCGGCACGGAGTCAGGCATGAGCAACAGACAGTTATTGTTGCTGCTTGATTGTCAGGCAACACCATGAATTATCTGGCACATTTGTTACTGGCCGAAGCCAGTACCGAGTCGCGGATCGGCAACCTGCTGGGGGATTTTGCCCATGGTGTGGTGTTATCTGAGCTGCCGCCCGCCGTCAAGGCCGGATTGCAGCGACATCGGGCTGTTGATCGTTTTACCGATCAGGCCAGCGAAGTACTGACGGCGAAAACCTTGTTCAGCCAAAGCCGGCGCCGTTTTGCCGGTATTGCACTGGATATGCTGTTTGATCATCTGTTGATTAAACATTGGGCCTTGTACCAATCACAGCCATTTGCCCGCTATAAAACTGAGTTATATCAACAACTGCGACAGGATCTGCCACAGATGCCGGCAGCGATGGCGGGCACTGTCAGGTTGTTAGTACAATATGACTGGTTTGGTCAGTATCAGGACTTAACCCAGCTTGGCAGGGCGCTGGATCAGATTGCCAACAGGATTCGATTTAGCCATCAGTTTGACGGCGTCATCAACGAAATTCGCCCGCAGTTGCCACAGCTTGAAGCGTTGTTTTTACAGTTTTTCCCCAGATTGCAGCTTTTTGTCGCCGAACTTGGGCCTGAACTGGCGGAAGAATCTATGCCATCGGCTGCCAAAACTTGCTAAACTAGCGCCTTTGCTGAATTTGTGTAACGGAGCACCTGATGAGTCAATTCCCTGATGATGGCAACGGCGATATGCTGCAAGCCATGCAAGACGCTGGTCTGGATTTAAACCAGAGTCTGGCACTGGATTTTTACCTGGTTTTCCCGGACAAAACCAAAGCCGAAATGGCATTACAGGCGATGACGGCGTTAGATCAACCCGTTGAGGTTGAATTAAATTTTAACGATCTGGAACAGTGGGAACTGATCGTCAGCCTGCAGATGGTGCCTGAGCATGCTGCCATTAGCGCCAAAGAAGTCGAGCTGGACAAATTTGCCAAGAAATTTGGCGGTCACAACGATGGCTGGGGTGTGATGCAACAGCAGGATGGCGATGACGAATTTGCCGATGATGATCACGAATGTGATGATCATTGTGGCCATCAGCACTAAGTCATAGTTCCGGGTCATAGTTCCGGGCCATAGTTACGGGCCATAGTTCCTGCCATCAGCCAACACTGATGCTGATTTGAACGGACCGGCCTGGTGGTTACCCACCATAGGCCCCTGTTTTGGTAAGGCAGTGCTTGCGCACTGCCTTACAGCCCGCTTAACACCCGCTACCTGCCTTATGCCAGCTTTTTGACAGTCAACAACGTAAATTCCGGCCCGCTTTTTGCTACAGATGTCGATACTAAAGCAACCATGCGAACCAAGCTCAAACGGAAATTGCGATGAAAACAGACACCAGTTTATTCCAGACCCTCAGCCAGCTCAGAACCCAACAGCTAAACCGTCAATATCAACTGGTGGAACAGAAAAAAAATGCCATCGGCAATGGTCAGCCGCCTCAGGTCGACAAAACACCGAACGGCGGTCAGACCAAACCGGCGCAGCCCACCACCCCGACTCAACCGGCTGAACCAGCAAAAAAACCGACTAAACTGGATTTTCAACAGATGACCCGCGGTCAGTTATCGCAGTGGTTTAACCAAGCCGTCGCCAGCGGTAAAATTGCCAAGGATCAACAAACCGCGTTTCGGGTAATATTATTTAACGGTCAAAGCAGTGACAGTGAAGCCAGCAAAGCTGACAACACACTGATCGACTTTGCTGATAAAGCCAAAACGGGTTTGCAAAGCGCAATCAAACGTAAAGACGAAGGTTCGATTGAATTCTGGGCCAAAGCTTTAACCGTGATGAAAAAGTTTCAGGGCCAGCCAGTGACAGAGTCAACGCAACAACCGGTGACTCCTCCGGTAAGACCACAACCTGTGACTATTCTGCCTGTTCCAGCGCAGCCAGTGCCGCAGGATAAACCAACCAGCAAAAGCTAAGCGGGACAACAAGATGCCAGTCAGCTCTGTTGACTGGCATGGGCTGACTGGCAGGGCTGTTAATCGCCAACTTTCACTTTCGTTACCAACAACTGGTCGATTTTGTAGTTATCGATATCAACCACTTCAAACTTATACCCTTGATGCAACACAAAGTCGGTACGTTTTGGAATTTTCCGCAGCATATACATCATAAATCCGGCAATGGTTTCATAGTTTTCATCGTCCGGAAATTCATCGATAGATAACACCCGCATCACATCGTCCAGTGGCGTTAAGCCCTCCACCAGCCAGGAATCTTCATCCCGTTTGACGATTTGTTCCTCTTCCGAATTGACCAGCTCCCCCATTACGATACTCATCACATCTTTGAGGGTGATCATGCCAACCACCAAAGCGTATTCGTTCAGGATCACGGCAAAATCGACGCCACTGGATTTAAAATGGGCCAAAGCCTCATACAAAGATAAAGTGTCCGGAATAATCAGCGGTGTGCGCAAAATGCCTTCTTTGGATAAAGATATCGACTGCTGGTGCAGCACCTGCATCAGAATATCGCGGGTATCGACATAACCCACCACCCGATCCAGCGCTTCATCACAGACAATAAATTTGGCATGCGGATGCTCGGCAATTTTGGCTTTAATACTGTCAGCCGATTCTTTTAACAGAAAATAAATCAGACTTTCGCGCGGTGTCATGGCGGAGGTCACAGTGCGCTGGTCCATATCGAAGACGTTTTCCAGCAGCTTGTGTTCTTGTTGTTGTAACACCCCGGCTTCAGCCCCTTCGTCCATCATCGAAATGATATCTTCCGGCGTGATTTGATCTTTACGCTGCACCGGCACATTAAAGATTTTAAACACGCCATTGGCGATGCCGTTAAACAGCAGCACCAGAGGTTTGAGCACCACCAACAACAATAAAATTGGCCGCACCACGGCAACCGCCACTTGCTCAGGGGCCAGCATCGCCAAACGTTTTGGCATCAGATCGGCAAACAGAATAAACAGCGCGGTGACAAAAAACACCGACAAGCCAAAGCCGATCGATTGTAAGGCCGGGCCTTGATAAAACAGCTGTAAAAACTCAACAAAAGTCGGGGTAAAAGCAGCTTCACCCAAAATACCACCCAGGATGGCCACTGCATTGAGGCCTATCTGGATAATGGTAAAAAAGCTGCCGGGATGTTCTTGCAGGCTCAGCACCTGACTGGCACGACTGTCCCCTTCGCTGACTAACTGACGCAAGCGTAATTTACGCGAAGCCGCCAGTGCGATTTCCGACATCGAAAAAAACGCACTGACACTAATTAATAAAATAATAAGCAGAATATGTTCAAACAAAGACATGTGTTCACCAAATCATCGACTTCAGAGTGGCTCGGCACAGTTTACTGCGGTTGACTGAACTTTTCATGACAACCAGCGCACGACCGGACCACAGCAGGGACTATCCCTGCACTGACCAAGCACAGTATAGCCGCTGACTGTGTAATTTCAGCATGTTATCTCATGCGCTGAAATAATTGCCGTGCTTGCTGATAAACCCAGAGCGCCAATTCAGGGTCATAACGTTCGCCCTCATCCCGCATAAAAGCATGGGCAGCGTTCACTTCATGCCAGCTAAAATCGCAGCCAGCCGCAGTCAGCGCCTGATAGATCTGCAACCGGCCATTGGTAGGAATATGCGGATCTTGTTTGCCCCAAATCAGGCAAAGCTCTGCTTTGATTTGTGCTGCCGCCGCCAAAGTTTGTACCGAGCCGGTGGCTGGTAAGGTGTCTGAGTGTAAATCTGTGGCATATAAACAGCATGCGGCGCTAATGGCGGGATTCAGCGCGGCGCGAAAAGCCAGATGACCACCGATACAGACGCCATAACTACCGGTTTTGCCATTAAAATCAGCGCGGGTCTGCAAATAATCCAGCATCGCCTGGGTATCACTGTCATGCTGCAATAAGGGTTTTTGCCACTTGTCCTGATTGCCTTTATCTTTGCCGGCATCATCATAAGCCAGCACAGTTCCGGCGGCATTGAGTTCATGGAAGATTTCCGGCACTAATACCAGAAAGCCCTGACCAGCCAACATAGCTGCAGCTCTGGCAATAGGTGCTGTGATCTGGAAAATTTCTGAATAAAACAAAATGGCGCTAAAGGTGACACCACTGACATTGGGTCGGTAGAGCTGACACAACATAGGCCCGGTTGGGGTGCTGATGGTCAGGTTTTGCATCACAACCTGCATGATAAACTCCGAAAATAGATGGCTTTACGGCCGCTATTATAGGGTCTTTCCGCCAGCAGACAATCTCATTCGGTCAAAGGATACTGCAGCTCAAAGAAAAGGTTGAGGTTTTGGCAGTGGTGCCACGGTCAGGTGCATATTGTACTTTGCTGCTGAGTTGGCTGAAGGCTGTTCTTGTGACTGTACCGGTTGCTGTTGCGGTAAATAATGCTGCCGGATTTGCTGCAACTGCCCTTGCTGATAAAGCCGTTGCCAGCCACTGGCCAGACTGGCCGCTAGTTCCGGGCTGACACTGCGGCGACTGAAACCAAAATACACCGGATTATCATGCACCAGCAGCATAGGTTGGTAGGGGCTGGGTTGCTGCTGTACCCGCCAGTACCAGGCAAATTCTTCTTCCAACACCGCCTGGACCCGGCCAGAACTTAATAAAGCCAGTTTGTCCTGATTCGATAAAATCGGCAGCAAATGGCGGTTAAAATGAACGTCGCTTTGTAACTGGCGAAACTGTTCGCCAAAATAACCGCCATTCAGCATCGCCAGTAGCCAGCCAGCCGGCCAGTGCCGTAAATCAGCTAATTGCCGCAGTGCCGGTTGGGTGGCCGGATCGGCAATTAACCACATCCGTTCCTGATGATGCGGCCCGATAAAATACAAATCTTTCGCGCGTTCCGAGTTGTAGGACAACTGACTGATCACCTCTATCTCGCCCTGTTTTAACAACTTCAGCGCTCTGGCCCAAGGCGATTTGACCAGTCGCAGCTCACAGCCGACTTCGCTGGCCAGCGCTTGCAGCATCCGGACATTCAAACCATGGGACTCTGCGTCATCCAGAATAATATGCGGCGGAAACGGGGTATCGATTGCAAAGCGCAGCACACATGGCTGGGCCGCGCTCGATGCTGTTGACGCCAACAGCAGTGCCAGCAGCACAGCATGCATGCCGGCACGGCCTGCATAATTGCTGATAAGTTTGCCAAGCAGAATGAAATTCAGCATTTTTACCTTTGGTTCAACAACCCGACTGCATTTGACCTGCGTCACCACAGCACCATGGCTGTTTTTGCCGGCCAGTGGCCTATGCTAGCCAGGCCGCGCCAGACTAGCCCCAAACCGGATCCTCACCAACAACCCGGCCTGTTGTGGCAATAACTCCAGTTGCCCGCCATGGGCCTGCACTATGTCGTGGCACAAGGTCAGGCCAATGCCCGATCCCTGTGGCTTGGTGGTAAAAAACGGCACCAGCGCATGCTGTAACACGTTGGCCGATAAACCGCAACCATCATCCTGTAACTCCAGCATGAGCTGCTGTGCTGTTTCATAGATCTGCAATCTGGTGCCAGCTGCACTGGCACCGGCCTCATGGGCATTTTTAAGTAAGTTTAACAACAATTGACTGAGTTGGGTTTGATCCAGATACCAAGGCATCGAAGGTAACTGACCCACCAGTTCAAATTCATAATGATCCTGCAACTGATTAAGCAACCGTGCCCATTGCACCTGTTGCGGTTTTGGTGGCGGTAATTTGGCAAATTCCAGATAGCCGGCTAAAAACTGATTTAGTTCAGCACAGCGCAGCGATAAACTTTGACATAACTGCGCCAGCTCAGCCTGGCCCGCTTGTTGCGCCAGTTGCCGGCCTGAATAGGCTAAAGACGACATCGGCGCCAGGCTATTATTCAGTTCGTGGCCAATCACCCTCAATAATTTTTTCCAGGCCTTGAGTTCTTCCCGTTGAATTTCAGCCGTCATCGGTTTGAGCAGATACAACCAATGTTCACGCTGATTGAGATAAAACCTGTTGCAGGACAAGTGCCAGACCGAAGCCGGCTCGCCCAGATGCAGCAAAGCGCCCTGTTGTTGTGGCTCTAATTGACGGATGGCTGTGGCCAACGCCGGATGTTGTTCCAGCACAGTGGCAAACAGCATCCCTTCTAATCGTTGACCCGCGCCGCATAATTGCCTTGACGCCGGGTTACTCAGCAGCACCCTGCCCTGTTGATCCGTTAGCACTAAACCGGCCGGACTACTTTGCAGCACCGTATCGAGTAATAATTCACGTTGATATAAACTGGCACGCTGCTGGCGTAGCTGTGCCGACATCGTATCAAGTTTGTCTGCCAAAGGTGCCAGCTCTGCGATGCATTGCCGATTAGCTCTACTGTTAAAGGCCTGGTCCTGCAGGTTTTCTGCGTGCAGATTCAGCGCCGCAACTTCCCGTTGCCACTGCTTTAACATCCATTGTGCCAGCGATGCAAACACCAGCAGTAGCAAGAACAGTCCCAGCGTCAAACTGGCAGAGGCAAATTGCCAGCACAACAGCGCTGTTGCCAGCAGCAAGAGTGCAAACAGCCACTGTAGTTTTAATTGCAGCGACCAGTGGCCGTTAAGGCGGAGCAATACCATAAAACTCCATTCGTCGATATAACGCCTGCCGGCTGATGCCTAATGTTCTGGCCGCTCTGGCAATAACACCACCGGCAGCCGTCAGTGCCTGTTCAATGTCGACCCGTTCCATATCATCCAGCGCTCTTTTGCCAGCATGTGGCTCAAAGTAAGGTAACCCCAAATCCGCGGCCTGAATTTCAGCACCAGCCGCCAGTAATAACGCACGCTGGCAGACATTTTGTAGTTCCCGCACATTGCCGGGCCAACTGTATTGTAATAACAGCTGTTCAGCAGCGGTACTTAATGGTTTTTTTCCCTGCAAAAACAACGCTGCCAGCGGCAAAATATCATCTGACCTTTGCGCTAAATCGCTCAGATGCAGCTCCACCACATTGAGCCGGTAATACAAGTCTTGCCGGAATTGTCCGCTGGCGATGGCTTTGACCAGGTCGCTGTTGGTAGCACTCAGCACCCGCACATCAACTTTGCGGGTTTGGGAGGAACCCAGCCGTTCAAATTCGCCGGTTTGCAATATCCTGAGCAACTTCATCTGGCCTGCCAACGGCAAATTACCAATTTCATCGAGGAAAATAGTGCCACCATCAGCCAGTTCAAAGCGGCCGAGACGAGTTTTATGCAGACCGCTGTAAGCGCCCGCTTCTGCGCCAAACAATTCGGCTTCCATCAGCTCAGCCGGCAAAGCCCCCATATTTACTTTCACCAGCGCTTTGTGTTTGCGCCTGGAATTGGCATGGAGCACCTGGGCTATGCCTTCTTTGCCGGTACCATTGCTGCCGGTAATCAGGATGGCCGCATCCGAAGGCGCCAGCTGTAATGCCATCTGCAACAATTGCTCGGTCGCAGTACTGGCAAACACCAGGCCACACAAATCTTTGCCGTCAAACTGCCGCAGTTGCTCCCGCCTTTTACGCACGGCTTGCTGCTGTTGATCCTGCAGTTTTTTTAACTGCAACGCATTTTTCACCGTCAACAGTAACCGCTCGTCATCCCAGGGTTTGGCGATATAATCCAGCGCTCCGGCTTTGACCAGTTCCACCACCATATCGAGCGCAGTCCAGGCCGTCATCAGGATCACCGGAATATCCGGGTAACATTGCCTCAGCCGGTAAAACAAAGCTTTGCCGGCGGCCCCATCCATTTCACCTTTGGCAAAATTCATGTCCTGCACCAGCAGATCAACCTGATGTTGTGACAACAATTCAACCACTTGCGCCGGTTCAGCCGCAATCAGCACGTTATAGTGCTGCAAACGAAACAGCGTCTGTAAAGCCGCTGTAATCGCCTGATTATCATCAATAATTAAAATCGTCGCCATAACTCACATTGTCTTGGTTGCAGTCGCCGGGGCCACTTGGGTCGCAATTCTGGCAGGATACCATGTGGCCAGTGTGACACAACAAATTAACACGATGGTGGTGCACAACGGCAACCAAAGCTGCAGCGGCGGCATGCTAATCACGGTGGCCAGTTGTTGGTTTAATGCAAAGGCACACAGCAGCCCTAACAGAACGCCAAGCGCGGTTGTCAGCCAGTTCTCACAAAGTAACTCTATAAAAATCAGATTTTTACTGGCACCAAGCGCTCTTTTTATGCCAATATCCTGCTGCTGTTGTAGTGCATTGAAATGAGCATTGCTGTAACTCGAAACCATCGCTACCAGCAACATCAGACCAGTTAAAATAGCGAGTAAAGTGGCCAGACCAAACTCATCGCGATAAAGCCGCTGATGCTGCTCTTGTAAAGACCGCACATAGAAAATCTCAATATTGGCATCCACCTCACGCAATACATCAGGTAACTGCTGCCTGATCCGTTCAGTCGCCCCAGTGTCGGTATTGATCAGCAACGCATACCCCCAATCCACGCCGAGCAAAGGCGCCACCTGGATCCGGTTATACCATTGATCTGTCGCCATCTTATGGCCAAAAAAGTCTTCGACTACTGCTGCCACTGATGCATGATTGGTCATTAAACCAACCGCTGAACGGTTCGGAAATAATTTTTCTGCCAGACTGCGAGTCAGTACCAGAGGCGAACGGACCCGGCCATCCACTGCAACAGGCGTTTGCGGAAGTTGACCTTCCAGTAGCTTTAAACCTAGCGCAGCAAAAAAATCAGGCGAAACATGATAGGCCGGGATTGCAGGCACATTGGTCCTGTCCGGATCATTGGGATCAAATAAATTGCCCTGATTCCCCCCCTGCAGTATCGGGCCCTGATTGGCATACGCCACTGCCTTCACACCCGTCAAAGTCCGCACTGCCGCCAATTGCCGCTCCAGTAAATCAGTTAATAAAGGCTGCGCGCGCAAATCGTTGGTGGTAGGTTTGAGTTGTACTTGCAAGATATGTGGTAAATCAAGCCCGGTCGGTTCATTGAGTTTAGCCCGGGTCTGGCTGGCCAGTAGCAAACTGTTGGCCAGCAGCGCCAGTGTCAGCGCGAGCTGCAGCAGCAATAACAAAGTCACCACTTTACGCCGTAATAAAGCTTTGAATAACAACTGTAAAGACATTTGATTACTCCTTCAACTGCTGGTTTAAGCCGCCAAATGAGGCGCGTAAGGATGGATACAAAGTCACCAGATAACTTGCACTCAGTGTCAATACAAACAGGGCCGCCACCAAGGTTGGATCCCAACGGCCAAACAGGCGATTGGCGGGCCATAAATAATTCAGCAATTCAATCCCTCCCCAGGCGATACCCATACCACAAAGCGCACAACACAGGGTCATCAACAGGACATCGGCCAATATTTGTTGTTGTAACTGTAACCGGCTGGCGCCTAAAGCACGGCGTAAACTGAATTCATACTGATTGCTTAAATAGCGGTTGAGTGACAAATGGCTGGCATTTAATAAACACACGCCTAAAAACAACAGCGTGACTAAGGCAAATGCTTTGATATCAGCCGATCCGCCACCAAAATACTGGATAATATCGCGCATCGGGATCAATTGATTGTTCGGCATACTTGGATGACGACCTGCTTTTTGCTCAGCCGCCACCAGATTAGCCATAAACTGCCGGTATGATTGCTGCTGCTGCGGGCTGTCCAGTTGTACCCAGAACTGTAATTGGTGTAATGCCCCAGTGCGTCCCTGAGTCGCCAACTGACGAAAATCGGTATCATCCATGGTATGAGACTGGGTGTTGGACAGGTAGTTATAGTCATAACCAGTTTCCAACGGCATAAAGACCTGCTCAGTATCCTCAACATAATTGTGATTGTTGGCATCATATAATCGTGGCAACATGCGCCAGTCGTCCAGCACACCGATGACCGTGTAATAGCGATCATCCAGCAGCACTTTTTCCCCAACCACATTACTGCGACCAAAGATTTTCTCTGCCATTTGCTTTGCCAGGATCAGCTCCTGCCGCGCTTTGGCATCCTGCCACACACTGCCATGCAGCATTGGCACATCAAACATACGGAAAAAATCGGGCTGAGTCAGCCGCACCGACACTGGTGTTGGTGCCTTGGTGCTATCAAGCCGCAAATAGCCGTCCGTACTGTACATCGCAGCTTTGGCAGTCGGGATCTCAGTTGCACTGAGTTTTTGTACATTGACATAACTCAAGATCCGCGGCGGCGGACAGTCATGGCACTGATGAGGCATCATCCTCGTCATTGGAAAAAACAACTTATCGCTTTTATGCGGCAACGGATCTGAATTGAGCTGGTAATACAAAGTCGCATTGGCAAAAAATACCCCGATGCCCAGACTTAAAATCAAAATCGTCAGCGCATAGGGTAAAGGTGCCCGTTTGATGCTGGTGAAACTGACTTTCAGATAATATAAAAACTGTTCCATCGCTCCTCCTTAAGCCGTTTTGATCGCCAGCGGATCATACAAAGCAGCGTCGCTGAGCTGACCATCGACAATTTGCACCTGGCGACTGGCGCGTCGGGCCTGATCCGGGTCGTGCGTCACCATCAGAATGGTGCAGCCCTGGCGGTTAATTTGTTCCAGCAACTCCATCACCTGGCGCGCCATCAGGGAATCCAGATTGCCGGTTGGTTCATCCGCCAGCAAAATCCGCGGCTCACCGGCAATAGCGCGGGCAATCGCGACCCGTTGCTGCTGACCGCCGGATAACTGACTGGGATGATAATCCCGCCGCGCGGCCAGCCCGACTAACTCCAGCGCCTGCTCAACCCGCCGCTTGCGTTCACTGGCGACTAAGCCGCGATATCGCAGCGGTAATTCAATATTATCTTGCAGACTGTAATCTTTAATCAGGTTAAAGCCCTGAAAGATAAAACCAATTTTTTCATTGCGTAATTTTGATAAAGCACTGTCAGCTAAACCTTTCACCGACTGACCGTCCAGCAAATAATCACCGTCGTCAAATTGCTCCAGCGTGCCTAATACATTGAGTAAAGTCGATTTGCCGGAACCGGAAGGTCCCGTCAGCGCCACAAACTCCCCTTCTTTCACCTGCAAATCTATCTGCCGCAGTGCATGGGTTTCAATCAGCTCAGTTCTGAATATTTTACTTAAATTTTTTAATTGAATCATATTGTTATCCTTTTTAGTTCGTTGTGATAGCGCCGCTGTCCCAAGGCGGACCTGGTCAACCGGCGGCTGCCAATCCTTGCGGTTAATTCAGCCTCACCCTTAGTTGATCGCGAAAGTCAGCCAGATTTGAAATCACCACCTGATCGCCTTCTTGCAAACCACTTTGAATTTCCACCCATTGCACCGACAAAGCGCCGAGGGACACCGGTGTTTTGACGGCCAGATCCTGCTGCACCAGATAAGCCTGACGACCGCCACCTGAGCTGATAAATTCGCCACGGGCGACTTTTAATACATCAGTTTTTTCTTCAAAAATAATCCGGCCGGACAAACGCTGGTTTTGCCGTAAACTGGCAGCATCCTGCGAATTAAATCGTACTCTGGCACTGACCTGACCTTCTTTCACCTCAGGCGCGACATGGCTCAGCGTCCCTTGCAACAACTGACCATTCAGACTGACTTCTACCCCCAGGCCGGACGACAGTTCAGCCGCATAATTTTCCGGCACACTGAGTTCGGCTTCATACTGACTTAAATCAATCACCGTCAGTAAACCCTGCCCTTCCAGCACATGGTTTTGTTGCTCGACTAACCAGTTACCGACTTGCCCTGTCACTGGCGCTTTAATTTGCAAAGCGGCTAATTTACGATTCAGCTCGTCAACCACCAATTGCTGGCGTGCTAACGCCTGCTGGCCGGCTTTTTGTTCAAAAGTCAGCTTATCCAGCGCCAGCGCGACTTTGCTTTTGGCATGGCTAAATTCAAGCTGAGCCTGGGTCATCTTGTCGTTAGCGATATCTAAATCCAGTTGGCGCAGCACCCCCAGCTTTAACGATTGTTCAGCGCGGGCCAGTTCCCGCTTCGCCGCCAGCAGATTGATTTGGGCGCTATGTTGCACCTGCTCCATATCCAACTGCTGTTCACGCGCCTGTAAAGTGGCACGCTCAGCCTCTGAGGACATGCTGGCCAATAATGCCTGCTGTTGTTTCACTTCGTTTTCCAGCGCCGGACTGTCAATCACCGCCAGCAAATCTCCCAGCGTGACGGCTTCACCGGGTTGTTTTAATAACCGGATTTGACCCGCTTGCTGGCTGAAGAGCGTCGGTGCGCTGGCGGCCACAACTTTGCCCTGCACCGCCAGATCGCGGACAAAATCACCGCGACTGACGGTGGCAATCTGCACCTGTTGGCGTGGGATCACCAAAGCCGCCTGGGGTCCGCTTTGCCACAGCAACAGAGAGCTGGCGGCGAGTAGCAGACTGATGCCGGCCAGTGCCAGCACCAATTTGCGCCTGAAGCGCTGCGGTTTGACGTTGCGGCTGATGTCCTGCGCACTGGTATCCTGAATTTTCATGCCATCTGGCCCTGTCAGATTGAACTATGGCACTTGGAAAGCAGCTTTGATGCCAACCATAAAAACCTGTAAACAATTGTTTTTTAAAGAAATAAAGAAAGATGCATGGCAAAAAAACTGTCCGCGGACAGAAAAAGTGTCCGCCAGCCACGGATAAAGCGGCCGCGGACACCCAAAGTACATCCAGGGCAAGGGTTAGCCAGCAGCAAGGTTTGCACGGCGCGACCCGTCGCCTGGTACGGAGTCATCCGGTATGGAGTCACGCCTTTGGGACTAACTCAGAAACAACGGCAGAAAAACCCAATAGATACAATTAAATATCCAAAATTGAAACATAATTATGCAAAAAATTATAATTAATTTATCAACTCTATGTCATGTGGCTGACACGATAACGACTAATTTTGCCCCGGCAGGATGCAATCAACCCAGATGGAATATAAAAAAAGTCTAAGGAACATTATGAAAACTATAAATAAACTCGTTGTACTAGGTGCAACCGCAGTTTTTGCCCTCAGCGCCACTGCAGTGGCCGTCGCAGATGCCACCACCGCAAGCAATCCAGTTTTTGTTGATCTCAGTGACGACAGCACAGTGCGTTATATTATCAAGTACAAGAATCAGCAGCTGCAACTGGCGGATGATGGCCAGCAAAGCAACAATGCTGTTGGCATGTTTTCGTTGCAGCAGGCCGAGTCTGTCATGCGTAAACACAATGCCGAGCCGCTGATGCATTTAAATTCAGTCAACGCCAGTGTGGCTGAACTGACGCCACGTCAGGTGCAGGCTATGGCGGCGGATCCGGCAGTAGAATATATCGAAGAAGACCACAAACGCTATTTGCTGGATGTGCCAGGCACACTGGCACAAACCACGCCTTATGGCATTACCATGGTGCAAGCCAATCTGGTCAGTGACGCCAATGCCGGCAACAGCAAAGTGTGTGTGATTGATACCGGTTATACCCTGAGCCACGCTGATCTGCCAAACAGCGGGGTCACCGGTTATGCTTTCTCCGGTCATGGCAGCTGGAATAGCGACGGCAACGGTCACGGCACACATGTGGCCGGTACTATGGTCGCTCTTGGCAACAACGACGGTGTAGTCGGCGTCCTGCCATCAGGACAAGCCGGTGTGCATATTGTGAAAATTTTTAATAACTCCGGTAACTGGACCAACGCCTCGAATTTGATCCAGGGGATCCAATCCTGTAAAGATGCCGGCGCTAAAGTGGTGAATATGAGTCTGGGCGGCAGTAGTTCCAACCAGACAGAAAACACCGCCATGACCAATTTTTATAATGGCGGTATGTTACTGATTGCTGCAGCTGGCAATGCGGGCAACACCAGTTTGTCTTATCCGGCCTCTTATAATGCCGTGGTATCAGTGGCGGCGGTGGATTCCAGCCGTAATCTGGCCAGTTTCTCGCAGCGCAATGCCCAGGTAGAACTGGCCGGTCCGGGGGTTGGCGTCAATTCCACCTGGAATAATGGTGGTTATAACAGTATCAGCGGTACTTCAATGGCATCGCCTCATGTTGCAGCGGTAGCGGCGCTGGTCTGGAGCAACCATCCGCAATGTACAGCTGCACAAATCCGCAATGCGCTGAACAATACAGCACAGGACCGGGGCACTGCAGGTCGGGATACTTCCTTTGGTTTTGGCATTGTCCAGGCCAAAGCGGCCCATGATTCGTTAACGGCCAATGGCTGTGGCGGCGGCACCACGCCACCGGGCGGTAGCGCCAGCTTTCCGAATCAGGCTGGCAGCGCTGGCCAATGGTTACACCGCACCGTCACCATTCCGGCCGGTGTGAGCAGCGTTACCTTTAAAATCACCGGCGGTAGCGGTGATGCCGATTTATATGTGCGTCAGGGCGCGCAACCCACCACCAGTCAATACACTTGCCGGCCTTATCTGAATGGCAACAACGAGCAATGTGTGATTAATAATCCACAAGCGGGTACATGGCATTTTAGTATTCAGGGTTATACCGCTTTTAGCGGCATTACTTTGTCGTATAACTATTAAGTCGTCTGACTCGTCATCTATCGCAGCCAGCGCCGGCTTGTAGCCGGTGCTGTTTTTTTGCGCTATCGGCAGTGATAAAACCAACCTGCCAATCACTTCACTCCGGCATGAAGCAACTTTACCGCAGTAAAATCAACCAAGCTCAGATGAAATGTTGCATTTTGTTACATTTGGCTTCTGCGATGCTGTGGGCTGGCGTGGTTAAATGCTGCTTTCATCGTAAATAAGCGGATCAAACATGACTAAACTTCATCATCTTGCCGTGGCTGTTGCGATGGCAACCAGCTTAGCAGCTTGCCAGCAACAACCAACCGCAGGAACTGAGACTGGCTTGCCGGCCGGCGTGCAATTGATTAGTGACCAGAGTCAAACCAAAGCAGCAGTCGCCATTCCTTATAAAAAGTACAAGTTAGCCAATGGCTTAACTGTGCTGGTGCATGAAGATAGTTCAGATCCGCTAGTGCACGTCGATGTCACCTATCACGTGGGTTCAGCCCGTGAAGAGGCGGGTAAATCAGGTTTTGCCCACTTTTTTGAACACATGATGTTTCAGGGCTCAGAGCATGTTGCCGATGAAGAGCATTTTAAAATCATCACCGAAGCTGGCGGTAATTTAAACGGCACCACCAACTCAGATCGGACCAATTATTTTCAAACTGTGCCGGTCAATCAGCTGGAAAAAGTGCTGTGGTTAGAAGCGGATCGGATGGGTTTCCTGCTGGATGCTGTCACAGAGAAAAAATTTGAAGTGCAGCGTGAGACAGTGAAAAACGAACGGGGCCAACGGGTGGATAACCAACCTTATGGCCGGTTATATGAACGTGTTTCACAGGCGCTCTATCCGGATATGCATCCCTATTCCTGGCCGGTCATCGGTTGGATGGATGATTTAAACCGTGCTAACGTCAATGATGTAAAAGCCTTTTTCCTGCGCTGGTATGGTCCGAACAATGCAACTCTGACCATTGGCGGTGATGTCAAAGCCGAACAGATTTTGCCCTTGGTGCAAAAATACTTTGGCACTATTCCAGTTGGCCCTGCGGTCGAAGCGGCACCTAAACAATTATTGACATTAACCGAAGATCGCTACATTTCAATGGAAGATAACGTCCATTTACCGTTATTGTATATCACTTACCCTTCGGTTTATGCCAGACATCAGGATGAAGCTGCGCTGGATATTCTGGCCGAAATTCTCGGTGGCGGTAACAACTCTTTATTGTACAAAAATCTGGTGAAAAACCAGTTGGCGGTGCAAGCCCAAGTCAGCCATAGCTGCGCTGAACTGGCCTGTAATTTCTCCTTATTGGCACTGCCACACCCGGCCTCAGGTAAAAATCTGGCCGATATTGAACAAGTGATCCGCGCTAGTTTGCTGGAGTTTGAACAACGCGGTGTCACCGATGACGACCTGCTCAAAGTCAAAGCGAAAATTGAAGCTGATAGCATCTTTGGTCTGCAGAGTGTGCAAGGTAAAGTTAGTCAGTTAGCCTATAACGAAACCTTTTTTGGCAACCCTGATTTGATTGCAGCTGATATCGCCCGTTATAACGCGGTGACCAAAGCCGATGTCAACCGCGTTTATCAAACCTACCTCAAAGGTAAGCATGCGGTGCTGATGAGCGTCGTACCGAAGGGCAAAGCGCAACTGATTGCCCGGGCAGATAACTTTAGCCCGGTAAAACACAATTTTGGCGGACCTTCTACCACCAGGGCCGAAGATTTAACCCCACGGCGTGCCGTTGATCAATTTGACCGTCAGCAGAAACCGCAGCCGGGCGCGAATCCGGCCGTTGAATTACCAGCCACCTGGCGTGCCACCATGCCAAATGGTATTGCGGTGCTGGGTGCACAATCGACTGAAACTCCCACCACCTCATTGCTGCTGAAAATTCCGGCCGGTCTTTATTATGAAAACCCGGCTCAGGCGGGCATCACCAACATGCTGGCGGCCATGCTGAATGAAAGCACTAAGAATTATTCAACTGAAGCGATGAGCATGGCGCTGGAAAAACTGGGCAGCCAGATTTATTTCAGCGGTGGCGAGCAATATCTGGAGGTTTATGTCGCTTCCTTGACGAAAAATTTACCGGCGACGCTGGCACTGCTGGAAGAAAAACTGCTTCATCCGGCTTTTGCTGAAAGCGACTTCCAGCGACTGCAACAACAAACGTTGCAAGGTTTACAAAACGCTCAGAAAAATGCCGGTTATCTGGCACAGCAAGCTTACAGTAAACTGATGTTTGGCGAGCATATCAGCGGTTATAATCCATCTGGCACTTTAGCATCGGTCAGTCAGTTATCAGTAAACCAGTTACAGGCTTATTATCAACAGCAATTAAAACCTCAAGGCAGTCAGCTCATTGTGGTGTCGGATTTAACAGCTGCTGAATTAACTGCCCAACTGCAGGGCAAATTACAACAGTGGCAAGGCAAGGCCCCGGCGCTGACTGTCCAGTTACCGGCAGCCCAAGCCAAAGCTGGCACCATTTACCTGGTGGATAAACCTGATGCACCGCAATCAGAGATCCGCATCGGTAAACGCAGCCTGACCGAAGACATCAGCGGCGAATACTTCCGCGCCGGCCTGATGAATTACGCCTTAGGTGGCAATTTTAACAGCAGAATGAACCTGAATCTGCGTGAAGACAAAGGTTATACCTACGGCGCCCGCGCTGGTTTTGACGGCGATAAATTTACCGGCCTTTACACCGCTTCTGCTGCCGTCCGTGCTGATGCCACTGCGGCAGCTATCAAAGAATTTATGAAGGAAATCAGTCTGTTCCACAGTCAGGGTATGCAGGATGATGAATTAAACTTTATGCGTCTGGCCATTAATCAGTCGGATGCGCTGAAATATGAAACCCCCCAGGCCAAACTGGGTTTTATGGGCAGGATGTTAGAACATAATCTGCAACCTGATTTTGTCAAAACCCGGAACGCCATTGTCAGCAGCATCAGTAAAGCTGAATTAAATGCGCTGGCGGCTAAACATCTGGATCCTGCCAGCATGTCGATTGTGGTGGTCGGTGATGCGAAAAAACTCAAACCAGAGTTACAGGCTTTAGGTTATCCGGTGGTGGATTACCAACTCTAAACTACTGTTAGCCAAACCAAGGGCAGCCAGTCTGCCCTTGGTTTGGCCTTACCTGGTGCGATACAACAAGCCGCAACCGCTTCATGTGCATCTGCACAGCATCTGAGGTGGCATAGTTTCACCGACAAAATTTTCTGGAAACTCAGCGGCATTGCTGCAGCATTACCAACGCGTTGTGCTAGGCTGTCATTCTGAATTTTTCTGCAAAGGTCTGGCCCGTTGTCGCAGCAAAGACGTCTGAGTCTGTGCTTTGTACTGCTGCTTAGTGCAGCATTCTTCGCACAACCAAAACAGCCACTGACCCCCATTCATATTGCTTCGAGTTTAAGTCAGACCAAATTATCGCAACAAATCGAGCAGCGATTACAGGTGGCTTACCGGGCATTAGGCTATCAATTGATAGTGCAACGCCTGCCTGCCGGACGTTCATTGCTGATGGCGAATCAGGGCGAGTTTGATGGTGAGCTGTTTCGGATCAAAGCGGTGGCAGCGCAGTATCCGCAGTTGCAGGCTGTCCCTTATCCGCTGGCCACCATTCAATTACACGCTTATGTCTTGGCGGATCCAGCCAGGGATTGGCAGCACTGGCAACATAACGCTAAATTAACCGTGGCTTATGTCCGCGGTTTTCAACTGGCTGAGCAATACCCTTTTGCTGGCCGCAGAGTTGCAGTCACCACAGTGCAACAAGCGGTGCAAATGTTACTGCAACAAAAAGTTGACTTGGTGCTGGAAGATAATAGTTCGATGCAGAGCCTGCAGCGACTTGAACCCAGTTTGCAACAACTGCCAGCCGTGCTGGCCAATGCCGAACTATTCCACTTTTTACATCAGAAACATCAAGCCATCCCGGCACTCCAGCAACAACTCAGCAAAACCGACGAGCACAGTGACTGACCTCACAATGGCGGCTGCACTGCGGCCTGCAAAGCGTGCCGCTCTGTTTTACTCAGCACACGCGGTTGCACCACAGGCAACCCGGTTTGCGGCTGAAAAAATGGCGTATTTTTATAACCACCACTGAGTCTGGCCATCAGCATCATGCGGATAATGGCCCACAACACGCGCCACAAGCCATAAGCCGCCACCGGTGTTTGACCGCTCGCTCCTGCCGTGTTTACAACGGCCTGGACCGGACCGAAACTGCTATCCAGCGTGGCCGGATTTTGTTGCGGCAAACAACAGTGCACCAGCCCGACAAAGGATTTTTTCTGATCCGGCAAAGTGTTCCCAATGGCCGTATTACAACAACTGGCGTACCAGCGCAGTAAGCCGGTCGGACTTAACCTGACACAAGCCAGATACTCACTGCCCTGACTAAAATGGATATAACAAGGCAGCGTCTGAATAATGTCAGTGCCGCCTTGCGCATTGAGGATGTCGGCTGGTCGTTGCAAAAAGTGCGCGAACACTTGACAATCCTGACAATAACACAGCGTTCTGGTCAGCCGGACCGGCCGGCTAAGTTTGCCTTGCAGTTTAGTACAGCGGCATTGGATTTTATGTTCCATGTTAAATATCCCTTTGCTGGAGTCCCGGTTACCGAACAGTGTAGCTGCTTCACCCCTGATAGCCAGCGACAAATTAGCAACAATATTCCCCAATATCTCAGCACCCATCGCCAAGCAACACGGCAGTCCTTCGCAAACGAATCAATCTGAGCTATCATGCGCGCCCTTCTTTGCTACCGGATCTGAAACTGATGTCATCCAGCACGGCGTTGTACACTGACTTGTCCGGTTATTATGATTTGATGTGTGCGGATATTGATTATCAGCAACAAAGCCGTGGCATCGACAGGTTGCAACAGTTTTTTGGTAACGGTGGCAAACAGCATCTGGATCTGGCCTGCGGTACCGGCCCGCATCTGCGATATTTTCTTGATGCCGGTTATCAATGCCTTGGTCTGGACTTGCACCAGCCGATGCTGGACCTCGCCAGCCAGCGTTGCCCTGAAGCCAGCTTCATGCTGCAAAATATGTGCGATTTCCAGTTAGCTCAGCCGGTTGATCTGATCACCTGTTTTTTATACTCCTTGCATTACAGTGGCAGCATTCAACAATTGCAGGCTTGTCTTGCCAGCGTCCATGCCGCTTTAACGCCCGCCGGACTGTTTTGTTTTAATGCGGTGGATAAAGATAAAATCGATAACCAGAGCCTTGTCAGGCACAGCCTGCAACACCAGCACAGTCAGTTTGTATTTGAATCTGGTTGGTTTTATCCCGGACAAGGTGAGCAGCAGGCGTTACAACTGAAAATCAGTAAAACCACGGCTACCCAGTCAGAGCAATGGCAGGACAGCCATGCCATGGTTGCGGTTAGCTTTACTGAGTTGCAACAACTGTTAGAGCCTTATTTTGCCGTGCAGATGCTGGAACATGACTATGAAAAAATAGTGCCCTGGGATCAGCACTCTGGCAATGCCTTAGTGGTCTGCATCAAAAAATAATAGTCCGCCTGAGCACTAACCGGCATTGACATCCTGCCGGAAAACATTAGATTGACCAGCTGTTATCCACAACCCATAGCATGTCGTTATGACCCGCAGCTATTTGCCGCTAAAATCACTGCGCGCTTTTGAAGCCGCGGCCCGACATTTAAGTTTTACCAATGCCGCGATTGAGTTGCATGTCACCCATTCGGCCATCAGCCAGCAAGTCAAAATGCTGGAAGACCATCTGCAATGCCAATTATTTGTCCGGGTCCCCCGTGGCTTAATTCTAACGCCTGAAGGCGAAAACTTGCTGCCGGTGTTACATGAATCTTTTGATCGAATCGCCACAGTGCTGGATTTTTTTGTCAGCCGTCAGATCAAAGAAAAATTGAAAATTGGTGTCGTTGGCACTTTTGCCACTGGCTTTTTGCTGCGCCGGTTACCGGCTTTTTATCAGAAATATCCGCATATCGAACTGCAAATTTCCACCAATAACAATAGAGTAGATTTAGCGGCAGAAGGACTAGATTATGCCATCCGCTTTGGTGACGGCGCCTGGCATGGCACTGAAGCCAGTTATCTGGCGGACAGCCCGTTATCGGCTTTATGCGCACCGGATGTCGCCCGGCAACTGACACAGCTGTCCGATCTGCTGCAATTTACCTTATTACGCTCTTACCGGCGCGATGAATGGACCGCCTGGCTGCAAAGTGCCGGTGGCCCGGTCTTGTCACCGGCCCATCCGGTGGTGGTGTTTGATTCTTCGGTGACTATGATTGAAGCGGCGCAGGCGGGTGTTGGCATCGCCATTGCGCCCCCCCGGATGTTTGGCCATCTGTTACAACAACAGCGTTTGGTACAGCCGTTCCGACATGAGATTACCCTCGGTGGCTATTGGCTGACCCGGTTACAGTCCAGAGTGCTGACGGCTGCGATGCAGGATTTTGCCAGTTGGCTGACGGCAGAAATGCAGCACGAATACGCCAAATAAGCGCCCGCCTAATCCCAACT
>Ga0114982_1000100_pt1 | contig 40973 bp, 47 predicted proteins | sample Shrwel_input2_FT_FD_87183 | JGI IMG/M metagenome (GOLD analysis project Ga0114982, IMG submission 87183) | Subsurface microbial communities from deep shales in Ohio, USA - Utica-3 well 1 S input2 FT | ecosystem: Environmental > Aquatic > Deep subsurface > Shale gas/oil reservoir > Produced... | reverse complement strand
CATTAACCTAGTAATTTAGTCAGGTACTCAGCCATGATTCATATCTCAGAAGCCGCGCAAGCGCACTTTGTTAAGTTGTTGGAAAAGCAGGCAACAGGCACCAATATCCGGGTCTTTGTCGTTAATCCTGGCACAGCGCAAGCGGAATGTGGCGTATCTTACTGCCCGGTCGATGCGGTTGAAGCAACAGATTTATCCATCAGTTTTACCGGTTTTTCCGCCGTGATTGATGCCGACAGCAAACCATTTTTAGTGGATGCTGAAATTGATTTTGTCACCGATCAGATGGGTTCACAGCTGACCTTAAAAGCGCCGAACGCCAAAGTGCGTAAGGTGAATGACAACGCGCCACTGAAAGAGCGGGTGCAGTATGTGATTGATGCCGAAATCAATCCGCAACTGGCCAATCACGGTGGTCGGGTCTCGGTAGTCGAACTGACGGAAGAAGGCGTGGCGGTGTTGCAATTTGGCGGTGGCTGTAATGGTTGTTCACAAGTCGACCTGACGCTCAAAGAAGGTATCGAAAAAGAGCTGCTGAACCGCTTCAGTGGTGAGTTGAGCGGTGTGCGTGATGTCACTGAGCACCAGCGCGGCGAACATTCGTATTATTGATCCGGCAGTAAAGCTGTGACATTAAAATTACCAGCGGCTGCCTCGTGCGGCCGTTATTTTATCTGCGGCATGGCCACATTCTGGCTGTTGTTACTGCTGTTTTTGCTGCTCCCCGACGAGCCAGTGTGGTTACTGCAGACAGTGATTGCCCTCTGGCTGGGCAGTTTTGTGCTGACGCTGGGCAGTTATCTGCTGCTGTTACTGCATCGGCTCGGACTGTTTGATCAGAGTGAATAGCTAAATACGTTGTGCCATTGATGACTGCCGCTGCCGCCACAAATGGACCAGGCTAGAGGCCATGATCAGCAACATACCCACCATCGCCACCCATCCCAAGGACTGGCCAAGCAGCAGATATGCCAGCCCTGCCGAAAACAACAGTTGGGAATATTCCAGTGGCATCAGTTGTGACAAAGGACTGAGCCGGAAACTCCAGTAACGGGCCGCCAGCTTCACGGTTAACAAAGCGCTATATAACAGCAGCAATCCGCAGGCTTGCAACGACAATGGCTGCCACCACCAGTACATCAATGGCAGTAATAATGCCGCAGAGCAGAAAGGGCCAAAGACCATCTGAGCGACCACAGTATCCTGCTCACCGATTTTTTTTAGATTTAAGTTGTAGATAACCAGCAGCACGACCGCCAACAAGCAGAAGATGATACCTGGCCAGCGCTGTTGATCCATCGCCTGTGGTGTCTCTGCGAGTTCCGGTACTAACATCAGTAACACGCCGGCCAAATTGAATACCAGGACCAGTACATCTGAGCGACGTATTTGTTCGCCAAGTAGCCTGATTGCCAGCACAGCAGTACATGCCGGCGTCAGAAAACTGATGGCAGTCACTTCGGCCACCTGCAGATACTTTAACGCAGATAACAGGCAGACCGTGGAGCTGACCCCCAACACGCCACGGATCAAGTGCAGCGCTGGCTTGGCCGGTTTGATCCGCTGCCATTGCCCGCCAGAACAAAACAGCAGCGCAAAAGTAGTTGCCAGTAGATTGACCAGAAAAACCACCTGGAGTGGATTCGATTCTGTCGCCAACACTGTGCCTAGCAGCAGCAACACACTGAGGATCATACTATCGAGTAACTTCCACAGCATGGCCTTAAATGGGTGAGCTGAGACTGTCATGCTGATGTTCCTCCCTGAACTGACTGCGATCATGGTCATATTTTGCAGTCTAGCACAATAAAAAAACAATTAATAAACAAAATTACCCACAAATAAAACAAAAGCATGCATCTACACATCCTGACAGCGAGAGCGCAGTCAGGCCTAGCGCGCGGACCGCATGGCAAATGGCTGCTGACTGCTGCTTGTAATGGGGAGATAGTATCCGTTAACTCATTTCGGTTACCATATGCAGCAGCGGTAAATCACCTAGCGCCATAGTGTTGGGAAAGCGCCTAACAGCAAAATACCGCCAACTATATTGGCTTACAGCGGAGTTTATAATGCGAATGATCCTGATGATGATGTTGTGGCTGGCCACAGCACCGGCAGCAACTGCCGCCGTGATCCTGCAATACCATCATGTCAGCGCAGATACTCCCAGAAGCACCAGCGTGACACCGGCCGAATTTAAAGCGCAACTACAGCATCTGAAAGATCAAAAATTCAAAGTGGTGCCATTAGACCGCTTGATTGGTCAGTTGCAGCGGGGCGAAGCGCTGGCCGATGATGAGGTGGCTATTACCTTTGATGATGGTTTTGCTAATGTGTTTACCACGGCGCGGCCGCTGCTGAAGCAATTTGGCTATCCCTACACCATGTTTCTGAGCCCGGCCCTGATTGACCAGCAACAAGGACCGGTACTGAGCTGGCCACAAGTGAAAACCATGCAACAGGAGGGAGTGATTATTGCCAATCACAGCTCTTATCATCACCGGCTGGCGGTACCACTACCCGGTGAAAGCAAAACACAGTGGCGCGAACGGGTCAAAGCCGACATTTTGCTGGCCGAACAACAGTTGGAACAGCAACTCGGGGTCAAACGCAAATGGCTGGCCTATCCTTATGGCGATTTTAGTGCCGAGTTGGAACAACTCGTCACTGAGCTTGGATTTATTGGCATTGGCCAACAGTCCGGCGCGGTTGGGCCTGGGGTGTCACTGACCCGGATCCCACGTTATCCTTCTTCCAGCCAATTTGCCGCACTGCAGCATTTTATGCCAAAACTAAAAACTCTGGCGCTGCCGGTGACCGACTACAGCAAAGCTGACCCGGTCAGCAGCGTCAATCCACCGACCTTACAACTGACCGTGAACACCGCCGACTTTGCCGCTGACCGGCTGCAATGTTTTTTTAATGGTAAAGCCATCCCATTGCAAATCATTGCCCAGCAAGGCCAGCAACTGACGTTCAGCACCAAAGCCGATGCACCGTTAAAACTGGCGCATAACAGATACAACTGCACCGCTCCCAGCCAGCAGAAAAAAGGCTATTTCTACTGGTTTTCTCAGCCTTGGGTTTTTACTCAGCGCTGAAGCTGGGCGATAACCCGCGGGAAGTCACGTAGCAAGGCTTCTTTTTGTACTAAAGGCACCTGACCGGCCGCCAGTTCTGGTTTAAACACTGCGACCAACTGGCCGGCCGGATTCAGCAGTACAATAGAAGCACTGTGATCCACTTTATAATCCGGGTCAGTACTGCTACTGATGGCATACATCAGTCCTAAATCACGGACAAACGGAAACAATTGATCATGACTGGCCGTCAGGCCGGTCATGGCTGGTTGCTCAAAATAGCCAACATATTGTTGTAATTGACTGACGGTATCCCGTTGCGGATCGGCTGAAATAAACCAGACTGCCAGCTTTTCACCGGCCGGTAGCGTTTGTGCGAGCGTTGGATAAGCCCCGGCCAGCATCGCCATCGTCATCGGGCAAATATCAGGACAAAAGGTGTAGCCGACAAAAGCCAGCGTCCATTGATTGCGCAGTTGTTGTCGCCCTATCGTTTGCCCGGTTTGATCGGTCAGCCGAAACTCCTGCAGATCACGGGCTTGCGGATACACCAGGGCTGAGACCGGTTGTTGGCTTTGTTGCCAGAATTGATAAGCGGCGCCCCCTGCCGCTATCACCACCAACAATACTACAGCGGCCAGAATTTTTTGCATGACTTGCCTCTTCTTTTGCTTACAACGCCGTCCATTTCAGATAATGGTCGATCAATAAAGCTAAGAATAACAACATCAGATGCACAATGGAAAACCTGAATGTGCGGATCGCAGTATCAGGCTTGGCAGCGAACTTTAATTGCCAGGCCCAGGCCATAAACCACAGGTTCAGCACAGCACTGGCCACCAGATAAATGACGCCGGTCATCCCCACCAGATAGGGCAATAAACACACCAGAAATAACAGCAGGGTATAGAGGAAAATAGCCGTCTTGGTAAATTCAATACCATGCGTCACCGGTAACATCGGCATATTCACTTTGGCATAATCGTCGCGCCGGTGGATCGCCAGCGCCCAGAAATGCGGCGGTGTCCAGGCAAAAATAATCATCACCAGCAATAAAGGTTCAGCCGCCAGTTGGCCAGTCATCGCCGTCCAGCCCAGCAAGGGTGGCATCGCACCCGCCAGGCCACCAATGACGATATTTTGTGGGGTCGCCCGTTTTAGAAACATGGTATAGACCACCGCATAACCAAACAAACTGGCCAGCGTCAGCCAGGCAGTCAGCGGATTCACCGCACTGTACAGCAGCATAAAACCCAAAAAAGCCAGCAGCATGGCAAACCAGACTGCCCGTTCTGTGCTAATCCGCCCGCGGGCAACAGGCCTGTGGTAAGTCCGGGCCATCTGCGCATCGATGCGCTGATCCAGCACATGGTTCAGCGCCGCTGCAGCGGCCGACAACAAACCAATGCCGACAGTGGCCACCAGCACTAAGCCGGGCGTTGGTAAACCAGGCTGCGCCAGCATCATGCCAACCCAGGCGGTCAGCAATAATAGCGCCACCACTTTAGGTTTGGTCAGTTGATAATAATCACGCCAGCCGAGTTGCCAATGCATGGCGGCGGTCAGAAGTTTGCTTTGGGCCATCACGGCCTCCTTTGTTGTAATTGGACGCAAATCAACGTCAGGCACATCAGCAAATTGGCCGCGACAAAGTTATGCGCGACGGCATTGGCCAACGGCAATTGCCACCAGATATTCAGCACCCCCAGCGTGAACTGCAACAGCAATAAACCAGCCAGCAACAATGGCAACCGATGCATGCCGGTGGCCGCTTTCCCTTGCCATAACCGCCAGGCAAACCAACCGACCGCCAGCAACGTCAGCACAGCGCCAAAACGATGGCTGATGTGGATCGTTTGCCGCGCTTGCTGGCTCATCACCCCGTACTCGTAATTCGAATGTCCCAGATGTAAATCAAAAGCTTCGCTAAAATTCAGTTGCTGACTCCAGCCAGCCTGACACACCGGTAATTCCGCACAGGCCATGGCGGCATAATTGGCAGAGGTCCAGCCACCGAGCGCGATTTGCAGCAACAGGATCAACAGCACCAGCCAGCCGGCTCTGGCTAAAGCCGGCGACACCGCATCGGGCTGAGTGGCCTGCGCTGACAAGGTGGCGCTGCTGACGGCTTCAGCGGGTAAAGTTCTGGCATGTTGCTGACTCAGTTGCCAGCGGTAAATCATCAACAGCGTCAACAAACTGAAACCACCCAATAAATGCCCCATCACCACCAGCGGGAACAAATTTAAGGTCACGGTCCACATGCCAAGTGCAGCCTGAAATAACACTAAAGCGAATAACAACGTGGGTAGTAATGTCACTTTGCGCTGTAACCGCCAGCCCAGTAGAAAAATAGCGGCAATGGCCAGCCCCAGCGTGCCGGCAAAATAACGGTGCACCATTTCATTCCAGGCTTTGTGGTGCTCCAGTGGCCGTGCCGGGAAACGGGCCTCCGCCAGTGCAACATGTTCATCGGCATGCGGGACCTGCAGGAAACCATAACAACCAGGCCAGTCCGGACAACCCAGGCCGGCGTCGGTCAATCTGGTATAAGCGCCTAACAAAATCACCAGCATCGTCAGTAAGACGGACAGACTCACTAGCATTCTGAGCTGTTTCATACCGGCCCCCGGTCATAATTCATCAGTTTTTTTAAATCAGCCATCACAGCTTTACCAGCCAGTGGCAATTGCTGCGACTGCAGTGGCAGTGGGTATTGCAACAATGCCAGCCCTTGTTGCTCTACCAACACCAGACTGCCAACCTGGAACCCGGTCACATCCGATTGCTGAAATTGCACGCCCTTGGGCAATCCATCTGCTAAGCCAGTCGGAAATTGCGCCGCAGCGACCAGCAGCGTCAGTTGCTGCTGCTTACGGCCCAACGCGGTGTGAATTTGCGTCATCAGTTGTAAGGTCCGGGCACAGGCTTGCTGACAGCTTGCTGGCGCGATAAATACCAGGCGCCAATGTGGCGCCGTCGCAGGCACTGCAGGTAACAGCTTAATTTCAGTGGTGAGCCATTGGCCTTTGCTGTTCACACCGCCCTGATACCAGCCACTGGCTAACACCAGCCAGGCAGCAAATAGCGGCAAGAAACAACAGAGCACAAATAAGCCGATAAATTTATGTTTTGCCATCTAAGCTTCCTTTCTGACGCTGGCTGCGGCGGCAACAATCAACACCGCAACAGCCAATAACAACCACTGCAGGGCATAAGCCCGATGTTTTGCCGGTGGCAACACCACGGGCTGATAATGATGTAAAAACGGTGTTTGCTGCTGATAAAACACGCCTTGAAACAACGGAAAGTCGACTCTTTGTGCCAGCGAAGGTGGATCAATCGTTTGCACCCGTAGCGGCCACTGACCGACAGCTTCCAGATTATCCCCCAGCCGGAATGCCCCAAGCTTGGTACGGAGTAGGCCCACCAACTGCAACTGGGCCGGGATCTGCACTTGCGGTAACTGCTGCCGGCTTTCCGGTGCGGCCACCCAACCCAGATTCACCAGCAAGGCCGGGGTTTCTGGCGCTAGCTGGACCGGGATCAACACATCGTAGCCTGGCCGGCCTTGCCACACCTGATTGTCGACCAGCCAGACCGCTGGTGCCAACCAACGGGCCTGCCCTTGCAGTGGCGCACCATCTAACTCAGCCAGCGGATAACTCAATAGCGTTAGCCAATCCGGCGCGCCCCGTTGTTGCCACAGTTCAATTTGTTGCAGTTGCTGTTGTTTTTGTTCTGCTCGCTGCCATTGCCAGCCCGATAACTTGATTAACAGCAAAAAAGCAGCCACAGTGATCAGCAGTAACCACCAGCGCACGACAAAATCCTGCCTAAAGATCCGGATTTGCATCTGCGCTCCTTGCTGCCTGAGGTTGTATGCTGATCAAACTTCTGCTCATTGCACTGCTGCTCTTTATAATTTTTAATTTGTTCCGCGCGCTTTATCTGATGTTGCGTAATGATCCCACCCAAGTCAGCATGTCTAAGTTTCTCGGCCGGCGGGTATTTTTTTCGGCTGTCGTGATTTTGCTGGTGATCCTGGCACTGGCGCTGGGCTGGATCAGCCCGCACCAACGCCCTTATTAGCCGTTACAGCACATAGACAAAAATAAACAAACACAGCCAGACCACATCGACAAAATGCCAGTACCAGGCCGCCGCCTGGAAAGCAAAATGTTTGTGGGCCGTGAAATGGTTTTTCAGCACAATCCGCAGCAAAATGATCAGCAGAAAAATTGCGCCTAAGGTGACATGCAGACCGTGGAAACCGGTCAATAAAAAGAAGGTATTACCATAAATACCGGAATCAAGTTTTAAACCTAAATCGCGATAAGCATGGATATATTCATAAGCCTGACAAGTCAGGAAGGTTGCCCCTAACAACACTGTCAGCGTCAGCATCAGCTTGAGCTGACCCCGTTTGTTCTGTTCCAGTGCCGTATGGGCAAACTGCAGCGTGATGGAAGATGTTAACAGAATTAAAGTGTTATACAGCGGCAAACCCTGCCAGGGCATCGCATTGGTTTCTGTGCCACCCGGCGTTTTGGTCATAGGCCAGTGCGCGCTGAAATCCGGCCATAGCAATTGCGCTGTCATCGCATTATTACTGGCGCCATCGAGCCAGGGCATGGCAATCATTCTGGCGTAAAACAGAGCACCAAAAAAAGCACCAAAAAACATCACTTCAGAAAAGATAAACCAGCTCATGCCCTGTCGGAAGGATCTGTCCATCTGCGCGCTGTAAAGGTCATGCATCGATTCATCTATGACATTCCGAAACCAGCCAACCAGCATAAATAACAGCGTCGCTACACCGGCTAACAGCAGATAGCTGCCATAACCTGCTCGGTCGCGGGTCACTTCATTGACAAAATGCCCGGCACCAAAGGCAATCATAAATAACGCCACGGCACCGACAATAGGCCATGGACTTTGCTCCGGTACATAGTACTTCTGGTAAGTTTTACTCATCACTGCCCCCTGTTGGGACCCTTGCCGCCACGGTTTCAGCCGGATAATGCTTTGTCATGTCATACAAGGTGTACGACAAAGTAATAGTGCTGAACTGCTCCGGCAGCGCCGGATCGACGTAAAATTGTAATGGCATCAATAGTTTCTGACCTGAGGTCAGCACTTGTTGGTTAAAGCAAAAGCATTCCATCTTGTTAAAATATAATGCCGCCTGCCCCGGTGACACTGAAGGCACAGCCTGGCCTGTCATCGTCAGCCCGGTAGGGTTTTCCGCTTCGTAATACACCAGCTGAATTTCGCCCGGATGCACTTGCAACTTGCGGATCTGGGGTTGAAACAGCCACGGCATATCAGCATTGGGTCTGGCCAGAAACTCAATAGTGACTTGCCGTTTGGTATCCGGCACCGCTTTATCAGCGGTCGCAGCCATGGTACTGGTCTTGCCGTTGATGCCGGTAATATCACAAAACACGTCATACAGCGGCACCAGCGCAAAACCAAAACCAAACATCAACGCAGTGATCAACAACAGTTTTTTGATCAATGGCCGATGGTTCAAAGTCCGTTGCGCTGCCATCACCACCTCCGGTTATTTAATCTCAGGTGGTGTAGTAAAGCTGTGATAAGGCGGTGGTGATGACAATTGCCATTCCAGCCCTTCCGCACCTTCCCACACCTGAGCTGTCGCTTTGTCACCACCGCGGATACATTTCACCAGCAACCAGACAAACAACAGCTGCGACAGGCCAAAGGCAAAACCACCAATACTAATCAGTGCGTTAAAATCGGCAAATTGCAGCGCATAATCCGGGATCCGCCGTGGCATACCGGCCAGCCCGACAAAATGCATCGGGAAAAACAGCAGGTTGACCGAAATCAGCGAACACCAGAAATGCCATTGTCCGAGTTTTTCGTCATACATATGGCCGGTCCACTTCGGCAGCCAGTAATAAGCCGCGGCAATAATTGAAAATACCGCACCAGTCACCAGCACATAATGAAAATGTGCCACCACAAAATAGGTGTCGTGATACTGGAAATCCGCCGGTGTAATCGCCAGCATCAAGCCGGAAAAACCGCCAATGGTGAACAACACAATAAAAGCCAGCGCAAACATCATCGGAACTTCAAACGTCATAGCGCCGCGCCACATGGTCGCCACCCAGTTAAACACTTTAACGCCGGTCGGGACTGCTATCAGCATAGTGCAGTACATAAAAAATAACTCAGCAAACACCGGCATCCCGGTGGTGAACATATGGTGTGCCCAGACCAGAAAGGACAACAAGGCGATACTGGAGGTGGCGTACACCATAGAGGCATAACCAAACAAGGGTTTACGGGCAAAAGTTGGCACTATGCTGGAAACAATGCCAAAAGCCGGCAGGATCATGATGTACACTTCGGGGTGACCAAAAAACCAGAAAATATGCTGGAATAACACTGGATCGCCCCCACCGGCAGCATCAAAGAAACTGGTGCCAAAATATTTATCGGTCAGCACCATGGTCACTGCCCCCGCCAGCACTGGCATCACGGCAATCAACAAAAAGGCAGTAATTAACCAGGTCCAGACAAACAACGGCATTTTCATCCAGGTCATGCCAGGGGCACGCAGGTTAAAAATGGTGACGATGACATTAATTGCGCCCATGATGGAGGATATCCCCATGATGTGGACTGAAAACACAAACAATGCCGTGCTGTCGCCGCTGTATTTGGTGGATAATGGCGCATAAAAAGTCCAGCCAAAATTCGGCCCGCCCCCTTCCATAAACAGCGATAACAGTAAAATGGTAAAAGCAAAGGGCAGGATCCAGAAACTCCAGTTGTTCATGCGCGGTAATGCCATATCGGGCGCGCCGATCATCATTGGGATCAACCAATTGGCTAGTCCGGTAAAAGCTGGCATCACAGCACCAAACACCATGATCAAGCCATGCACTGTGGTCATTTGATTAAAAAAGTCGGCTTGTACCAGTTGCAATCCTGGCTGGAATAATTCAGCACGGATCACCATGGCCATAGCGCCACCGATAAAAAACATCGTCAATGCAAAGAGCAAATATAAGGTGCCAATATCTTTGTGGTTGGTGGTATATAACCAGCGTTTCAAGCCTGCTGGGGGTGCATGATGATGCTCATCATGCTGCAGCGCATCCGTTGGCTGATGCGGCTCTGTGGTCATAGTGCTCATGGGTTACTCCTTGCCGCTGGATTTTGCTGCATGAATCGCAGCAGCCTGCACCAGATCACCGGTGTTGTTGTCCCAGGCGTTGCGCTCGTAGGTAATTACCGCAGCAATTTCCTGTAAGGTCAGTTGTTTGCCAAAGGCTTGCATTGCGGTGCCCGCTTTACCGTGCAACACAATATTAATGTGTGCTGCCAGCTCTGACGAAGTGGTCGCCATTTTGCTGCCCTTTAAAGCCGGAAACGCACCAGCTAAACCCTGACCTCCCGCCTGATGGCAGGCCGCGCAATACCCCAGATAGGTTTTTTCTCCAAGCGCCATAGCATCAGTCATCGACATATTCATCGACAACAGCTCCTGCTCAGCGGCTTTGGCTTTGGCCTGGGTTTCAGCTGCAGTGCGGATCCACTGCTCAAACTCAGCGGGCTCTTTGGCAATCACCACCACGGGCATAAAACCATGATCCTTGCCACAAAGTTCAGCACACTGACCACGGTAAACACCGGGCGTATTGACCATGGCCCAGGACTCATTGATAAAACCGGGATTCGCGTCTTTTTTCACCGCAAAAGCCGGTACCCACCAAGAGTGGATCACATCATCAGAGGTGGTCAGGAAGCGGACTTTTTTGCCGGTTGGGATCACCAGCGGCCGGTCCACTTCCAGCAGATAGTTCTCCCCTTTGGCGATTTTGTTGTCGATTTGTTTCCGCGGTGTGGCCAGCAGAGAATAATATTCCACCGGATAATCGAGGTATTTATAATGCCACTTCCATTGTGAGCCGGTGATCAACACAGTGACATCGGCATCTGTGGTGTCTTCCATCGCAATCAGGGTTTTGGTGGCGGGGATCGCCATGACAATCAGGATCACCACAGGAATAGCGGTCCAGAGTATTTCGACCTTAGTACTTTCATGGAATTGTGCTGGCTGTATCCCTTTTGCCTTGCGATGATGGAGAATGGACCAAAACATGATGCCAAACACCACCAGGCCAATAGCGCAACAGATATAAAATATCGTCATGTGCAGGTCATACACCTGTTGACTGATATCGGTCACCCCCTGAGTCATATTCAGGGGCATCTCTGCGGCAGAAGCCATTTCCACAAACAGCAAGGATAGCAGCGAGCAGCGATAACGATGCGCTTTCGCCACGTCACGTCTCCTCTGTCATTTTGCAAATTACAAATTGCCAGAATCAGACACTACCACCCACGCTGCGCATCTTATTCCGCAATCTATTGTTTTTATTATACTTTTATACATCACATCCGGGCAGGAACATTTTTTGTTCTCTGTACTTTTCCAGATGTTGCTTAATAATTAACCACAAAAGTCAAACTGTAAACCCCAGAAAACAAAAAGCACCGGTTTAACCAAAAGGTCAGACCAGTGCTGATGCAAAAAAGTATTGAGTTTATTTAAGTTTTTAGCGGACTTTTACCAGGTTTGATTACGAATCACCCCAACGGCCAAACCTTCGATTGCAAAAAACTGCTGGGTTAAATCGACTTTTATCACATTAAAGTCGCTGTTTTCCGGGTGCAGATAGACAAATTGGCCATCACGTCTGAAACGTTTCACTGTGACTTCATCTTCCACCCGTGCCACCACAACTTCGCCCTGCCGGGCTTCAGTGGTCTTGTGCACAGCCAGCAAATCGCCGTCCATAATGCCAATGTCTTTCATACTCATGCCGGATACTTTCAGTAAAAAATCGGCGGTAGGATGAAATAAACTGGCATCAAGCTGGTAATACTGATCGATATGCTCAGTGGCCAGGATGGGCTGACCAGCCGCAACCCGTCCTACCAGTGGCAGACCAGCAAACTCAGGTTCATTGGCGACCGGATCTTCTTCTATCAGCCGAATGCCACGCGAGGTGCCTGGCATCATCTCAATAAAACCTTTTTTCGCCAGCGCTTTTAAGTGTTCTTCAGCGGCATTGGCGGATTTAAAGCCGAGCTGAGTGGCAATTTCTGCCCGCGTCGGCGGCATCCCAGAATGGGCCTGATAATCTTTAAGTAGTTGTAATATTTCGGCTTGTCTTGGTGTTAATGGACGCATGATGCTGAATGCCTATACAGTGAATACTGGGAGTATATACAGTGAAATTGGCAGTGCCAAGTCCGATCAGGCGGAAATTCGCGGAAAATGGCACAAAGAGTGGAAAAGTGCGGCAAAGAGGGCAAAATTGGCGGGATTTTTGATCCATGTTATGCTATCCGGCTGTTTTTGCCTGCAGGTAAAGTATGTTTAAGCGATTAAAGTGGTTCGCCAGCCTACTGCAATGGCCCTTATGGCCGCTGGTTAAATATAAAGTTGTGCCGTTACAACCGGCCGAAAGTCTGGAATTGCAGACGGCACAACCCTTGTTTTATATCACGCGGCTGGCTTCAGCCTCAGATTTAGCAACGTTACGCCGGGTCTGTCGTGAGCTCAATCTGCCGGATCCAACCGATCAGGTGCAATTAGGCGACGTCAGCCTGCCCAGAACGCTATTTCTGGAACAACCAGCCGCCTTGTGGGGCAAAACGAAAGCCACCCTGGCTTTGCAACAAGGACAAAAACTGTTGCAGGCGCATCTGGCACAGCCGCAACAACAAGCGCAATTGGTGCCGGTGTCTGTCTGTTGGGGCCGGGCGCCCGGCAAAGAAGCCAGTGTCAAAGCAGTGTTTGCTGAAACAGCAACCCCCGGCTGGTTACGCAAATTATTTGTGGTGTTGATTTCCGGCCGCCATACACTGGTGCAATTCTCCCGTGCTGTCTCTTTACGTCAGATGACCGATCAATACGGCGCCGATGAACAAACTGCACATAAATTATTGCGGGTGGCACGTTTTCATTTTTATCGCCAGCAACTGGCCGCCACAGGTCCGCGCCAACCAGACCGTTCCGCTTTATTTAACGCGCTCCTCGGTTCTGAGGCGCTGAAAAAAGCCATCGCCGATGAAGCCCAGAGCAAAAATATCAGCCTGACCGAGGCCAGAGCACAGGCTTTGTTGCTACTGGAAGAAATCGCCGCCGACTACCGGGAGTCCACCTTAAGGGTGGGCGACAGGTTATTAAGCTGGCTATGGGCCAGACTTTTTACCGGCATTAAGATCCAGCGCTCCGAGGTGATCCGTGATTTGGCACAACGGGGTCATGAAGTGGTCTATTTACCCTGCCATCGCAGTCATATGGACTATCTGCTACTGAGTTATGTGATTTATCAGCAAGGTTTGGCCGCCCCCCATATCGCCGCCGGCATTAATCTGAATTTCTGGCCTATTGGCAAATTTTTCCGCCGTGGCGGTGCTTTTTTTATTCGCCGCAGTTTCAGCGGTAATAAACTGTATTCGGCCGTATTCCGTGAATATTTGTCGCAGTTGTTCCGCAAAGGTTATGCGGTGAAATATTACAGCGAAGGCGGTCGCAGCCGCACCGGTCGTTTGCTGCAACCCAAAACCGGCATGCTGGCGATGACTGTGCAAGCCTTATTGCGGGGTATTGACCGGCCCGTCACGCTGGTACCAGTGTACCTTGGTTACGAACACGTGATGGAAGTCAGCACTTATCTGCGCGAACTGAAAGGCTCGGCCAAAACTAAAGAATCGGCACTAGGCATTCTGCAGGCCGCTCGTCAGTTAAGGGATTATGGTTATGGCTATGTTAACTTTGGTGAACCTATTTCGCTGAATGCCTTTATCCAGCAACAAGTACCGGATTGGCGCGAATCGATCAATCCGGTTGAACCGCAAAAACCGCAATGGCTGAATCCGCTGGTGGCGAAATTAGCCGATGAAGTGATGACACGTGTTAACCAGAGCGCGGCTTTGAACAGTATTAACCTGATCGCCACCAGTTTACTGGCGACCGAGCAGCATGTGCTGAGTCGGGCAGCGCTGACTGAGCAACTGGATTTTTATCTGGCATTACAACGCCAGGCGCCTTATCACAGTGCAGTGACCTTACCGGAAGGCAAGGGTGCCGAATTGGTGCAACACGCGCTGGATCTGCATAAAATCCAGCTGCAACAGGATGAGTTTGGTGAATTAATTCAGCTGAGCAATGATGAAGCTGTCACCATGAGTTATTACCGTAACAACGTCTGCCACTTATTTGTGCTGCCGGCGCTGGTCTGTACTGCCTTATTGCAACATCGTCAGCTCAGTCAGGTGCAGTTACTCAATATTTGTCAGCTGTTACAACCACTGTTACAGCAGGAATTATTCCTGCGACCCGATGATCTCGGTCGTTATGTCAACAACACCCTGCAGTTTTTAACCAATCAGCAGTTGCTGAGTTTTGACGGCCAGCTTTATCATTGTCTGGCACCACAAGCACCGGGCTATTTGCGGTTACAGTTATTGGCACACAACAGTGATGCAATATTGCAACGTTATGCCATTGTGTTGAATTTGCTGCAATTACAGGAACCGTTACCCCGCACTGAGCTGGAGCAACACAGCCATCAGCTGGCACAACGGCTACTGACACTGCATGGTTTAACTTCGCCTGAGTACTATGACAAGCAGCTGTTTTCGACCTTGGTCAATGCGTTAAAAGACGCCGGTTATCTGGTATTGGATGAACAGTACCGCCTGGAGTGCGGACTGAATTTTGTCGCTTTACTGGATACCGTCAATGCGTTGTTACAGCCAGATGTGCTGCAAAGTATTGGCCAGATCACCCATCATCACAGCAGCTTAAATTGAGCAGTGCGGGCAGTTGCCGGATCCAAGCCGACAATTGCCCGCGTCGCCGGTTAACCCTGTCGGGCTGTTTCGTAACTGCGGATCACGCCTTCTTGCATCGTGGATGCGACCAACACGCCGTCCCGGTTAAAAAACTGCCCACGCACCAGCCCTCTGGCACCAGAGGCGCTTGGACTATCCACGGCATACAGCAGCCAGTCATCAAACCGGAAATCCTGATGGAACCACATGGCATGGTCAATAGTCGCAACCTGCATATTCGGCGCCATAAAAGATTTACCATGCGGCTGCAGTGCCGTTGGCAGGAAATTGAAATCTGAGGCGTATGCCAGCAGGTATTTGTGCACCCGTAAATCATCCGGCATCGCACCATTGGCTTTAAACCAAACATAACGTTTAGCGGCACTAATCGCCGGTTTAAACGGATTATGGAAATCCACCGGCCGCATTTCAATCGGTTTTTCACAGATAAATTTACTGCGTAACGCATCCGGGATCAGCTCAGCATGCTCCCGATAAAATTCCAAATCAGACACTAAGGCTTCTGGTGGTGGCACCTGCGGCATCAGATCCTGATGACTAAAACCAGCTTCATCGGCCTGAAAAGACGCCGTCAGATAAAAAATAGGTTTACCATACTGAATGGCGCTGACCCGCCTGGTACTGAAACTTTTACCATCACGGATATTCTCCACTTCATACACTATTGGCCTGGCGGCGTCGCCCGGCCTTAGAAAATAAGAGTGGAATGAGTGCACCTTCCGATCTTCCGGAATGGTTTCTTTGGCAGCAGATAGCGCCTGCCCCATCACCTGGCCACCAAATACGGCTTTAAAGCCCAGATCCTGACTCTGGCCCCGATACAAACCATCTTCGATGGTCTCAAGCTTTAACAACGATAATAAATCTGTGAGTACCTGGCTCATTGCAGCTCCTGTCATATCTGTCGCCTCTACACATTGTGCAACAGCACAGCCAAAACTGCAAAAAGCCGGCCGCCAGCGGCTGATATTCCCGATCAAAGTAACAGAATTGGCAAAATCAGGTTAAAACGCTATAGAAACCCGTTGACTGCTGCTAGCCCTGCCGCACCTGATTCTGCTAGGCTCTCCACCAGAGGTCACACTGGAGTTCACAAGGCGCAATCATGTATTGGGTATTTAAAACTGAACCCGCTGAATGCAGCATGCAAGACATCATGCAAGCCAGCGAGCCGGTGTTATGGTTCGGCGTGCGTAATTATCAGGCCCGCAATTTTCTGCGGGATCAGGTGCAGATCGGTGATTTGGTACTGATCCACCATTCCAGTTGTGCTGAAGTGGGTCTGGCTGGCGTTGCCACAGTGACCGCCACTGGTTTTGCTGATCCGACCCAATTTGAAGTTGGTAACCTGTATTATGACGCCAAAGCCACTGCAGAGCGCTGGCCCTGGTATGCGGTGAGTATCAGTCCGGTCCGGCAGTTTTCACGCATTTTGTCGTTGGCTGAGCTGAGGCAACAGCCGGAACTTTCGGCAATGACCTTACTCAAAAAAGGCAATCGCCTCTCGGTGATGCCGGTAACAAAAGCAGAGTTTGACCTTGTACTTTTTTTAACCAGCACATAGAGTATCAGTAAGCAAATATAAAATAATAATGATGTGTCAGCTCATGGAGTAAAAATAGATGGCAGCCTTGGCCCAGGAAAGACGTGAAATCACTAAAGATCTGAATTATTTCTGGAATGAATTAAACATGGCGCAGAAGTTTTCTGTGGCTGAATTACAACGTTTTGGTTATGAGCTGGCTTTTGTTCGTCGCAGCATCAACTTCAGCCTGGCAGTATTAACTGCTGGCGATCGGATTGCCGCAGTCGATCAAGACGGCCAGATTGATACCGAGCCTAAAGTCATCATCCGGCACTGACAGTCTGTGTGTTGTTAAGCAGGTGTAGCCTGCGGCCGGACCGGGCGTAAATTGTCACGGTGAGAATTTTCTTTTGCCATCAGAATGCCAGCCTGGCACATCTGTAAATACCCAGGGTAACTGTTCTTCTGCCAACACTGAATCAGCCGGCCGTGGCGATTCAGAAATAATTCCATTTCGCCCCACTCCATCTGACTATGCCGCTTCAGAAAACGTTGGAGCGCTTGCGGTAGCGGTTGTGGCCGGTTGACTAAATCTTTACAGATCACCGGTATGGCCTGACATAACAACTCCAGACATTGCAGATCATTGGGCGATAACCGCGTCAGCTGCCGCTCGGCCGCCAATTGCGTCAACAACATCTGGCTACACTCTTCGGCCAACTCATAGGTCAGTTGTTGCACATGGTGGGATTCTTGATCACGCAATTTAAATTGACTCATCAGCCGGCGGTAATCTTTACTCAGCGTATCAATTTTGATCACCAACAATACGACTACAACAAAAAAGCCGATAAAAATCAGTACCGTCCACATAGAATCTCAGTTCCGCTCCACAACTGCCCAAATGACAGCGCCGACATGCTACCACAGAGTCGGCGCTGAATTATAACTTTGAAAAATATCAGATTTATGACAGCCAGCACAAGCATATCAACGGTCTGTTAACGACATGCTTGCATTATTGCGTTTTTTTCTGCCGGATATATTGCCGCACTTGCTGTTCCAATACCGGCAACGGCAGGCTGCCATTGCGCAGTAATACATCATGGAATTCGCGCACATCAAACTGAGCTGCCAGAGCTTGCTCGGCCTCCTGCCGCAATTGCCGGATGGTGATTTCGCCTAATTTGTAGGACAGTGCCTGTGCCGGCCAACTGATATAGCGGTCGATCTCAGTGGTGACATTGTGCATCGATAAAGCCGTGTTGCTTGCCAGGAAATCGATCGCCTGCTGCCGGCTCCAACCCATGGTATGCATACCGGTATCCACTACTAATCGCGCCGCCCGCCACATTTCGTAGGTCAAACGGCCAAAATTGCTGTAAGGATCCTGATAAAAACCAACTTCTAAGCCAAGATATTCGGCGTATAGACCCCAACCTTCACCAAAGGCGGAGGTATAAAAACTGCGCCGGTACGAGGGTAGATTGCTTTGTTCATTGGCCAGCGCAATTTGCAAATGGTGACCCGGCACCGCTTCGTGCAACGTCAGGGCTTCCAGCTCATACAAAGGCCGCCGATCCAGCGCATACGTATTGACCCAGTAATAACCGGCTTCACCAGCGGCTCGGCCGCCGGCATAACGTCCCGTGGTATATTTCGGCGCAATTTCCGCTGGCACTGGCGCCACGCCATAAGGCGTGCGGGGCAAGGTCAGGAATAATTTTGGCAACTGCGCGTCAATTTTCTTCGACAGATAAGCCGCTTCTTTCAGCAGTTGATCAGGTGTTTTGACATAAAACCGTGGGTCGGTGCGTAAAAACTGCACGAAGTCAGCAAAACTACCGCTAAAACCGGTTTGCCGGATCACTTGCTCCATTTCAGCCCGGATCCGGGCTACCTGATTCAGACCTATCTGGTGCACTGCAGCCGGTGTCAACTTTAAGGTGGTGTAATGCTCCAGCCGGTTCTGATAAAAAGCCGCCCCATCCGGTAAGGCTGTGGCTGCAATATCATCGCGCGCCGCGGGTAAATACTGCTGGACAAAAAAATCATAATAACGCTGATATGCCGGATTCACCTGTTCGCGGATCAGGGTTTTCGCCTGGTCCTGCCATTGTTGCCATTGCTTGGTATCAATGCCGGGGGCCGGTTTGAGCAAAGGCCGGTAAAACACGCTTTGACTGACATCTGCCGTGATAAATGAACGGATACCGTCCTGATAACCCTGTAACACAGCCTTTGGTTGGCTATACCCTTTGGCCTGGCCCTGCCGCATCCAGTCGGTTTGTTGTGCCATATACCTTGGCACTGAAGCCAGCCGCGCCAGATAATTTTTCACATCAGTTTCGGTCCGTAACGCCGCACCAGCCAGCATGAAAGTTAAATCACTGTGAAAGCCGGACTCGGCATTAAGCGGCAGGTAATGAGCGCCAAAACGGTATTCATCGACGTCGTTTTGCAACCGGTAACTGAGCACCGCATGGTTGATTTGGTTTTGTTCCGACAAAGCCGCCACATCCACCTTTTGCAGTTGGCTTAACAGTTGCAGTCTTTGCTGCTGTGCTTTGGCTAAGGTCGCTGCGGACATATCCGGCAGTGCGGTCGGATCATAAGGTGTGATATTTTCTGCCTGCTGCCAAATTTGATCGGCAGTGACCGCAAAATCAACCGTGTGTGCAGTGGCCGGGCCGATGGGCTGATGACTGCAAGCTGCCAGGGCAGCAGCACAGAGTACCGCCAGTAACCGTTGTTTGCTCAGCATAGTTTTTCTCCGCAGTTAGGCTTTCGTAAGGGTGCTTTGCTTGATTGTATCCAAATCTGCAGATGCACTGTTTTCAGCCTGCCTGACATTTTGGCCTGTTGAGCTGATTTTTTCTGTCACCAGCAGATACACTTTCATCAAACCGCAGCAAATAACTGATAATTTGGTAAAAAATCTGCAATTTATTGAAAAAAATCTTGGCGTAAACCATCAGGCTGGTTATTTTAAATACGTAATCAGCCCAGATGCACAGTAGACCTTGCGTTCAGCCAGCATTTCCGTAACATAAGGCCATTCATTTGCGCTAAGTCTATGTAGTATCCATTGGAGTTTTACTTGGCATGATGTATCAGGATTCAATCGATCAAGCGGGAGAAAAGGCGGCGCTGGCCATTGCCTTTTTGCAACGGCATCGTTTGGCAGCTCACCCGGTAAACTACACTGTCGCTTACGATTACATTACCGGTGCCAATGCGGGCCTCTGTCAGACCATCGAACAAAAACTGGCAGCCCGGATCCCGTTTGATGATTTTGTGATGACGGAGTTGTACAGCAACTTCATCAGTACCAACAATAAAGAAAATGATCAGCTTGTCAACCGCGTCAGCCAATTGGTTAACAAACTGAACGACTCCAGCAATTCTGCCAACGATGCCATCAGTGAATATATCGATATTCTGGATCACAGTTTAGTGGCACTGAAAACGGAAAATCCGGCCCAGGCCCGCGACACCCTCCATCGGATGCTAGATGCCACTTATGATGTCCGTACCAGCCAGCAAAAACTGAAAGACCAGCTGCAGCATTCACATCAGCAAGCTGAAACCCTCAGAGAAGAACTGGCGCTATTAAAACGCAACCGACAGGTGGATCCGCTAACCGGTTTGTATAATCGGCTGGCAATGCAGGAACATGTGGACTTGTGGCTGACAGAAGATCCCAAACGCAAGATTGCCGCCATCGCAGTGGATTTAGATCATTTCCGCCAGTTTAATCAGGATTACGGCTTTAATATTGGTGATGTGATCCTGTCAAAAGTGGCGAAAAAAATCAGCGCCTACGTGCAGGAAAGTGGCTTACCGGTGCGGGCTGGTGGCGAAGAGTTTTTAATTCTGTTGCCAGATGTCGACTTACGCACCGCCGGTGAAATTGCCGAACAAGTGCGCCGTGGCGTGGAGAAACTGCGTTTTGTCTCGTCGCGCAGCAAAAAAGCCCTGCCCAAAGTCACGATTTCGCTCGGGGTGGCGTTATATCAGGCCGAAGAAAACTGGCATCAGTTTTTAGCCCGTTCTACCCAGGTGTTACAAGTCGCTAAACGCCGCGGCCGTAATCAGGTGGCGACTGAGGCAATGCTGTAAGCCAGATGACTGCGCCGCTGCTGAAACATCAGATTAACCCGGCGTTAGTGCAGCGCATCGCTACGGCCTGCCTGCAGCAGGATAGCCATTTTGCCAGCGCCTCCTTTTTGCAGCTGGCACTTTCCAGCGAATTTGACCAGCTAGAACTGAAACAGCGGATCCGGCATTGTGCCAGCGCGCTTTATCAGGCGCTGGATCGACCTTTTGCCGAAGCTTGTCAGTTGTTGTTACCGGTCAGCAGTCAGTTCAGCGGTATCCCAGGTTTTATATTCCCGGATTTAGTCGAGCAATATGGTCTGGCCGAGCCCGAGCTGTCGTTGCAGACTTTGGCCCATTTCACCTGTTTTTCCACCGCTGAATTTGCTATCCGGCCTTTTTTGCTACGTTACCCGGCACAGACGCTGCAACAAATGTTGCAGTGGGCGCACAGCGACAACCACCATCTACGCCGACTGGCCAGCGAAGGTTGTCGGCCCCGCTTACCCTGGGGTCAGGCGCTGCAACCCTTTAAACGCGATCCAACACCGTTGTTACCGATTTTGCAGCAGCTCAAAGCGGATCCAAGCGAATACGTCAGGCGCAGCGTGGCGAATCATCTGAATGACATCAGCAAAGATCATCCACAACTGGCGTTAACGCTCGCTACCAGCTGGTATGGTCAGCATCCGGCCACCGACTGGATTGTGCGTCATGCCATGCGCGGTTTACTGAAACAACGTCAGCCGCAAGCACTGCAACTGTTTGGCTATCAGCCGTTGGCGCTCAAAGTGCAATTGACATTAAACCAGCCTGCAATCCGCCTCGGCGAGCGGCTGAATTTTCAGGTTCACCTCAGTGGCGCCGCGACTGCCAGGCTACGGCTGGAATACGCCATTGATTTTGCCGGTAAACAAGGTGGCAGCAGACCTAAAGTTTTTCAGTGGCTGGATCGACAACTGAGCGAACCGGAACTGCAATTAAGCCGTAGTTATCAATTCAAAGACTTAACCACCCGCAAACATTATACCGGTGAGCATCAACTGAGCATCATCGTCAACGGTCAGATCATGGCGCAACAACAGTTTCGGGTACTGCCGGCAACGGCTGAACAAACTTCTACCGGCTTTTGATTGGCGTAACCGGCCGGATCTTTTACACTAGCGCCAGTTTATCGCTGGCAAAGGCCCAATTATGACAGAGCAGCATCAGGACGCAGCCCAGACTGCGCAGAACACCACCACCCACTTCGGCTTTCAAACGGTCCAGGCTGAACAAAAAGTCTCGCTGGTCGCCAATGTGTTTCACTCAGTCGCCGCCAAATATGATGTGATGAATGATTTGATGTCACTGGGCATTCACCGGCTGTGGAAAAGATTTACCATCGACTGTAGCGGCGTGCGGCCCGGGCAAAAAGTGTTGGATTTGGCCGGCGGTACCGGCGATTTAACCGCATTATTTTCGCGTCGGGTTGGCCCGACCGGTCAAGTGGTGCTGGCTGATATCAACGAATCGATGCTCAATGTCGGCAAAGACAAACTCAGAGATCTGGGTCTGGTCAATAACATCAGTTATGTTCAGGCCAATGCCGAAGCCCTGCCCTTTGCCGATAACAGTTTTGATATCATCACCATTGCTTTTGGTTTACGCAATGTCACTGACAAAGATGCAGCGTTGCGCTCGATGTTCCGGGTACTGAAACCTGGTGGCCGCTTGCTGGTATTAGAGTTTTCTAAACCGACCGAAGCCTGGCTGAGCAAAGTCTATGATGTCTATTCCTTTAAATTACTGCCGGTGATGGGCAAATTGGTCGCCAATGACAGCGAGTCCTATCAATATCTGGCCGAGTCCATCCGGATGCACCCGGATCAGGATACCCTGCGCCAAATGATGGAGCACGCTGGCTTTGCCCAGACCAGTTACCATAATCTGACCGGTGGTATTGTCGCTTTACACCGCGGTTATAAGTTTTAACTATGCTGCCACTGCCCGCGTTATTGCCCCAGCTGTTTTGCCTGATCGCCGAGCCGTTGCTGAATCGGCTGATCCGGCTTGATCCGGCGGCTCAGGCCAGACTGCAAGGGCTGCAAGGCCGGCAACTGGCGGTGGTGCTGACCGATTTGAAAATCCGGCTGGTGCTGACCGCCCAACCGAATGGTATCTGGCTGAACCAACATCAGGAAGCCGTCGATTGTGTCGTCAGTACCCGGCTGGACAGTCTGCAGCAATTGCAGGACCCGAGCCAGCTCACCCGATTGATCCGCGAGCAGGCACTGGATATTGATGGTGATTTGCAGCAATTACAAAAATTCAGCCAGTTTTTCCAGCAATTACAACCTGACTGGGCCGAACATTTGTCCGGTTATGTTGGTGATGCGGCCGCCCACCGGATTGCCAGTCAGTTGACCCAACTGTTGCAGTTGCTGCAACTGAAACTACAAAGTGCCGAACAACAACTGGCTGCGCTGGCGCTGGAGGAACTTCGCCTCAGCCCGGTCGGTGCTGAGTTGGCACAATTTAGCACCGATGTCAGTCAGCTCCAGGCCCGCACTGAACAATTAGCCCGACGGTTGCAACAACTGTCCGCACTGAAGGGGAAATAAGTGAGTTTCAGCCGTTTTTACCAGATCCAAAAAACCTTGTTGCAATACGGACTGGATGAACTGATCCCCGCCCAATGGCAGCCCTGGTGGGCAAAAACCGCCCGCCACAGTATGTTCTGGCTGAAAAACCAGCATCCGGATAAAAGTGTCGGTGTGCGTTTACGGCTGGCACTGCAAAGTTTAGGCCCGGTGTGGATTAAATTTGGTCAGATGTTATCGACCCGGCGCGATTTATTTCCGCCTGAGTTGGCAGATGAACTGGCCAAGCTACAGGACAAAGTGGCGCCTTTCCCGGGTGAACAAGCCCAACAGCTGATTGAACAGGCGCTTGGTTTGCATCACATCAGCGAATTATTCAGCGACTTTCAGGTCACACCACTGGCGTCCGCCTCCATTGCCCAAGTCCATACGGCGCGGTTGCAACAACCAGATGGCAGCCTGGCCGATGTCGTGATTAAAGTGATCCGGCCGGATATCCGCCAACAAATTCTGGCCGATTTAGCACTGATGGCCGATCTCGCCGTGATGGCCGCCAAATTTTTGCCCGATGGCAAAAGACTGCGACCGCGCGAAGTCGTGGCCGAATACCGTAAAACTATTCTGGATGAGCTGGATTTACAACGCGAAGCTGCCAATGCTATTCAGCTGAGACGTAACTTTGAACAGTCAGAAGCTTTGTATATTCCTTTTGTTTACAGCGATCACAGCCGGGAAAATGTGATGGTGATGGAGCGGATCTACGGCATCCCGGTGTCAGATAATGCCGCGCTGGAAGCTCAGGGTACTGACATGGAATTGTTGGCCAAACGCGGAGTGGAAGTCTTTTTCACCCAGGTATTTCGCGACAGTTTTTTCCATGCCGACATGCATCCTGGCAATATATTTGTTTCCCGGCAAAATCCACAGAATCCGCAATATATTGGCATCGACTGCGGTATTGTCGGCACGCTGAACCGGGAAGATAAACGTTATCTGGCGGAAAATTTTGTGGCTTTTTTCAACCGCGATTATCGCAAAGTAGCGCAGTTGCATGTCGATTCTGGCTGGGTGCCGTATGACACCAGTGTCGAGGAATTCGAAAGCGCTATCCGCACCGTCTGCGAACCGATTTTCCAGAAACCATTGGCCGAGATTTCTTTTGGTCAGGTGCTGATGAATCTGTTTAATACCGCCAGGCGCTTTAATATGCAGGTGCAGCCGCAACTGGTATTACTGCAAAAAACCCTGTTGTATATCGAAGGCTTAGGCCGGCAATTGTATCCGCAACTGGATTTATGGAAAACCGCCAAACCATTTTTGGAAAACTGGGTGAAAGAACAGATAGGTCCAAAAGCCTTGTTCCGGCAACTCAAAGAAAATTTACCGTTCTGGGCCGAAAAATTACCGGAAATGCCAACTTTATTGCACAGTTATTTACAGCAGCAACCAAAACAACAGCAACAACTGTTGCAACAACTGCAATTACTGCAACAACGCCAGTTACAGCAGGCTGTAGCGCTGAAAATGGCAGTGCTGGCCAGTGGTGCCGGCTTGGCTGCCTGCGTGTTATTAGCCACTGGTTGGCCGCTATTGGCCGCTTTGTTAGCCACAGGTGCTTTGTTTTTTGCAGCGAAAGCGGTATTGTCATAATTATTTCTTAGAATCGGCCTGTCGTCTGTGGCCAGAACTAGAGTTCAGCCACGCCACAGGCGTATACTATTTATCTGATAGCTGTGAAGGACAAAGATTATGGGTTTTGGTGGTATTAGTATTTGGCAGTTGCTGATTATTCTGGTGATTATTGTACTTTTATTCGGTACTAAGCGCTTACGCAATATTGGTACAGATTTAGGCTCTGCGATCCGTGGTTTCCGCAATTCAATTAAAGAACATGAAGCTGCGCCTGAGCAGGAAGATGCTGCTTTTACTGCTGAGCCACGCCGTGATGCCGTAGCTGCACCACAAACTGGTACGCCTGCTGCAGCGCCGGTGTCGTCTGCAACACCCACTGCAACTGAGGTAAAACCAGCAGCCGCCAACCAGACTTCAGGTCAAGATAAAGTCTGATGAGCTTCTGGGAACTGGTGGTTTGTGGCGTCGTCGCGCTGATTGTACTGGGACCGGAACGGTTACCTGGTGCAATCCGCAGCGTCAGTCAGTTTATTAATGGCGTGAAACAATTCGGCCAGCAAATGAAAGCTGAGCTGGGTGATGAATTACGCGCCCATGAATTGCATCAAAAACTGAAAGACGCCGAAGAAAAAGGTTTACTCAATCTCACCGCGGCTGAACTGGCTGCTTTAGCTGAACTGCGCCAAGCCGCTGCGGATGTCAATGCGCCTTATGCCAAACCAGCTGAAAGCGTAGAACCCGCAGGGCCTGCAGCGCTGCCAGCGCCAACCGGAATCAATGAATCACACCATGAAAAGCCAGCACAACCCTAATAGTCTGATGGGTCACCTGATTGAATTACGCAACCGGCTGCTGAAAAGTATCGCCGCTGTGGTGCTGGTGTTTATCTCGCTGGCGTACTTTGCTAACGATATCTACCACTTACTGAGCTTACCGCTGATGAAAGTACTGCCAGCCGGTGCCAGTATGATCGCCACTGATGTGGCGGCGCCATTTTTTGCACCTTTTAAGCTGACCTTTATCGTTGCCTGTTTACTCAGCGTGCCATACATCCTGTTTCAGATCTGGCGTTTTGTCGCCCCAGCGCTTTATACCAAAGAAAAACATCTGATAGCACCGCTGATCGCCTCCAGCACTATCCTGTTTTATGCGGGCATCGCTTTTGCTTATTTTCTGGTATTTCCGATTATTTTTGGTTTTTTCACCAGCGTGGCGCCTGAAGGGGTGACCATAGCAACAGATATCAGCAGTTATCTCGATTTTGTGCTGAAACTGTTTTTTGCCTTTGGCCTTAGCTTCGAAATCCCGGTGGCTATTTTGCTGCTGATTTGGACCGGTGCGATGACCAGAGAGCAATTGATTGAAAAACGGCCTTATTTTATTGTCATTGCTTTTGTGATTGCGATGTTTTTGACGCCACCGGATGTGTTGTCACAAACCTTGTTGGCAGTGCCGATGTGTATTCTGTATGAGTTGGGAATTTGGCTAGGTCGTTTTTATCAACCGGCACCGGATGAAGATGAACACCCCGAACCAAGTACAGCTGCAGATGATACCGAAGCAACTGTGGTCGCTGAAAAATCAGCTCAGGATCGGTAGACAGATGGCTGCCGGGCAACCAAGCGGGACTCAGGCGCAGCCGGACATGTTGCGCTGGTTTGATGCCGGTGTAAATTTGTTTAGCAGCCAGTTTGATGCTGACCGGCCTCAGTTGGTGTTGCAGGCACAACAGGCGGGTGTCTGTGGTCAGTTGTTGATTAGCAGTGATCTGGCGGAAACGGCACTGAATGCCGATTTCGCCAGCAACTGGCCAGGTTTATATTGCACCGCCGGCGTGCACCCGCATCAGGCTGCTGCCGTCAATCCGGATTGGCTGCAGCAGTTACAACAACTGTTAAACCAGCCTGGCATGGTAGCTATCGGCGAATGCGGCCTCGATTTCGACCGGATGTTTTCGCCCAAACCGCAACAAATTGCGGTCTTTTCAGCCCAACTGACGCTGGCCCGCCAACTGCACAAAGCCGTCTACCTGCATGAACGCGCAGCGTTCGAGACTCAACTGCAGCTGTTACAGGATCATCAGATCAGCCGTGGCATCGCGCATTGTTTTACCGGCAACCGTCAGCAGATGCAACAGTACCTGGATGCAGGTCTTTATATTGGCATCACAGGCTGGTTATGCGATGAAAGACGTGGCAGTGAACTGCAGGATGCTTTAAGGTATCTGCCATTAGATCGACTGATCCTGGAAACGGATGCGCCTTATTTGTTACCACGTACTCTGACCATCAAACCTAAACCCCGCCGTAACGCACCGGCGTTTTTACCTGCCATCGCCAGCGCTGTTGCTGCCATTGGTGGTTATTCTCTGGCCGACATCAGCTGGCACAGCAGACAGAATTGTCAGTTGTTGTTTGGTCTGGAGTCGTTATGCTGACGATACTGCAACCCTGGTTACAACCGTTCAGCCAATTTCCCTGGCACTTTACCGGTGTTGCGGTCCTTAGTCTGCTGCTCGGCGCCCTTTGTTGTGGCCTGGTACTCTATCGCCGCCACAGCCGCTGGCAACGTGACACCGAAGAGCGGCTGGAAGACAGTATTCAGACCCGCACTTTTGAACTCCAGGTGGTGCTGAACGAGCTGGCCGATAAAAACCGCATTCTGGAAGAACAAAATACCCTGGACGCCTTGAGCGGCGTGCGTAACCGCGCTTATTTTGATAAAAAATTCCAGGCTGAGCTCAAACGCAGCCGGCGGGAAAAGCGCCCTTTAGCCCTGGTGATGCTGGATATCGATCACTTTAAACGCATCAACGACAGCTATGGCCATCTGGCTGGTGATGCAGTGATTCGGGGGGTAGCACAAAGGGTACAGGATTTACTCAAGCGCAGCAGCGATAATGTTTGCCGCTATGGTGGGGAAGAATTCGCGCTGATCCTGCCCAATACCGATGCTGCCGGGGTGATGACTCTGGCCGAGCAAATCCGTCATAGCATCGCCGGACAACCTTTTACTACCGAAGTCGCTGAATTGCAGGTACAGGTCAGTGTCGGCTGTTATGTCGCGACCGCAACTGCTGAGATGGTCAGCACCGATTATATTCATGCCGCCGATCAGGCGTTATATCAGGCTAAAACTGCCGGCCGCAATCAGATTAAGTTGTACCCGTCGCCGCCAACTGAGGCAGAGCCGACGGTAGCAGAAGGAAACCCAGATGAACTCAAACTCTAGTTATTTTCCTGCCAGCCGGTTACGCCGGATGCGCCAGCATGATTTCAGCCGCCGGCTAATGGCAGAACATCAGTTGACGGTCGATGATTTAATTTACCCGATGTTTATTATTGAGGGTGACAATCAGCGCGAGGCTATCGCCTCGATGCCTGGTATTGAACGACTGACACTGGACTTATTATTACAGGAAGCCAAAGAACTGGTCGCCCTTGGTATCCCGGCGATTGCGTTATTTCCGGTGACGCCAGCAGATAAAAAGACCTTGATGGCGGAAGAAGCTTATAACCCGGACGCGCTGGCGCAACGGGCTGTACGCTTGCTGAAACAGCATGTGCCTGAGCTTGGTATTATTACCGATGTCGCACTGGATCCTTTCACCACCCATGGTCAGGATGGCATTATCGATGAGTCTGGTTATGTGCAAAATGACATCACCACCGATATTCTGGTCAAACAAGCCCCGTCGCATGCTGCCGCCGGCGCCGATATTGTCGCCCCTTCCGATATGATGGATGGCCGCATTGGCGCCATCCGCGAAGCGCTGGAAGCGGAAGGTTATCACAACACCAAAATTCTGGCTTATTCGGCCAAATATGCCTCGGCTTATTATGGTCCGTTCCGCGATGCAGTGGGCTCAGCTGGTAATCTAAAAGGTGGCAATAAAAAGTCTTATCAGATGGATCCGGCCAACAGCAATGAAGCGATGCGTGAAGTAGCGCAGGATCTGGAAGAAGGCGCCGATATGGTGATGGTCAAACCTGGTATGCCTTATCTGGATATTGTCCGCCGGGTCAAAACCGAATTCGGTGTGCCGACTTTTGCTTATCAGGTCAGTGGTGAATATGCCATGCATATGGCGGCTATCCAGCAAGGCTGGCTGGCAGAAGAAGCGGTGGTGATGGAGTCGTTATTGGCTTTCAAACGGGCCGGCGCTGATGGCATTCTGACTTATTTCGCAAAAAAAGCGGCGATTTGGTTACAGCAGAAATAAGCTGCAGCCCAAGGCTGTCAGCTGGTTGTGGCCACTGACAGCCGATTTAGCGTAATTGCAGTTGCCAGCCAGCTTGCTGTTGATATAACACTTCCTGTTCCAGCTCAGCCCGCATCAGCGGATGTTGTTCTAACCAGCCTTTTGGCAACATCAGGGTCAGCACTTCAGCCTGGGCACTGATCTGTACTTCCGGCAAAGCTTCATAACGCCGACGCATCGACAACACCACCGATAAGCGCAATAACCGCGTCAAACGCACTGCCAGTAACACCGACGTCATGGTCTGACGGGCAATGATATCCCGGTTAATATCAGCTCTGTGGTTGTACACCAGCGCCATCAACAACTGTTGTTGTGCCCGGGTAAAACCGGGCATTTCAGTATGACTGATAATATAGGCGCCATGGTGGTGATGATTTTTATACTCGATCAACAGCCCAAGCTCATGCAACAAAGCGCCACTTCTGAGCATACTCAGACCTTCAAATTTGCTCAGTTGCCACTGGGGTTGTAATTGTGTCGCCAACTCCAGCGCCATTTCTGCCACCCGGCTGGCATGTTGTTCATCGATATAATAACGCACCATCAAGCTGGCTGTCGTGCGGTTACGGACATCCGTGTGCTGTAACTGCGGTAACATACCGTACAACACCCCTTCGCGCAGCGCTCCGCCCGACAGAGTCATGCCAGGGATCAGTAAACTGCGAAACAGCGCAATCAGAATGGCCAGCCCGGATGGAAACACCCCTTGTCTCTCCTGCGCCAGCCCGACCAGATGTAACTGCGCCAGCTGACCACAAGCGATGGCTTGCTGCATAATATTTTCCAGCCGCCCGACCGTGATCACTTCATCCAGCCCTTGGGCCACCAGAATTTCCTGCATCGCTTGCACTGTGCCGGAGGCGCCTACCGAAATTTGCCAGCCAAGCGCGAGATATTGCTGCGAAATACTGGCGATTTCTAGCTCTGCCGCAGCAATTGCGGCCTGGAAATTTTCTTCACTGAGCATGCCGTCGGCAAAGTAGCGATCCAGATAAGTGACACAACCCATATTCAGACTGGATAACAGCAATGGCTGAAAACCACGGCCAACCACAATTTCAGTGGAAGCACCGCCGATATCAATCACCAACCGGTTGGCTTCACAATTGGAGGTGTGGGCCACCCCAAGATAAATTAGCCGCGCTTCTTCTTCACCGGAGATCACATCAATCTGGTGGCCAAGAATTTTTTCGGCTTCAGTTAAGAAGGTACGAACATTGCGCGCCAGCCGTAAGGTGGCGGTGCCAATAATGCGGATATTGCCGGAAGGGATGTCTTGTAAACGTTCGGCGAATAAAGCCAGGCATTCCCAGCCGCGGGTCATGGCTTTTTTGCTGAGAACCAGGCTGTCATTCAGACCTGCCGCCAACCGCACTTTGCGTTTAACCCGGCCAATCACCTGGACACTACCGCCAACCACTTTCACCATCAGCATATGGAAGCTGTTGGAACCAAGATCAATCACAGCAAAGATATCCTGATGCTGTGACTGAACCTGAGTAAAAACGCCGTTATTAACGGGGTCTTGGACGTTGTGGTCTTGGGCCATTCGGATGATTACGTCCTGCCGGGCGGGCCTGGCCAGGCCGGCGTCTGACGCGTGGCTTCGGCTGTTTCAGATCCGTCAGTAATGCTTGCGCATCATACTGAGTCACCGGTATTGGGTGTTTGATGTAGTCTTCAATGGCGGTCAGATTTAACGCATAACGCTCGCAAGCAAAGCTAATAGCTTTCCCACTTTCGCCGGCGCGACCGGTCCGGCCAATGCGGTGGACATAATCTTCACAGTCGTCTGGCAGGTCGAAGTTAAACACGTGACTGACTTTTGGAATATGCAGACCACGCGCCGCAACATCAGTTGCAACCAGAATATCCAATTTACCGCTGGTGAAATCATCGAGGATTTTTAAGCGTTTTTTCTGGATAACATCACCGGTCAGCATACCGACTCTGTGACCATCGGCTTCCAGCCAGCTGAAAATATCTTCACACCAGTGTTTGGTATTGGCAAAAACAATGGCTTTATCCGGCCACTCTTCTTCCATCAGCGTCAACAGCAGTGGAATTTTGTGCTCACTGGAAGGGTAAAATAATTCTTCGCTAATCCGGCTACCGGTCATTTGCTCTGGCGCAATATGGATATGTTCCGGCTGATTCATTTGCTCAAACGCCAGTTCCTGCACCTTGTAAGATAAAGTGGCAGAAAACAATAAACTCAGGCGCTCAGTGGCCGCCGGCATCCGGTTGAACATATAACGGATGTCTTTGATAAAGCCCAGATCAAACATCCGATCGGCTTCATCTAACACCACAACCTGGATTTGGCTCAGGTCGTACAGACCTTGTTTCATGTAGTCAATCAAACGGCCGGTGGTGCCAATTAAAATATCTGCACCATTTTCCAGTAACTGCCGTTGAGAATCGTAGCCTTCGCCACCATAAATCAGGGCAAGCTTCAAACCGGAGTGTTTGGCCAGCAGCAACGCATCCTGATGGATTTGAACCGCCAGTTCACGGGTGGGAGCCATAATAATGGCGCGCGGTTGCCCGGAAGCTTTAGGTGCATGCGTCAGCAGGTAGTGAAAGGTGGCGGTCAGAAAGGCCAGGGTTTTCCCGGTGCCGGTCTGTGCCTGACCTGCGATGTCTTTACCGGCTAATGCCAATGGTAAACACTGCGCCTGAATTGGCGTGCAATAACTGTAACCTTGCGCATCTAATGCGGCAAGAACCTGGGGTGCCAATGCAAAATCGGCAAATTTATGCTGAGTGAGGTGTGTTTTATTCATACCGGCTTAGCATAACCGTTACGCTTGCAATAAGGAACAGTCAGGATAAAATTGATACCAGATTTTTCTCGGGTGAGTTCAGCAATAAGTGCAAACCTTGCTGTTCCCCTACAACAGCTGAATATGCAGTGACCCTGCCAGCGCTATCGGAGAGTACAATGAGCGAACATATTTTACAGGTTTCTGATGACAGCTTTGAAGCTGATGTATTAACTGCCACTGGCCCGGTGCTGGTCGATTTCTGGGCTGAATGGTGTGGTCCATGCAAAATGATCGCGCCAATTCTGGACGACGTGGCACAGGAATATGCAGGCCGGGTGACTATTGGTAAAGTGAATATCGATCACAACAACCTGACAGCGCCAAAATTCGGCATTCGCAGCATTCCAACCTTACTGCTGTTCAAAGACGGCAAAGTGGTGGCAAACCACACCGGTACTTTATCCAAAACTCAGTTAAAAGAGTTCCTGGACAAAAATATCTAAAGCTCTGTTTGCGGTAAAATGAAAAAAAGGTGTATTTTTGTACGCCTTTTTTGCTTTGTTATCTGGACGATGAAAACTTATCCTGCTATGGTGTAGGTCAGCAACTTCTCTAATAACCCGCTTGCTCGTTGACTAATTCAAATCCAAACTCAATTGCTCAGCGAAAAGCTATCTTTCTGTTTTGATACACAAGAACCCATCAATATGCATTTAACCGAACTGAAGCTGAAGCCGATTAACGAGTTAGTTGATCTGGCCGAATCCATGGGCCTGGAGAATATGGCCCGTCTGCGTAAGCAGGATATTATTTTCGCCATATTAAAATCCCACGCCAAAAATGGTGAAGAGATTTTCGGCGACGGCGTTGTGGAAATTTTAGCCGACGGATTTGGCTTTTTGCGCTCTTCTGACAGTTCTTATCTGGCTGGCCCGGACGATATTTATGTCTCGCCAAGCCAGATCCGCCGCTTTAACCTGCGCACCGGTGACAGTATTTCTGGTTTAATCCGGCCACCAAAAGAAGGCGAGCGTTATTTTGCCTTGCTGAAAGTCAACGAAGTCAACTTCGGCCGTCCTGAGCAAGCCCGTAACAAAATCCTGTTTGAAAACTTAACGCCACTGCACGCCAATTCCCGGTTACGGATGGAGCGCGGCAACGGCAGTAAAGAAGATATCACAGCCCGCGTGCTGGACCTGGCTTCACCGATTGGCCGTGGTCAACGTGGTCTGATTGTGGCGCCGCCAAAAGCCGGTAAAACCATTCTGTTACAGAACATTGCCCAATCCATCGCGGCGAACTATCCGGAATGTGTGTTGATGGTGCTGTTGATCGACGAGCGGCCGGAAGAAGTGACCGAAATGCAGCGGATGGTGAAAGGTGAAGTAGTTGCTTCCACCTTTGATGAACCAGCCAGCCGCCACGTCCAGGTCGCCGAGATGGTGATTGAAAAAGCTAAACGTCTGGTTGAACACAAAAAAGACGTCATCATTCTGCTGGACTCTATTACCCGTCTGGCGCGCGCTTACAACACAGTGATCCCAAGTTCAGGCAAAGTGCTGACCGGTGGTGTTGACGCCAACGCGCTGCACAAACCAAAACGTTTCTTCGGTGCTGCCCGTAACGTGGAAGAAGGTGGTAGCTTAACCATTATCGCCACCGCGCTGGTCGACACCGGCTCAAAAATGGACGAAGTGATTTACGAAGAGTTTAAAGGTACAGGTAACATGGAATTGCACCTGTCACGTAAAATCGCCGAACGTCGGGTATTCCCGGCCATCGACTTCAACCGTTCAGGCACCCGCCGCGAAGAATTACTGGCCTCGTCGGAAGAACTGCAAAAAATGTGGATTTTACGCAAAATCCTGCATCCAATGGATGAAACCGATTGCATGGAATTCCTGATCGACAAACTGCAAATGACCAAAACCAACGATGAGTTTTTTGATGCCATGAAACGGCAAAAAAATAACTAAGCTGCGTTGCTGTTCACTTGACTCTGAAAAAACCGGCAATGCCGGTTTTTTATTACCAATATCTTGCTCATCAAGCCATTTATTTAGTGATGCTCCGGCAAAATCAGGCGTATAATGCCGCTCCATTCAACCGGCACTATGCCGGGAGCCAGGCCGCAGTTATTTTCTTCCATTTTGTCGTCAAAGCCTGACTTAAGCGCGAATTCTTTTGCAACATTGGTAACAACAATATGGCACTTGCACGTATCGTCATTATCGGCGGCGGCGCCGGCGGCTTAGAGCTGGCCACCCGTTTAGGTAACAAACTTGGCCGTCCACACAAAGCTGAAATTATCCTGGTCGACCGCAATCCTACCCATATCTGGAAGCCACTGCTGCATGAAGTTGCCACAGGGACGCTGGATGTGGATATCGATCAGGTAACCTACCGCGCCCATGCCAGCGCCCATGGCTTTGAATTTCAGCTCGGCACTATGACAGGTTTAGATCGTGAGCAACGTCAGGTGGTGTTAGCGCCGCTGTTTGATGAAAATGGCGAAGAAATTTTATCAGAACGTCAGTTAAGTTATGATTATCTGGTGTTGGCAATCGGCAGTATCTCAAACCATTTTGGCACACCGGGCGTGCCGGAAAATTGCATTTTCCTCGACAGTCCAACCCAGGCCAAGCGTTTCCACCGCCGTTTATTGGAAGCTTATTTAAAACTCAATTCACCAGGTCATCCGAAAGACAACCTCAATATTGCCATTGTGGGTGCTGGCGCGACCGGCGTCGAACTGGCCGCTGAGCTGCACCACGCTGCGGCCGAGCTGAATTTGTATGGCTTTAACGATATGAAACGGGACCGGCTGAAAATCAGTGTGATTGAAGCAGGTCCGCGCATTCTCCCCGCCCTGCCGGAACGGATTGCCGCTGCGGCCCATAAAGAACTGGTCAAGCTGGGGGTCGATGTTCGGGTCTCGACTAAAGTCACTGCTGCCGATGAACATGGTTTGCAGCTGGGTGAACAGCATTTGGCCTCAGATTTAATGGTGTGGGCGGCCGGCATTAAAGCACCGGACTTTCTGAAAGATTTGGCCGGACTGGAAAATAACAGGATCAATCAGCTGTTGGTGTTGCCTACCTTGCAGACCAGTCGCGACAGTCAGATTTATGTGATTGGCGATTGTGCCGGTTGTCCGTTGCCGGATAATAAATGGGTGCCACCACGGGCGCAGTCCGCGCATCAGATGGCCAGTGTCGTGGCAAAAAACCTGATGGCGGCACTCAATGGCAAACCACAACAAGCCTATCATTATCACGATCACGGCTCGCTGATTTCATTAAGCCGGTTTGGTACTGTTGGCAGTTTAATGGGGAATCTGGTGGGTGGCGCTATGATGATCGAAGGCCGGATTGCCCGGATGGCTTATATCTCATTGTACCGCATGCACCAGGTCGCCTTACACGGCTGGTTCCGTACCTTAATAATTTCAGTGATTGGCCGGATCAATAAGATTATCCGGCCGCGGCTCAAACTGCACTAAGCCACATCAGGCGGATGTGAACCTGTCCGCCTGATTCTTCCAGCCTTGCACAAGGCCGGGATCATCTGCTGTCATCAGCCTGTCTTTTGCTTCCACTACAACTAAAGCATCGTCACCTTGGTGCTGCGGCAACTGCCGATAGCATCGTATTGTAAAAAGCTTGCGCTGGAACAATACCAAACCAGGGGCGAACAGCTAGGATCAGCGCCGTTTAACGCAAGCATACAACAGGATGATGATGATGAGCTCACAACATAAAGTCTATATTCCGGATACAGCCAAAGATAACCAATATATTTTGGCCGAAATTCAGTTAAGCCAGGCGTTTTATGCCGCTTTTCCGGATGAACTCAGCTGTTATCAGCAGCTCAGCCAGCAGTTTTTCCGCCTGACGGAACAGGCAGGTTTGCGCAATGTGCATTTTATTGCCAACGATAAACTACCAGTGGTACGGTTTCACACTGAAGCCTTCTGTTTTCAGACCACAGATCAGATCCTGTTTTTTTATAACCCGGCTTATCATGAAGCCCAGAACAGCTATTTTGATGGCCAGTACCGCAGCCGCAAAATCAGTTTGTTATGTCTGGCTACCGGCAGCGATATCAGAGCTGAAGCCGCCCAATTTCACCGCAGCGTGCGCCAGGTGTTACAGGACTTTAAAGCCTTATTACCGCTGGCCGATGTGCCAGTGAAAATCCGTGACCATCAGCATCTGTCCTATGATTTATTTGCCAAAGCCAAAGGCTGTAATAACAGTTATGGCTATAAATTGCGTTCACTGGCAGCCCGTTATCTGGCCAGAGACACCGTACTGCCGGCAGAACACCATGCGATGACCTATGCCGCCGTCACCCTGCCGCTGAACCGGCAGTTAAAACAGCGGTTGCAACCTCAGCAACAAGGGGACTACCGGCAGTTATATCAAAGCCTGCAACAATTACTGGTGGATGTGACAGCACCGCTGGAATTAAATCGACTGGCTTTTATTGCCGATGGCACCACGCCATTAGTGCGCAGCAGTCTGCTGGAAAAATCAAGACGCAGCAAAGAGTTGCATATGCTGAATTTCGACCTGACCTCGCCAAGACCACAATTATCCAGCCACTGGCAAGCCGAACACCTGGTGGAAAGTGCTCATTTACTGATAGTGGCAGGTCAGGATGATATGGCGGAACTGGGCTACGGCCGTTTTATGAACAGAGTCGAACAAAGTATGAAACAACTGGCGCAGCAGCTTGGGCTGGATCCAACCAGCACAGACTTGGTGATCCGGTTCCATCAACATATAAGCTATCAGTTATAGACTGAAGTGTCCGGGCTGACCACGCTGGCAGCCCGGCCTGTTATTCTTCGTCTGCCAGCGGCAACTGTGCGAAGCGTGACGCTTCTTCGGTTTTGCTGGAGCTTTGCAGCAGTTGCTCCAGCACATCCATTTCTTCAACCGTCAGTTCACGCCACTGGCCAACAGCCAGACCCGCCAACCGCACGTGCATAATCCGCACCCGCTTTAATTTAGTGACATTAAAACCCAGATATTCCGTCATCCGGCGGATTTGCCGGTTCAGACCCTGGCGTAAAATAATGCTAAAGGTATGGCGGGACTTTTGCGTCACCTGACAAGGCAAAGTGACAGTGTCCAAAATTGGCACACCAGCGGCCATTTTGCGGATAAAACCATCATGAATGGGTTTATCGACCGTCACCACATACTCTTTGTCGTGCGCATTGCCAGCCCGCAGAATTTTATTGACGATATCACCGTCATTGGTCAGGAAAATCAAGCCTTCGGATTCTTTATCCAGCCGGCCGATCGGGAAAATCCGCTCTGGGTACTTCAGTGCATCCACGATATTGCCTTTGATATGCAGCTCGGTGGTACAGGTGATCCCCACAGGTTTGTGGTAAGCCAGATAAACCCGTTTTGGTTTGTTCTGCAACGGCTTACCCGCCACTTCAACTTGATCAGCGTCGCTGACTTTGGTTCCTACCAGCGCCACCTGGCCATTCACTTTGACCTGACCGGCCTCAATCAATTTGTCGGCTTCGCGTCTGGAGCAAAAACCAGTATCACTGATAAATTTATTTAAACGGTATAACACACTGGATTCAGTCAAAATCAGCTCACCTGCCACAGAAAAGTCGGCAAAGTTTAAGATGCCGCCCAGCTTAGAGCAAGTAAAGTCGGGAATTTTAGCGCTGAGCACAGCGCAGTCAAAGCTGTAGCAGGCGTTCACCACAGATCAGGGCCTGACTGGTTAACTGCAGCACTGAGCCAAGCCCCTGCAATGCAAACTCGCCGCCGGCACTGGAACATTGAGTCGCCTGCCAACGCTGGTCTGGTTGTGGCATTTTGGCCTGCCAGTAGGGCAATAACGAACAATGTGCTGAGCCCGTGGCCGGATCTTCATCAATGCCGATGCCAGGCGCAAAATATCTGAGTAAATAACCCGCCGGTTCAGTCGTTGGCACTGTGTCAGAGCGCGCTGTCACCAGCACGGCATGCCAGGGTAACTGACGCATCGCCTCAAAATCCGGCTGATAAGCCCGTACTGCTGCGGCTGAACTTAATTCCAACACCAAATCACGGCCCACAGCAGCAGCTATAGTCAGGCCCTGAGTCACACTTGGCGGTAATTCAGTGACTGCGATGGGTTGCAGCGCAAAACTGGGCAGTTGCAAACAATAACCACCACGGGTTCTGGTCACGGCAATATCACCATAAGCACTAAAAAATTGTAGGGTTGTACACGCGGGTTGTTGCGCGAACAACACCGCAGCCGCCGCGAGTGTGCCATGGCCACAGAGATTAATTTCCCGGGCTTGGGTAAACCAGCGGATGGCGTAGCCCCCGGCCACAGCCCGGACAAAAGCCGTCACCGGTTGTGCGCTTTGCGCCGCCAGTTGCTGCAGTTGTGCCGAACTGAGGTCGCTGCTGAGTCCGGCATTCAGCAACACCACGCCAGCCGGATTGCCGCCGGTAGGATGGGCGCTAAAAGCCCGCACCAGCGTCAAGCGCAGCTCTGCGGTTACTGCTTTCACCTGCTACTCCGACCAAATCGCCAGTTGATTGCCGCCTGGTTCAAGAAATTCAAAACGGCGGCCGCCGGGGAAACTGAAAATTTCTTTCACCACAACGGCACCCGCCGCTTGCACCGCAGCCAGGCTTTGCGCCAAATCATTGCTATAGAGCACCACCAGCCCAGCGCCCTGCGCTGGCGTTGCCACCTGGCTGGCCCGATAAAAACCGCCTGCAAGGCCAGCATCAAAAAATGCCAGATAATCCGGGCCATAATCGACAAAACGCCAGCCAAACACTGCGCTGAAAAACGCTTTACTGGCTGCCGGGTCCAAACTGGGTAGTTCAAGGTAATTGATTTTATCCGGTCTTTGCATGGTCATTCCTTTTGCTGCATTGTTGGATATAACTGTTGCAAACGCTGGCAATTGGCCTGCAACAGTGGGGTTAATACTGACAAATCCACATCTGCCAGTTGTTTCAGATAAAGACAACTTTTTGCCAGTTTCACTTTACCCAACCGGGCGATGATTTCTGCATCGACCTGCAGCTCACATCCGGCATATAACGTCAGGCCAGTTTTACTGACAGCAAAACCGAGCAAAAAAGTATCACCTTCCCGACCACTGGCATAACGATAATGATACTGACCAAAACCAACCATTTTACCCGCCCACAGTCTGGGCTTACTGCCTGTCAATTGTTGCAGCAGCTGGCACAGTGTCAGGCAATCCTGTTGCTGCGACGCCGGCAAGGGTGCCAGAAAGTCAGCCAGTACAAATTCAGTCGCAGTGGTCGTCATCACGAGCTCCGGTTCGCTAAAGCAGTTTTAGCCTAACAAGGGCTGGTAGCAAAGGCAATGCAGGCAGTGACAACAAAAAACACAAGGAGGAAACAGCGGGGTGTAGGCAGGTGAGCGCGTTCAGGCCAGACAAAAATCATCAGGGGCACCTGAGTGCCCCTGACGATTGTGTTTGCGGTTGTAAGAACCTTTGCCTTTTTTCGGCTTTTCCACCTGACTGCGAAAAATCACACTGGTGACTAAAGCCGCCAGCGCATTATGCCGGACTTTGCCACGACCATGTTCGGTGTTGGCCTGATGCTTGGTTTTTTTCATCACTTGCTCCTGATTAACATCCGCCTTATTGTAACAGCCACTGACCCCATCTCAAGCCTGTGTAAACAATTTTCTGGCATCATGGCCAGTCACGCCTTGTCTGATGTGGCCCTGCCCGCCTGTGGAGATCTGATGCTGAAGTACCCGCATATTTTGTTTGACGCCGATGACACCTTGTTTCACTTTGATGCTTTCGCTGGCCTGCAACAGCTGTTCAGCCACTACCAACTGCCGTTTGACCAGCAGGAATTTCGTCGTTATCAACAACTGAACCTACCGTTATGGCAACAATATCAGGACGGCCTGATTAACGCGACCGAGCTGCAACAGCGCCGGTTTGAACCCTATGCTCAGCAACTTGGCGTCAGCGCTTTACAACTGAATGCCGATTTCCTGCAAGCCATGACCAAACTTTGCACATTATTACCAGGCGCGCGCGAATTACTGGACTTTCTGCACGGCAAAGCCCGGCTTGGCATTATCACCAACGGTTTTACCGCCATGCAACAAGCCAGGTTAGAGCATTGTGGCGTGGCAGACCGCTTTGATGTGCTGGTGATTTCGGAAGAAGTGGGGGTAGCCAAACCGGATCCGGCTATTTTTGCCCATTGCCTGGAGAAACTGGGCGAACCGGATAAAAGCCAGTTGTTGATGGTCGGTGATAATCCGCATTCTGATGTACTGGGCGCGCAAAATGCCGGGATTGCCAGTTGTTGGTTTAACCGGCATCAACTGCCGTTGCCAGCGGGTATTCAACCGACCTATCAGGTGCAGTCGTTATTTGAATTGCCAGCTTTACTGACCAGAGGCTGAGTCTGCTGCTGTGCACTTTCGCGCTGCATCAGCAACAAGGTCAGATAAATTTTGGTCGGCAAGGATAAAATCAGCCCGAGCGCGCAGCAACCAGCGACGATGACAATGCCTGGCACGCCCATGCGTTCAGGCAGTTGCAAGCCGACCCAAAGATAATGGCCGGACAAAATCAGTGCGATACCTGTTGTCATCAGCATTTTGAGCCAAAATAACAACGGATCTTTGTTGGGGTGGCTGTCGGCAGTGGTGCTACTGGCAGCAGTCGCATTGGCTTGTTGCATCATCACCTCGAGCTGAAGGCTTAGCCTCCAGGGCTTGGCCTCCGAGGCTAGCCTGAAAGACTATCAATGATGACTATAACGCTCCGCCAGCGTTCAGGCTTGATCCAACGCAATCATAGTCGCGACCAAATCTATTTGGCTGGTTTTGTGCCATTAGCAGCCAATGGCAGGACCTTTTGTTGGCAGGGCAGCCGACTTTTGTTGTCCGTGAAAACGGACTGTTTTTTGCTGCTAGCTTGCAGCTAAGGACTTTGTTTTCAGCTTGCAGCTGGCTGCTTTTTAAAAGCGTTTCGCCTACGGCGAGTTACTTATTTTGCTTCGCCAAAATAAGTAACCAACAAAAGGCGCCCCCTGATCGCTCGAAAGCCCGTAATAAAAT
>Ga0114982_1000098_pt1 | contig 41312 bp, 58 predicted proteins | sample Shrwel_input2_FT_FD_87183 | JGI IMG/M metagenome (GOLD analysis project Ga0114982, IMG submission 87183) | Subsurface microbial communities from deep shales in Ohio, USA - Utica-3 well 1 S input2 FT | ecosystem: Environmental > Aquatic > Deep subsurface > Shale gas/oil reservoir > Produced... | reverse complement strand
TTATAATTTCGTTGCAGATTATGCAGATTAAATTCAGCGTTTACATACAATTAATTGGGATTCTTGGGCAATTAAACTAACAATTGTTATTTGACAATTTCCTAATTTAAATGTTCCTGGTTGCCCGGAGTCTTGCAATATTTCTGAAAGTATTTGTATATATTGAAAATCTAATTGAGTAAAGGTGTTTCCATCAATTGACACAACGATATCATTTTCGCTGTCAGGATCATTATATCCAATACAAAATACACGTTTAGTTAAATCAAATTTAGTATTTGATTGTTCCGTTTCAATATATGAATCAGTTAATACCTGCATACCATCATCTATATAAATTCGATCACACCATGGCTCTAATGTTTGTAATAAATTCATATTACAATGTGTAACTCGAAATGCAATATTATACTTAGGAGCATTAGATTTAGTTCCCCATTTTCTAATATAATTTTTATTAGAAGCTAGTTCGATTTGCTGAGTTCTGTTTTGATATTCTTCTGAGAATCTTGACGTCTTGCTTACAAAGTGATAACATATTGCATCTAGTGCCGTAAAACAATTCATTCCTGATAATTTCCAACGTCGTATTAAATCATCATCTTCACAAAACATTGGATTATATAAATTGTCCAAGCCTCCTAATTCTAATAACTTGATTCTAGGCATACACATAAAGAATGTAATACCTGGTTCTGTTTTATCTATATACTTAGATTGTTGTGTTGCTACATATGTGTATAAAGCCCCATTATCAAACGTCTCTAGATCTGTTCCTAGATCGTGAATAAGTTTGCCAGGACGTTCGTGACCTGCGAATATAGGTGGTTCTATTGTGGTATATGACACCACATTGTCCGGAGTTACATGTTTTTCTAAGTTTTCTATAAAATTAGGAGCTAATACAATATCATTATGAAGATATGCTACATAATCCTTTGTTGCTAATTCAGCTGCCTTATTGAATGTATCAGAGAATGTTTTTTGTTCTGCAGAATAAAAGTATTTAAGATTGTTATCTTCTAGGGTTTCTAACCATTCGTGAGTACCATCTGTTGACCCATAACTTACAAAGCATAATTCAACATCTGGATATAATTCTCGTGTTGTATTATAAAAATTCTTATTATAGTCTAAATTATTTTTTAAACCTACTAGTAGTGAAATATTATTTTTCATTTGTTTTATTTAATATATTGGTATATACTCGTATATGCTGACTTGCTACATATGTGCTATCACACAGATCTGTTATATAATCAGGCGCAATTGTTTCTATATTTAAAATATTACCAGACGTATCAATTAAATACATATATCCAGGAACTCCACAACACCAACCTTCTAACGTTGTACGACCTAATAAAATGCCGGCAGTGAAATTCATATTTTGAACTAAATTTTCAGTATCCCATCGTTTGTCAACGTATTTTATATTTGGATGATTGAAGTTGAATCGACTTTCACTCATTAAGTATAAATCCCAATCATTTTCAATACATTCATTAACTAGATGTTGAACTGCATTGAATCTAATAGGATCTAATACTTCCCCAACAAAAATTCCAGAATGTTTACTAAATTTAGTAGCATCAATTGTATTGAATCTAGATTTGTCAATTGGATTGTAAATTAAAGATACGTTGTCTGCTGGTATCTTATATTCATTAATGAGCATATCCGCAATCGGTTGTCGTATTGCAATGTAATGTGATATCCTAAGATCTAGTACCGGATCTTCTGATCTAATTTCTGAATGAATAATACTAATAATTGGAGTATGCGGAAAATTAGCCACGAGTAAATTATTTGTTTCTGGTTGACTAGCTACTATTATATCGAAATTTTCATTTGGATCTAAATTTGACGTATCTAATTGTCGCACATGCTGTAACCGTAATCTTACTTCATCCATCCAATCGATTTGTCGCAATGTGAATAATGTAACATCGTGGCCCATTGAATCTAATTCTCGTGCTAGTTCGTAATGATATAATTCACTACCACCTAATCCATTTGCATTTAAACATCCTAAAAGTATTTTCATGATTTGTATTTTAAATAGTTATTATGTATTGCTGAATTATAATCTCTGAATCCATGTTGTATATCGGAATGAGATGGTAGTTGATATGCAATTATTGGATCACACATGAACACATTATGTTCAGGCATTAGTTTGGAATAACATACATCAATTTCAACATCTAAAGTTAAATTTAAAATAGTATCATAAAATCGTTCATGTACCATATATGCATGCGTTGTATATGCACCTGTTAATTTAATTAATGTTTTACTGTAGCTTGTTGCGGGCGAGTTTAAATTTGCTCCCAAATACAACATGTCCCAAATCAGTGTGGGTAATTCATCATATACTGCATTTAAAATAGCAATACAGTTTGAAGTAAATATACAATCATCCTCCAATATTAATACAAATGGCAGTTTATTATCTTTTGCTAATTGTATACATTTAAGGTGTGATGCAAAACAAGTACCTGTATTATCTCGTATAGCTTCCACTATTGTATACGATAACTGCGGTGCCTTTGTTACTTCGTTTATAATATGATGTTTACGATCGTCTCGTTCTTTTAAGTTTATTATATAAGTAGGTATCATTAGTTTGCTTTATATATAGTTAGCCAATATTCAATCATTTCGTTTAACATATCTTCAAAAGAAAATGTAGGAGTCCATTTTAATTCTGATTTTAATTTAGAACAATCTCCCTTAAGATTATGAAGCTCTTCGGGCCGCAAATAACGATTATCCATAATTACATAATCTTCCCAATTTAAATTTAAGTAAGAGAAAACATACTCACATAAATCTCGTACGGAATGAGATATGCCTGTACTACAAACATAATCATGCGGCGTGTCAGTTTGTAGCATCATCCACATTGCATTTACATAATCTTTTGCATGTCCCCAATCGCGGGTTGCATCTAAATTTCCTAATCTAAGTTTTTCAGATAATCCTAATTTAATTTTAACAGCTTCTTTGCAAATTTTATTTGTTACAAAATTTGTACCTCTCCTGGGCGATTCGTGATTGAACAAAATACCATTAGAAATAAACATACCATATGAATGTCGATAATTACGTCCAATATTATATGCAAATACTTTAGCACACCCATATGGAGAAACCGGAGTCATTGGAGTCGTTTCTCGTTGATAACCATCCGAGTCAACGTTATTACCAAACATTTCTGATGATGATGCTTGATATATTCTAGTATCTGGTTTAATTAACCGAACTGCTTCCAATAAGTTTAAAGTCCCAATGCCAGTTGCTTGTGCTGTATATACTGGTTGATCAAATGATATACCTACGTGTGATTGTGCTGCTAAATTATATACTTCATCGGGCATAACTTTTGTGATAACTCTTACTAATGAAGCCATATCAGTTAAATCTGCATATTCCAATTGTATGCAATTGAATACTGAATCTAATCGAAATGTTTGATTTTCTGCTACTGAATTTCGCTTTAATGTGCCTGTAACTTCATATCCTTTAGATAATAATAATTCAGCTAAATACGATCCATCTTGGCCGTTAATTCCTGTTATTAATGCTTTTTTAATCATTATTAATTATTTGTATTATTCGATCTAAATCGATGTTAGTTAAATTTTGGTGATTTGGAATATAAAATCCGTATTGGTCTATTAGTTCACAATTTTTTAGTTTTGGTTTTGGGAATTGTTCATACCAAAATGGTTTATTAGCTAAGTTTCCTGCTATTAATGGACGACATTCGATATTATGTTTAGCTAATGTATTTACGATTGTATCTCTATTTTTACATACAATCGGCATTGCAAAATTTGATATAAAATTTCTAGTAGATACATGTATATCTAAATCGGTATTTTTAATGTTAGATACATAATAATTAAAGTTTGCATTACGTGTAATAGAATAGTTATCTAGTTTATCAATCGACCTAATACCTATATGAGCTTGTAAATCTGTCGACCTAAGATTCATTCCAGGTAAGTAAAAATTATATAAATTATCAAAATGAGTTAAATTATATTTTTCTTTGAATTCAGTTTGTTTATGTTCTGGCAAATCTCTTGCCCAACCATGACTACGCATCATCACTAAAGCATAATATAAATCTTCATCATCGGTATTAATAAATCCACCTTCAATTGTACTTAAATGATGGCCGAAATACATTGAAAAAAATGAAGCTAACCCAAAGGTACCTAAATATTTATCATCAAACTTAGAACCCATACTTTCACATACATCTTCTAATAAAATAACATCATATTTATTGCATAATTGTATAATTTGATCCATTTGTGGAACTAAACCTAAAACAGAAACTAATATTAATGCTGCAGGTGATTCATTATTAAATAATGTCTCTAGATGTTCTAAATCACACGATAAATCAGTTAAGTTACAATCACATAGTATTGGGTCATATCCTAATAATATTGGCGATGATACATCTGTAGCCCAACTTAATGCAGGAATAACAATTTTATTATTTTTTAAGCTAGATGCATGTTTCAATGCTGCTAATGTTAATAGTATTGCCGATGAACCTGAATTAACAAATACTGAATATTTTGTTCCTAATTTACTAGCCCATTTTTTTTCTAATTCAGCTGTAAGTTCTCCTTTTGTTAATCTAGGTATCGGATCTTGTTTTAGCCATTCAATTAAACTATCAATATCTGCGCGGTCGATTGTATCACTTACTAGTTGTATATTTGTATTATCCATAGTAATTCTTTTTATTAATATAATTAAATTATTTGATTAATCCAAATTAACCTCTATTCAATTATCGCCCAGCTTTCCCAAATCCAATCATAATTCCATGTTAGTGTATGTGTTTTAGATAGGTGTTTATGAATATTTGCTCTACGTATGTCACACTCTGGTATAAATCTGTGAAACTGCACTTGCAAGTTTTTTATAGTCGTCAGTTGCTTTTGATCAATTAATCGCTCTATTACATCATATTCAGCGCCTTCTATATTTAACTTAAGTAAATCGACTAACTGTATTTTATTTGACTGTAAATATTTAGAAACATCAATACACTGAATTGTTTCGGAATCACCAGTACCATACAACGAAGATCCATCATTATCTAGATAAATTATATCATCTCTAGTTGAATTTGATAATCCTAGTTGATTAACGATAATTTTTGGATTTGAACTAAATTTAGATTCCAATGCATCAAACATTGATTTTATTGGCTCAAATATATGCACCGAACAATTATATTTTGCATGTATGGTTTCTGTAAATTCTCCCTTATATCCTCCAGCATCTATAACAAGTGACTCTGAGTTTAAATTATATAATGTTTGTAATCCGCGGGTGTTATTGTCATGAACAAAATTATCATATGCACTGACATCGAATGGTACGTAAAATTTCATATTTTTGTATTTTTATTTTAGTATTGTATTATACCATGTTATAAATTCAATAACTCCAGTATTTAATGATTTAAATTGAAACTTACCAAATTCTGAGGTGTATCGATCTAATGAGTTCCATACAACATTAGGCGCCGAAGTAGCTACTACATTATTCAATGTACCCTTTACAATTTTTTTGTTTGTAGCAGATCCGATAATTTTAGCTAAATCATAAATAGTACATTCTTCTTCTCCGCATATGTTATATACGTTTTGAGTGCCACGCAATGCAATATTCAATAACATTAATGTAAAATCAGTAACATGTAAATATCTTCGTTTAGCACTACCATCATCAAATAATTGTATTACATCATCTAAACTGTGTGCTTTCTGTGCTAATTCGCTTAACACTCTAGAATCATCTTCTAACACGCCCGGGCCGTAACATAATGAAACTCTGGCAGATATTGCATTGTATCCTTGATTCCGTAAATTATTAACAATTAATTCTCCATTAACTTTTCCCAAGATATAAAAGTTTCGTTTATTGTTCATATCAATATTGATGTTATCTAATTCGGTATGGGCTGTTTGTTTATCAGATGCTGAATATATTTCTGAACTACTTAAATATACACACGTTGCTTTTGGATTACTCAAAAAAATGTTATCAAATGTATTAGCTACACCGTATGAATTAAGTAATAATGTAGTCATTGATTGGGATAAAAACTTTGATGGTTGTGCATACCCAGCGCAATAAAAACAAAAGTCAATATCCTTGATCGTTACAGACTCAACTGATAAATCGGTACTTATATAAGTAACATCATTTCTAATTAATAAATGTTTTATCCTGATTGGTATCTTTGATAAACTTGTTAATGTTAGTTTAATATTATAATCATATGTATCATTTAGATATGTGAACAAATCTGCCAAAAAACCTCCAATGAGTCCGTTAGCACCCGTAATTAAAATATTAGAATTAATTAAATTTGATAAATCTATTTGTGATATAATTTTTTCGTAGTCTTGTTTCATAATTTTAATTTGTTTAATATTGTGGTAGTATCCATACCCGAAGCAATTCTTAAGTCATCATACGTCCCGTATTCGGTAATAAATTTATTTTGTATACCAATTCTAGTTACAGGTATATTAAATGTAGAACTTATTAAATCACCTAACCCGCCAGTTATAAAATGATTCTCCACTGAAAATATTTTACTCTCATTGTTAAATAATTTTGAAATTTCATTGATAGAAGTTAATGATATATTTGACAATGTAGAAACATATAATATTCCAATTTCGTCATCTTGTAATACATCATCTAATAAGTGCCCCGATACAAAAACATACTTATTATTTTTAGACTTTCTAATAATATTAATTTCATCGGAGTTAACTGTAAAATTCTGAGTATGAGAATGATTTGATAATCGAAAATACTTAGGATTACCATTAGACCAAGATTGAGTAAATAATTGTTCAAATTCAGAAGCGGTACCGGGTTCATATACATCCATACCCGGAATACATCGCATCAATGCAATATCACTATAACAATGATGTGTGCAACCTAAATCGGCATAGTCATATGTTCCTCCTACTGTAATAATTGTTACATCGGTTTTTTGGTATCCTAGACCAATTTTTATTTGTTCATATGCTCGTTCTACAACAAATGGCGCAATTGTATGTATGATTGGTCGCATTCCTTCTAGTGCCATTCCTGCGGCAACATTAACTGTTGATTGTTCGCAGATTCCTATATTAAAAAATCTTGCGGGGGCGCATTCTTGTGCATCCCGTAATAAGTAGTGACTAATATCTCCGATTAATATCACAGATTTGTCGTCAGCTTGTATAATATTTTTACAAATTTCCGCGAATTTAGTTCTCATATATTTCTTGTATAAATTGTGTATATTCTTCTAATGTAGGAGCTTTATGATGCCAAGTAAACATATTTGATTCTAGCCGGCTGATTCCCTTTCCTTTAATAGTATTCGCAATAACAAATGTAGGCATATTTTCCTTTGTATTTGTTAATGATTGTATAATTTCTTTTATGTTGTGACCGTTTGTTTCAATTGAGTTACATCCAAATGATTGAAATTTATTTTTCAAATTAGATAAAGGTAGTGAACGAATTTGAGATTGATTGTAATCGACAATACAAACTAAATTATCTAATTTATGTTCAACTGCTAACATCACAGCTTCCCATATACTCCCCTCGTTACATTCGCCATCGCCAACTATACAATAAAATTTTCCTGGTTTATTTAATATTTTTCTTGACAATGCTGCTCCAATTGCTGTTGGTAAGCCTTGTCCTAACGATCCAGTAGATGTATATACTTTGCTAATTTTATTTTTATCTGGATGTCCTCCTAGTTTGCTACCGGTCTTACCAAAGTTACGAAGTTCATCAATTGTTAACTCACCACACATAACCAAGTATGCATAATATGCTAAGCATCCGTGCCCTTTACTTAAAATAAAAATATCGTCTGTCGTCATAATTTCATGTAATGCACACATGATATCTACAATTGATAACGCACTAGGCATATGGCCGTGTTTTGCATGAAATGCTGCATCGATAATTAATTTTCTAATTTCATTTTCCATAAATTTATAATAGTTTAGTTTTTGTATCTCGTTGTGATATTATTGGAGACTCTGTTGGCCAGTAAATATTAATATCAGGATCATTCCATTTCAATGTAAATTGTTCATTGACATCTGCATAACTTCCGTCGTACGCCCATTTATAATGAAGAACAGCGTGATTACTTAATACTAGAAATCCGATGGCAAATCCGGGTGGCGTTAATACCTGTTTTCTAGTTTTATCATCTAATATTATCCAATCCCATTTTAAATAATTTATAGAATCGACTCTATTATCTACTACAATAAAATACAATTCACCGTAAATGCAACTAGTTAACTTCCATGATTTATTATCACCATGTAAGCCTCGTATTACATTATGTCTAGATGATGAAATTTTATCATGTTTAAATTCTAGTTTTGGCTCGAACATATCATGATTCCATATAGTTAATAAATCTCCGCGGAAATCTGTAAAAATGTCTGGCTGATATACTATAACTTCTGGAAATATCATAATTTTGTAAATATATTTTTAAATAACCAATCTTCGGTTACTACATATTGTTTTGCTAATTCTAAATTTTCATATATGTATTTTAATTTTGACTGATACAACTCTGGTGTCAATGATTCTAAAATACTATCTAATTCATCAATCGATGAAAAACAAATAAATCCTTCCGTGTTGAAAAATTCTGATATGTTTGGGCATCCCCAATATATTGGTACCGTGCCTAATGTTAAACAGTCTATGATTTTTTCAGTAAAATAATTTAATTGTTTAGAATTTTCTATGATTATTGAAAATCGATAATCTTTAAGTCCATCTTCTTTATTAATTAACGGCTTAGATGAACCGTGACCATAATAATCAATATTTGAGCTTGTAAATTTATTTGCAATCATATGGCGTAATTTATGCCCTTCTAGTTGTTGTTGACGCGAATAAATCATGGAAACTAAATTTGTTTTATCACGAACTCCCCAACTCGATTCATCTATCCAACTTCCTCCAATTAAATATCTTTTAGTTTTAGTAGGATAGTTAACTAGCAACTCTGGGTCATGCGTTAATATAAAATCATAATGATCTTTATATTGATCAAATGTATTATAAAACTGTGGGTGCAATTCGCGAGACTCCATTAACCATCCAATTTTAAATTTGCTTGTAACAGCAGTAGCAATATTAGAATATATTAAATTATCAGTAAACAATGTAATACCCGGATAGTTATATTGATTTCGTACATATGTTGTATATTTTGTACGTTTAGAAAAAACATGTGAATAGTTTCCATCATCTGTTATTAGATGCTCAAATGCTGTATCAAATAGATTAATTTCCATATTTGTATTATTCATTAATACATACCCAATTATCCGGGAACATATCTATCGTTGATAAGTTATTAATAGTTGCTGGGCCAAACCATTTATTAGGATATATTACAACTTTGTTTGGATTACAATTAAGCCAAGCGGCCCACCAACTAAAGGTAGAATTTGCTATAATATTATGTTTACATAAAGACATTAGATATAAATCTTCTATATCCGATTGTGATTCAATAAATGTATACTCATCTCCAATAAATACAGTTTTGCACCAATTGATATCATCGCTGAATATTAGATATGTTGTTTCTTTTGAAAACTGTTTGATTGCATTAATATAATACGAAGTAGATAAATTATGATGAAAATTAGATAAAGTTAAATAATCGCCTCGTCGAACATGTAATGAAACAGTGTTTTCGGATAATATTGGATACCTGTTATTTAATTTAGTTATCATAGTATCATCCGGTGCAAACAACGTATGGATATCATTAGTAGCATCATTAAAATATTTATAAGATTGGTAATATCCATGCAATATAATATTATTAGATAATATATTATTTATAGGAGTATATTGAAAGCTTGGCTCTAAAACCTCAACTAAACTATGAGTATGATCATATGGAGTAAGTTTTTTAAAAATCGTATCTATATAATCAACAGGCGATTTTGGTTGTGAATGGCCGTGTGTGATTTCAGTGTATTGTGTATTAATTAAATACGTAGACATAGTTCTTCTAGATAATGCATACCCGGCAGCAATTTGAAATAACATGTTTCCTAATCCGCCCATTAATTTTGAAGTAATTATATTCATATATTTAGTTTATAACGTGTCATATAAATTATTTTGTTTTATTTGTCGTTCAATTGTCTTTGGATGATATAAAGAATAATTTTCTTCCATCGGTAAATGTGCATATTGCGCAAACCCGGTTAATTTTTCATGTACCTTATTCTCCCATTTGATATGCGGAACATTTTTGTATATACGCCATTGATAGTCTGGCCAATTTACCCATCCTTCAGCATTTACATTCCAACCCCATTGCTGCATATGATCTTGAGTCATGCCTTCTACTGTATTAACTCTAGGTACTAGATAAACTTCTACATCTGGGTTTTGTTCTAACAAGAATGGCAATGTCTCTATTATAGGGGTGCACGGCATCTCATCAGCATCTATTTGGAATATGTAATCACCTGTACATAATGTAGTTAATTTATTCTTCCAATTTGCAAAATGTCCTTGAAACGTATCTTTATGCCAATTAAATTCTCCATTAATCGAATGTGTACGTAAAAACATTTCAATTTCTAGATCACCATTAGCTTCATCAAATAAAATTACAATGTTATCTTGTTGTCGTTTATATTTTAATAGATGATTTACGAGTCTCTGTATTTCTAAAAATTCATTGCATACTGTAATTGCATATGTTATTTTCATATTACGCTTTTTGTAATTTAGGTAACTTTAATTGAACTGCGGTTGGTATTGTTGATATCTGGTCATTAATACTAGTTAACACTGTTTCATATACTGTTGCAACTGCCGTTTTAGTAAATGTTGAATTAACAAAATAACGTTGCCGTTTTGCTAGTTCCAACCATTTTTTATAATTTTTACGAACATCTTCCATCATTGATCCAGCATATGCATAATCCGGACTGAACCATTTTGCTCCTGCTATTAAAAATTCATTTTGTGCAGACGGGTGTATTTCAGTTAATCCACCTTTGATTTCACAAATAAAATCTTTCTTTAAGAAATCTGCTTGGCCTGAATAGTGTGGTGCCAATATTGGTTTGCCTGTCGTTGAAAATTCTAATAATGGTCTTCCGAATCCCTCTGCCTTAGTAAATGATACCATTGCTTTAACTTTTGGATGATTATATAGTGCATTCATTTCCAGATCTGTTAAGTCGCCATGCAATAGGTATATATTTGGTAATTTGTGATTGCCGCAAAGATCTCGTAGTTGATTGACTTTATTTTCAATCTCCATTCGATCCATAATTGAATATGTTGCACCACTAGTTTTTATAACAAGTGCAGGCTGATCCTTTTGTTGTTTAAATGTATTAAAAAAACAATGAATAAGTCCACTAATATTTTTTCTATCTTCGCCTGCTTGTCCTTGCAACCAATGCCCTACTGATAAAAATGCAAATGATTCTGGAATTTCATTTAATTCTGAAATTTCATTTATAACAGCCGTTGAGCTATATATAGTTTCATCAAAATATTCTGGTATTACTTGAATACGTGTTGTAATTTGTTTATTATGTTTTTTTGCAGTTTCATCAAATACGAATTTTGTGAATTCACTTGGTACTATAACTAACTGCATTGCGTTTAACTTGTCAATCCATTCCGGTGAGCATATATCACCTTCGGTACCTGCTGTGACACCAATATTGAATTTACCAACTGCTTGAAATTCGGTTGGCACTGTAATCTGAACCCATATGTCTGGCTGATATGTTAATGGTAATTGTATAATTCTACGTTGTAGATCATCAGACACCGGATATGTAAATGGTGTGTTTCCCCACGGCAATGATAACAATTTAATATCCCATTCACTTCCTCGTTGTTCAATAAAATTTGTAATAATTTCTCGTGCATGATGTCCATAACCACTTTGTGTAGCTACTGGTGATGCTATTATAACTGTTCGCATACTATTCCTGTTTTTTCGTATTTTGTTTCTGTAACTTTATTTAATGTGTATCTAGGACGAGGTTGTTTATTTGAATTAAACAAATAATCAATCATATGAATCATTTTTTGTCCCATTTGTTGTGCTGTCAATCCATTTTTCAAACACCATTCTCTACCAGCAACGCCCATTTCACTTCGAAGTGTTTCTGGCGTGTTATACCAATATGCAATTGCGGCTGCTACATCTTCATATTTTGCGCGGTCATCAAAGATATATGGTGTTTGTGGTGATCCTTGTAGTGACCTATTACTTGGAAATACTGGTTTAACCCATACCCCATGCAATTTGTATTTTCCTGTGTGATTAGTTGCAAAATCACCATCAAATCTAATCCACTCTTCATTTTCATCAACGAATCCACATTGATCCTGCAGGCCTCCTGTTACATTATTAATAATAGGCGTGCCTGACAACATTGATTCAGTTGAACTAAGTCCCCAACCTTCATTGCTACCAATATTGACTACAACATCTACAACGTTATACATTGCATTAAGATCCTGAGCATTTAATTTTTGTTCAGAAAATAAAACTTTATATTCGGGACAAAGTGCTTTCCATACTGCTCGAAGATCGGTACCATTTTCGTCAACTGCTTGGGTATGCATTAATAGTGCAACCCGTTGTCTTTTCTCTTCTGGTAATGTATCTACAAATGTTTTAAATGCTAATATTAAATCACCAGGCTGTTTTCTTCGTATATTTCTATTATTCCAAAATACAATAAAGTCTACATTGTTTTTAGTTTTAATCTGATCAAATATCTTTTTATATACATCATCGGTATCTACTAATGGTTTAAATACATTATGATTTAATCCGTGAGGAACAAAACCTGTAACTACATCATTCCATTTTATGTTTGTAAGAACAGCATCATTATCATAATTTACGATACCAAATCCGTTCTGTTTAAGAACTTCTCTGTGAATATTATCGGATTGTTTACTTATTCCCATAATTAAATCACATGATCCGTAAAATGGAGCATTCCACATCGGATAAGGTAAATCATCCCAAATTGAATAATATATTAATGGAATATTATAAGTAGTTTTAAGTTCATGCTCTATTGCATACAACCAAGTCCAATACCTAGGATCGGTAAAATGAAATATCGCATCTGGTTGTTCTTGATTTATTATAGAAAATAAAATATTACGATCGCCATATCCATTCCATGGTATAAGTTTAACTGACGCATCAGTTACTCCTGTTTCTTTAGCAACTTCTTGTGACAAATCAAACCCTTTGCCTGCTTCTGGATGTTGTAATGCAGCGCCTAACTGAATCCAATCATAATGCTGAACTGTATTCATTATAATTTCACGGCAGATCGTCCCAATTCCTGATGGTAAACGAAAATCATCGCCTAATAAAAGAATTTTCTTTTTTCTAGGTTTGTTTGTATCGATTTCTTGTAATTTTGGTAATTCCATTTATAACTATTCCTTTTTTATTATAACTTTTATATAAATATATCAACCTAATATAACAACCGGTTTTTTAAGCTTGTTTATGTTGTTATATGCTGTTTTTAATACTGGGTCTAATGTATCTTCATTTGTTAGTATCAACATATGATCACACCGTTGTGCAATTAATTTCATGCGATGATGTAACTGTGAAAAATGATATGGCTTACCATAATATGAATCAGGCATTGCTGAATAAATGTTGCGTCCTGAAAATGATGGATTATATTCTTCATACTGCATTCCGAACTCTAAGGCAGCTTTTCGAATCATATGATTAGCCCCTTCACCTCCAGCTCCGACAATTTTAACATCATCATTAAATTGAGATTTCAAGTTAAATAATATTTCTTGAATCTTTCTACGACTTTGCCAATTGGTATTGCCAATTATTGCTACTAGTTTCATTATATTTTTTCTTGTAAAAATTTAACACTTTTAGGCATATGCCCATATACAGTCCGTAACATTTGTTCTAATAACAATTGATTTTGTTTATGAGTTGGCCCGGTAATATCTGTACATAAAGAATATTCCATTGTGCACGTATGCATACCTCTCCACGTAGAATGATTTTTCATCTCAAATTGATAAATGTATACATGTTGATGTTTGTGCATAACTTAATATAATAAATTTTATTCGCGAATCCTAGCTTCTTTAGGACAATTTTCATAATCTGTTTTAAATGGACAATACTTACAATTTTTATCACCTTTACCTGATATTGCCATGTATTTTCTGGCATCATTACGATTTCCTTCTAAATCAAAACATGCTTCAACGAATGCATCAATTTGTTTTTGTACTTTGCGTTGAGTTACTGTCCCTGACGCCGGCTTAAAGTTTTGCACTCGCTTTTGTGGAAACATTGATTCTTCAATCATCTTTCGTTTCACAATAAAGAATTCAACATCAATTTTTTCTACAGGTGTACCAAATTGTTGTGCAAAGTAATTTTTATATGCAATTAGTTGTGCTGCTTTTAAATTGTCTGCTTTTTGATATTTGTTCCAACCTTGTCGGGATGTTTTTATATCATATATTTCTATGTTTCCGGAAGGCACGTGTCTAATAACAACATCAATAAACCCATACCAAAATACAGATGGGTTTGCTTTGGATGCGGGAGTACATAGTTCCATTTCAATTGCTACTAGTTCATAATTTTTGCTAGAAAAATATTGTGATCGTCTTTTTGCAAACCAATCAAAAATAGCAACGCCATCTTCTAAATATTCTGCCATTTGCAAAGCATTTGAAAAATGAACTCCTCCTGATTCGGCAACACATCGTGCATATTCTTCACGAAGTTTATTTGTTAATACTTCTCGAAAATTTATGTTTTCGGCACGCTTTACTGAATCTGTATACAATACCGTTAAGAAGTGTTGGAATGTTTCGTGAAATGCTGTTCCAAAACATGTGTCAATTGATGCTTGGAATGGGGCTAACCCATCAATGTATGCTAACTTCCAAGATAATGGACATCGTTCATACATGGACCATTGAGAATATGATATCTTTCTAGGTACGGTTGCCGCATCGCGGATTGATAAACGATATATAGGTGCTAAATAATTTCCTGATTTCATACTATATTATATGAAACTATTTACTTATATCCAAGTAATCTGGAGCAATTTGTATATAATTATGTTGTTGCTCGTGAAGATAAATACCAATTAAATCTTGGGTCTTTATTAAATCTTGATGAAAGGATCCTTTGTGCCGGCATCTTACAATGCGTTTAATGATATCGAATTCGTACGAGTTCAATGCCCACTCTTCAGCAAACTTATAAAGGCTATCGTTACCTTTGTAATGTGATTGTGTATTTATGTTGCTCATTTAATTCCTTTTAATAATTTTTTCTTGTCGCCATCACTATATCCATATAACGTTAAGATTCGTTCGCATTCAGCCATATCCATTAATTCAATATAATCTGCAGCTTCTGAACAACCTATCTGGTAATGCTCTGCAATTTGAACAATCAATGCTTTATCGTATTTGTCTTCGGATTTGCCTTTTATATATTTTGAAAATCCTTTTGATGCAGGAAGAAATTCATGATACAATCGATACGTTTCTTGTGGGCGTAACAATCCTATAGTATATGTTTGAAATTCATTAATTAATTCTGTAAATTCCATTCGCATACTTAACCATCGATTAACAATAAACACAGTAAACTTTTTTTGATCAGTTTCCGACCATTGATCCCACTCTTTCTTTTTATGAGTTAGTCCATCAATGAAATCAAATATTGTTGCACCTTTTGGCGCAGCAACTTTTACAGGTTTAATAACTTTTTGTTTTGCCATTATAATTTATATCGTTTTTTGTATTGATATTCTAATTCTTTACCTATACCCAATTCTAAAATAATTGAAGTCTCCGGAATTCCTATAATTCTTTTAGCTGATAAAATATCGTCAATTGATTTATTGCGAAACGTTTTTATTTTTGTTTTAGCATTAGATCTATTAGATGTTTTAAATACAACAGTTACTGTGCTTTTGTGATATGGTATTGACATTACTTTTTCAGTTTAATTGGCTGAAACTCTTCAGGTATTGCTCCGCAGTCATCACAACGAAATACCGGTACCGGCACCATTGTATCTTTATCTGACCCTGTTAAGAATTTTGATACTTTGTTGATTGCTACTACTTGACGAAAATACATTCCGTCACATTCTTTACATTGAATCGGTTGCATATCATTTGGACCGATATTTACATTTAATTTACTCATATTTCTCCTAATATATTTACGAACATTGCCATTATATTAATTTCTTTATCAACCACACTAGCATCTTTAAATTGCGATTCTGCAATAATCAAAATGCATGGTGCAATATGTCCATGTGCAAACTCATCCAAGTTATCATATAAGAACGTATACATTGGAGTAAAGTCTCTAACCTTACTATCAGCAATGCATTGTCTAATTTTATTAAATGCTGCTTTTTTATCTTTAGCATCTTTAAGCATTTCTAGTACCTCGGTCATATAATTTGCCTGAATTGCACTTGCCTTATCTAATGTTAATCGATTTTCAATTACACAACTTTGAGCCGTATTAATTGCTCTTCGAATATCCGGATATGATGAGTTAATGATTGCTGCAATATCTCTAATGTCATATTGTACTTGTTTTTCTTCTAAAACTGATACTAAGCGTTTTGCTACATCTGTTTTGTTAGGAGGCATAATCGCAAATGTCTGACAACGTGATTGAATTGGATCAATAATCTTTTCAACATAATTACATGTTAAAATGAAACGTGTTGTTTTGCTATATGTTTCCATCAAGTTACGAAGAGCAGCTTGTGCATTTGGTGTTAAATAATCTGCTTCATCTAAAATAATAATTTTCCAACGCTTAAATCCTACTGTTGATGCATAGCGTTTAATTTTATCGCGAACAGCATCTACCGAGTTTTCATCTGATGCATTAATATACATTAAATCAGCATCCACGCTATTTGCAATAATCTTTGCCAATGTAGTTTTACCGGTTCCTGCCGACCCATAAAATAATAGATGCGGCACGTCGCCATTGCTAATAAAAATTTTAACTTTTTCGATAATATGTTCATTACCAATATATCCTTCTAATGTGTCTGGACGGAATGCTTCTGTCCAAAGTGTATTTTCTTGTTGTCCGTACATATGTTAATTTCCTGTTGAGCCAAATCCGCCTTGACCGCGTTTAGTTCCTGTTAATGCCTCTGTTTGTAACCATTGTATTCTTTCAACTTTATTTAATACTAGTTGTGCAATACGATCCGCAGGTTTAAACTCAACAACTGTTAGTCCATGATTCATTAATATTACGCCGATCTCTCCTCGATAGTCAGCATCGATTGTTCCAGGAGTATTTAATACTGTAATTCCTTGTTTTAATGCTAATCCACTTCTAGGTCTTACTTGTATTTCATATCCAAGTGGAATTTCTATAAATAATCCTGTTTTAGCTAATATTCGTTCTCCTGGGTTTAGTATAATCTGTTCTGTGCATCTCACATCCAGGCCTGCGCTGCCAGGTGTTTCGTATTCCGGCAACGCATTGGTTGATTTATTTATTATGTTTACTATCATTTTTATTTTTCTATTAAGTATCTGTATAATCGATTGCTTACTGTTTCTTTCCATATATCGATTCTAGATCTAGAAAAACTGTCTTTCTGTTTAGGATCTAATAAAATCCTAAGATTCCCTTCGAGCTCAGCATCAATTATTTTAAGTATTTCGTCTTTAGATTTAGATGACATTATTAATTAATTTTGAAGCATTACTAACCAATAACTTGATTCAAAATCAGTTCCAACGAAGTCTATTCTAGATAATCCATCAGGAGATACATGTAATTGACCTACATCGCCTTTATTTGCAACAAGTACTTCTTTTAATTTGTCTGCCGAAAAACATACAGGTTCCATATCTGCTCCTGTAGTTGTTCCTACTTCAAAAGTAATGTTATCGGAATTAACTGTTGTATAATTGATAATAAATTTAACTACTCCCGCTTTTACTTGTACTGCAAAATTCTTTGCGTCTGGTAATGCATTTTTTGCTTTAATAAATTTATTAATAAACTCTTCGTTAACTGCAACTTGTACAACATACTCCGGTTCTGCATTGATGCTAGGAACTGCTGGAATAACTGTCGTATCTGCTAACATGAATGTCGCGCGGGTACTTCCTTCCGAAATACACATTGCATAATTCTTACCTGCTGCATCTTTAACTTCAATTTCAATTTTTTCACCTAATGCACTTAACATCTTAGTTAATGCACCAGTATGATTAATACCCAACATACCTTTCATAAAAGGGGTTGTATTCCATTGAATCTTACCAACTACGGTTTGATCCATGTCGATTAATTCACAGCCGACACCTGTTTCGTTTTCTTTAAGGATAACTGCCTCGCAATTTCCTGCTAAATAATAACGATTAATAAATGATTGTAATTTGCTTTTTTCCATTGTTATTTGTTTTTAAAAGGTAAAGTATTTATTGAAATTTTCGGCATCGGTGGTAGATATACTACTTCCACCAAACTTTTTATATGTTTTAATATATTTTTCATATGTTTGTAATGCTGCGTCTGGATCTGCAAACATTTCATGTAGTGACAAAATAACATCATATAAATCTCTAGGTATTACTGTTTCTAGCAATTCTACATGACTGTCTACTAATTGATTGATTTCTTCTGCACATTGCACATACAAATGCACATTGTGAACAACCATTCTTGGCATAGCTTCTTGTGAATAACGATCCAATCCTGCAGGTGTTTTTCCTCCTAAGAAATCATAGGTAAAATCGGCACACGCTGGGCAATGTAATGCACATGGTACATGTTTTGTTAAATCGACGGCTACATCGCCCGTCTTTCCTTGTCGGATATGTGCCTGTCTTCTATATTCAGCATTTTTAGGAAAATACAATTCCGAAAAGGTTTGTGTTTTATAATTTGCAGAATGAAGATATGTTCCATATACTGGATATTGTCCTGGCGATGATGAATCCGTTGTTACATAGATTCTATTGCCATAATTCTTATTCATTAACTTTTGCAATGTTGCTAGAATAAAAAAGTCGGATATTTTACTAATACCCAATAAGTGCAAATATTCTAATCTAGGATTTTCAAATGTTTTTTCTTTGAGCATTAATGCAACCGCAAACATGAAGTCTACTAATTTTTGTGGACCTCCAATCGCCCATCCTTGAAAATCAAAATGCTTAAATTTGTGATACCACCAAGTATATTCATCAGTGTTAGATCCTTGCAACATGTTAAGATATTTTGTCTTGCCGCTTTGATGTTTTTCAAAATAAGCAAAATTGTCATAACTAATGTCAGCACATTCTGCAAATTTATTTCTATACATTGTTTTAGGTGGAATATCTAAGTTTGCGGCTACATCACTATTAGCTTCTAACCAATGAAATATCTTTTCACGCAATTCATTGCTATATGGTAATGCACCTGTTGCAATCTGATATCCTCCTGAATCGCCAAATACTAGAACATCTTTTTCTAAGCCTATTTCATTGCGGAAATCCATTTTCTTGTAATGGTGTCCTGCTGTGATTAGAAAATATGGGTGCCGCCACTTATCGGGATACCTCGAGTCGAAGAACTTTACCGGGTCTCCATTATCAAATTTCATATCTTTCTTGAATGCCGAGACCATTGAGCCTGCAGACAACGACGGAAAGTATATGAACCGTTTATCTTGTTCGTTCATTGTATTCTTTTAGTTTATTAATTAATCTAGTTGCTGAAAAATATTTATTATGTAATTTGGTTGCTAGTTGTGCAACATTTTCCGTTAAATCGAGTTGTTCATATTTTAATATTGCCGTAACAGCGTCATCAACACTGTCAGCACATTTAAACATTGGATCATACATTTCTGTATATGATAACCGATCAGGTACTAAAGGGCATGCTCCTGCACACGCTGATTCATACATTGAAATTCCCAATGTTTCCTGATCTGCAAATGATACTGCAAATTTGGATCGTTGAAGCAATTTGTGATATTCTGCTTTGGTTAAATTCATATCCATTGCTACACAAAATTGATAGTGTGCTAATTCTGGTCGTGCAGCTAATTCTTCAAATAAATCCAAACGCTTTTCAGGAGCTATTCTATGTGGAAATACTATGATGTTTTCTTTTTTAACAAACAATTCCGTTGCAATTACATTGCGGGTATATTCCATTGGCCACCCGGTGCAATCAAATGATTGATCCAAATAGATATCATATGTTTTACGCATTAAATCAAAATGTGCTTGAGTTGCTAACCAATTATGATCTAGTGCTCCAATAAAGGATTGTTCAGCGTGTCTAATCCATGGTTTATCTCCTACGAGCCGACCTAAAAAATCATTTGGGTCATATGAACCCGCGTGCCAAAGTCCGTGCATTACAACAGGAATATTTAGAAGTTCACTCATGTATTTTACATTGATAATTGCAGGATGCCACGCATCTGTAAATACAATTTGGTCTCCTGATTCAATACCGCCCTTCGTAAACAATTCTGCTAACTTATGAAGCTGTGTTGCTTTGTACATGTTAGTACCACCGAAGTTCAAAAATGCACCTGGAGTGACGGCTTCTGGGATCGTATGTTCGCCTTCTATAACTTGAACATCAAATCCATTGTCACGCAATAGTTGTGGTACGTGTGCCTTCCATTCACAAGTATACCGAGTCGGTATTGATTCTAGGTCTACTAAAAATATTTTCATAACTTTTACAATTATCGTTTAATAACACAACCATTTTCCCAATCTTCCCAAACCTCTACTTTATAAAGAGATGGAACTGCTACTAATAGCCATTCTCCAATCATTTCACACGACATTGAATCAAATTCTAATACATTCGTTTCTTCTCGACTAAATTCAATTCTAAGTAATTTTTGGATCTTTCTATTTAACATGATAAATTCTTCATCTCTATCCGTATGCGTTACTTTTGCATAACAACGGAATCCAAACATGTGTCTATGTCTATCTGATAAGAATGCTACTTCTGGAAATATTTCTTTTGCATCAGGCCAGCAATGAAATCCTTCAATGCTAAATGTTACTACTACGCTGTATTTCATTTTAATGAGTTTGCTATTAATTGTTTGTATTTAGTTGTTGACCATCCATGGTCTCTATTAAGGTAATGAATTGGAATGTTTAGTTCATAACCGGTATAAGTTTTTCCTACATAATCATCGCCCAAGAACCTAACATCAAATTCTCCTTTAACTAGAGCTTCATATAAATCAGCTTCTGTTTGATATAGAAATACAAAATCAACTTGTACAAGTGAATCAAGTATCTTTACTCGATCGCTCCAATGTAAAATTGGTTTAAGTTTTTCTGGTCGTTCAATGGATGGATCTTCATGTAGACATACTATTAATCTATCGCAGTGCTTTTTGCATTCATTAAACATTGCAATGTACCCTGGATGTATTACATCAAAGTTTCCTGCTATAATTCCTCTTATCATTGTTTATCTCTATCAAATTTATACATATCCGGAGTTACTTGTTGCATATTATGCACCGTTGTGCAATACAAAGAATAATCTGCATATACAACTTTAATGCTATCTGTTTGTTTTAACAATGCAGCATCCGTACAATTTAACATTAATAAGATGTGTGCACGAATTCGAATCATCGGAGGTATTTTTTCTAACATACCAGGAGTAACTTCAATTGTTACAAAACTAGTATCAGAAATCATTCCGAATATCATATCTAACTGTTCATAGTCTATTAATTGTTGAGTTGCCCCAGAACAAAAATAAATGTGAGCAATGTTTCCTTTGACAATTTTGTCAAGTCCTTTGATATCTGCAATAAACAATGTTTCGATATCAGTGTATCGGCCTTCTATTTCTTTGCCGTACCAATGTGTTTTATAACCAATCATACTATATTATAATAAATTTATCTATATTATCCAACCTTTATAACAGTAAAAAAGTGCTAACATTTCTGCTAGCACTTGTATATGTATTGTTAATTAAATCATATCATCATTACTTGGCGCAAAATCGGTAACATACTCATCTTCAGCTTCGTCGGATATTGCATCTATAATACCACCCCAATGCGAGCGCATTTCATCCCACGCATTTTTACTTTTAGCTTGCATTTTATCTAACAATGCAGGAGCTTCAGCAACTAGTGCGTATACCGAATATGGTGCTGGCTTCTTTGCATCTGTCCAACGCTTCAATTGTTGAATAGCATGTTGTACAACCGGAAGGTCTTCCATTTTTGGTTGATCTAATGCTTCTGCTAAATCTTCAGCTGCACTCGCAATATCATTACGTACATTATTATATGTTTGCTTTTTGGCAAATTGCAAATGGCTATCGCCCATATGGTCTTCACTTAAATTCTTAGTTCCGAATCTACGCATATTTTCTGCAAGAATATTTTTTAATTTTGCCATTAGTTCCTTTATTTACATATAAATATAACACAAAAAAAAACAATTATTTTTTATATTTGTATTCGGCCTTTAAGGCCTGGCAGCAATTTATTAAGTTGATCTAATGTGTATTTTTTAGATACTGGGGTGTTATATAAAACTAGATAACCCTTAACTGTTAAATTATCAGGCAGTGATGTTATTTGTGTATTGTCTAAATCTAGATCGCCGTTTACTGTTAAATTATCAGGCAGTGATGTTATTGGGGTGTTATATAAACTTAGAAGTCCATGCACTGTTAAATTATCAGGCAGTGATGTTATTTGTGTGTTCTGCAAAATAAAATTTCCATGTACTGTTAAATTATCAGGCAGTGATGTTATTTGTGTGCCAGTTAAATTTAGATCTCCATCCACTGTTAAATCATCTGCTGTTATAGCGCTATAATCATATATAAGTTTATATTGCAGTGGCGCTGTATATTGTGATTCTTGATTTTCTATAAATTTGAATAAATTATTTATGTTTGTACTGACAGTCATATCGTTTTTATCCATAAACGAATTTGTTTCATATGAAAATTGATATTTTTCATTAGAGCTCGGATTGATAAAAATAAATAAAGGTCCTTTCCGAATATAGGAATTAAAGTACTTTTGTGTGTTACCAGAAGCAGTGCACCATTCAGTTCCTGCGCCTAATTCACACGACGTCCCATATAAATCTTTACGTCTTTTAGGTAACTTGTATACATTGAATCCATCTACTGATCCTATTAAAAACTCTTTATACTTATCAAATTTTGCAATACCTTTTTGTTGAGATGGATCTTTTTGTTCTTGTGATGCTAATTCAATTGATTTTACAATAAACGAATTTAAGTCTTGTTGCGTTTTATATTGATTGATGTCGTTAAATACATATTCTCGTTTACGGCGATCGAATACTTTAAAATATGCATTGTATTTATATAAATCTTCTGGTTTAATAAGTTTATTTACTACTTGTTTGGTTAGCCAAGTAGCATATGCAGATTTGCCGCCCGATGAATCAATAATTTCAGTAAATTCACTATCAGTAATTTTACCGGTATCAACAAATTGTGTTTTTAGTTGATCTAATGAAACTTCTAATAGTAAATGTTTTAATTTTATCATCACATATAAATATAACACAAAAAAAAACAATTAATTATCCAAAGTTAAAAAACTTTTTTGCATTGTTATTTTCTGGTAATGCACCCCAACTCATTGCTGCATAGAAATCATTGAACTTGTTGCTTAGGTCTGCTGTGAACATTTTATTGTGATCAATGTATTGTTCTGCAAATGCAACTATTTCAGGTGGATCTAAATATCCTCGTAATGCAATAGTTTCAAACCCATACGGATTACCTACTAGATAACCCCATTTTACCTTTTCTCCGTCAGATATAGGTAAAATATCCGTTGTCAATGTACTCAATAAATCATTAAAATTAATTGCGGCTTTTACGTGTGCTGTTGATCCTTTAATGTAACCTGTAAATGGTTTTCTTCCTTTGATATATTTAGATAATTCTTTAACACTTGAATTCTTCATTACATTCAATACTTTGGAACTTTTAATGTTATTTTTAAAGTTATGTATCAATGTCGAGGTATCTTGCTTGTTTCTTCCTTTAAGGATATACCACAATGTTTCTTTCATTATCTTTTTGAAATCTTCCGGGAAACTAGATCTAACAACATCCAATCCTTTTACATCCAATTTATCCGTAGATTTGCCTTCTTTAAAAATAACCCATTGGGCATATCTTTTCTTGGCAATCCATAAACCAGATTTTGCAATATATTCCTGTTTAATTTGAAATCGATGTGTATCTGTATTATGAAATACTTTTGCATATTGGTCATACATTGTATTAACCGTTGTTTGTATTTCAGATGCAATTGCATTGGTTTGTTCAATCATAAATGTTTCATCATTAATGTCACATCCAGGAAATCTATGTTCAATTAATGGCAAACTGCTACAAAAGGTTGAATCCGTATCAGTGTAAAATGCAAATTCTGCTTTGTCTCCACTCGCATTAATAAAGTGGTCAACGCCTAACTCTTTTTTGTAATAGTTATTAATAACCTTAGCTGAAAATTTTATTACACTTTGACCAACCGCTGTAATTGCACCTGCATTATCCAAATCATAGAAACGAAACGTTTTAAGTCCTAATACTCCATAAAATGAATTAAGCAATACTTTTTGTGTTAATTGCAATGCATCATAAAATTTATATTCTTCTGTACCAAATTTGAATGTGTCACGCTTATCTTTAAAGATAACACGCTCATTAAACCATTTTTCTAGAATAGTTGGTAAGAATCCTCGCTGATCATTTCTATACACAGCGCCATTGCTAGCAACTGAATAATTTTTGTCGATTAGCCATTGTTTAACATCTTGCGCAAAAGTTCCATCAATAAATTGTACTTGTTGTGGTTCTTGTTTCAATAAGCATTCTTGATTCCAATTTTCTATTACTGCTACCTTAGTTTCTGGAGATATGTTTGCAGTCATAATGATGCTAGGATACAATGAAGTTAAATCTAAATCATATATCCATTTATACAGGCCTGGTACAGGTGCCATTACATATGCTCCTGCTAATGCATCTGCTATTGTTTCTTCTTCAATAAATCTAAATTGCTTGTTAGGGGCAACAAATCCATTGCGTTTTAAATCAACAATAGCAGCACCATCCAAATATTTAGATGCGTAATATACATCTTCATATGGGACATGTCCTTTGTGACAAATTGATCTTGCTAAATTCAAAAGTTGAAGCTTTTCATCCATTTCATAAACAAGATCAACATCGGTCATATTATAATATGCAAATTTATGAATATCCTGAGTAAACAATGTATCCAAGTCTCCATCATATTCAACTTTGCCTCGATCCAATTCTTTTTTAGCAACTGTGTCTAATCGATAATTAGGTAGTTCGGTATATGTAAAGTTTTTATACAATTTAATGTAATCTAAACTAGAAACTCCTAATATCTTCCATTTACCGGTTTTGCTTTGTTCTACTATGCCGGCAGGAGAAAATTTCCTGATTGCTTGTGCACCTAATACTTTTTTGCATCGTCCCATCAAATAAGGAACATCATATCCGTCCGTATTCCATCCTGTTATAACGGTTGGTTGTATTTGTGCAAATATATTAATAAATCTAGTTAATAGATCTTTTTCATTGCGGAATATTTCAATTGCATAGCCATCGCCTTGTATTTCATGTTCTTTAATGCGACCTTGTTCATCTAAAATTAATACTCGTCGATCCTTTCCTGCTTTATCATAATATGCAATCGAAGTAATTGCGGTACGAACATCTTGTATTGTACTAAACCCATTTTCATCCTTTGCCGTTTCAATATCGAAAAAGAAATCTTTATGTCCTTTAGATGGTTCATCTGATTCATAATATAAATCAATCAATGTCCTAACTTCTTCATTTAAGTCAGATTCATATGATTTAGGATTATCTCGATGATTGCCAGGTACTTGATTTAATCGTGTACCATCAAGCGCTTGATACATTCCCGTAGAATTTGGTAAATATCCATATGCTTGAAAAGGAAATTTGCGATGTCCTAATTCATCGTCCCAAACGTGCATGATACCCGCTTTCTTGTCGTAACCTATTGCCTGATACATATATTTTATTTTTTAAATTTACAATTGTCAAAATGCCATCGGTGCATATTTGACGGTTGTCCTTCTGTGTTACATGTTGGACATTTTATTTTCTTTTTAGTTACGCCTTTTAGTTTTAAACTAATTTTTTGCCTAACATCTAGACGTTTTGCTGAATTTAAGTCGCCTAATTGATCTGGTCTAGGTTTACCTAATTTTGATTTACTAATTTTATTTCGTACATCTATTCGTTTTGCTGGGTTATTATTTCCTCGTTGACGGTCTTTTTGTTTTTCTGTCCAAACTCGAATTGGTCGAAGTTTTAACTTTTCAATAATTAAATCATAATTAGGATGATTTGTTAATGTATCGCCACCATTACCACCTTTAGCTATATTATATACAGGATTTAATTTTGTTATCCAAAATATCTCTCGTTCATTTAATATTTGTTTAGTAGCACAATATTCAATAATATCTTTATGAAAATTCAATCGTCCATATTTTTTAATTGCTGAATTTAATAACATACCACTTCCTAAATAATTTGGATTATTTTTTGAATCTTGTCCAATATAAAATTTGCCATTAATTAAATTTGTAGTTTTATAGATAATCATAATAACTCCTTTATTATAAATATCTAACCCGTATCCTAAACAACGTAAATATGCGGCAATTCTCGTTGTATTCCATTATTATCTAGTCCATATCCGTATACAAACTCTTTATCAATAGTAAAACCACAAAAATCAGTCATATCGACTCCTCCTTTGCGTTTCAACAAGGTAACAACTCTTACTTCTTGTGCTAATTTACTATTACACATAAAAAGTGCTTCTAATATAGTTCCACCCGAATCACAAATGTCATCAACGATATAAGCCCGCTTTCCTTTAAGTTCTAATTCTAATCCTTTGATACATTGTATACCTGCTGAATTATCTTGTCCTTCATAAGATTTTAATCGAATAAAATCAATTTCGCAATCAATTTTCATTGCCCTAGTTAAATCCGAAAAGAAATGTACGGAACCATTTAAAATGCAAATCATTACTGGTGGTAACGTATTACCGCTTAATTTGTGGTCTTGCGAAATAGCTTTTGCTAACTTCTTTACTCGGTGTGCTATTTTTGCTTGGCTAATGAGCTTTTCCATAATCTATTAATTCCGTAAATATTAATTGCTATAATAACTAAACTTAATACAAGATGACTAAAATTATCAATAAAAAAGTCATATGTAATCCATCCAGTATCTCCTATAATCCAAGTAATCATTGCTGCTTTGGTCCAACCTTTAGCATTTGATACATACCCAGCTAAAACTAAGGCTGTACTAAACCATCCTAATATTTCAATCATGGTTTTGTATTTATCATTGCAATTTCATGTTCTCTAACCAAAATAAAATCGTTATTTTCTAGTTGCACTTTCTTTTGTGATCCTAAATTACCTGAATATATTTTTATGCGATCGCCAACCGTAACAGTCATTGGAATTTTATTACCTGTTTGTGTAAATAACCCGCCTCCGATTGCCATTACATCGCATTCAATATAATCATCCAATGAATTCATTATAATGATACCACTTTGTGTTTTATCTTGTTTTTCTAGTTGTTTAAGGAGTACTTGATCTCCAATTGGTTTCCAATTCATAACTTGTTCTTTTTTTTTAATTATTATATAAATTTATTACTGATTGTTTAGATACTGACGTACCTGTTAATTTACCTAATGTATTACCACTTGCATCAATTAATATTGCACATGGTATATTTTTAACATTGTATCGTTCTGCTGTGTGTGCATTTGTATCTACATCAATAAATGTAATTGGTATTTGCTTTGCCGTTTCCAATAATTGGGGCTTAATCATTTTGCAAGGACCACACCAATCTGCTGTGAAATAAAGTATCTTTTTCATACTATAATATATGTAATTTTTACATTATTACCAAATGTCGTTGTTACTGTGTAATTCATTTTATGATTTTTTTGTCTAGCCATGTTTTTAATTCATCAGTACCCGGCACTTCTGTTACTACAAATTCTCGTATAAAATCATCTGCTAAATATGCTGGCATATTGATAGCTTCATATGAAGTTCCATTCCATGTATTTATGTGAAGGTAATTTTTCTTACGCCTTGGGCGTTTTATTGGTATTTCTCGTTTCATGTTATACTCCTCGTTTAGTGTCAAATGCAATTATATGGTCTCTGCCTGTCATGTTATATCCTTTCTCAGCACACATATCAAATACAATTGGATACATTTTAACCAATTCATCTCTTGTGTCGCCTGCTGGCATAATATATGTTTTATCTTTTGGAATATCTAATCCAACGCGGAATGATTCAATTTCTTCTAGACTTTTATCTGTTCCGTCCCATACTGGCTTATAATGATAGTCAGTGTGAAAGTCAATCATTTGTCGCATTCCATGAAAATTTAATCGGAACTTGTTGTGTTGATCTACCATCTTTTGATCCGTGATCGTACCCTGCGGCGTAGCAACACCCAAAACGGGAACACTATTACCAAACTTAGGACTAATACTAAGTAGCCCAATAGGATAATCAGTTTCAACATAATGTGAACCTTCAGTTTCAATAGTGATAAGAATGTCTCTTTCATGGGCAAAGTGTGTTAATTCATTTACTAGTGCAGGATGCATTGTTGGTGAGCCTCCTGTCAGCATCATTTCTTTAATATGCGGATTTTCATCATAAATTTTAATGATGTCATTAAAACAAAATGTTCCTTTTTCTGGGTGAATACTTGTGTACCATGAATCGCACCAACCACCTTCGCCAAAATAGCATCGATGCGTACATCCGGTAGTCCTTACTGCAATTGTTGGCCGGCCAAATCGACTTCCTTCACTTTGCACACAACGGTACAATTCTACAATTGGAAGTGTTTTATTGTAATCTTCTATTCTTTTTCTCATAATTAAAATGGTAAATCGTCGTCTTCTGTATTTTTTGGTGCTAATTCAATTGTCGGTGTTGGCAATAATTTAATTAGCTCCGCATAATTTTTTTCTAGGGTATCTATTCTTGATTGTAACATAATTAATGCAGATCTTCGTACAAATGGCGTCATATCATATTCTACATTATTAGCAAAGTATTCATCTAAAAATGATAACGGATATGCTTGTACTGTGTTAAATTCTGGCCTTTGCATTTCTTTAGGTAGCAATCTAGTTTGAACTGTAATACCACGTTTTATAGCTTCAGCTGATACTAGTTTCCCAGTTCCGGTGGCTCTAGACCCTTTACCTAAATATTCATACAGTGACATATATGTATCATTATTTGCTGTAGCTTGCGCTGGTTCGTCCTTTGTCATAACTTATAAATTACTCATTAATTCTAAAACTCTTTCATGTCCACCACCGTTAACGTAAATTGGTGTTCCTTTGCCTACGTAGCTACCTTGAATGTTATAACTGAAATGCTCTTGTGCATCTTCCTCAGTCATTTCGTCTCGCTCCATTAGGATTTCTATAATCTTATCGATATCGTAAACTACTCGAAAGATCTCAGCCGATGTGTCTAATCCTATAATAGCTTCATCAAATTCATTAGCAAACATTGTTTGGTCTTTACTGTTCATATATACTTGAGTTGTTATCGTTTTCAAAACATTCTACTTTGATGCACTTGCATCGTCCGGCATCCGTTTTAGCTAACACTTCATTAAACTTGTCAAACACTAACTTAGCACAAGACTCAGCTCCCATTTTATCCATTACTCGAAGTGCACATAGGCCTTCCATTGCCGCGGATTCAAAGAAATCTAAATATGGATCATCTTTTTCAATTAGTAAGGTATGATCCCACATATGGTTCATCCAAGATTTCATACCATTTCCTTTTGGTGCATCTTTGAATCCTCCATAATCAACAATCCAATTCATATCGTCTAATTGATTTTCTTCAATTGGTTCATTTGATGCAAACCATACTTTAAATTTTAAAGCATAACCATGTAATAACTCGCAATGCGAATGTGATGCTCGCCATTGTCTTAATGCTACTGAATAGTTTTCAAATAGCTTTGTGCTAATGTATCTTCCCATTAATAACCTTTTACAAATTGATAAAATTCTGATCTTGCATTTCCGTCATCTAAAAAAGCTCCGGATAATTTTGCGGTCTTCATTGAAGCACCTATATGTTTTACACCCCTACAAGATACACAATTATGAGTTGCTTCAATCATTACAGCAACGCCTTTGTTATCTTCTATAAGTTCATCGATTGCATGTTGTATTGCTACAGTTAATTGTTCTTGTATAGCTCCGCGTCTGCCGAAATGTTCTACTACTCGATTAATTTTACTTAATCCAACTACATTTCCATTTTCTGCTGGAATATATGCAACATGGACTTTTCCGCTAATGGTTTGATGATGATGTGAACACATTGAAGTTAAAGGAATACCGCCTTCAAATACAATTCCATCATACCCATCACTTGGAAATGAAGTAATGTCTGACATTGGTTCATATCTACCTTTCCATAAATCGGTCACATATGCTTTTGCAACTCGGTTAGGTGTATTAGATGAATTTGGATCTGATTCCCAAGATACTCCTAACGCCGTTAAAAACAATCCATAATGATATGCTGCGTTATCAATTATTTGTTGTTTTTCTTGTTGAGTTAGTTGAGCATCAGGACCTTCCAAAGTTTGCTTTACTGCTAATTGCATTGATATACCGTTCGCATATCCAGGGGCAACTGTTTCTAGATGTTTTCTTTGTTTTTTCGTCATAACTTGTTCTTATATTAATATAATATATTTTATTACATTATCAAAGTTTTATAGTAACTTAATTGAGGTTAGCATCAATTGCCGCACCAATCTTGGCATATACGGGTTTATTTCCGTGTGGATCGCCGGTGCCAATTGGTGGCTCAATTAGAATTGCACCTCGATTTTGATATTGATTTATATAATATGCTCTAACCTGTTTTTCTGTAATATCTTTTATACCACCCCAACCCCAAGAACCTTGTACTGCATATACTTTAGCATTTGGAAAAGTTTTACGTAATGCTGTAAATAATCCTGCTTCGGAACTACCTTTACTACGATATCCGCCATTTGTTCCAATACATAATACAACATTCTTTACCTTGGGACTAACAGGATATGCAGCAACCTGATCTCGCAGCCATCCTACGCCTTTCCCGCCTTCTTGCAATTCGTCAACTAATTGTACTTTAGAAGATTGTCTATCAACATATGGCGTTTGTGAATCACCTATTATGATATTGATAGATGCGGCTGATTTATCTGATTTAGTTGTAGGTTTTTGGTCGTCTTTCTTTTTTTCTACGGGTTTATCGATAGTGATACCACTAGATTTTTTTATTAATAACTTGATTGCATCATTATAGTTAGCAGTACTTAAACTAGATTTCATGTTTAACCAAGAATCTTTAGACTTTAATTTAGTATACCATGTGCCGTCTAAATTTTTATACTCATATGGATCTGTACTTGATAATGTAAATGCAGTTCCAATTGGTATTTTATTAGCCTCTAATAATATGTTTTTTAATTTTATCATATTAATAAATATCGTTTAGGATAGTATTACCTGTTTCATGTTTTGGATCGTATGGACAATGCAAACAACCATTTCCGCAGCATGTACCTCGTCGTACATGATATGATTCAGTCATTACACGATATCCGTTTTCATTGTAGTAAAAGTCCGTAGGAAGGAGCTTGTTTCCAAACTCCCTTACAAAGGCTTGTTGTATCCAATCTTTTGATGCTGGTTGTATCATAATATTACATGGTTGGATCACCTGGTGTATCTATACCAGATGCATCATATTTTGTTGTATCGCCGATTATTCTTAATATTATCCGATTAACATCATTACCATATTTTCGTTGTAGATATTGTATAATTTCCGTAGAATCAGCATCGTCTAATGCAAACCTAGCATTTAATACTGTATCGTATCTTGTGATATTCTCAATATCATTAGAATCTTCTAAATCATTTAATAGCTCTTCTAACCAATCCAAATATAGCTCAATAAAATTTTGAGGTCCTATTTCCTCAATTTTATTAATATTTGATGTTTCTAATAATAAATTTTTTAACCGTATCATATTAATAAATATCTAAATATTATTTAATCTCGCACGCGCCACCTGCACAAGCTAATTCGCCTGATAGGTCTGTGTTATCATCCAATTCAATTACTTGACTCAAATCAATACCCTTCAAAGATTTCATCATTGCGTCATATGTTTCTTTGGTACAATCTTCAAATGGTGCTTGAGTGTATGTTCCGCCATTATATGGTAAAACTGATAGGCCGTTATAATGATCTCTGTTATTCCACATCCATTCGCCGGCCATTTCCCATTCATCATCTCGTAATGATACTGTTGCTGATACATTGTGTGTGTTATTTCCTGATCTATGACCTGGCTTCACCCATTCTAAATGAACTTTTTTGATTCGATCCAATAATTGAAATGGTGACTCGAATCTCATAATTGCGCCTTCTGGTGCATGTTGTGGTATAGAAATTACTGCTGTATCGTGTGGTCGAAAATATTCATCTTCAATTAACTCGGGATGATTTGCTGCTAAATATGTATAAATTGCTTCATTCTTCCCGACACGGATTCTACGAACATAATAATCATTGTGCCAAGCATGTATTCCTGAACTAGTACCTAATGTCAATGATGTTGTTCCTGCAGGCTTTACTGTGGTTGTTCGAGCGGATCTATTAATACCAATAATTGCAGCAACTCTTTCATTTTCCGTTTTAACAACTTTTGCAGCTGCTTTCATATCATATCCCAATACCGTTCCTGAACCAATACCTGTCATTGATACACCAATAAGTGCATCTTTTTCAGTTGTACGTTGCCAAATTGGACGTAGGTAATGAAAGTTAGTATATCCTGCTTGCAATGTTCCAATAAATGCTGCTGCTCTAACTCGATTTTCAAAATCTTCTTGAGATTCTATGTCAGATGCATTTACTTCACATAGGTTACAAAATTGAAATGGTCTTAGAGCAATTTCACAACATGGATTAGTTCCCCAATCTTTATCATTTGTAAGATATATACCAGGCTCTCCTGCTCCAGATAATTCAACACGTTTCCAAAGATCCATAAAGAATTCTTTTGTTAGTTTGTGTCTCATTAATGCCGCTGAATTATTAGCACGACCTCTTTGTGGATTAATTTCCCACCAATTCCCTGATTTGCATGCAATCATTTCTTCATCGTCTGCTGAAAATAATGCTATAAGCGCTGCTCTACGAATACCACCTGCTAACACTGCATCTGCAACATGGCAAACCATATCATGAACTTCAATTGGAGATAATTTGTCGCCATCTTCTTTTGCATCTAAAATTCCTTGCAATTTGATCAAACATTCTTTTAATGGTTGTGGTCCCGGAGCTTTACCGCCCGAAGTAACAAGTCTTGCACCTTTGGCACGAATATCTGAAAAGTCGAAAGCATAAGATGATCCTCCTACAAAATACGACTTAACAAGCATCTTAACTGCATCAGCCCATCCTTCAATTGAATCTGCAATCAAATAACGACGCATCTTTTTTGGATTTGGTTTATGTATTTCTGGTAATAATTCTACATGATGTTTTTGAACTGAATACCCAACACCTGTACCACCCAATAGAAGAAACATTGCTTCTCCAAATGCACGATGGTCATCAATTGGAAGATATGCACAATTGTAAATGCGGTTAGGCGATATATCAATTGATTTTCCACCAAATTGCAAACTACGCATCGATGGTAATACTTTTTTTGCATATACAAATTCGTATGCAGCATCAATTTCGTCAACCAACGCCGGATATTTTTTTATATGCATTTGTTTGTTTCTTGTAACTAGTTCTTCCCAAGATTCTCTTCTATTGAGTTCCGGAAGATATTTCGCATACTTCATGTATACGGTAATTTCACTTAAAATTTTGTTTGAAATGTCCATTGGTTGTAATCTCTTTGTTTGTGTATGTAAATAATTTTAGATAAAAAAAGGGCGGAAATTACTTTCCTAACCCATTTTATATAAATATGTTTTTATCCTAAAGATCCGCCTAAATCTTTAAACTTTTGTGCTAAATTTTTCTTGACCATATTCTCACCGGTTTTCATTATTTGTGTAGTCTGTTTTCCTTGTTGAGTTTGTGGTTCAAAGAATTGGAATTGTCCATTATTTGTATTAATTTTACTAGGTAATGTTATGCCATCTGGGCCGAACCTATTCTTAATAACATGTCCTCTTCCTGTTCCTGACATTTTATCTTCTACCTTTCTAGAAAGCGACATTAAAAAGTCAGCAACCATTACTTTTCCATATGATGATGCAATTTTATCTGCTTCAATAATATCATCTTCTAAGGCACTTCTTCCTGCTTGTGACGCGGTCCATACTGGTATGGCATATTCTCCTGCCATACCGCGTAACTCTTCGTACAAGTCCTCTAAGGCTTCGTGTTTGTCCTTTTTAATGTTAACTTTAAGCAAATCGCCGTAATCAACAATTACTAGGTCTGGTTTTTTGCCTAGCATTATTGTTTTTTCTATATGAGCTTTTAAACCCATAACTCCTACTGATTTGGTAGGATAATATTTTACAATTAAATCGCCTTTAAGTGTTAGCATCTTAGCTTCGATGTCTTCGCGATAATTTTTTAAATTTTGTGCCGGGATACCTGTTAATACTGAATCATATCGTTGTCCAACATAATTTTCATTAAGTTCCAATGTATAATGTATAACTGTTTTACCGGCTTTTACTGCATGTGCTCCAATATTGATAAGAAGCCATGATTTTCCAATACCTGCAGGTGCCATTACAACTCCTAATTCTCCCGGGGCTAATCCGCCGTCCATCAAATCATCAATTACATCCCAACCCGTCGTTATTGTATGTCGTGCTGCTTCATTGTATCGTGCTGCCACATCCGTTACATATTCTAATCCAATATTAGTATCTGCTCCGGCTTTCATGGCGCTGTCAATTTTGGTTTTTATTTCGTCAAAATTTCCATGTTTTAACAAACTAACCGAATCCATTATAGCTTGTTTAATTTCCTGATTCTTGCAAAATTTTAAAATTTCATCTTTTACAAATGTCAAGTCATCCGACTCCATAAATCTGAACACATCTTTTAATTGTTCTAATATGGTTGCCTTTAATATGTCATTTTCAATTTCCGTTATTTTTACTTTTAAAACATCTTTGCTAGGGGGTGTTTTATATTCTCGAAAATGTGTTAATATAACATCTAATAACCAACTATTTGCATCAGAGTCAAAATATTCGGCTCGTATAATATCTGATATTTGCTGTAAAAATAACCTATCTGTAAACATGGCAGCAAGAACTTTAACTTGAAAGCCCCAACCGTAGTCACTTAATTTATCTGTCATATAACAATTATAAGTAAAATTACTGTAAATTCAAATTTATTTATGCGTTTGTTTTGCAAATGCATTTAATGATAACCAGGTATTAGTTAACCATTCCGGCAAGTTCCTCATTATTGCCCACATTTTATCTTCATAAAACAAACGTTGGAATTCTGCCCTATTTAATTCAGGCACTGGTTGTTCCATTATTCCTCGTATTTTTGTTGCGGTCTGCGCAGGAATATCCAAAAGCTTTATGTTCATTAATCTATAATTTTTATCAATTGTATCATAATTATTCATTACTTTTTGATAATTTTTAGATTCATTCAATTGGATTTCGGTGTTACATTTTTCTTGTAAATCCGTTAAGGTAAATTCTATGTTAGTAACAAGCTCTGGAAATGTTTTTAAAATTGTCTTTGGACCAAATCCATCTACTCCTGGAATATTGTCTGACGCATCTCCTGTAAATGTACGATATACAACATAATTTGCAGGATGAACACCAAACTCCTCAATCAATGTTTCTTCATTATACATTTTCTTTTTGATTGGTGACCAAACTTGCAATGTAGGACTTATTAATTGATAGAAATCTCTATCCGTAGAAACAATTGTCATTTTTTTGCAAGTGTCTTCATACATTTGAGCAATATATGCAATTGTGTCATCTGCTTCAATTCCATCCATCGAAATAAATGTAACAGGCAAATTATCTAGATATGAAATTAAACGACTAAATTGATGTCGCATTGATTCTTGTTCTTGTTCCAATGTAGAATCATGATGATCGTGTCTGCGCAATTTAGTTTTGTTTGCTCGGTTTCCTTTATAATCTTTATAAATTCGTTTTCTTTTTGCCGAGCCGCCTCTACCATCAAATACAATGATGCATCGAGTAGGTTTAAAGTCTCTAATTGTTTTGCCAACTGAATATAAGAATCCAGTTATTCCGCCAATATGATCGCCATCTTCATTATATGCCGGAGTGGCGCCGAAACTTCTAATAAAAGTGTTAAGCTAAAGGCCGTCAAATACCATAAGATGATCATTCACCTCGGTATTGACGGCATTTTCTTGCTTTAATTCATTAAATAATTTTTGATATCTATTCATGTTTTTTATTTTTACAATTTTCAAAGTGCCAACGCTTAGTTCCGCGTGGACTTCCAATTTTACCGCAATATGTACATTGAACTGCGATTGGTTTATTTTTTATAACGTATGGACCTCGTTTAGTTCCTCGTTGCGCGGCTGATATTTTTTTTCTAATTTCTAAATTTCTAGTAGTGCCTTTATATAACATACTAAGCCTAGCTTTAGTTTCTTCAGAGTGTTTTATTGGTATTCGTGTTTTTCTAGTTTTTGCAGCAATACTTAATTTTTGTTTGTGTTCGTCTGTAAGTGTTTTGCCTTTTTGATTAATACTAGATGTTTTCGAAAATAATTGACGAGCTCTATCATACTCGGCGGATGATACTTGATATGATCTAGTATATTTTAAATTTGAAACACGCCTCGACATCATCCAGTATGCATAAACTAATTTTGATTCATTCGGATAAATTTCACATAAGAGCTTATGAACAATAAAATGTTCTCGTGCTGTTAAATTTACTAAATTAGTATTTTGATTAGTTCCACCTAAACACCTAGGAATAACATGATGCTTTTCACGATAACCTTGCAATGTTCTATTGCGAGCTCTATCAATTATAGCATCATGTATTCTTTGGTAATTCATAACTTATTAATTTGCTTGTTATCCTTCTTCATCAATTACTTCATTGACAATAATAACATCATCAATTCCACCATCAATACCTGCTTGATATTTGAATATGTAAGCATCGCAAATTCTTTTATATAACCTGTCTTTCATTTCCGGGTTGTTGATTACCTTTTCAACGAAATCTTTGCTTTGGAATTTAATTTCTCCAAAGGTTTCTCCAGTTTCATGATCTACATCTTCCATTGTATACCATGCACCTGACTGTCCGACTAAATCAAATGATTTCATTACACCTAGCCATCCGCCCCAATTATCAATTCCACTATCATAGTAAATTTCATAATCTATTTTACGATGTGGAGGTCCCATTCGGTTTTTAACTACTTGCACATTTGTTTTGCTTCCTACAATTTGTTCAGCTCCGTTTACCTTTGCTTTGATTTGTCCCGTATTTTTAAGACGAAGACGAACCGATGCGTGGAATGGAATTGCTTTACCGCCCGAAGTTGTCCATGCATCACCAAATGATACGCCCATTTTGACACGTAATTGATTGGTAAATATCAAGCAAATTCTTTCTCGTGCAATCCAATTGGTAACTTTACGCATTGCCTTTGATAAAATAATAGATTTGCTGGTTGCATATCCGTCTTTATCATATTCAGCCGACATTTCAATTTTTGTAGATGCACCCATAATTGAGTCTACTACAATTGTAACTAAACGGTCTTTGTCTGATTTGCGTACACCTTCAACAATTGTTTCAATGGTTTCAAATATTTCTTCAATTGTTTCTAATGGAACATACAACATGGTTTTTAAATCAACACCAATTGCTGATAAAAATTCGGAACTAGTAGCTGACTCAGTATCAATATATACAGCCAATCCACCTTTCTTTTGCGTTTCTGCTAAAGTATGTGCTGCTAACAATGATTTACCAGATGCTTCTAATCCGGTAATTTCAGTAATCCGACCAACAGGAAATCCACCATATGGTCGGTTTGAAATTGCTAAATCGAGCATTGAGCATCCGGATGATATCCATTCTTTAACATTGCTGGGTGAATCATCATCACCATCTAAAAAGAATGCAGTCTTTAATGCTTGTCCTTTAAATTGCTTGTTAATGCTTTCTGCGAGGGCGTTTGCTAAACTATCATTCAGTTCTGACTTGCTTTTGGTCTTTGCCATTTGTTACTCCTTAATTAAATAGATCGTTAAATGCTGATGCAACATCCTCTACTTTACCTGCAATTGGTTTTGCGGTTTTAGTTGGAGCTGCAGGTGCTTCTTCAGAATCAACATCTGCGTCTGCATTTTCAGGATTCATCCATTCTTTAAGAGCTGTTTCTAGTTCTTCATACGTTGGTTCAGGAAATAAATCTGTAATCTCTGGTTGAGACATAATTTTTGCTGCAATAGCTTTATCGTCTGTCGCTGCACTAGTTGCAGGTTTAACACGAATTGCTGTTTTTGGAAAATTTCCACCTTCTGCTGGAGTAAATTCAACATCAATATCACGACCATTCATTAAATCGGTAATGTCACCATAATCTGGATCTGATACGATGCTTAATAATTCCGTGTAAATTTGTTTACCGAATCCCCAAAATTTAACTCCTTCGGATTCTTTACCACGAATAATTACAGGAACATATGTTCTCATTTTTGGTTCAATCTTACGACCCATTAACCATTCGTCTTTGTCACCCGTCTTTTTTAGTTTTTCTGCAAACTCTACAATTGGATCTGCATTACCGAATGAAATCGGAGATAGCATAGATCTTTTGCTAATGTCATAATGAAAATACAATTCTAAGAACGGATTGTCTTTGCGATGTATATAAGGAACGATCCTAATACGAGTTTTGCCTGTTTCAGGTTTCCACAAATTTTGTTTTTTGTCATCCTGCTTATTCAGCTGGTTGAGCTTCGCTTTGATAGCGTCTAAATTTAAAGCCATTTTTTGCCTTTTGTTAAGTTGTTAATAATATATCTGTTTACTTATTAATTATAATTAATAAATGGGTTAATTCAAAGTAATTGGTTAAGTTTTTTTGTTTATTTTCTTATTTAATAAGTCCGCCATCACTAGCACTCATAGTATCAATAACCCAAGTACCCGGACCACTGAATTCTGAGTCATCGTTTGGTGGATCAAAATAGTCTTGTACCCTTAAGGCTCCTAAAGCTTTGTATATTTTTGTTGTGTCTGATTTGGAACCAACAAACGTCAGTGCTTTTAGATCACGTTCTGTAATTTTAGGAAAGAGCTTCTTTAGTGGTTCTAGTTTTATAATTAAATCTGCCTTAGCTATTGGTGTTTTTGTATAATGTGTGTCAACGTTGTTGCGTCCTAAATTACCTTCTGTAGAATCTGGATATCCGTTGTTGTTTTGATCTGTATCTTCTAATAAACTTTTTAACTTTATCATAATGTTATCTTGTTAATGCAAATAATTTTCTAGAGCGTTACGAACTTCTTTTGGATAATCTGTATCTAATTTTTCTAGTTCGTCGTCTGTTAATGCAGAGCCATCTTCATATTCTGCATATGATACGTATGCATCAACAAATTCCGGATAATCTTTTGGATCAATATCTTCAAATTCTAAAGATTTCCAATTAATTTTTTTTGACATTAAATTGCCTGTTTTAGGATCACGGTTTGCACCACTATCAAATCCTAATGTATTTTCTAAATCGGTTAAATTGGCTTCACTCAAATTTTTAGTACCAAATCGGCGCATATTTGCTGCAAGTAAGTTTTCTAATTTTTTCATAATGTTATTTTATTTATTTTTCTAAATACTATCCTGCTCGATGATTCATTTCTTCATCAATATCGTCAGCTAGCATAGTAATAGCTTGTATAATTTTTTTAAATTCAATTGTATAACGTTGTTTATCTACTTGATCTGTAAAATCATCAACCATATCGGTATCTGCACCGATTATTTCAGCAATAGCTACTAATACATGTTCGTATATTTTTATTTCTTTGTCAGTAAATGGACTTTGGCCGGAAGCAACATATGTATCTACTTCGTTAATATTTTTTGTATTAGATCTGCTCGTTTTATCTGCAAGCATGTTTTTTAATTTTATCATGATGTTCCCTTATATATAAATATCATTTCCAAGAAATTTTCTTGAAGAATATCAAATCAATTATTCGGTATCCTGCTTCATCGGTAAGGATAAATGAATTTTGATAAATGCTCCAATCTAATTGGTATGTTTTGTCTATTACGCCGTTATTAACTGCCTTTATAATTTGATTAAGTGCATTAACAGTGTACAATGTATTGGTTTCTTTTTTACGATGAATGCTTATTGTATTTTGGCCTCTTCGTGTTCCTGCATCTGCATTATATGTGCAATACAAATTATCTCCTGCATCGGCATTTGCGAATACAAATATTCGTTGTTCTGGTATGATATAGCTTTGTTGTATATAATCTACTACTATGTTTAAGTCTGATTTATGTGCAAATGTGCAAAGTAATTGTGTTTTCAATTCATGTCCTTAGGATTGGAGTTGTATAAATTCATAATTTGCGTAAACTGATTTTAATCCAAATACCCACATTCCTTGAGATAATCCAATTATTGTCCATTCACCAGCTGTTGTAACAATTGGAACTCCCGGTGTATTTACATCGTATGCAATCAATCCTATTATTCCAAAAAAGAATTTATTTTTTGTTGTATTTAATAATTCAATCATCATGTTTGGATTTTTAATCAATGAATTATGTTTTAATTTGTTAAACCAAATTGCAGCATTTCCGGTTTCATTGGTTATTTGTTGTCCAATATTAATAGAAACTGCATCAACATCTGCAGATGCTGATTGTAT